>FZPS01000009.1_pt71 | contig 41634 bp, 40 predicted proteins | sample 1817821 | NCBI WGS metagenome assembly FZPS01 (sample SAMEA104158645, study PRJEB21678) | metagenome | place: Germany | collected 2015-04-21 | reverse complement strand
TTTCTGATGTCTCCTCTCTAGGATGTTATGGTTGCAACTTCATTCTAACCGAGGGACACAAGAAATGGCTTCTTTTATTTCATGGGGAAACCAATTTTACACAATTATACGGACTCAACTAAAATGTTAATCTATTACTGGGTTGGTTGGTGAATGTGTTCACAGAACATATTTTGGGGAGGAAAAGTTATGAGAAAAACATTAGTATTTGCTCTTATGTTGATGTTGTTAGTAACAAGTGCAGCTTCAGCTGCCAACTGGGTTGACGGAGAATACGAAGCTTGGTCCGATGCAGGCAGAAACAGCATTGGCTATGCGAAAGTATTTATCGAAGATGGTAAAATTGCTGCTATTATCCTCCGCGAGTATACCAGCAAGTTAGTTGAAAAGGACTTTGCCGTTTATTCTTGGGAAGAAGCTAGAACCGCGGTTCAAACCCTGGGCGCTCAAATGGTAGAAATTCAAGGTACCGATGTAGACATCGTTTCCGGAGCTACCAGCAGCAGCACCATGTTTAAACAAGCTGTTGAAAGAGCACTTCTGAAAGCTGATCCCGACGCTAAGCTCGGTAAATATTTTGACGGCGTGTTCTTAGGCAGATCTCACTACACTGCCCGCGGTTACTACGAGGTTGTGAGAGTAACCATTAAAGATGACAAGATCCAAGAAGTTACTTTCGAAAGAATTAATCCCGACTACTCAGTTCTTGATCCGGCCGATTACAACTGGCCGTTAGAAATGGCTTGGCTGCAGTACTCCAATCTTGCAAAAGACGCTGAGCCGGGTTACGTAGATGTTATTTCCGGTGCTACCGGAATCACTTTAACCGGTAACATTGCAGTTCGCGATGCATTATCCAGAGCTTCAACAAAATAACAGCAGCATTTGAACCAATCAAACCCATTACGAGGGAGCATCGTTCTTTTTAACTAAGAGTGCGGCGCTCCCTTAGTTTTTTTACGCGGAAAAAACTACAAGCCTCCGAACCTGCATTCCTGGGCAAAATGTTAACAGGAGCAGAAGGAGGCTTAAGATATCATGAAATCAAGGCAGTATATTCCCATTATTGTTCTGGCAGTTCTCGCTCTGCTAGTTGGGGCGAACAGCTTCTTTGCCAAACCCCCGGACAGCGATGCACCTAGGTTCTTCCAGTCTCAGGCAGGCGGCGCCGGCAGCTCTCCTGCAGATGTGGTCAAATTCGAGCTGGACATAGAGCTGATGGATGGCGATGAAATTGAAATGGACTATTCCAAAGACCGAGACGGCAGACCCCGAGCTGAAATTGTACGGCGGAATGGCGAGAAATTAAGTGGTGATGAAGCTGCAGCCGAAATTGAAACTTTAATCAGCTCCCTACCTCCCCTCACCTCCCGTGAGCCCCTAACTTTGGTTCAGGGTGTGTTGGACCAGCTGCAAATCGCCCAGGACGATCTCGAGGAATTTGAGCTGAAATATCGCATGACTGCAGGATTTTCCAACAAAATCGAGTTGGAAATAGACGACTTTGATGATACGATGAATGATGATTAATGCAGAAATGCTGCGCCTCGATGATACTCTGCGCAGCATTTTTATATTCCTAAAAAAAGATTGATAAAATGACGGCGACTGCTAGAGACGGCAGCAGATTGCCCACCGCGATTCTACTGACACCGAGGATATTAAGACCAATACCGACAATCAGCAATCCCCCAGTTGCCCCCATCGCCTGCAGGGCAGCTGCGTGAAACAGGGGTTCTAAAAGTCCGGCAAATACGGTGATTAGACTCTGGTAAATAAACACCGGAACGGCAGAAAACAAGACCCCGATGCCGAATGAGGATGCGAAAAAGACCGCGCTCACACCGTCAAGCATCGCTTTAGCCAGAAGTGTTTCATGAGTTTTGTGCAGCCCGCTTTCGAGTGCTCCGATTACCGCCATCGCTCCCACGCAGTATACGAGCGATGCAGTCACAAAGCCTTGAGTAATCCGGCTGGCTTCACCGACTGACTTACCCTTCCCCAACCGGTCCCCAATCTTCTCCAGTCTGGCTTCGATCTTGAGGATTTCACCGATAAATCCACCCGCCACAATACTGGCCAAGGGGATGAGGATATTGTCATGATCCAGCCCCATTTTTATACCTATAATCATAACAACTAGTCCTAAACCATGCATAATCGTGCGCTGAGTAGCTTCCCGGAGATGAAGCACCATTCCAATTACAGATCCGAGCGCAATCGCCAGCGCATTGATAATCGTTCCCCAAAACATCCCGAACCAATCCCCCTGCTGTCTCTAAACAAGATATTATTACTATCATATCGGGAATGGAGAAAATGTCAATCCCTCTCTTGGCTTAATTGAAACGAAAGCTGCAGCAGGCTGTCGGTTAGGTGGATGTGCTCCACAATTACATCATCGGGAACGCGCAGGTGAATTGGAGAGAAGTTCCAGATTGCTTTCACACCGAGCTTTACCAGCCGATCGCAGATGGCCTGGCTGACATCTTTAGGGGTAGTCATGACAGCGATGTCGCACTGGTTTTTGCTGATATAATCTTCAAGTGTATCGATGGATTGAATTTGCATGCCCGCAGCTTCCCCACCGATCACCTCAGGATCCGCATCAAAGATAGCTTTAATGAAAAACCCTCTCCGGCGAAAATTGGCATAGCTTACCAGCGCCCGGCCTAGGTTCCCCGCGCCGATCAACACCAGATGGTATTCCCGATCTAATCCCAAAATGCTCTCAATATGTTTCTTCAGCTCATCCACTCGATAGCCATAGCCGTGCAGGCCGAATGAACCAAAATAACTTAAATCGGAGCGGATCTGCGCTGCTGTCATATTTAGAGCTTTCCCAAGCTCAGCGGATGAGATTTTCTCCACTTCCTGGGACAACTCCGATAAATAGCGGTGATACTTGGGCAGTCTGCTGATTACACCTCGAGGGATGCCTTCCTTTCTTCTCTGGTTGCGAATGCTCATCCAATCTCCTCCCAAAGTATTAAATTTTAACGCACTCTCAGTTTTTCAGCGTGGATAACCTCCTGACTGCTCACCCGATCTCTCACCACTACCTCTGCGATATAAGTTCCGGGCGGTGCCCACCAGGGTATATCCACCCATAAGTAAAACCAAATATACTCCTCCGGTTGATCGGAGGGATCATTAAACTCAATCACGTCAAGCTGTCTAAACAGCCGCAGCCCGAACCCTGTCTTTAAATAGACATCTACGGCAAGGTCATTGTAATAATATCCATCCTCGAAATAGCTTTCAAATCCGGTTACTTCTAAAAAAGCCCAAACCCTTGTGCCCCGTTCAAATACTCCCTCATTGGGCACATATTCAAAAAAGTCATCTTCATCGCTGGACCAGCCCATATCGGAAAACCGCAGGCCGGTTTCAATTTCCTCTAAAGCTGTTTCCGCCAGTTCGACCGCTGCAGCCGAAACCGGTGCAAATATCAGCGAACTTAACAGCATTCCAATCAGGATTAAAATCATGTCCGCCATTCCTCCTAGGATTTTCGAACTCAATGTCGAATACAATCAACAACAGCGTTATTAATCAGAAAAGCATGAAAGGAAGAAAGCCTTGATCAAAGGATTAAATAAGGGCAGATGGACCCGGCCTACTGACAAATCAGCAGTTTATTACGAGTTTGAGTCCGGTAAACGATGGGGACTCCGCGTCACCCTCTATGAAAAACACGCTAAAGTGGAAGCCTGCCAAGGTGAAAAAGCGGTTTGGTACAATGCCCCCAAACGCTACAGCACCATCGTCTCTCCTCCTACTATCTTCGAGAAACTGAGGGGAATTTCCTTCGAAGATAAAGTATTAGCAGAAGTTGAGAATAAAAGAAAAGTAGTTGCCGAAGAAAATGGTGCTCCGACTTATTTTACAGATAACATGGAAGAATGACCGCAATTTCACTAAAGCTTTACAGGGAGAGTCTTGCTAATCCAGCTCATCTATCCCTATACTAAATGGGAGGCGAGGATATGAAAATACTTGTTGTAGCCGATACCGTCGATCCACTGCTCTATGATCATTTTCGACGGGAGCGATTCCCCGATAATATCGAATTGATTCTTTCCGCCGGCGACTTGCCAGCGTGGTATCTATCATATTTAATGTCTGTCTTTAACGCTCCACTTTACTATGTTCGCGGCAATCATGACTATGATTACGACCGAGAACCGCCGGAAGGCGGAGAGGATATTGATGGCAGAATAATAAAAGTGAAAGATATCACGATCATGGGTTTTGAAGGCTCCATGTTTTACCACTCTCCCCGAGCGGTGCAGCGAACCGAGCGGGAAATGTGGTGGCTGTGGCAGAAAATGCGGTTTAAAATCATGCTTAATCAGAAAATCGATATCATACTCACCCATGCTCCCCCATTTGGCATTCATGATGCGGAAGATCAATGTCACAAGGGCTTCCTTACTTTTTCCAAAATGATCCACAAATACCAGCCGAAATACTTTATTCATGGTCACACCCACTTAAATTACGGTCTCAAACAAAAACGAATCGATGTTGTCAACAACACTAAGGTGATTAACGGATACGGCTATTATATATTAGACACTGACGAAGATTAGTCCGCGCCTAAAGGAGGTGGCCAGATGTTCCTGCGAGGAACGGTCGAATCGTTCGATCGCCAAATGTCGGAGCAGAACCTTACTGAATCAATTGAGCTGGGACTGCGCACTGTCGAGGTAAAACGAATTGTCGGTTCAGTCAACCGCTGGCAGGATTTTGATTCTCAGTTTCGCTTTCGCTTAACCTCCCGCAATGCCATGGAGCGCTATGCCGGAATTAAAAAGGCATTAGAGGAAGGCGTGATCCTGCCCCCTGTAGATTTATACAAAATCAAAGACAAATACTATGTTGTAGATGGAAACCACCGGGTAGCTGCTGCCAAAGAAATCGGACAGATCTATATCGATGCCTATGTTACTGAGTTTCTGCCCACCGGTGATACACCGCAGCATCTGTTGTGGCGGGAGCGGGCCAACTTTGAGTACCGCACCGGATTATCGGATATCCAGTTTACTGAGCTGGGTATGTATCAGGAGCTGCTGAAGCAGATTGAGCGCTTCGAACACGAAGAATACAAAAGATATTATATCAACGACAGTTTTCTCCACGTCGCCAAGCAGTGGTATGAAGATATTTACAAACCGGTAGTTGAAGAAATCCGCCGGGAAAGACTTCTGGATGAATTTCCCAACCGGACCGAAGCAGATCTGTTTCTCTACGCTACTTACCACCGCATTGCTAAATCCAGGCTGACTCAGGAGCAGGTTACTTACCGAGAAGCGCTGGCAGACCTGCGTCCAACCGAGAAGAAGACGCTTAAGGATAAGATTTTTGATGTGATCAACAGTTTATTGAAGTTGAATGAAAACGTCCATGACTGTCCTCATGGACTGATTATAGATGAAGATGGATTGGTAAAGGTCACTAAAAACTGTGAAGGCTGCACCAAATGCGACCATAGTGCAGCGGCTCACCAACCTGAGCCGAAGATTCTCAGTGAAGATGATGTTCAAGGTGTGCATAACGTGTGAAAGAGCGCTTCCGTAAATCAAAGCGCTCTTTTGGTACCAAAAGGAGCGTAAACTATGCTGGAACAAGCTGCAGTAGATGAAATTTTAGAGATTTTAGCTCAACTCTATCCGAATCCTACAACTGAACTGGAGCACGAAACTCCCTTTCAGCTCTTGATTGCCACGATTCTTTCAGCCCAGTGCACTGATCAGCGGGTTAATATCATCACCCGGAAGCTTTTTGCGGATCATCCCACGGTGGAATCTCTGGAGCAGCTGTCGATTCAAGAAATTGAATCCTATATTCGCACCGCAGGGTTGTGGCAGACCAAGGCCAAAAATATCAAAAGAACCTGCGAGATTCTGATTGATAACTACAACGGCGAAGTGCCCCGAACCCGGGAAGAGCTGATGAAACTTCCCGGTGTGGGCCGGAAAACTGCCAATGTGGTGCTGGCTAATGCCTTTAATGTACCAGCTTTTCCCGTCGATACTCATGTTCACCGGGTGGCCAATCGGCTCGGTCTGGCAGCAAGTTCCAATCCAAACCAAACTGAAGAGCAGCTGACTGCTCTGATCCCGGAAGAATACTGGAAGGACGCCCATCACTGGCTGATCCTCCACGGTAGAAGGGTGTGCAGCGCCCGTAAGCCTAACTGCGAAGAGTGCCCTCTCGCCCACCTCTGCCAAACTGCTTTCACACACCAATAGGGTCGGGAAGATCGCTGTATGTGGGCTGATAATCCAAATCAGTGTAGATAATAACCGTCGTCTGAGGTGGAACTTGCGCGTTCGGCGCTGGAATCTGGTCGATGATGCGAGTGCCTCCGCCAGCCACTTCAACTCTAAAACCCTGCTCAGTCAGGGTTTTTTGCGCTTCATGAACAGCTTTGCCGAGCACATCAGGTACTTTTACCGCGCTGCGCCCATCAATCTCTTCAACTGCTCTGGTCTTAACACCTAAATAAGGCATGATCTGCTCTACCAATCGCGCAAACACGGGGCTGGCAATAATGCCGCCGTAAAACGCGCCTTGGGGTTCCCACAGCACGATTAAACCCACCATTTGGGGATCATCCTCAGGAGCATAGCCCGCAAACGAAGTAACGGTTTTAGAATGGGAGTAGCGTCCGTTTTCTACCAGCTGTGCAGTGCCGGTTTTCCCTGCCACATTATATCCTTTTACATCCGCTCTTTTCCCTGAACCGTTGGCAATCACTGACCGGAGCACACTGCTGACAGTGGCAGCAGTTTCCTGATCGATAACTCGCTCCGGCGGCGGAATATTCGGCGGCTGCTCACCCTCGGGAGTAACAATTGCCTTTACATAGTGGGGAACATTAAAGATGCCGTCATTGGCAATCGCAGCAAAGGCAGCTAAAAGCTGAATTGGTGTGGTTGTCAAGCCCTGGCCGAAACCAATATTGGCCCAAGTTACCAGGGGAACTTTTTCTGATGGCGGCCGCACTGTCCCAGGGGCTTCCCCCGGAAAATCCACCCCTAATCGATCGCCAAGTTTAAACGCTTTCAGATAATCATAAAACCGTTCGCCGCCCAGATCAATTCCCAGCTTAGCGTAAAAGGGATTGCAGGAGTTCTCGAGAGTTTGAGTAAAGGACTGAGGTCCATGACCGCCCCGATTCCAGCAGCGGATTCTCCAACCCGAAACCATGATATACCCTGGATCAAAGAAGTGGGTGTGCAGACTAGCAATACCGGAATCCAGGGCGGCCGCCGCAGTAACCGCTTTAAAAGTTGAACCCGGCTCATATGTGTCTGTAACCACGATGTTTCTGCGGTTTTCAATTGGATAATCATTGTAATTGAGAAGATCATAGCTGGGATAGATTGCATTGGCCAAAATCTCACCGGTTTTCGGATCCGCAATCACGATTAAAGCCAGCCGTGATCCAGTTTCTAATGCAGCTCGCCTGACTTCCCTTTCCGCAATCTGCTGAATGTAGAAATCTATGGTAAGGATGATATCAGCTCCGTCTATCCCTGCGGTATATCCCTTGATTCCGTCATCAATAATGCGCCCCACCGCGTCTCTTTCAAAGACTGCCTCACCTTTGATGCCCCTCAGATACTGATCGTAATAAAGCTCAATTCCTTCCAACCCCTGATTATCAATGCCGACAATTCCCAAAACCTGAGGTGCAATCGAACCATAGGGATAAAACCGAGTTGGGTTATCAACTACACCCACACCGGGCAGATCAGCCCGGTGAATCTCAAGCACTTCATCAGTTGTCACTCGTTTCTTGATCCATTCGCTCGCCGTGGATTTTTTGAGCCTGTTAAGTACAAATTCATAATCAAGGTCAAGAATATCAGCGAGCGTGCGGGCAGTGGCTTCTTTGTCTTTGATCTCCATCGGTATAGCGTAAACCGCGCTGGCGCTCACTGTCACTGCAAGGGGAATACCGTTGCGGTCATAAATCGCCCCCCGTTTCGGATCAACGGGAATCTTCTGCAGCCGCTGCTCCATTGCCTTGCTGACATAGAATGGATTCTGGAAAAACTGGATATATACTAAACGTCCTCCTAAAAATGAGACTACTGCGATGAGGACTGCAAACATGATCAAGATGCGCCTAGCCACCATCGAACTGGAAACTCGCACAAGCCACCCTCCCCCTTAAAACAGTCGGCTGAAAAACTCCACAATGCGATTCCACAGCCGCCGCAGCACCGATGCCAAACCAGTGTTCTGGTTGGATACCAAATCCATTCGCCCATATTCCTCCCCATTGCGGATAATCACCAGCTCACCAACTTTATCGCCTTTATCAACTGGAGCCCGGTTGTCCTTTAGCTCGATCTTGGTATCAATCTCAGCATCTTTAGGCTCGAAGGCAAACATGGACAGATCCCGCTCCAAAACAGCATCGACGAGATGGGTAACACCATCGGTCACTTTTACCTGGGTGACAGCCTGCCCCGCAGGTATGATAGTTTTGAGTTTGGAATAGGCATACTCAACTAGCGCTTCTGACTGCTCATTGCGGGACTCGCGGCTGGGTGCCCCCAGCACAACAATAATTAAACTACGCCCATTCCGCTCCACGCTAGTTATCAAAGTGTGTCCCGCGGGTGTGGTTGCTCCGGTTTTAATTCCATTTACCCCTTCTACTTCATGAAGGAGCACATTGGAGTTGCGGATCGTGCGGTTCTGAGGCTTCAGTTCATACTCTTTGGTGGAAACCAGGCGTTTAAACAGCTCGTTTTCCATAGCAATCCGGGACAGCACTGCCATCTCGTAGGCGGTTGAATAATTTCCGCTGTAAATTGATAAAAGCCCCGTGCAGTCCACAAAATTAGTATCGGTTAATCCCATTTCTCTGGCCCGCTTGGTCATCAACTTAGCAAACTCTGCTTCTGACCCGGCGGTATACTCTGCCAGCGCTACCGCCGCATCGTTAGCCGAGGCCAACGCAGATGCGTACAAAAGCTCCTCTACGGTGAATTTGTCCCCTGCCTTAAGTTTGATCTCGGTTCCGTCCCGACTGGCCGCATTAGAACTCGCTGTTACCACATCATCGAGGGCAATTTTGCCCTGTTCCACCAGCTCGCAAACATAGAGCATGGTCATGATCTTAGTAAGGCTGGCAATGGATCGCTGATCATGCGGGTTTTTGCCGTAAATCATTTGATCGAAATCTGCGTCGTAAATGACGACTGCGACGGCGTTAATTTCGGGAAAATCCTGTGGTTGGGCAAATGCAAGATTTCCCAGGAAAACTACCAGCAGCAGAACACTGATCCATTTTCTCATCTCAACCCTCAACCCCCTTAGACGCTTACATAATCATACGCATGCAGATTGTATCTTAGTACGAGAATCTCGTACCAAGCTGCAATATTCTTGTAGTCTCTAAATCACATATTTAGCTTAGGCGGCATATAATGGTAATAGTTTTCTTTTTCCGGAGGAGTGACCCAGCCATGGAAGCCAAGCTGTTTGACAGCCATCCTGAATTGTTTAATCACTACATCGCCTCCCATCCCGCCGGCGATCTACTGCAGACTACCTACTGGGGAGAACTCAAAGCCCATACAGGCTGGGAAGCTCTCCCGCTGGCAGTATCCGCTAACGGCCAGATCCAGGCGAGTGCACTGATTCTCAAACGCAGACTGCCCTTACCCGGCAAATGCATTTTTTACTCTCCCAGGGGACCCCTGTTCTCCAGTCCGGAAGCATTGGATTTCCTGCTGGAAGCTGGACGCGAACTGGGTAAAGCTCACGGCGCCCTGCTGTGGAAAATGGATCCGGCGCTCAAAAAGGACGACCCAGTGTGGGCTGACACTGCTAGAAGACTTAAGCAAATTGATACCGGTCTTGATTTTAACAACGTGCAGCCAAAATTCATTATGGAGCTTGATATCCGCCCTTCTCTTGATACAATCCTGAAAAACATGAAAAGTAAAACCCGCTACAATATCGGCTACGCCGAGCGCCGCGGGGTTACTGTCCACTTGAGCCGAGTTAAATCTGATTTGGAGCTATTCTATCCTCTGCTTCAGGAGACTGCTGTCAGGGATAACTTTAAAATCCGCTCGTTCGAGTATTTTGAAAATCTCTGGGATGCCCTGGTTGTTCCCAGGACTGCTCAGCTGTTCCTTGCTTTCCATGACAACCAACCGCTGGGAGGAGCGATTGCCTTTTGCTTAGGAAGACGGGCCTGGTATGTATACGGCGCTTCCAGCAATACCAAACGCAATCTGCAGGCCAGCTATGCCCTGCAGTGGGCGATGATCCGCTGGGCTAAAGGTTTAGGGTGCACCACCTATGATTTCCGCGGTGTCTCGGGCGACCTCAATCCCGACAATCCCCTCTACGGCCTATACCGGTTTAAAGAAGGTTTCGGGGCTCAACTCGTTGAGTATGTTGGCGAGTTTGACCTGCCTCTTTCTCCTCTCTACACTTTGTGGAATCCTGCTGTTCGCATTTACAATCAGCTGACAGGTAAAAATAATAGTTAGGAATGAGTAGTTGATGAAATGGTTAGGGCCGACCTGGCTCGCTGTTGATTTAAGCGCAATTGGGGCTAACCTGCAGACAGTTCAGCATTTCACCAGTGCGCAAGTATGTCCAGTCATTAAAGCAGATGCGTATGGACATGGGATCAAGGCTGTGTCCATGTTTCTAGAGCTTAAGGGCGTTACGGGTTTGGCAGTCAGTGATGTTCAGGAGGCAGTTGAAATTCGCGAAGCCGGGGTTCAAACTCCGATATTAGTGTTAACACCCGTGCTGCCGGAACAAGCTTCCACCGCAATTGAGCACAATCTCACAGTAACCGTAAGCGATCCCCGCATCATCATTCCCCTTGCTGAGCAGGCTTTAACGCGGCAGAAACAGCTTCAGGTTCATTTAAAGATCAATACAGGCCTGAACCGGATTGGCGCTGCACCAGAACTCGCTGTTGACTGCGCCCGCCAGATTTTGGAGCAAAAATTTCTCCAGCTCGCAGGTGTTTATACTCATTTTGCCGAAGCTGATAGTAATTCTGCATACACCAAACTCCAGCTTAAGCGGCTGTTAGAAGTGAAGCAGGCGTTTTTTGATGCAGGTCTACCGGAGCTGATTTGGCACGCCGCCAACAGCTCTGCTCTCTTCACCCTGCCGGAAAGCCACTTGGATTTAGTGCGGATCGGCACAGCCCTGTTCGGCCAGTCGCGAGTAAAGCTGCCCCCCGATATTAAGCTGAGCAATACCTGGCAGCTGTACACGCGAATCATCCAGGTGCACCGCGCTGCTAAAGGAGAACCAATCGGTTACAATCGCACCTATATCACCAAGCGGGATTCGATCATCGGTGTGATTCCCATCGGATACAGCGATGGTCTGGGTTTGGTACCAAATAACGGCGGCCTGCGCCGCCATCTCCACAGCACCATCGTCCAACTGATTAACAAGCCGATGCAGGTCTCGATTGATGGCGTCAGCTGTCCGATTGTAGGTAAAATCGCCATGGGCATGAGCTGCGTTGACTTAACTGATCACCCCCACGCCCTGGATCTTTACGGTGCAGTTGTCAGCATCAGAGCCCGCCGCACCGCAATCAATCGGCGCATACCCAAAACTTACTTTCTCAACGGAAAAATGGTTTTAATCCACTGGCACGAACGCTTTTGGCAGCCGCTGTCCAAAGACGGAACAGTCTATGTTAAGGAAATCAGTGTCAAGGCTGCTCAAGAAATTCTGAAAGGGAGGAATCGGTATGGTTCTTAATGGCAGAAAGTTTTTTAAAATATTCTTAGTGCTGATAATCGCTGCTGTGATCATCAGAATCGGGCTGATCCGCTTTAACCGCATGCAGTTTGGCGACGGGGTTGCCTTGATCTACATCGATGGTGTGATTGGTGAAAGCAGCGGTGCTTCGCTGGTGAAGACCGGCGGTTCTTATCTCGACCAGCTGCACGCTGCCGCTGAGGATGCAAGGATTAAGGCAGTCATTTTAAGAATTAACAGTCCCGGCGGTTCAGCAGCTGCGTCGCAGGAGCTGTATCGGGCTGTCCTAGATTTAAGGCAGCAGGGCAAACCGGTGGTCGCCTCCCTGGGAGATACTGCCGCATCGGGTGGGTACTATACCGCGGCTGCTGCTGATTACATTTATGCCAATGGCTCCACTATCACCGGATCAATCGGTGTGATCATGCAGTCTGCTAACTTAGCTGAGCTTTATGAGATGTTAGGCATTGATGTTGAAGTAGTTAAATCGGGAGAGTTTAAGGACATGGGCTCTGCTTCGCGACCCTTAAGCGACGCAGAACGAGAGCTGCTGACCGAGCTGATCATGGATGCGTGGGATCAATTTGTGGAAGATGTGTCCACTGCTCGCAATCTTCCGCGAGACCAGGTTGAACAGGTAGCCGATGGCCGGATCATGACAGGCAGGCAGGCCTTGGAAGCTGGATTAGTCGATGAACTCGGCACACTTAAGGATGCGGAGCAGAAAGCGCTGGAATTGGCGGGTATCACCGGTACATATTACATTCAAACCTACTATGAGAAACCCGGGCTGTTGGGGAGATTGCTGAGCATTATCGATGGTATTATTCCCAAAGCTGGCACCAACCTCCGCTATCAGTGGATTTGACAAATATGCCCCTACCCGGTATCATATTAATATCGAGGTGATTGTGCATGGATGATAACGAATCAAAAAAGAAGATTATCCAGCGCTTAAAACGCATCGAAGGACAGATCCGGGGCATTCAAAAAATGATTGAGGATGAAAAGTACTGCATCGATGTGCTCACCCAAGTTTCGGCAGCCCGCGCTGCGCTTGATCGAGTAGGTATGATTATCTTCGAAGAGCACAGCCACAGCTGTCTGCTGCGGGCAATTGAAGACGGACAGGTTGATGCCATCGATGAACTGATGGGCGCATTAAAACGATTGTTGAACTAAAAGACCGAGCAGTGGCGATGACTGCTCGGTTTTTCTATGGCAGCAGTTTGAGTGGGTCCACAGTTTGGTTATTGTACTTAATGCGGAAATCAAGATGGGGTCCGGTTGAAACACCGGTGGAGCCGACTCGAGCAATAGCTTGATTGGCGGCAACCACATCTCCCTTTTTCACCAAGAGCTGGGAATTATGCCCGTACCAGGTCGTGTATCCCCCGCCGTGGTCGATTACTATCCCGTATCCGTAATCACCCATCCATTCCGCCCTGATTACCCGACCGGCAGCGGCTGCCCGCACCACAGTTCCCTGAGCAGCTGCGATATCAATGCCACCGTGAAAATGGCGCACATTGGTAATCGGATGATTGCGCCAGCCATATGGTGATGATATCTTTCCGGAAACAGGCCAGTTGAATTGAGGCGGCCGATTGCTGGTTACCGCAGCAGCTGGTTTCACTGCTCCGGCAGGAATAGTTAAAAGCTGCCCTGCTTGGATGCGGTTGGGATCGTTGATTTCATTGAAATCTGCCAAGTCTGCGGCTGAAAGACCGAATTTTTGAGCTATCACTGATAAATTCTCTCCGGAGCGAACCACATATTCCTGCGTTTCCATGGCGGCAGCTGCGGCTGGAATCACCAAAGTCTGGCCGGGGTAAATGACGGTTGAGGCTAAGTCGTTCGCTTGGATCAGCTCATCTAAAGAAACGCTGTAAGCTTTGGCAATATGGGACAGGGTATCCCCTTTCTTCACGATATAAACCTGATTCGCTAGAGCGTCCGCTTGCAGTGCTGCCAGCGTCTGGGGTCCGACGATGCCATCTACCGCTAGGCCGCGGTCCCGCTGAAACTGCCGCACCACGGCATCTGTTTCTGCTCCGAAGATGCCGTCCACCGCCAGCTGATAGCCTAGATGATAAAGATATTCCTGGAGCTGCTCAACATCGGGACCCCGCGTTCCCTTTTTTAAATAGCGCGAGCCCAAACCATCAGCGATGCTGAGCGGCGAAATCAGAGTCAGCAGTAATAGCAAAATAAATAAGACGACAAACCTGACTTTCATATTTCCCTCCCGTTAGAACCTGCGCATTATTTTCCTATATATGAAAGTATTGGTTTAATCGTCTTATTTTATGCATCTCTGCCTAGAGTGTTTCTAGGTAATGGTAGGCGCTCATCGCAGCCAGCGCTCCATCACCAGCGGCTGTCACAATCTGCCGCAGATATGTTTCTCTAACATCGCCAATTGCGAAGACCCCAGGTATTTTGGTGGCCATTTTCTCATCGGTGTCAATAAAGCCATTGTCATTGAGAACTCCAGAGTTCTTTAAATAGCCAGTGTTAGGCAGATAGCCGATATAAATAAAGACTCCATCGGCGTCTAATTCCGATGCCTCACCGGTTTTGACATTCTTCAGCTTCACTTGAGTTACGCGGTTTTCACCGACAATCTCCTCAACCACGGTATCCCAAATGAAATTAATTTTATCATTGGCAAAAGCTCTTTTTTGGAGAATGGGGGCTGCCCGCAGCTGGTCGCGGCGGTGAATGATGGTTACCTGGGCTGCAAAGCGAGTTAAAAAAATACCTTCTTCCACAGCCGAATCGCCTCCGCCGACTACCACAACCTGCTTATTGCGGAAAAACGCGCCATCGCAGGTAGCGCAGTAGCTGACACCTCGACCAGCTAACAGTGTCTCACCGGGGACATTGAGCCTGCGAGGTTGAGTTCCAGTGGCAATAATAACTGCTTTTGCCGAGATTGTCTCTCCACCCGCTAGGACTATTTGCTTCTCACTGCCCTCAAAATTAACATCAACAATTTCTGCTTGCTTCCACTCAGCACCAAATTCCAGCATGTGCTCATACAAAAGCTCCGAGAGCTGGGCCCCAGTGATGTTCTTAAAACCCGGGTAGTTTTCAATCTCGAGAGTGTTCTGCATCTGTCCGCCGGGTAAACCTTTGTCAATCACGATCGTCTTCAGATTTGCCCTCCCGGCGTACATGCCCGCGGTCAAACCACCCGGTCCGCCTCCCAGTATTGCTAAATCATACATCCAAATCACTCCTATTCAACTAGTATCTGCTGAGAAGACTGATAAGTATTCAGCTTGATAGTAATCATTACCAAAAACAGACTAACTGTATTATAACAGTTAGTCTGTTTCTCTGCAACCAGGTCTATAGAAGCTGGATTTTGTCCTTCAAACCTGAAGATACCCAAATATTTCCTGATGAATCCATCATCACAGCCTCGTAACCGGGTAGATTCTCAATCAAATCCTGACCCCGCTCCCAGCCTAAAACAAAAATGGCAGTCGACAGAGCGTCAGCATCGGCAGCATTCGAACCGTAGATAGTGACACTGATCAGACCCTGTGCGGGATATCCGGTGTGGGGATTAAGAATATGATGATAGCGCACACCATCTGCTGTAAAATAGCGCTCATAATCACCGGATGTTACAATTGAGCTGTCTGCCATCTCTAAAATGCCAATCAGCTGAGTCGATATCCGGGGATGCTGCACTCCCACCCGCCATGGGCTGCCATCACTCTTGGCTCCGATGGTAGTGATATCTCCTCCAGCGTAAATCATGCCGGAGATAACGCCTGTCTGCTTCAGGACAGCAGAAGCCCGATCAACCGCATATCCTTTGGCGATACCACCCAGATCCAATACCATTCCTTTGGGAATTCGCACTTGGCTTGTGTTGGAATCAATCTCTAGGACGGTGTAATCAATTAAGGCTAATGCCTGATTAATTTCAGCTGGTGCCGGCACTCTATTATTACCGCCGCCGAAGTTCCATAAATCCAGCAGGGCGCCAATGGTAATATCAAAAGTGCCGCCGCTGAGGTTGCTGTAGTGGATGGCTTTCTCCAAAAGAGAGATTACTTCAGGTGCAACCTCAACCCAAATACCATCAGCATTATTGATCCGGGCAATATCACTGGTTTCAATATGCCGCGAGAAAAGCTGCTCCACGCGCGCCATTTCAGCAAAAGCTGCCGAAACAGCCGCTTCCGCATCGGGACCGGAAGCTCGAATCTCCACCGAGGTATCCATTAAAAAACGAGTTTGTTGAGCTGAAGTAATTGGCTGTGCCTGCAGCTGGCGGTTCTTAAGCCAAAATGCACCGATCATTCCACCGACTACTGCCAGCACCAGCACCGCAATAACTATCTTTTTATTCTTCATATAATCATCCTTCTGCTTAACTGGCCTTCTTCCGCTTAATAATCGGTTTGCCCTCCTGATACTCGATCGTGTTCACCGGACAGACCGCTACGCATTTGCGGCAGTTAATGCAGATTTCATAATCGATTTCAGCTAAATTGTCGGTAACAGTGATCGCATCCACCGGACATTCTTTTTCGCAGCGGCGGCAGGCAATGCAGCCAACCTGACACACTTTGCGAACTTCCTTGCCTAAGGCTAGAGAACGGCAGCGGATGTGAACACCCATTTCTTCACCGGCTAATACAATGATATCCCGGGGACAAGCTTTAACGCACTCGCCGCAGCCGGTGCATTTATCTTCGATGACAACCGGAAGGCCGTTTTCATTCATATACATCGCATCAAAAGGACAAGCTTTAACACAGGTTCCTCCACCGAGACACCCATAGGTGCAGCCCTTATCGCCGCCTTGGATCAGATTCATAACGCGGCAGTCCATAGGACCGCTGTATTCAGCTCTCTGCACTGCTTCTGCATGGCCGCCTTTGCAGAGTACCTGAGCTACTTTCCGCTGCGGAGCAAGGCCTGCTTCAGCCCCCATAATCTCAGCAACTTTTTCGGCAACATCGATACCGCCGACCGGACATCCGTTAACAGGAGCTTTGCCATCGGCAATTGCTTCCGCCAGGCTCCGGCAGCCAGCATAGCCGCAAGCGCCGCAGTTAATTCCAGGCAGGGCGATCTCAAGCTCTTCAACCTTCGGATCCACTTCTACCGCAAACTTCTTGGAAGCAACCGCAAGGCCGATGGATAAGAGCACCCCTAATCCACCCATACTCAACAAAGCCATCAGGCTGTTACTCAAATTGATTCACTCCTTCGTTATACCTAAATCATTCCGGCAAAGCCGCTGAAGGCAAGGGAGAGCAGGCCAGCAGTAATAAACGCAATAGCAGCACCCTTAAGCGGTTTAGGAATGTCGGCAAATTCCAACTCCTCGCGAATTCCTGCCATGAGCGCCAGAGCAAGGGTAAAGCCTACCCCGGCACCAAGACCGTAGACTAAAGATTCTCCTAAGCTATAGCTGCGGAGCACAGCGTTAATTGCTAAACCAAGAACCGCGCAGTTAGTAGTAATTAACGGCAGGAAAATCCCCATCGCTTGATAGAGACCCGGGCTGGATTTGTGCAGGAACATTTCTACCAGCTGCACCATCGATGCAATAACCAAAATAAAGGACACAGTCTGGAGATATTCTAATCCGTAAGGAATCAAGATAAAATGCTGAATCAACCAGGAGGCAAGAGCAGCCATGACCATAACAAATGTAGTTGCTGCTCCCATTCCAACTGAGGTTGAAACCTGCCTGGAAACACCGATAAACGGACAGAGTCCTAAAAACTGCACCAGAACAAAGTTATTAACAACTACCGTACCGATAAACAGCAGTAAATATTCCACGTTCTCCCCTCCTAATTAGCAGTCTCTGCGCTGCGGGATTTGGTTCGCTCTGAAATCTTTGCACCGATAAAGTTCATCAGAGCCAGCAGACTGCCAACAGTAATAAACGCTCCCGGCGGTGATGTTAACAGGGCAATCGGTGTAAAGCCATCAGGAAGCACATTCATGCCGAAAACTGTGCCGGAACCCAAAAGCTCTCTAATGGAGCCGATTAAGGTTAAGCCCCAGGTAAAACCCAAGCCCATTCCCAACGCGTCAAATCCGGACCAAAGCACCGGCATCTTGGAAGCGTAAGCTTCAGCGCGGCCGAGAATAATGCAGTTAACTACAATCAAGGGAATAAATACGCCTAAAGAGGCGTGGAGATCGGGAGTAAAAGCCTCCATTAAATACTCAATTGTAGTTGAAAATGTAGCAATGATAATAATGTATGCCGGAATCCGCACCTCTCCGGGGATGAACCGCTTGAGCATACTTACCAGCAGACTGGAGCATACCAAAACGAATGTGGTTGCTAGGGCCATGCCTAAGCCATTCACTGCACTTGTAGTAACGGCTAAGGTGGGACACAGACCGATGGTTAACCGAAAGGTTGGATGTTCATCCCACAGTCCGCGGAGAAAATCTTTAACCATTTTATTCATTCTTAACCGCCTCCTTATAGGCTTCAAGAGCAAGAGCGTATTGCCCCTTAATTGCTGCAGTGACAGCATTGGAAGATACGGTCGCACCGGAAACCTTATCTATATCTTGTCCAACGGTTAGCGGATCATTAAGCCCTTTGCCGATAAACTGATTGCGGAAACTGGCATCTTCGATTTTACTGCCAAGATTAGGTGTTTCAGCGTGCTCTAAAACCTCAAGCCCGGAAATCAGCTCGGTGTTGTGATCAACCCCAACCATAATCTTTACGATGCCGCCGTATCCGGCTCCTTCACCCACAAAAGCAAAGCCCACAGCCTTACCGCTCTCATCCAATCCCTGGTAGAGCATGAGCGGTCCGCTGTCACTGCTTGGCGTGCTTCTTACAGTTGAACGGTCATCATCGATCCTTTCCGTGAGCTCTGCTTCAATCACATTAAAATCAACTGCCCCCGGCAGCACTGCCAGAATACTGCCCTCAAGGGCAGCGGCCCTATTGCGCTGAATCGGATCATAGGTAAAGTTATAAACCATCGACAGCACCAGCGCAGATGCCACTGCAATAATTGTCAGTACGATTACCTGCCTCATTGATGCCTTCATGCGTTTTTCACCCCTCGGCCATAAATCCGCGGACGTGTCCACCGATTTAATAATGGTGTCAGTGCATTCATCAGCAGAATGCTGTAAGTTAATCCTTCGGGTAAATTACCCCAGAACCTGATGATAACTAGAACCAATCCGCATCCAATCCCAAACAGCCAGCGTCCAACTGGTGTGATTGGCGATGTGACCATATCTGTTGCCATAAAAATAGCACCGTACAGCAGGCTGCCGCTTAAGAGCTGATAAATCACATCCTGACCAAACAGCAGCGAGAACACTGCAACTGTACCAATAAACCCAACCGGAATGCGGTAATCCAGCACACCACGGTAAAAGAGAATAATTCCGCCTAACAGAATTGCTAAAGCTGAAGTCTCACCCAGTGATCCGGGTACGGCTCCAAAAAACAGCTCAGAATATGAAGCGGCGTTACTCACCAGGGGTGTCGCATTTGTCACAGCATCGGTAAATGGCGCGGTCCAGGTTGTCATTTGGGTTGCAAAAGATGCTACCAATACAGCCCGACCAACCAGAGCCGGGTTAAAAGGATTGTAGCCTAAACCGCCAAAAACTTGTTTGCCGACTACAATCGCGATAAAACTACCAAACACAGCCATCCAGGTAGGCAGTGTCGGCGGCAGACTCAAGCCCAACAGCAGTCCAGTTACCAATGCGCTGCCATCAGAAACAGTAATGGGTTTGCGCCTTAAAGCCAAGAACAATGCCTCAGACCCAATCGCAGCGATTACACTGGCCAGCACCAGGCGAATACTGTTGAATCCATAAAAATATGTTGCTGCAGCCCACACCGGAATTAGAGCAGCTGCAACTGTCAGCATTATTTTCTGTGTCGTATCCTCATCACGCACATGAGGTGATGGAGACAGCACTAAACGTGTTCCTTCCACCGCATATCCTCCTAATCTATTAGCTAGTTTGGCGCCGCTTTGCTTCAACGATTTCCGTTTTTGCTACCCTAATCCAATCCAAAAGCTCCCGCTTCGAAGGACAGATATAGGTGCAGCATCCGCACTCGATGCAGTCCATCGCACCATAATCCTCGGCCTCATCCCACATACCGTTCATTGCAAACAGCTCAATCCGAACCGGCATGAGGTAAACAGGACAAACATCTACGCAGCGAGCACACTTGATGCATGGTATCGGCTCATACTGCTTGACCATTTTTTGGGAAAACACAAGAATACCGGAAACGCCTTTTACCATCGGCACATCCAGGTCAAATTGGGCTAACCCCATCATGGGTCCACCGGCGATTACTTTACCCGGTTCGCCTGTAAAACCTCCGGCAGCCTCGATAATCTCTCTAAACGGGGTTCCGATTCTCACCAAGAAGTTGTTCGGTTCTTTGATTCCATCCCCCGAAACTGTTACCACCCGCTCAATGAGGGGCTGTCCGGTTTTGCAGGCTTTAGCTGTTGCCCAGGCGGTTTCTACATTCTGCACTAAAACCCCGCACATTGAAGGCAGACCGTGCTCCGGCACTTCTCTACCGAGCACTGCTTTAATCAGCTGTTTCTCCCCACCTGCAGGATATTTCACCGCAAGGGCGACTACCTCGATCTGATTTGACCCGGCAAGCGCCTGCATTTTTCGGATCGCTTCCGGTTTATTAGCTTCAATCGCGATGATAATTTTCTCAGCGCCGCTGGCTTTCGCTATCAGTTTTGCGCCTAAAATCACATCTTCGGTATATTCTTCCATTACCCGCTGGTCAGCGGTTAGGTAAGGCTCGCACTCACTGCCGTTGATCAGGAGATAATCAATTTTGCAGTCAGCCGGCGTGTTCAACTTAACACTGGTTGGAAAAGCTGCACCGCCCAAACCGACGATACCGGCACTTTCTACTCTTTTTCGGATTTCTTCAGCTGAAAGCTGAATCGGATCATCGTGCCCGCTCATGGGAGCTCTGGCATCGCGGCCGTTGTTATCAATCACTACCGAGAGAACAGAGCGCCCATTGATTGTTGGCCTTGGTTCTACCGCTACTACTGTTCCGGAAACTGATGCGTGCACAGATGCAGATACAGCATGGCTGGCTCTGCCAATTTCCTGGCCCAGCAGCACTTCATCGCCTTTTTTCACAGTTGGCTCGGCGGGTGCGCCGGTGTGCTGCGTGAGAGGAATCACTACCTGCTGTGGGGCCGGCAAAACCTTGATCGGTTTATCGCTGGTGATATCTTTATTGTAATCAGGGTGTACCCCACCTCTAAAATTGAAAATTTTCACCATTACTCACCTCAAACGAGTTACTTTATTCACTTAAGACGTCTTGAAAACCCAACTGCCGCCACGCTTCATAAACAACAATTGCGACAGTATTGGCGAGATTGAGCGAGCGGGGATTAATCATCGGCAGGGATATGTGATAGTCAGGACAATCTCGAAAGAGCGCAGAGTCTATCCCCTTAGATTCATTTCCGAAAACCAAGCAGTCATCGGGCTGGAACTTGACATCTGTGTACAGCTTTTTGCCGCCCGTTTCCACAAAAAAAATCCGCTGGTGGGAATGATTCTGATAAAAAGCTTCCCAGTTGTCATGGATCTGCCAATCCAGCTTGTCCCAATAATCGAGTCCGGCCCGCTTTAAGTGCCGATCATCAAGAAAAAAGCCCAAAGGCCTAATCAGGTGCAGCCGGCAGTTAACAACCGCGCACAGCCGGGCGATGTTACCGGTATTTGCCGGAATTTCTGGTTCGAATAAAACAATATCCACTGAATCTAAATCCCCTTTGTATCCGCTATATTAAATTAAATCAATGTAATCGCCATGCTTAATTATAACGCAAGCTTTACATCTTCGCAATAGAATTCGGGTTATAATTTCACCGCGTAGCTGACATGCCACTGAGACTGTTTATTTTTCCAGACAATACCAACCTTAAAGGGATAGTCGACACCATCCCAGGATAAACTGAGACTTGGGTTGTTTTCAGTGCTCAGCGTCTGCCTGATACTGAGCGTGTCAGCAAATGTAAAGCTAATCCCGTAATCAAAGCGTTCGCCAATATGGTAGGTGCCAAACAGGCTGGTTTTGATCTGCGGATCAGAGCTGAACCCATAAGTAAGATTGAGAAATACCGGATGGGTGCCGAGCCCAACTTGGGCTTTGAGAATACCATCCTGCCGCAGCTCTATGTAAGGTTTAACGCTTAATGATGGTGAGCCCAAAATATTGGCTTCTGCTTCTACCCCGTATGCTCTGCTGCCGCTTAACCGCAGTAATTCACCCCGAACACCGAGCTTACCACTAGCCTGAGCATCAGTATATAGATCCGGACTGCCGCCATGAGCGCTCACAGCGTATTTAAGATTGCCGAGAAAAGCTTCCCTGCCAATCTCGGCATAGCCCAAGATAGTGGGGGTCTCGTTAGTTACAGCAATCATACCGGACGCATAATCCCGCTCGTAACCGACAAAACCAATCAACCGCCGCGCTTCAGCCTGCGCTTCAACGCCTGTATACCACTCGGAACCGGTATACCCCACAACCAACCCTGCTTGAGCACCAACTGTACCGGACCAAACCAGAACCGATATCAGAATTAACAGCAGACTGATCTTCTTATTCACCAGTATCCCTCCTAAAACTGCAACAGCGGAACATCGGGCATTTCTCGCAGTTCATCAGTTTCCATGCCCACATTAATCTCATATTCGGACAGGACTAAGCTGCCTAGGGATGTGCCATCCTGGAAGCTTTCCAGTTTGTAGGGGATGAATTGAGCATCGATCCAGATATGCTGCACCAAATCTTTAGGATCAACTTCGATGCCCTGCATCACAAGCACCGGCACCTGCTCATCTGTAACCGCAACAGCTACTACATACTCTAATCCGGCCTCGGTTTCCACAACTTCAATAATCTCACCAGCTAATCCTTCAAGGCTGAGGCTTTGCGTTAAGTCGTCAAGGTCAATGTTGATACCATACCCGGCTGCAGAAGCGGCCAGTGACTGCACAATAATCTGATTAAGAGCCGGCATGTACATCCTCATCTCGCTGTTTTCCATGTCGAGAAGCATAATCTGACCAGCAGCAATATCAGGAGCTAAAATCTCGATGCGGGTCAATTTATGCTCTTTACTGCCTTTGATACCCATCACAGTCCGGGTTTTCTGCCCCATCTGCACCATATCGAATTCAAGCACAAGGCGTGCATCCTCAATGCTCTTCAGCTTCTCCTCCACTTTGTCAGCTAATTCCTGGAAACTCAGCTCCTGGGCACCGGCCACAGCGCAGATACCCACTACCAGACTGCAAACTAAAATCAATACAGCAACTTTTTTCATAAAGGTCACCTTCCTTTATTTTTTATAGTTCTATTGAACTTGGCCGGGTCAACCTGATCGAATCATCCTGGCCTTGTTCGATTTCCGGATTTACCCGGGGTTTGCGCTCAATTACAAGCGGAATCGGGTCTTCCGTCTCCACAGCTTCCACGTGAGGCGGCACCAGCTGATAATACTTATCTGCTTCAGCCTTTAAAATTATTCCGGATGCCTGCCATGATATGACTTCTCCTCCGAGCGAATTCTCTAATGCATACCTAGTTATTTCTCCTACATAGCCTACCCACAGCTCAATCCCTTCGGGGCGGACCAGGTTGTAGGCAATTTTTCGGCTGTCCGGCGAAAACACAAGGTTTTGAATCGGAACCGGAGAATCGAGCTTCCACCGCTCGACCACCACACCGTGGCGGTTCCACAACCAAATATCCCAAATTTCCTGATCACAAACGGCAGCAGCGATCAGGGAACCATCGGGAGCAAAGGCCAACTCTGATACCGAGATTGACTCAAACCAGCTGACGTAACTGTTGTTCTGGCGGTCAAACAACGATTGACCATTTATCTGGAACCTGCCCAAAGGATCTGCGGAAACCGCAGGCAGTACCAGTTCGCACTCATTGATCAGCTTAGGCTCAGACCAAAACGAGCCTAAAGAGCTGAGGATCTGCTCGATTCTTGTATTGATATAGGGATGAGATCGATAAACATCGCCGCTGGGATGCTCCCCCTCGAAGACTATCAGATCAGAAAGAACGTGAACCAATCCCGCCGGATCGAAACCCGCTTCAACCAGATAGCGCAGAGCCCGCTGATCCGCCTCCAGCTCCGCTTCGCGGCTGTAGCCGGACTGAACAACCTCAATTAAGGCCTGGCTGGCAATATACACAGCAGCATTTTTGGGCACTTCCAGCACAGCTTTGCCCAGCTCCACAATGACACTCAAGCCCAACTGCCGCATTAACGCGTTAATGCCATGTTTCTGCTTCACATGAGCCATTTCATGGGCCAGCACTCCGGCAATCCGCTGTTCATCACTGCCTATGAGCTTTAACAGACCTCGGCTGACAAAGATAAAACCGCCGGGAAGTGAAAAGGCATTGGCATCATTGGAATTAAGCACAGTCAGTGAATAGTCATGGTCTAGATCATCCACTGCTTCGCTGACACGCTCAAATATTGTCTGCAGCCGCAGATGATCATGGAGGCGAACTTGAAACTCACCGCCATATGCCGCCGTTAACTGCTCCTTTGCCGATCTGCCCACAGCTCTCTCGAACTGGGCCATCAAACTCGGCTCAGCTGCGCAAGCCAGTGTTGAACACACCAAAAACATCATCACGCAGAAAACGACAGTTTTCACTGATCCACCTCCCAACGCCAGCTGTTGAGAATTAGGTCAAACTCTTCTCGGCTGTGATCAAAACTCGCTTCAGCATCGCTGAAACTTATGTTTAAGCCCACCTGCTCGATTACCACAAAAAAACGCTGTTCGCGGCGGGTCTTGCTGCCTCTATACTTGTATTCTATTACTGCAGCCTCAATTCCGTTGAGGTTCCAAAGTTCAGGATCTGCAATCAGCTCAAAATCCCGCAGTCCATACTCGGCACTGAAATGCTTCAGCACTCGCCTGCCGAATTCCCAGGGATCATCTAAACTTAAATCTGCAAAATATTCTATGTACAGGAGCTGATCATCTTCAGGGCCATAAAATACCAGCAGGCGTTCACTGCTTTCACCCGCCTGAAAAATCCATCCATTAGGAATTGTAAACATAAAACTCCCGTGCGGATCGATAAAATTAACATCGGCTTTAACCGCTCCAGATGTCAATAATAAAAGCAATAAGACCAAAAGCATTGTCCGCGCCTTATCCACTCGTACAGCCTCCTAACAGGCAAAACTTGGCTAATATTGATCCATTCTGCAATCTAGAATTTAAATCCTGCCCGCTTAAACAATTCGCAAATGGACATCATATGCTTGAGGTGGATCTGAATGGACAAAAAATTAAAATGGATCTTGGCGGGGGTTTCCGGCGCAGCCGGATTGTTTTTCGGTTCGCGCATGCTCGCCCACCAGCTGGTCAAAAGTATGGGACAGATCTTTACAACTGATCCTTACCATGAGAATATCGCTGAAGCATTTTCCGCTGCGTACCGGGTTGGCATGCAGAATATCTGGGAGGCCAATCTGCGGGCAGAATCGGGTGCGATCATCAGCCGCCCCCTCGGTTCGCCCCGCAAGTTCCTCAACTTCAACGGGCTCGCGTTCAGCCCGGTCTTCTTATCCAAACTGCCGACACCTTTAAACACTAAAATTGAGACCAAAACAATTATCGGCAAAAACTGCCGCAAGCCGCTGATTCTGGCGACCCCAATCATAATTTCCGGAATGGCTTATGGAATCGCCCTCTCCAAAGAGGCTAAAATGGCTTTAGCCCAGGGTTCTGCCTTTGCCGGAACCGCCACTAACACCGGTGAAGGTTTGTGGCTGCAGGAAGAGCGGGATTTAGCTGCCAACCTGATTATCCAGTACAACCGCGGCAGCTGGAGTAAGGATCCTAATATTCTCAAGCAGGGTGATATGATTGAGATCCAGCTTGGTCAGGGAGCAATCGCCGGAGTCAGCCACTACTCTCCCGCCAGCAGTCTGCCGAAGAACCTCAGAAAACAGCTGAAATTGCCTAAACATAACGACCTGATCATCGGGCCTTCGCACCAAGAACTGGCGGAGAAAGACGGACTGAAAAAGCTAGTAAACCGCCTCCGTGAGATCACCGGCGGCGTGCCTATTGGTGTTAAGCTCGCGTTCCATAATAGTATTGAGCGGGATATCGACATTGCTGTTGATGCCGGAGTTGATGTGCTGGCGCTGGAAGGCACGCAGGCCGCTACCAAGGGAGCCGCACCAATTCTGGAAGATGATTTCGGCCTGCCGACAATCATTGGACTGTGCCGGGCGGTTGAACATCTTGAGCAAATCGGAGCGAAAGATCAAGTCAGTCTCATCGCATCGGGCGGCTTTTTTACACCGGGTGACATGCTCAAAGCACTGGCCTTAGGGGCGGATGCAATCTACATAGGTTCGATGGCCTTGTTTGCCATGACCCACACCCAATCATTTAAAGCGCTTCCGTTTGAACCACCGACCCAGGTCGCCTGGGCGAGAGGTAAATACGCTAACCGCCTCAACTGGAAAGAAGGCGCCAAGTCAGTAGCGAAGTACATCACTTCCTGCACATTAGAGCTGGCAGAAGGTGTGCGGGCATTAGGCAAAACATCTATTCATGAAGTTAACCGCTCCGATCTGGTCTCGCTAGATGAAACCACCGCTGCTGTTACAGGCATTCCTACCGCTTGGAGCAAGGAACTTGTCAGCCAGAAACAATATGGATTTTAACCTTCGGGTAGCAGGAGTAGTCAAAGAGCAGAAGCTGCTCCTCTGCTTCCGGAACTGGGTTCCACGGATAGATCCGGTAAGCAAACCGCTCTAAAGCAAAACGTTTGTTTAACTCCCTTGGGGAGAGTCCCAAGGGTTCAAGCTGGGGCAGGTAGCGGTAAATTTCACCACTTCTGATTAACTCGCGACCGACTTCGGTTGTACTTTCGCCCTTTAGCCAATCAGGCACTGCTCGCTTCTGCTCATGGGCGCAGAAATCAAACCGGAGATAATCCCGGAGCACCGGATCGCTGTCGCCCATCAGGTCCCACAGCAGCCGATACAAATTAAACAGGCTGTGGGAAACTAGGTGGTAGCCCTTTGCTTTCCATTTCTCAGCTAGTTCAGAAAAGAATTCAAACGGACGCACCTGATTTCTGGCGATCAGGTAATCCAGACTGCTTGAAAAGCGGCCGGAGTTATACAAGGTTTCCACCAAACTCTCAATGATTTTGAGAAAAGCTAATTCCTGATAGCTGATGCTGTCCGTCTTAAGCACTTCATAAGGAGCTTTTTCGGTATAAAGGCAGCCAAACTCCCTGGTTCTCTGCCGCAGATGGGAACCTTTTAAAAGCTTTAAGAAGCCGAGCTGAATTTTCGTGGGCTTAAGCTGAAAGACATAATCAAAAGAATGTCCGAAGCGCTCAAATGATTCCTCGGGCAGACCCGCGATTAAATCTAGCAGGAAACGGACTTTAGTGCGTTTTCTCAGCTTCCGGCAGTTTTCTGCCAGCTTGTCCAAATCAGTGGTTCTGCCGATCCCCCGTAGGGTGGCAGGATTAGTTGACTGGACACCGATCTCAAACTGCAGTCGGTTGTACGGAGCTCGCTCCAGCAGCTGAATCATTTCTTCAGTAAGCAGATCGCCGCCGATCTCCAGCTGAAAGCGGGTGGTTGTATCAAGTTCAATCATAAATTTTATCAGTTCATAAGCCCGCTTTGGATCGCAGTTAAAGGTGCGGTCCACAAAGCGGATCTGCTCAATTCCCAGCTGAGACAAGCGGGTCAGTTCTTCTTTTACTTGTTCCATGGGAAAATAGCGCACCTTTCCGGTACGGGATGATAGGCAGAACTCGCACCGGAATGGACAGCCGCGGCTGGCTTCGTAGTATACGATTTTATGCTCTACTTCATTTAGGTGATCCTGGTAAGCTCCCGGTACTTTCTTCAAGTCCATAACCATGGTGGGATTGCTGATGACCGCATTCTGACTCCTGTACACCAAACCAGGAATAGAGCTTAACTGCTCTAACGATGGCTCGTTCGTTTTCTCCAAGATCTTTAACAGCTGGCAAAAGGGTTCTTCCCCCTCTCCTGCCACGATATAGTCAATTTGGGGATAGGCTTCCATCAGCGGCTCATAATCAAAGGAAACTTCCGGTCCACCTAACAGAATCACTACATCGGGCAGCACCTTCTTAATATCAACAATTAATTCCAGTGTCTGCTCAATGTTCCAGATGTAACAAGAAAACCCCAAAACATCGGGGTTTTGGTCCACTAATTCTGAAAAAATCAGGGACAACTGCTGATTGATATTATACTCGACAGCAGTCAGCTGGGGAAAGTCCTGTTCACAGTAGGCCCTAAGATACCGCAGGGCCAGGTTATGATGGGTATATTTAGCATTTAAGGTTGTCAGTAAAACCTTCATTGAACTACTTCCTTTACTTTCTGTACTCACACGTCGAAGCACGAGCCTCCCAGAAACTCCTTTAAAATTGAGTTGCAGGGAATGCCATCTTCGCTGGGCATGGGTTTAAAATAGCTTAATAATCGGAGCAGGCGCTGCGCAGTCGGGCAAGCCGCTTCATCAGTGCCGATCGCTGTTAGGAGAGGCTCTGCGTACTTTTTCAAAACCGCCAGCTCATAATCCATGGCTGAATTAAACATCACATCCGCATCTTCCTGGAATGGGAAGATGTGTTTTTCTTCACCCCTTCTCACTGACGGCCAGCGATAAATCGTATCCAGCGCGGGTTGGGATCGAAACTGATGATCCCTGATAATGCGGCGGATTAAGCGGGCATCTGTGGTGGGAATCCGGGTGTGGTCATCGATGTTGATCTGGGTAATGGCGCTGATATAAATCTTGAATTTGCGCCCTTTGGGAATCGCCTCAGTTAATTTATCATTTAAGCCGTGAATTCCTTCAATAATAATTGGCTGATCCGGTCCAATCTGCAGCACCCGGTTGTTCCACTCCCGCTCACCTTTGTGGAAATTATAAATAGGAATGTTAACCGCCTCACCTTGAATCAGTTTGGACAGATGCTCATTAAACAGCTCAATATCAATCGCTTCTAAAGCTTCGAAATCGTAATCGCCGTTTTCATCCCGCGGTGTTTGATTGCGATTGACGAAATAATCGTCTAAGCCAATCACAACCGGCTGGAGGCGGTTGATGCGCAGCTGAATGAGCAATCTTTGGGCAAAGGTGGTCTTACCGGACGATGATGGGCCGGCAATCAGAACTATCCGCAGGCGGTCCCGATCTGCAGCAATCTGATCCGCAATACCGGCAATCTGCTTCTCATGATACGCTTCGCAGATGCGAATTAAATCGCCGTACTCTTGGGCGGCAATCAGATCATTTAGTTCTGCCACATTGCTGATGCTGACGCTTTTGCCCCACTTTTCGGTTTCGTAGTAAACATTGGCCAGCTTGCCGTGCTCCACATACTCTGGAATCACCACCGGATTTGACTGCTTAGGAAACTCTAGGATAAATCCAGGCAGATAAAACCTCAGCTTAAACAAGAGCAGCAGACCGGTGGTAGGCACAAACACATCAGCAATCGTATCATAGTAATCGTCGATGCTGTGAACTACCACATTTTCATCAGGAAGCTGGCTTAACAGCTTAACTTTGTCCTTGAGACCCTGCTTTTTGAAGATCTCGATCGCTTTATGGCGCGGCAGAACATGCTTAACAAAAGGCTTGTCAGCCATGATGATCTCCATCATCCGCTGCTCGATTTTGATCACATCAGATTCGACTAAGGGCTGCTCAGCGGTGATCTCACCGTACAACCCATTGCTTAATGCGTGCTCAATATGGACGCGACAGCCGGGCAGTACTTCCTTGGCAGCTTGGCACAAAACAAAAACTAGACTGTTGCGGTAAACACGCATTCCATCATCGGTTGTTAAATCAAGCAGCTCCACATCGCAGTTTTGTTCCAACTGCCAGTCTAAGCTGCGGAGCTGATTGTCCACATAGGCTGCTGTTACTTTGCCATAAACATTCTGCAGTTTAACTAGTTCCGATAAGGAGGTTCCTCGTGGCACAGTTACTTCACCGTTTGGCAGTCTGATACTAACCGTTCTATCCACTTACCTCACCCTCACTTAAAAAATGATACCAGTTCTTACCTATTATTTCTCCATTGTGGAGATAATACCCTTTACAGCCAGCCGCAGCAGGACATTAAAGGCAAACAGAGAATAGGATAGTATTTCCAAGGAGGTATTGTCATGCAGATTAATCAAGAAAGACTCGTGAATGAATTTCTTACCTTAGTGCAGATCGACAGCTTTGCCGGTGAGGAGCGGGAAATCGCTGACTATCTCATCAAGCAGCTGAAAGATCTGGGTTTGGAAGTAACTGAAGATAACGCTGGTGAAACTATCAACGGCAATGCTGGCAACCTGATTGCAAGGCTTCCCGGCGATGAGCAAAAGCCAACGATTATGTTCTGCGCTCACATGGACCGGGTTGCGCCGGGGAAAGGCATAAAACCAATAATTGATAACGGGATTATCAGAAGCGATGGCACCACCATTCTGGCAGCCGATGACGCAGCCGGGATTGCAGCAATCTTAGAAGCAGTCCGCGTTATTAAGGAAGCGGGGATTAATCACGGCAGCCTGGAAGTGGTCTTCACGATTGCGGAAGAAGGCGGATTGTTCGGCGCCAAGGCTCTAGACCGCTCCCAGCTTAAAGCGGAGTTTGCCTATTTCCTCGACAGCAATGATCAAGTTGGTACAATTATCAACCAGGCTCCTTCCCATCAAAACCTCGACCTGACTTTCTACGGCAAAGCAGCCCATGCCGGCGTCAGCCCCGAAAAAGGTGTCAGCGCCATCAAGATTGCGGCCGAGGCGATCGCTGCCATGAAGCTGGGTCGAATCGATCACGAAACAACTGCCAATGTGGGCATCATTAAGGGCGGCGCGGCTACCAATATTGTTCCGGAACTGTGCACCGCCAACTGCGAAATTAGATCTTTGGATCCAGAGAAACTGAAAAACCAGGTAGATTCCATGATTGCAGCAGCTCGTAACGCGGCAGCTAAATACGGCATGAAAGTCGACATCCACCTGGAAGACTCTTATCCGGCGTTCAAGATTCCCGAGGCCAGTCCGGTAATCCAACTGGCGATGAAAGCTGCGGAAGCCATCGGCGTAACACCGCAGATCAGAGGCACAGGCGGCGGCAGCGATGCCAGTGTTTTAAACGGCAAGGACCTGCCTTCTGTAGTCTTGGGACTCAACTACAAGGATGTGCACAGCACCAATGAGTCCATCGCGATTGCGGACTTGGTTAAAGCCACTGAACTAGTAATAGCGATTATCGAGCATGCTTAATCAGCATGCTCATATTTTTAATGTTTTCCAGCTGCCGCGGCGGAAGCGGCTCCACATCAGAATGGAGCGGTAGTAAAGATCCACACCCATGGCGATCCAAGCTCCGATGAGACCAAGATCAAGCCACAGGGATAATATCAGTGTCAAACCTACCCTCACCACCATAAACCCGGTAAGGGTAATCCAGAGAATGCCGCGGGTATCGCCTGCTCCTCTCAGTCCTCCCGCAAAGACCATCTGAGCAGCCAGAGCGGGCTGGCTCACCGCCACAATCCGCAAGCAGACGCTGGCCAGAGCAATTACCTCCTGGTCAGGCGTAAACAAGTAGACAATCTGCTCGGCAAATAGAAAGAAGACTACACCCATAATTGACATAAACACTACTGCCATTTTACTCGCTCGATAGCCGAATTGTTCCGCTAATTCCGGTTTATCTGCGCCGAGATACTGCCCGACTAGGGTAGTCGCCGCCAGAGCGAAGCCGAAACCGGGATTAAATGAAATCGACTCTGCGTTTAGGGCTACTTGGTGGGCAGCGTAAGCCACGGTGCCTAATGAAGCAATAATCATGGTATAAAACAGCTGGCCGATCCGCATTGAGCCCTGCTCAACTGCTGCCGGCACACCGATCTTGAGAATACGCTTCACTATTTCTCGGTCAATTCTAATGGGCAGGCTGAAGCTGACCTTGATATTGGGATTCCTGTATAAACTAATCAATGCCAGCACTCCGCCAACTGTCTGGGCCGCAGCTGTTGCGATCGCTGCTCCCTGCACTCCTAATACCGGGAAAGGACCGATGCCGTAGATCAGGAAGAAGTTCCCGATAATATTAATGATATTCACAATGGCTGTTATCTGCATCGGCGTTTTGGTATCACCCGCTCCCCGCAGAGCGGAGTTGATTAGGATCAAGCAGTAATTAAAAGCGAGGGCTAAGCTGACAATGGCAACATAATCGCTGGCTAAACCAATAACCTCCGGTTCAGTGCTGCGGAACAAAAAGCCGAGCACAGCATCTCCAAAACTAAGCACTACCGCACCGGAAACAACAGCAATAATCACAGCTAGGATTACTGCCTGCTTTGCAATTCTACCAGCGATTTCAAACTCACCAGCTCCTACATGCCGAGCTACTAGCGCAGTGTTTCCGGTACCGATTGCGCTGAGAATTGTGGACAGCAGCATCAACAGCTGATTAGCTAACCCAACTGCCGCTAAGGCTTGAGCTCCCAGTCTGCCTACCATCGCGGTATCAGCAAGGCCGACCGTGAGCTGTAGGAGCATTTCCACAATTGCCGGCAGAGCTAGAGCCAAGACAACTTTATTGTGACTGCTGGGTTTGATCTGCGCTTCCATTGCTTCACCTCTAAATCTGACGCAAATAATAACTAGTCCGACACCAATGGGATCGGACTAGCGGGGAGGGATATTTATGCGTGTTTATAAGCATTATACACCATTAGGACTGATTTTGCTAGCAGAGGAAGAACAGCGTTTTGTTAAAATCTGGCTCGCAGATTCTGATGAAGAGCAGGCTCATCGCCGAAGCCCCCTTCTGCCTCAGCCCTACGCATCTGATCTGGACTTATATTTTCGAGGTGAAACGGTAGAATTTAACTGGCCTCTGAAATTAGTCGGAACTCCATTTCAAAAACGGGTTTGGCAGGAACTTTTACAGATTCCCTATGGAAAAACTACTACTTATAAACAGCTTGGTGAAAAGATCGGAACCAAGGGCTACCGCGCTGTAGGACAAGCGGTAGGGGCCAATCCTCTGATCATTGTCGTACCCTGCCACCGGGTTCTGGCAGCAAGGGGTTTAGGCGGCTACAGCTGCGGACTTGAGATGAAACAGTCACTCTTAAGGTTAGAAAAGATATTACGTGAGGAGAGAGCTCGCTAAACTGCGGGCTTCTGCAAGCTCCTCATCAGTCGGTACCCACTGCACGGTATAGGCCGGAGCCGCCAATTCGATGCCAGCAGCCTGCAGCTTACCCTCAATGGTTTTGGCTGCGCCACCTGACCATCCCTGGGAGCCGAACGCAAAGCCAAATTTGCCGCCTACCTTTAAGCCAACCAGCTCATCGAGAAGCGGCGAGACTGTTGTCAGGGTATTGTTGTAGTAGGTTGGCGAGCCGATAAATACTCCTTCTGCATCATGGATCTTGGTCACGATCTCATTATGATCCGATTTGGAGATCTCGAAGATAATGCCCCGCCAACCTGCGTCCGTCACTCCTTCCAGCAGAGCGTGGGCAAGCTTAGCGGTGCTTTCCCACATCGTATCGTAGGCAATCACGATCCTCCGCTCCGCTGTCCCCTGCGCCCATCTTTGATAAGCCTCAATGATTACTTCCGGATTCCGCCAAATAAACCCATGGCTGGGGGCAATCATATCGATTTCCAAACCCAGCTCTCCAATTTCCTCCAGCTTCTTCAGCACCAACTTAGAAAAAGGGTTGAGGATATTGGCGTAGTATTTCTGCGCTTCCATCAGCACCAAACCCAGATCTGCCTGATCAGCAAAGCGGACATTAGCAGCGTAGTGCTGTCCGAAAGCGTCATTTGGCAGTAGAAGTTTCAGCTCAGGAATGTATGTAAACATGCTGTCGGGCCAGTGAAGCATCGGAGCTTCGATAAAGCTGAACGTGTATTTACCGGTGCTGATCGTATCTCCAGTTTTGACAACCGTAATATCATAATCCCGGAAAAACAGCTTTTTAATACCCCGAACCGCATTAGCCGTCGCATACACATTGGCATTAGGGGCAAGCCGCATGATCTCGGGAAACGCACCGATGTGGTCTGACTCGATGTGGTTAATAATGATATTATCAATTTTAGCGGGATCGACAATCTCTGCAATATGGCGGATCAATTCCTGGGCAAAAGGTCCGTAGACTGTATCAACCAGGGTAATCTGCTCATCCACAATTAAATAGGCGTTGTAAGTAGTACCGCGGGGAGTGGAATAGGCCGGTCCGTGAAAAGTGCGGATGTTCCAATCTACGGCGCCTACCCAATAAACATCTGGTTTAATTACCACACTAGACATATTTACTCACCTTTCTGTTCTTAGTCCTAGTATCCGGTATAGTGTTGGTAATTAAAACCGTTTTTATGAATTAAGCCAGAAGCAAAAAAAGACAGCGGGAGAAGTCCCGCTGCCGTAAGTTTTTGCTTTTATTGACCTAAAAGAGGATGCCCTTCTACAAAAGCGTTGAGGTATTCTTCCAGATTGGTGTAGCCATCTCCGGTCCGGTCGTAGTTCCGGTCGGCTGGATCAAAGGGATCTAAACCGTGGTAGATCTCCCACATATCCGGCATACCGTCTTGGTCAGTATCGACCGCGGGAAGCACCGAATTCATGATGGGGAATCCGCCTACTTCGCTCTGACGGAGAATCACTTTACCGGTTCCGTTGATCACATCATTAATGATCCGCTCATCAACTGCATCGCGGCGTGGGAGCGATGCACCAGCGTGAGCCAAAACTTTAGCGTATGCTTCCTCGGCGGTATCGATAGTCATGGGAGCAGATGGATAGGGAGCATCCACTCGCATTGCCGATTTGATTACACCGCGCCAGTTATCCTGAGTTACTGTTTCGCTGCCTTCCATGACGTTACCAGTAATGTAAACACGTACATCATCTCCATCCGGATCAAGCAGCTGAGCTCTGACGTTGGAACGGGTTTCCGGTCCTGGTTTAAAATAGTTGCCGATAAAGTTAATGCGGCCTTGCGAACCGGTGTAAACGCTCCGCTCTCTCCAGTTGTAAATCACGTTATTGTTAAAGTCCACGATGTCTCCTAGATAAGCCAGTTTCGGATGACGGGTTTTGTTGCTGTAAATCAGGTTGTGGTGGTAAGTTGCCCGGGGACCCCATAAACCAACTGCTGAGTGGTTCACCCAGTTCAAGCCCTCTCCGAACATGCAGTACTGGACAGTGATGTCGGTGTTATCATAACTGGAGAACACCTCATCTGTTCCCCAGCTGACCGACAAGTGATCAAGGATCACGTTAGAGATATTGCGGTCAACGTTAAGGGCATCAGAACCAGTTAAGTCGCGCCTGTCGCCCAGCCTGAAGCGCAGGTAGCGAACAATTGAGTTGCTGCCGCCAATTAACGACGGATAATCCGCAACAGTAATTCCATCCCCCGGCGCTGTCTGCCCAGCGATCGTAATGTTCGCTGCGGTTCGCAGCTGGGAGTTAAGCCTGATCGTTCCTGATACCGCAAACACCACAGTGCGGTTTGGCTTGCTGACTGCATCCCTGAGAGAACCGGGACCGCTGTCCCTGAGATTTGTAACGATATATACTTCGCCGCCCCGACCGCCTGTGGCCGATGCGCCGCGTCCTTCTGCTCCCGGGAACGCGGGTACAGACTGGGTCGGCTTCACCGGTGTCGGAGCCGCTAGACTTAAAGCTTTAGTCTGCTCGCTGTTAGGAGCAATCCTGACCAAGGCCTCGCCTGCTGCCTGTTTCAGATCAGAATCGGCAGTTTGGTATACCTGCACCAGTGCCGGAACAGCTGCTTCGGCATCAGAACCTACTGCCTGCAGTACGCGCACAGCGTAAAGCTGAACTTCAGGATCGCTGCTGTCCAACAGCGCTGCGATCATTGTGATCAGCTCGCTGTCCGCTTTAGCACCGTTGGCCAGCGCTCCCGCGAGTCTCCAGCGAAGAGCCGGTTCTAATTCCGCCAGTCTATCGAAATTAGCTTTCAAATGAGCGAGCGCGGATGTTCCCGCTGTTTCGACAACTCTTACCGCCACTAGACGCAGTTCTGCGTCAGTATCAGTGGCAAATAACAGCTCGGCAAAAGCAGCAACAGCTTCCGGACTGTGGGGTACAATCTGCTCTAAAGCCCGGGCAGCCAAGAGGCGGTTGTTAGTTTCTGTTTCGGCATTAACCAGTACCGCTACCAGTCCCGGAACAAACCCTTCCAGATTATGCTCGCTGCCAAGTTCCAGACCTCTGACTAAATCCGCTAAGCGGCCGACCGACCGCAGTGCCAGAGCTTGGACGCTGCCTTGTGATTCGCTAATTTTCGCCTCGAGCAATTTAAAGATTTCAGCGTTAATATCGATCGGTTCTTTCTCCTCCTGCGGCTCTTCTTTAGCCTGCTGCTGCGCTAACAGCGCCTGGAGAATCATCTCCCGAGTCACCTTTTGGGCAGGTACTACTACTTTTTTATCTTCAATAATAAAGTGAGCAATTAAATCGGCTGTTTTATCGACAACTGCCGGTTCGAAGCTGTCCGCTGCCAAAAGCGCAAACGTCTCATCAAGAATTGCGATTAGATCATGGTCCTGATCAAAAAGTTTGCGCAGCATTTCCAGCAGACCAACTTGGTAGTCCACTTGATCGTTTAACAATTCCACAAACAGCTCTGGGATTGACAGATCAGGCAGTTCTAAAATTGCATCGATCGCTTCGGTGCGGATTGACTGCTCGAATGTAAGAGAAGTCTTTAAAATCGGCAGGGTGTCAAGATGATTGATCTCCCGCATCACTTTAACGACATTCAACCGCTGGGGTATGTAAGCGTGAAACATCCAGCGGTTAGCGATTGCATCGGCTAACACCGGCACCGCATCCGGACCCATTGCAACAAAGTACTCAAATGCCTGCTCGTTCTCTGTTCCCAATAAATTCACCCATTGGTCAACAGTTAAGTCTTGACCGCTGACCACAGCTGCAGCGCTTAGGATGCACAGCGCCACAACCAGCACAGTTAAGTGCTGTCTTCTTAGTTGTTCAAACACTGCAGAGTCCCTCCTTAGTTTTTTAACTTATTAATTATTCCAGCTCAGCTGATCAAACCCTGCAGAAAATAACAGTTTATTAACTAAAAAAAGATCATGTGCAGATTGTCGATCCACACATGACCTCTAAACTCGGTGATTGTTTATGGACGATAGGAGCTCTTTAGATGCACAATGCGGTTGAAAACTAGATTTTCTTTCGATCCTAATCTGCTGTCGAGCACATAGAATCCGTTCCGCAAGAACTGATAATGGGTAACGCCCTGATCAATAAAGTCAAGAAGTGACGGTTCAATTACCGAGGTAAAATCCTGCCGCGAGTTAGGATTGATGGACTCCAGCAGACGATCCTCTTCCGGCGGATTTAAGAACAGCGGCTCGTAGTGGCGAATGGTGCAGTTGAGCCCTTCCTTAGCGCTAACCCAATGGATTGTCCCCTTAACTTTGCGGCCTGTAAAGCCAGATCCACTCAGCGTTTCTGGATCGTAGGTGCAGTGCAGCTCCACAATCTCGCCGTTTTCATCTTTGATTACTTCATCGCACTTCAGGTAATAAGCGTGTTTTAACCGCACTTCCCTTCCCACGGCTAAGCGATTGTACTTCTTCGGAGGATCTTCCATAAAGTCTTCCCGCTCGATATACAGCTCGCGGGTGAAGGGCACTTTCCGGGTTCCCATATCGGTTTTGTAGTTATTGTCAGCTTCCAACCACTCCACTTTGTTCGGATCCATATTGGTGATCACAACTTTAATCGGATCCACCACTGCCATCAAGCATGGACTTTTTTCTAGTAAATCCTGGCGCACGAAGTATTCCAGCATTTCTACATCAACGGTGCTTTCAGTCTTGGGAACACCGATCTCATTTAAGAAGGTAAAAATCGCGTCCTGGGTGTAGCCCCTGCGGCGCATACCTTGAATTGTGGGCAGCCGCGGATCATCCCAGCCCTCGAGATAGCCGCTGTCAACCAGCTGCTTTAGATACCGCTTGCTGGTTACCACACCGCTGATATTCAATCTGCCAAACTCAATCTGCTGCGGCAGGCGGTTGGGCAGATCTAGATTATCCAGAACCCAGTTGTACAGCTCCCGATTGTTAACAAACTCATTGGAGCACAGCGAGTGGGTAATGCCTTCAATATAGTCTTGAATCGGGTGGGCAAAGTCATACATCGGATAAATGCACCACTTATTTCCGGTCCGATAGTGCTCGGCATGAATGATGCGGTAAATTACCGGATCCCGCATAACGATATTTGGGCTGGCCATATCAATTTTTGCCCGCAGAACTTTTTCGCCTTCTGCGAATTTACCAGCCCGCATCTGCTCAAACAGCTCTAGATTCTCTTCAACTGAACGATCCCGATAGGGACTGTTTTTCCCCGGCTCAGTCAGGGTACCCCGGTATTCCCTAATCTCGTCTGGGGACAGATCACAGACAAAGGCTTTACCCTTTTTGATTAAGTAAACAGCGTATTCATACATCTGGTCGAAATAATCGGAGCCATATAGAACTTGGTCCCCATAGTCGATGCCCAGCCATTTAAAATCATCGATAATTGCATTAACATAAGAAACATCTTCTTTCAGCGGGTTAGTATCATCCATCCGCAGATTAAAGCGGCCTTGATACTTTTGGGCAATCGAGTAGCTGATGTTGATCGCATAGGCGCTGCCGATATGCAGAAAACCGTTCGGTTCTGGCGGGAAGCGGGTTGCAACCTCCTCCAATCCATTTGCCACATCATCGGCAACGATTTTGTCAATAAAATTGCTCGGCTTTAGATTCATCTATCCTCATCCTCTCACTGCTGACATCTATCTATGCTGGTTAGCTTTGGAATGGTTAATACCTTTATTTTATCACTATCAGAACTATAAATACAAGCCGTTCCCACCGCTTACTACCAATAAAATACACTTATTAACAGATAATGTCAAATTTCCTGCAGGAACATGTAGGATTTTGTCGAATGGTTGGGTATTAAATTTGTTTGTATCCCGCAAAGGAGGAATAGCCGTAATGAAAACCCGCATTCTGCTCATCGCAGCCCTCGCTGTACTGCTCACCGGATGTTTCGGCGCGCTGCAGCCTTCCCTGGATGTCTCAATCTCGCCAAATCCACTCAAGTTTAAGTATGGTGAAACGTCCAAGGAAGTTACTCTGACGCTGACCACTAAAGGGGTTGGCAAGCTGACGGTTGACAAAGCTGTACTGCTGATTGTTGACCCAGATGGGGAAACTGTTTGGGACGCCGAGTTCGAAATTGATCAGTCAAGCTTGGTTATTCCCGGAGTTAAAGTGCCCCACACTGAGAAAATCGATCTTCCGGAAGAGCTGACTTATCCCAGTGAAGACCTATATAACCAAGAGTTGAAAGGTAAAACCTATAAACTGATTATCACGATCACCGGCAGCATGGACGACCCGATCGTAAAGGAATTTGAAGTGGTTTTTGAATAAAGATAAATGTAAAAGAGCTATCGCTGCGATAGCTCTTTTTTTAATGTTTACTTAAAACTCAACTAGATCCTTAATTTTAACAGGCATTCCGGTAGCAATGGACTTGTTGCCGGCAATACCTACCAGAATTGACATAGCACCATCTACATGAGATGCGGCGCGGTTGAACGGATCGGGCTCCGGATTACCGAAGATATCGTCGAGAAGACGGGGATCACCGCCACCGTGGCCGCCGGGCGCTTCTTCCACCGGTACTTCGTAGCGTTCACCGTGCATCGGATAAACAACAATCCGCTTCATGCGTACAGAACCTTCATCGGCTGCATCTCCGCCAGCGTTAATGTAAGATCTCTCGCCTACATCAACTTGGATGCGGCCTTTAGTGCCGTTAATGGCCACTCGGTAGCCTTCCCATGGCAGATAGGCGTTGAGCGAATAGGTAAGAATTGCTTTGTTCTTATAGCGAACCATCACACCCATGGTGTCTTCAATGCTGATGCCGTCGCCAAATACGCTCTGGTCTCTTAGGTAGCCGTCGTATTTTTCAGCGTTGAGATAGAGGTTTCTGAGCTGATCATTGCGATCTAAGTCGAGGGCGAATGGATCATCTTTCGCATTTTCTGAACCGGTGCCGCGGTAATAGAACTTGGTTACGCCGCGGTTTTCAGCGTTCTCACGGCCGTAGAACAGCAGGTCGCCCATGGCAAATACTGTGTCCGGTTCGCTGCCAAGCCAAAAGTTAACTAAGTCAAAGTGGTGAGTAGATTTGTGGACCAACAATCCACCGCTGTTGCGCTTATCGCGGTGCCAGCGTCTGAAGTAGTCAGCTCCGTGTCTGGTGTTCAGCAGCCACTCGAAGTGGACTGAAGTTACCTCACCGATCGCGTCGTTCATGATCAACTCACGAATTTTGGTGTTGTAAGGCGAGTAGCGGTAGTTAAAGGTAACCCGCAGATTGCGGCCGGTTTTCTTAATGGTATCGATGATCTGCTGGCATTTTTCTGCGTCAACAGTCATGGGTTTCTCGGTAATCGCATCGCAGCCAAGCTCCATTGCCCGGCAGATGTACCGATGGTGAGTGCGGTCAATAGTGGTAACGATAACTGTATCCGGCTTTTCCTTTTCGATCATTTCATCGAACTGGTCCGCTAAATATGTCCGAATCTCTGGATAGTCCGGATACTTTTCTTTAAGAGTATTTACAGCATACTCTAGTCTGGCTGGGTTGATATCGCAAAAAGCCACGAGTTCGCTGGTTTCCCGATATTGAGATACTAAAGCTTCATAAAAGAAACGGGCTCTTCCGCCTGTACCCACTAATACATATCTGTGCTTTTTCATCAGCTGTCAGTTTCCTCCTTGTAAATTAGTCTGATTCGAGTATATTCTACCGCAAATTAATCTCTAAAACTAATATTTATTTGCTCATTTCTCCTTCGACTCGTACAATCTTGCGATTAATTCCTGTAGTGGTATAATCTCTATAAAGGAGTGAGAACAATCGCTGAGCTGAACTATGATTTTCGCATTGAAACAAGAAAACGCGATGCTTTTAACATGAATGACAAGCACCGCCACGAACCTTATGAAATCTATTATCTTAGAGCTGGGGAACGCTATTATTTCATCGATGATCGCATTTACCACGTTAACCAAGGCGACTTAATTTTTGTGCCCAGCAATGTCCTGCACCGCACCACTGCAGCCAACAATGAGCAGCACGAGCGCACCGTCCTCTATTTTAAAGATCGGTTCTTAGCTGATCTGGTCCCCCAGTCGGCCCATCTCATGGACTGTTTTTACCGGGAAACCAAGGTTGTGCGCCCAAAAGTGGCCGAGCAGATGCAGATCGAGAATACCCTGGCCAAGCTGAGCACAGAATATGGGAAGTCCCTTCCCCACTCTGCGCTCTACCTGAAAGCGCTTTTGATCGAGTTATTAGTCCTTGCCAACCGCATTGAACCGGCAGAACCGAACTTATATGATTCCTTAAGTCCGATTCACGAGAAAATCCACAAAATTGTGCGCTATCTCCGCAAAAACTACCAGTCTGCGGTAACGCTGGCACAGCTGGGAGATAAATTTTACATCAGCCAGTACTATCTTTCCCGCATGTTTAAAGAAGTAACCGGATTAACCCTAATCGAATACCTAAACACAGTCCGGGTTCAGGAAGCCCAGAAGCTGCTCACCAGCTCAGACC
>FZPS01000098.1_pt151 | contig 41737 bp, 30 predicted proteins | sample 1817821 | NCBI WGS metagenome assembly FZPS01 (sample SAMEA104158645, study PRJEB21678) | metagenome | place: Germany | collected 2015-04-21 | reverse complement strand
GGACATAGACATGGCGTGTACTCCTTAGCATGGTTTCTCGTAACTCCATTTTAGCTAAGAATCGCCATGTCTACTCTCTTTACAGCTTTTTATTACCCACATAAACTGATGAAGAGCCATTTTTAGTAATTCATAAGTAAACTAAAAAGGAAGAGAAACTTCTATCCTTATATTTTATCGCCTTCATATCGTTTTAATTGCAGGCAAATGATAAGGTAAGAGTTAACTAACTTTTTATTTATGTCATTCCGATAGCAGGATATGACGAGGCGTTGCATGTCGTCACGTCGTTTTCTTTATGAGCTTGCGGCTATCTGTGCGTGTGACAAAATTTATAGGAGGAATATCAATGAAAAAAACTGTTTTATGTATCACTTTGTGCATCATACTGCTTATCCCGGCAGTCGTTACGGCTGCGGCTTTTCCTTTACCCCTGCCTGTCCAACAGGAGAGCGGCGAGCTGACTGAAGACGATCAGGAGGCGACCGATCAGGAAATTACTGAGACTTCGGCTGATCCGGCGGGTGTAGCTGATCCGGGCGATTCGAACGAAAACCAGGAACAAAATTACGAAGATTTACTGGCCGGACAATTCAGTTTAGATGGTGAATCGTTTCAGTTGCCCTGTCCGGTCAAGGACTTTATGGCTGCAGGCTGGCAGCCAAACGAAGATAATGCCGCCGGGATGTTTGAGAGCATAACAGAAAATGCAGGTTCTTTTTGGCTGTACAAAGGAGACAGTGTACTCGGTACTGATATCCGTCCTGTTCGTGAAGATCAGCTCGCATATGTTGAAGGTGAAGTCTTCAGCATTAAAAACGCGCTTCCAAAAAAACTTGCGCCGGCTCCCTACACATTTCCCGGCAATATTGCTCTGGGAGCAAGCAGGGAAGATATCTTGAACGCCTATGGGGATCCTCATATTATTGAATATAATAATGAAGGAGAAGCTGTCTTATATCATTATGTCGCTTCGCTTGTCGACTTTGGGTCAAATAGCGCTAATTTTTCGTTTAATCCAAAGACAGACTATACCGTCAACACGATTTATTTACGGCAGGAAGCTCCAAACTGGCCGGAGGAAATAATCGACGGTCTTGACGTCGAATATCCAAGTGATATTGAGCCTTACGTGGCTGCAACATCACCTGACAGCCTGGAGCCGCTTGCGCTTCAGATAAACGATCAGACGCTGACCTTCCCATTCCCGGTTGCGGAGCTCTTAAAGGAAGGTTGGCTGATCGAAAGTTGCTATGAGCCTGCACCTGACTGGGAACCGCTCACTGCAAGAGATGTGTGCCTTCGTAAGGGGCGCAGTCTGCTTCGTGTGCAAGTTGCCAATATAAGCAAACAGGAGTCAGTAAGCTTTGAGGCGTGCTATGTCATCGGTATTGAATTAGGTCAAAACTCCATAAGCCTGGATAATTACACGATCAATGATCAGTGTCAGCTCAAGATTGGCGGCAATCTTTCTCTGGGCATGAGTCTTGAAGATCTTGCAGATTGGATTTCTCAAGATCAGGTAGAGATAGTCATGGTCTCTGAATTTGAGAAATCGGACCACTCTATTACATCAAATTACAAGATAGAAATTGGTGAAATATTTGTCAGCATCGAGGTGGAAGGGCGGCAGAAGACAGTATGCCGAATTTCACTCCTCTATTGACAGATAGCTTGAAAAAGATAAGAGAAAGCAGGTTTTTATGAAGCGGACATCTTTTATAAACAAGCTTACAAAAAGCGTTTTGAGCGTTGTGCTCGTATTGATTCTTGTTTTTGCAACGACGCTCAGTGTCGTCCGGGGAGCACAAACAAGTCTCGGCGGTTTCTATTTCATGGGAATGGACTCCTTCGGTGAGTGGTACACCAGTGATGATTTAGGTTACGGCATGTATCTTTACTTTGACGAAGATTACACCGGCTGGTTGTATAGATACTACTTCAATGAAAGTGGAGAAATAACTCAGGAGGACACAAATTTTTTTGATTACGATATAACACAGTACGACGGTGTTATTTTGTACAACTTCGATACGTTCGGCGATGCCGTTTTTATTATTGACGGGCCAAGTGCTACGCTCAATTTTTATACCTACGAGGGCATCCTGGACAGTGCCAATACTTTCAATTTTATATATGACTCAAGTTCTGCCACTGAAGGTCCCGGCATCTACGACGAACCAGACGAGACAAAGGCTCCTGCACCCACTCCGACTGCTGCACCGACAACTGCCCCGACGACTGCACCGACAACTGCCCCGACGACTGCACCGACAACTGCCCCGACGACTGCACCGACAACTGCTCCGACGACTGCATCGGCGCCTGCCCCTGCTGATAGCAAGATCGTGCGGGGTGAGGGTGCTTTTAATGAAGCAGATGGAGTGGCCTTTAATCAGTCTTTCATGCATCTTACGGATCAGCCGCTCTATTTTTCCAATTTAAAGCAGATTTTTGATCCTGATCAAGTTGTGATTTTGCTCGATCGTGAGGAATTTTTCTCTATCTTTGTTCGTCCTGATGAAATTGACATTCAGTTCGTGTCTCCTGACGACATTGATGCCCAGGATGCCGACAGCAGAGTCTTTTACATCCGCTATCTAAATCCGTCAGCCTATCCGATCTTAAAAGCAGCGTTTACTTTTACGTGTGGCAAGGTTCCTGACGTTGAATTCACGTTTGAATCGGCACTTATCTGCATGCCCGGACAACTATCTGCATATCTGACTTGTGATCTTGATGATCTGCACGATAAAGCCAGCCGCATTGTTACTGACGGAGACAACGAAACAGCTGCGCCGTATATAACCTTAACTGACAATAAGACGGCAAACGACAAGACTGATGAGTTGCCGCCTGATGCATTTAATCCGGATGATTTGACGGCTGAAGATTTTACCCTGGTATCGTATGAGATGGAGTATCTTGATAAATCCGGTCGTGCTCTGAATTTTCGCTACGGAATTGAGGAGAACGTCATCACGCTGGTCGATTATGATAAAGAAATCCTGAACGATTACCATAATACCGGAGCAGACGATGTCGCGCTGTTTTCTCCCTTTGCGGAACAGTTCGATGTAAACCCTGCTCAGCCGGGCTTCACCAACACGTTTGAGACAGATATTTTAGGTATTTATGCTGTCTTGAAATATGATGACGGATCAGTCCGTTATATTTACACTCCCCCGGGTGAAGGCCGGGTGCTTGCTCCCGGAGAAAGAAAAATTTCACAGGAAGAAATGACCTTGCTGGGAAAATTTTCAACGAATGATTCAAGCGCTGCTTTCATCAGCAAGATTGATTTAGTCCTTTCCAGTCACGATCCTGCTGAACCTTATACGCATCTGTCATTTATTCCTGAGTTGAACCTTTGCAAAAATAATGCCTGTGAGCTGGAAGGTTTTTTCTTTGACGGTACGATCATGGAACCGAAGAGCACCCTTAAATATGAAATCGATTTTGATGCTCTGACAAAGACCGTGGATGTTCCTGATGCAACAGAAAATGGCCCCGCTATACGTATTGAGCAGAAGGCAACACAGCCCGCTGTCGAGCCGACAGAGCCTGTTTTGCCGGAAGAAACCGAACCGGATCAACATACAGCGAGCGCAGATATTTGCAATACCTGGCTCATGAAGATTGATAATGGCAAGGCGCTGTTCCCGGAGATCGAAGGTGCGGAAGCCCTCACATTCGCTTACATCTGGGATTTCAGTGCTGACGGTAAATTAGAGGTCTACTTCACGAATGTTCAACTGGAGGATAGCGTCGCTGCAGAACATGAAGAATCCTTAAGAAAAATTACGGCCAAGCTTCAAAAGGCAAAATACAGCATGCGATACGAAGTTACCGGTGAAAATCAGATCGTTTTTACAAGCGATGAAACAACTTTCAACGGCACATTCGAATTGACCGCTGACGGTCTTTTGTTAACGCTGCCCGACGTCAGCCCGACGGCGTTTGAATTCATGCGTATTGACGGCTAGCAGGGCAATCACATCAGACAAAACACTCCTGTTAAATCGGTCAGATTCCCCGGCCATAAGTCTGCCGGGGAATCTGTCACACCGCGGGGGATGCAGATCACGTTGACCGCGGCTTATCAGCCGGGCGCACTTTTGCAGGCATGTCTATTCTCTGCCACACCGTAATCTCCAGGGACCTTCAGCTTCCGGCTCATTTTCTTTTCCTTGTCCCGATATGCATGAGATTCGCAGGCATAGGTGATGCCGATCGTTTGTCATGCCGGCAGATAATTACCATCTTGAAATGCCAGGGAAAACCTGACAGGTATAAGTAAATCAGAAAAACGAAAGAAATATGATCGAACAGAAAGGAGATTTTCACTCATCTGTAAGATCAAATCCATCGAGACCTTGACCGAATCAGGTCGTACAGCTATCGTAAGGTTCGTGGAGACAAAGCGATCTGTACGTGTGCGAAGCGCAGTCCATCTGGCCTTTTCAACCTGGACTATCCTGCCGCTTCCGCCCGCCGACTGGCAGGCTGGACGAAAGACGGTGCTCGAAGTCTTCCCTCTCGTCGGACTGCCGCTCGCCCTCGTGATGGCCAGCTACATTTACCTTGCTTCAGTGTTGTCCTTCAATCCTCTCCTCTTTGCGGGCTTTGCCATGGCGATCCCGGCAATCTACACAGGCGGTATCCATCTCGACGGCTTCCTCGATGTCGCCGATGCGATCTCGTCACACGCGCCGCGCGAAAAAAAACTTGAGATCTTAAAAGATCCTCATATCGGAGCATTTTCCGTCATCTGGATAATGGTCTGGGCAGTCACATCACTTGGCCTTTGGAGCGGGCTTATCCTGCCGTCAGGTGCGTTCGCCGTCTGCCCTGTCTATGTGCAAAGCCGCCTTTTGACGACTGTTCTCGCCGGCACACTGCCAAACGCCCGATCCGGCGGCATGCTAGCCGACTTAAAAAGCGGAGCCGGCCGTTTGCGCTTCATCCACATTTTACTTTCTCTCCTGATCTTTGCCCTTCAGATTTGCTTTTTGCCCTTGACCGGCTTGATCATGCTCGTTTTCTTTACCGCGGCTTTTTTCCTGTTCAGACACAGTATGAAACGACAGTTCGGCGGCCTCACAGGTGACATGCTCGGCTGTTTTATCATCTCGCTCGAATGGCTCGGCCTTTCGTCCGCACTGATCGGTCAAAGCATCTGAGAATTATCAGTCATAAGAAATAAACAGAAAGAAGTATCATTCACCTAAAACGTATGGAAGTCTATTTAATCCGACATTTTGCCACTAAAGATAATGAAGAGCGCCGTTACCCGTCAGGCAATCATCCTGATATTTTGCCTGTCGAACGAAACGATATCATGTTGAGACGCGCCGCTGCCCTCCGCGACGCCTGCGTACAGAGGCTCATCGTCAGCCCCGCCCTGCGGACGATCCATACAGCAGAAATCTATTTTCCCGGTTTTTTGCAGATTGAAGAACCTGCCTTTTCCGAGCTCGACTTCGGTATCTTTGCCGGAAAAACAGCCGGGGAAATGGAAGATGACGCTCAGTACCGGTGCTGGGTTGAAGGCGGCTGTATCACTGCGCCGCCCGGCGGCGAAGCGCCGGAATCGTTATTTCAGCGTGCCGGCAATGCCTTTACCGGCCATGTAAAAGAAGCCAGAGCAGACGGCCTTGAAAGGATCGCTATCGTCAGTCATGCCGGCCCGATCCGCGCAATCGTCAATATGCTCTTCGATACAGATCCTTTTTCGCTTCAAATCCCGCCGGGAGCTGTCCTGCGGGTTATAATAAAAGATGATCAACGGGAATCGGAGATGTTACTGTGATTTATCTCGGACAGACGATTGCCATCCTGCTCGGTACATTCCTCGACAGCTGGCTCGGCGACCCGGAGCGCTGGCCAAACGCCAGGCGTTTTTTCAGCTTCCTGGTCAAAAAGCTGGAAGAATCGTTCCGGCCTGAATTTCCCGGACCGAATGCAGTCCGGCGCGGCGGCCTCGCCCTCGTTATTTTCATCATCTCGCTCACGATCCTCCTCTTTGGAGGCGCACTTTTCGCCCTCTATTTAATCTCCCCGATCGCTGCAGTTGCTCTCGAAGCAATTCTCCTCTGGCAGTCACTTGGGAGAAAAAGCCTCGACCGGGCGGCCCGCCTCGTCTACAGCGATCTTTGCCGCGACGATCTCTATGCGGCACGCCTGCATCTCTCCTACATCGTCAGACGTGAGACGAGCCGCCTCAACGAAGAAGGCATCGCTAAAGCGGCAGTTGAAACGATCGCTGCAAAGACGAACAGCAGTGTCGTCGCACCTCTTTTCTACACGGCGTTTTTCGGCTCACTCGGCGGCTTCGTCTATAAAGCAATTGACACGATGGATTCTTTGCTCGGCTATAAAGATGAAAAATACATCTATTTCGGACGGGCAGCCGCGATCTTCGACGATGTCGCAGGTTATCTGCCGGCCCGCCTGACAGCCCTCATCTTCGCCGCCGCAGCCTGGATCGTCGGAGAAGATCACAGGGGGGCCTTCCGGATCTTCAGACGTGACGGCGACCGGCACGAAAGTCCAAATGTCGGACAGACACAAGCTGCACTGGCCGGCGCACTCGGTGTCGTGGTAGGCGGACGGGCTGTCTACGAAGGGAAGATCAAGGACAGGGAGGAAATCGGAAATGCCATCGAGCGCGTCGACAGGCGGACGATCCGCCGTGCTTTGCGACTGATGAATGCCGCGTCACTGATCATATTTGCACTCGTCCTCCTCTTTCGCATGCTGATTATCCTCTTCGTCGCCCTGATCTGATTAATCTTGTCTTCTGACAAATCTTCAAACTTATCTTCATTTAGAAAAGCGGCCGTCTTCAGGAGACAGCCGCTTTTTTAATCGAATCTGATTCAACATTTCCTGCCGATCAAAAATGACGATCGTTATTCGCCTTTCACCTGGGCAAACAGCCAGTCGAGCACGGCCGTGTCGGCGTACATCGGCGTCCAGCTGAAGTGCGCACTCGGGTAAAAGATCTCGTCGTTCTTATACACGGTAACGCGGTAATCGGCATCAGCATCATTCAGCGCATTGACGATCTTGGCGAATTCACCGAAGGAACGGACAGGATCGTCCGGCGCATGGAAAATCCAGACCGGGATCTCATATTCTTTCACGATTTCAGCGATTTGTTCATTATTGTCCCAGGTCGTCGCACAGGAAAGAAGTGCCCCGGCCCAATCGTCCGGATGGTCGGCAATCATGGCGTAGACGCCCCAGCCGCCCATCGAAAGGCCGGTCAGATACTGGCGGTTCAGGTCGATCGAAAATTCTTCTCTCAACTCTTCAATAATCTTGTAGGTGATTTTCCCCGACTCGCCGAGCGCAAGCGGACTCGTCCCTTTAGCCGTCGACCACTGCGTGTCAAATTTTCCCTCTTCAGCATTCAGATTGTGCGAATGCGGGGCGAAGACGATGCAGTCATAACCGTTCTTAACCCAGGTCGTCGCCATTTCATAGCGTCTGAGCACCATATCGATCGGCTGCTTCGACTGGCCCGAACCGTGCATCGCGATCACGAGCGGATACGACTTTGCCGGATCATAATCTTCAGGTACATAGAGGGCATAATCGATTTTCGCGCCTGTCTCTTCATCTTCATACTCGCGGATTTCAAATGCATCATAAAGCGCCGACGCATCTTCACGCTCGATCGTCACGGTATAGGTTTTGCTCTCATCACCTTCTGTCAGGACGATCTCCACATCTCTTTCAATCACCTTGCCGTAGTCTTCCTGCTCCTGCGAAAGCTCGACAACATAGCGTGTATTCACCTCAGTTTCCACACCGTCGATCGTCACGGCAACTTCGCGCGGCGGATCTTCTTCCGGCACGTTCACGGTAAAGCCGACACCGTAGATATCACTTTGCACGGCGAAACGGTACTCGGTCACGTCAGGATCGAAAGCAGGCTCGAGTGCCGCCTTAAGGGACACATCTTCGACAACAAGTACAGGTGCCACAGGTGCCTCCTTTGCAAATGACGGGACAGCCGAAAGCAAAAACGCCGTCATCATCAGCACCGCAATCAAAACTTTTTTCCAATTATTCTTTGTCATCAAAATTCTCCTTCCCGGAAAAAACATCCGCTTTAATCAAACCAATCCATAAATTTCAGGTCATTAAAAATAATAAAACGCTGAAACAGGCTGATGCAGCCGTTGTTTTTCCCCTTTTACAAACGGGGTCCGGTCCTGTCGACCGAACCCCGCCTGTTCGTTTCAGCTTCTAAAAACTGTTTTGCCGGTCCATTTTGTCAGTAAGAAATCCTGTTCCGGCCTTATACGTACATAAATTTTTCGTAGACGCCGCCTTTATTGAGCGCATCGTAGAGCGCGCGTTTCCGCTCCCTGACCTCGGCGAGTTTTTTCACATTCTCCCAGATCGGATCAAAGTGCTCAGGTTCGCCCGTCACTTCTTTCAGCGCAGCCTCATGCGACGGATAGACGCCGAGTGTTACCCAGGCATTGATTGCCGCACCGAGCGCTGTCGCTTCAGGCTGGGTGTAGCGGATGACTGTCGCATCAGAGGCATCGGCCTGCAGTTTACAGAAGAGATCACTTCGCACCATACCGCCTGCGACGGAGATTTCAGTGATATCACCGATCATCTCGCGCATCAGGCCGAGGTTCTGGGAAATCTCCAGAGCAATGCCTTCCAGGATTGCACGAGTCATGTCTGCCCTCGTCGTCCCCAGGCCGAGATTAAAGAACACACCTTTAGCTCTGGGATTCCAGTACGGCGCAGCACTGCCTTCAAAGTGAGGCAGCAGTACGACACCTTTGCTCCCGAGCGGCGATTTTGCCGCATAAGCCGTCATCACATTGTACGGATACTCTTCGTCTTTCAGCTCCGGATAGTATTGCTCCTTAAACCAGCGGAAGATCGCACCGGTATTAAAGATCGACGTTTCCGCCATATACTTCCCGGCCATCGCCGACGCCTGACAGAGCACGCTCGCATCGTCATTGAAGACCGGCTTATCCGAATAGGAGAGAACGAAGGAACCTGTTCCCGTGTTCGCCTCGGCCACACCGGCATGGACGACGCCGAGCGCGATCGCCGCATTCTGCTGGTCGCCGCCGGAGACGATGACCGGCAGGCCTTCAGGAAGGCCTGTCTCCTCCGCCGTTTTTTTGCTCAGTTTTCCACCTACACTGCCCGGCGGCACGAGCGTACAGAGCCTCGATTCGTCGATACCCGCAAGGCTCATCAGCGTATCATCCCATTTATTCGTCTTCAGATCCATGAGCATCGTCCGGCTCGCCTGTGACCATTCGGTCACATACTCACCTGTCAGATGGTGGACGACGAAATCCTGCACGCCGACAAATTTTTTCGCCGCAGCGAAAATCTCCGGTTTTTCTTCACGCAGCCAAATGATTTTATTCAGGACGAAGAGAGGGTTAACGCGCAGTCCGGTTTTCCGGTAGAGCTTATCGAGACCGAACGTGTCGATCAGGCGCTCACAGATCGCGATCGTCCTCTTATCCTGCCACATGATGGCGTTGTGAAGCGGCGTGTCATCCTTCCCCATCGGGATCATGGACGCACGCTGGCTCGTCACGGAGATCGCATCGGCTGAAAGCCGATGCTCCTCCATGTATGCAGCCACACGGCTTAATACGTCAGACGCGGCAAGCGCCCATGTTTTCGGTTCCTGCTCGACGTAGGACGGTTCAGGAAAAAATGTATGGTATTCCGACGAGGCCGTCGAAAGAATGCTGCCGTCCGACTTAAAGAGGATTGCGCGCATACTCGAGGTTCCGATGTCGAGAGCGATAGTGTACGTTGCCATGTCTGTTTTCCTTTCTTAATGTTTGTTCAATCCTGCATCCGGGCTTAAAAGAGACCGGGCAGGAAACCTTGCATGAACGACAGGATAACGATCACGAGAAGCGCAGTGACGCCGGCGATCGTGCCCGGAATCGTCCAGGCCTGGAAGGTCTGTTTAACCGAGAATTTCGAGAAGCGGTTGACGACCCAGTAACCGGAGTCGTTCGGCAGTGAGAGGCCGATGCCGCCGGCACAGATCGCAAGACCCACCAGGACCGGGGAGACGGCGTTGCTCGTTGCGTTCAGTTGCAGGACGAGCGGTGCCAAAATAGCACTCGTCGTGACGAGCGCGACTGTCGTCGAACCCTGCGCGGCGCGCAGTACCTGGCTGATAAACCAGCCGACGAGGATCAGGACGATCGTCGCCGATGCGCCGGTCATGCCGCTGCCTTCGATGACTTCGACGATTTTATCGCCGATGCCGGTGCCGTTGATGATCGCGCCGAACGCGCCGCCGGCACCGGTGATCAGGAAGATAATTCCGGCATCTTTTGCCGAATCGGTGATCACTTCTTCCAGATTCTGATCGATGTATTTTTTCAGCATCACATAAGCGATAATCGCACCGGCCATGAGCGCGACGTTCTTATTGCCGATGAACGCGAGCACGTCGTAGGGAATCGTGCCTTCCGCCGCGATCGTCGTGCCGATCGTGCCGATCAGGATCAGGATGATCGGAAGCAGGATCAGGAAGATACCGAGACCGCCGGAAGGTTTCGCTTTCCCGCTGCCGGCAGAGTGGTCTTCGACGAGCTCATCTTCGAACGCATTGGCGAAGTCATTCGCGTATTCCGGACTCTGGCCGAGACGCTTGGCATAAAGAACACCTGCAACAATAACACCGGTTAGAGATGCAATCGCGCCGTAGACGAAGAACGCGCCGAGGTTCACATTAAATTCACCGGCGACAGTCAGCGGACCAGGCGTCGGGATGACCATCGCATGCGTGACGATCAGGCCGTTTGCAAGCGCGACGACGAGCGTAATAAAGGGAATCTTGCCCTTACGTGAAATTTGTTTTACAAGGTTGATCAAAATGACGAATGCAGCGTCAAAGAAGACCGGGATCGAGACGATGTAGCCTGTCAGGGCGATCGCCGTCGTCGCGTTTTTTTCGCCGGTCACGCGCAGCATCAGGGCGGCAATTTCTTCTGTGCAGCCCGAGTGATGGAGCAGATTTCCGAGGACAATACCCCAGACGATAATAATACCGATCCCGCCGAGCGTATTACCGAAACCTGACCCCATCAGATTGCCGATCTTGGCCAGCGGCATTTTGCTCAGGAATCCCATGATGATCCCGCCTGTTAAAAGCGACAGGAACGGATGCATCTTGAGCTTAATGATCGTAAAGAGTACGTAGGCCAGAGCGATGATGAATGCACCTACCAGCCAACCAAGCGTTACTTCCATGTTGTTAATCCTTTCATGATCCAAAAAAAGTGTCTACACGGGGTTAACGTTCTTTTTTTCGGGCCTCTTCAAGGAAAAACGCTGCGGCGCCCGTGGTTCGCCGCAGCCACACCTCCCCGTGCCCCTGCTAGCGGCCTTGGAAAAAGGCCATATACTTCTCAACCACCTCCCTGACCGCCTCCTCTTCAACTTTAGACAGCACGGAAAGATGAGGCTTTCCTTCCGCGAGTCCGGCTTTTAGTTTATCTACGGCGTACATGGAAATTTCCGTATTGACGTTTATTTTGCTGATCCCGTTTTTAATCGTCTCCCTGATCGTCTCTTCAGGCACGCCGGAGCCGCCGTGCAAAACGAGCGGAATGCCGCAGGCGGCGTTAATCTCCTGCAAAATATCAATACGGATGTTCGGTTCACCTTTATAGACGCCGTGTACTGTTCCGATCGAGACTGCGAGCGCATCGACGCCAGTCTCTTTGATAAACTGAGCAGCCTGTTCCGGTGATGTATAGACTTCCCGATCGTCGGCTGAGCCTTCATGCGAATGTTCGCCGGCAGCAAGGCTGCCGAGCTCAGCTTCGACCGAAACGCCGCTCGCATGTGCGACGTCACAGACGAGTTTCGTATTTGCGAGGTTTTCTGCAAACGGAAGTGCCGACCCGTCGTACATCACAGAGCCGAATCCGGCCCGGATCGCCTTGAAAATCGTCGGAACGTCCGGCGTATGGTCGAGATGGAGACAGACCGAAAGACCGGAACGATCAGCCAGCGTCTTCGTCACAGCGACGACATCGTCCAATTCCATATTGACCAGATACTTATATCCGAACGCGACGATAACAGATTTGCTGCCGAATGACCGGCCGGCCTCGATGATACCGCGGATCGTCTCATAATTGTAAGCATTGAACGAACCGACGGCATAACCGTTTTTATACGCATCGCCCAACATATCGTTAAAATTTGTCAGCATAGTATCCTCCCGCAGAAAGCAAACTGCCGCGCCGCATCAGTTTCCCTGAACAGACTTCAGCCAGACGGCAAATTCTTCCTGTTCGAGCACTTCGGGATTTACCACAAAGCGCGGTTTTTCGCCGGCAAAGAGGCGTGCCACGTCAGCGGTGAGCAGATACGGTGAATTGTTCAGCGCATCGGCCGTTGTCCCAGCAATGTGCGTCGTCAAGGTGACATTGTCGAGCTTAAGGAAGGGGCTTTCAGGTTCGATCGGCTCAGTCGTAAACACGTCGAGCGCCGCTCCCATGATCTTGCCCTCTTTCAGCGCTTCCGCGAGCGCATCCTGGTCGATCAGTCCGGCGCGCCCCGTATTGATCAGGTAGGCGGTCGGCTTCATTTTGCCCAAAAGGTCTGCATTGATGATCTTCTTGTTGTCTTCAGTCAGGCGCGCATGCACCGTAATAAAATCACTCGTCTCAAACAGTTCTTCGAGTTCTACACGCTTGGCGCCGTTAGCCTCAAGCACTTCATCGGCCACGTAAGGATCGTAGACAGCGATATTGCAGTCAAAACCGGAAAGTTTTTTCGCGACGAGCTGGCCGATATAGCCGAAGCCGAAAATACCGATCGTCTTCCCATTGATCTCCGGCACATAATCGCTGTTCACAAACGTCTTGCGCCAGGTGCCGTTCTTGATCGCGTGGTGCGCACGGGCGATGTTTCTTGCCTCAGCGAGCATCATGCCGACGGCAAAGTCGGACACGGCGTGAGCATTTCTGCCCATGACGTTAAACACGAGAATACCGCGCTCTGTCGCCGCCTTGACGTTAACGTTTTCCAGACCGGCGCGTGAGACGCCGACAACTTTAAGGTTCGGCATGGCGTCGATGACTTTTGAGGAGACAGGCACAAAAAGACCCATCAGGACATTGGCATCTTTACCGTGCTCAAGGACGAGCGGGTCACACGGCTCAATCTCCGGTCCCTGTTTTTCCACTTCCAGACGGCGGAACTGCAGCTGATCCCAGCTCGGCTCCCAATCGCCTGCAAAAACGACGTCTCCGTATGAACCGAGATGTTTTTCAAATGCTTCTGAAAAACCTTTGCTCGGGATCATCGCATCTCCGAGTAATAATGCTTTTAGTTTGCTCATGTGTTTGCCTCCGTTAAATTTTGTCGAATCTGACAATTGATTGCGTAGTCTTACTACGCTATGATTATTATAATACGTAAGAATACTCCGTTCGTCAATGGGTAATAAAAAGCTGTAAAGAGAGTAGACATGGCGATTCTTAGCTAAAATGGAGTTACGAGAAACCATGCTAAGGAGTACACGCCATGTCTATGTCCAGTTTAGTAAAAAAGATCGTCGGTGTCGACAGCTTTGTCTTTGAAAATTATTACGTGGAAGAAGAGGGCTGTGAGGAGCACATTATCTTTCGAGGTCGCGTTCCAGCCCGCTTTCGCGGCCGTTGTGGTGTATGCGGCATGAAATCAAGTTTATACGATCATTCCCCTGTACCGCGCCGTTGGCGATGTCTTGACCTCGGTCATCACAAAGCATATGTGGAAGCAAGTGTCGTCCGTGTATCGTGTCCACTCCACGGTGTTGTTGTTCAGCATGTGCCGTGGGCTCATCATCGTTCGCGGTTCGTGCAATCCTTTGAAGATCGCGTGGCATGGCTTGTGACGACCGCATCCCGTCAGGCAGTCTCTCGTCTGATGCGGATTGCCTGGTCGACGGTCGGCGATCTCTGTTTTCGAGTCTACGACAGGCTTTGCCGTAAGCGTCCTTCACCTTTCCATGGATTGAAGCGTCTCGGTATTGATGAGACGAGCTATAAGAAAGGGCATCAATACATGACCGTGGTCGTTGATCATGATACGTCCTCTGTGATTTGGTGTGATAAGGGACACAGCGAAGCGGTGTTAAGTCGGTTCTTTGAGCTGTTAACAGAAGAACAGCGTGCCGGGATCGAGCTGGTCTCCGCTGACGGTGCGAAATGGATCCGTTCCTGCATCCAGAGATATTGTCCACAGGCTGAGCTTTGTATTGACGCGTTCCATGTGGTGAGCTGGGCGACAGACGCATTGGATGCGGTCCGGCGCGAATCATGGCGTCGGGCACGGGAACAGGCCAGACATCAGGAGCCAAAACGACAACGCGGACGGCCGCGACAAGATGCACCGCCACGCCCTGTTACTGCGTATGCTCAGGCGGTCAAGGATTCCCGTTATGCACTCTTAAAAAAACCGGAGAATCTGACGGAAAACCAGATGGCGAAAATCGAGATGATCCAAGTTAACGATCCCGTTTTACATCACGCGTACTGTTTGAAGGAAACACTTCGCTGTCTTTTCAAGATGACACGGGATGCGGCTGAACCGGAGCTGAAGCAATGGATACTCGATGCGGATAAAAGTGGTATTCCAGCATTTGTCGAATTGTCAGAGAAAATTTCCCGTCATCAAGAGACGATCCTGGCATCGCTTCAGTACGGCCTGTCCAATGCCAGAATCGAAGCGATCAACAACAAAATCAAGCTGACCATCCGCATGGCATACGGGTTTCGCAACTTTAGCAATCTTCAGGCTATGGTCATGCTGAGATGTTCAGCCATCAAAGTGGAGTTACCATGGGAAACAAGAAAATTGACCCACAGAAACTGTCGATGATTCAATCTTTACTCATCCTGTCAAAAACTCCGGTCGTTACAAGTACAAGGGCACAGCACAGGTACAAGGCAAACGCAGAAAAGCTGCCTCTCACACGGTCTGTGCGTTGAGGCAGCTTTCTGATGAAAGTAACCTTAGTTCAAGCCGGCTTTGGCATGGGCCGGACTAATCTGAGATCAGGCTTCAGGTTCGATAATCTCGATCGTGACGGGATTTGAGTACAGGGCGTACGTCGTATCGCCGATTTCACTCAGGTCGGCACCGCCGACATCGAGTTTTTCGACGAGACGGAGCATCACAAGCGCCGTGCCGGTCTCTTCGGAAGTGATAGTGCCGTCTTTATCCATGGAGACGGGAATACCGGAGATCTGCACCAATTCCAACTGGCGATTCAGAATCTCACCGCGCTGACTGAGTACGGAAAAGTCCAGCTTGCCGCCGTTTTCCGTCTTTAAGTCAGAGGCGACGATCTGTTTGGGATAATCGCTGGCCCAGAAAGCATAGTTGGTGGTGATACCGTAGATACCGCTGAGATAAGCGTTGGCAAAATCGACTTCTTTGTTATACGTCCAGGGCCAGACGGTGATACCGCGATGGCGGCCGTCTGCGACTGTCCTGTAGCTCATGGCGCCAAAGTAGGGGTTATAGGTCGCGTTGTGCGGCTGAAGCGCAGCCAGCAGTTCGCGGACAGCACCTCCCGAATTGCCTTCCGCCTCGATCATCTCATCATGCAAGGAGAAGACGCTTCCGTCGGCACCGAGATAGCCCTGAGGCATCGTGGGCCAGTCTTGTTTCATACGGCCGAGGACATCGATCTTTTCATCGTAAAGCTTATCGTCACCGTAGATACCGGCATTAAAGCTGATGCAGACGATCTGATCTGTGATATCGAGCTCTTCGGCCAATTCCTTAAGTGCAGGCACTATTTCCGGATTCTTCGTTTTGAGTTCAACGAAGTGAATCAGGTCGTCGTCTTCCAGCGCTTTAAAATAGTCGCGCGCACTGGGAATTTTGTCGGTCAGGGGATCGTAGGCGATAACCAGATTTTCCCGTCCTTCCTTGGTGCGGTTTTCATTGTTACTGTTGAGAACGGAGTTGGGCGCCTCATCTTTCGGAAGATCAGTCATGTCATACTCAAACTCCTGCAGCTCTGCCAGAGTCAGCTCAGAAGCATCGGTGATATCCGGACGGTTAAAGAGGCGTTTCAGGGATGTATCGTGCAGGAGGAAAATCTCGCCGTCCCTGCTGAGATAGATATCGCATTCGATCACGTCGGCACCGGCTTCGAGCGCACCGACTGCACTGTTGATCGTATTTTCAATAAAATGGCTGGGCATGCCGCGGTGACCTGCGATAAAAGAGGGACGCAGCAAAGTACGTGTTTCGCTGAACGATTCCAGAGCCTTTATAACGAGCTCAAAATCTTCACAGTAGACACCGTTGGCTCCGTTTGTAAGTTGCGTATAAACTGATTTTTCATTCGCGGCGCACTGGACCCAGACTGTCGTAAGACGGCCGCGCAGGTAATCGATACTCTCTCTGCTCGCTATCGCCTCGGGGATCAGGGCAATACGGGCATTGGCGGCATGGGTCTCGTCGATAATCTGCGCCAAATCTGCTTTGCTCAGGTCGGAATCGCAAAAATCGACAATGCCGATCACAGCTGTGGAAGCGTCGACAACCTTCTCAACGTATTGCGCATTGGCGGCAGAGGCGACGACAAAGAAATCCCCGGCGTTCGTCTTTTGGACAAAACGAACGAGGGCATCGGCAGTCGCTTCATCTTCGACGTAGACGGCCGGCAGGCTTTTGCCCTTCGTCAATTTCATGTAGTTGAAAAGTGAGTCGCTGATGAGAAATCCACCCATGGATTTCACAGCGAGATTTTCATCGATGCGGACGAAAACTGTGTTGGGACGGCGTTCGGCAACTGCGGTGGAAAGCGCAGTGCTGTCAGAGGCCCAGGCGATCGTTGCCGGCAGAACGACAGAGCTCTCAACTTCGTAGAGGTCACCGGCAAAAGCGGAAAGATCTGCCACATGTGCTGCCGCCGGAAGACTCAGCGCCAGGACGATAAGAAGGCAGATGATCAGTGACAAAACAGTCTTTGTTTTCTTCATAATTTTCTCCTTTCTAATACAAAATAGAAATACAGATAAAGACAAAATAAAATGCCTTACCTTATAGTAAGCTTAACTATTAAAGGTTAAGTATAGGTGCAACTGTTTTAAAGTCCCGGTAAAGATTTTTTCTGTTTTATGAGGGAAAGGTAAGAAAGAAGTAAGCGGGGGCAAAGCATGTTGCTTTCGCATCTTCCCCGCTTAAATCTTCCCGCTTAAGAAGACAAAACCACTTAAGAGACGAGAGTAACTTAAAGTGACGTGAGCCGGTATACGTTCAATTCATACGGGCGGAGCATCTCTTTCGTTTCACCGCAGTTGCCGAGCAGATGCATAAGTTTCCCGGGCGGCACCGGGCGCCTGATCTCTTTATCTGACAGATTCGCCTCGATAAAACATGCGTTTTCTTCGTCTTTTCTGATCATGCCCCAGTAATCTTTTTTCTTCAGTTTGTGAAACGATGTCTCTCCGTAGATGAGTGTTTTCTTTGCGCGCCGAAGTGCGATCAGGTTGCGGGTAAAGTTCCAGACGCTCGTTTCGTCATCTCGCTGCAGTTCGACATTTCTCGTCTCACAGTCAGAAGCTGTCTTGATCCACGGTGTGCCGTCCGTAAAGCCTGCATTTGCTTTTTTGTTCCATGAGACAGGAAGCCTTGCGTGATCTCTCGTGCCGGCAAGTATTTCCTGAAATGCCGCATCTTTTTCTTTAGACGCAGTTAATGCCGCATACCTGTTCAGGCTTTCCCAACCCCTGTTTCACGCGCTCGATTAACCCAATGCCTTTTTCGCTATCCAGTTCAGCCATGATCCTGACGCCTTTGTTGTGACCACAGTTCATGTATTTCATAACGTCTTCTAAGGTAAAGTAGATGAAAACGCGATTCATCTCGTCAAGCCATTGGTTCTTAAGTGATAAGCTCATGCGATCGAGCATTAAACCGTATAGTACCTTTGCGTCACTGGACAATCCGTGAAACATATCACTTGTAAACAAAACTTTTGGAATGCGATAGAAGGTGAACTGCTCCGCCTCCTGACCGTAGTAATAGTCAAACTCCGGTTTCATGAACACCTCCTTTCGTTGTGGGTGTTTTTAGACGCTATATTCGAATTTCATCGAAGTTTTCTTGCATGATCTCTCCAAAATCGTTGATAAAAGAGAAGAGGAAGTAATTCAGTGCTTCGATATTCTCAAGAAGGGGAAGCACGTTATCTGGCATCTGCAATCCCATCAGCGCGTACAAGGTATCGATAAGAGAAAAGAAGAGCATTGGCTGTTTCAGTTTCCTCATATCCATGAAGAGCTGTGTCAGTCTGGTGATTGTTTCCGGATCATGGTTAACCGACACCCAGACCATTTCTGCAAATGGCTGAGTCATTTCACCGGCAATGTAATTGATCTTTGTTTTGTTGATACTTCCGTCCGGCAAAAGAATGCCGAGTTTGATTAATTCGTTTTGGCTCATGAAGTCCTCCCATTAAAAAAGCCGCATTACTGCGGCATAAGTTGTGCTATCTTAATTTCGACCCGTAATCTAATTGCGATTGCAAAGATTTTTCCGTGTTTTCTCAGTACTTCGGTTGTTCATTTTGCATTGCATCAATGTAGTACTCACTATATTCTTCAAATTAGCGGATAAAGCTAAACTGACAATAGATGCCTTTTTCTCAGTAAATATTGCTTTGTGTTGACATAGATTTTCTCCTATTCTTTTTGTTTTTATTCGTTACGGCGAATATAATTGACTTGGAAAACAGTACATAGAAGCAAGAGGATTTTATTGAATACATGACGGCTAAACAGGCAAGCGTTATATGGGGTATATCGGAACGCCGGGTTCAGGTATTGTGTGCACAAGGACGAATAGATGGTGTGCAATGGTTAGGTAAGGCCTAGGCTATACCTAAAGATGCGATAAAACCAAAAGATAATCGTCTTGTTGAACATAAAAGCTACGGAGGTAAATATGTATCGTAGAGGTTCGGAGTGGCGCAGATGGGATTTGCACGTACATACTCCTTACTCCATATTGAATAATCAGTTTGGTTCAGATTTTGACACTTATGTTGTAAGCCTTTTTACAAAGGCAATTGAACTTGAAATAGCTGCAATTGGAATTACTGATTACTTTTCAATAAACGGTTATAAAAAAATTAAGAGGGATTACCTTGCCAATAAAGAAAAAATGAGCATTTTATTCCCTGATAATGCGTTAAGAAGCAAAATTGCAAACATACTACTGCTTCCGAATATCGAATTTAGACTTGACTCTTTCATTGGTGAAAGAAGCCACGCTGCTAATTATCATGTTATTTTCTCAGATGATGTGTCTATTGACGATATAGAAAATAAATTCCTCGGACAATTACAGATACCTATTTCGGTAAGTGATGGTAGGCCTCGCTCAGTTATGGCAACTAGTGAAGGAATAACCGAATTAGGACGACATATTAAATCTGTGCAAGCAACAAATGGTAATGATTATAAAGTAGGGTTAGAAAACGCGACTGTTAATCTTAATTCAATCGTGAATTGCCTCAATGGAGAATTGTGCTTTAAAGACAGGTTCTTGTTACTGTTTCCATCAGACGAAGATTGGAGCAATGTTCCTTGGAATGGACGTGACGGCAATATTCGCAGACAAATGATACAGAGTGCCGACATGCTTTTTGCTTCAAATCCTAATACAATATCATGGGCTTTAGGTGAATTGAGTGAAACACCGCAAGAGTATATTAATGAGTTTCACAAGTTTCGTCCATGCATTAGTTCAAGTGATGCACATAGCATAAGTGATTTATTCAGAAACGATAATGAGCGATATTGCTGGATAAAAGCTAATCCCACTTTTAACGGATTAAAGCAAACTCTATATGAACCCAAAGAGCGAGTACGTATATCTGCAACAATGCCTGAAAGTAAATCTGATTATCAAATAATCCGAAGCGTCAGATTCATTGATGAGCTATTTCCTGAAGAGCCTATTCTATTCAATGATAAGCTAACTTGCATAATAGGTGGCAAATCAACTGGGAAGTCACTCTTACTACAGAATATCGCCTACTGTATCGACAGAAATCAGGTTGAAGCAAAGACTAAAATAACAAAATCAAACGTCAGACCAGTAGAAAATATGGAGGTTACATGGGGCGACGGACGAATTTCAAAGCTTAATGACACTACATCTTCAGATAAAATTATTTACATACCACAGACTTATCTAAACAGATTAAGCGATGAACAAGAGGAGAGCACTGAAGTTGATATAATGATTCAAGATACTTTGCTTCAAGATAACGCAATTGCTCAAAGATATTCCCAATTAACTGATAACCTTGATAACCTAAAAAGAACTATAGACCAAGAAATATATAACCTTATTGCCACACACAAACAGTTTTTATCTACCAGTGAAACGCGAGCAGAGCTCGGCAATAGTACAGGCATTGAGAAAGAAATAAAAAAGCTGGATCAGCAAAAAACTGACTTGCTAAATGAACTTGATGTTTCGACAGAGACGATAGCTGAGTTCGATTCTCTAACTAAAGACAGTTCTGTAATCAAAAACTTTATTACTGATTTAGAACAGGACAAGAAGTTTATGCAAACTGATTTTTCTGTTTCTCTTAATGTATCAGATTATTCTGGGCTAAAAACTATTTCACCAGAAAGGATTTCTGAAGCAATATCATCAATACAAGAATTAATTGATGAGCGAGTTAATTCTGTTAAAGCTTCCTTAGTGTCAGAAATAGATCGTTCGCTTGAACAGCAAAGAGCCGCGCTGGAAAGACAAATGGAAAGAATTGAAGAAATTCGTCCAGCGATTATCAGAAACCAAAGTGTTTTGGAAATTGAAAAGAGGTTAAGTGCTGAAACCGAAAAACTACAAAAGGTTTTAGCCCTCGAAAAGCAAGAAAAAGAGCTCTTCCAAAAGATTTCAGGTAAATTAGATGACTTAAGTAACTCGCAGGAAGAATTCTTTGAACTTTATAATCAGTACACAATATTTGTTAATGAACACAGCTCTTCTTCTATTGACGATATGGAATTTAGACTTGAAACTGTATTCCGTCGTGAACGATTTGAGGAATGCCTTAAGAAAATCATTGATAATCGAACAGTCTCTCGGTTTAATGATTTTTCCTTAAAATCGTTTGAACCAAGCAACTATACACAAGAGAATCTAAAAAAGATAGCGCTCTCAATAATGAAAAGTGATGCCTCCTCACTTGAGTTAAAAGCAGGTATCAACTTAGAAAGTGCTTTGAGAGAGATTTTTTCTGACTGGTATAACATCAATTATATTGTAAGAATGGAAGATGACCTCATTCATGATATGTCACCAGGAAAAAAGGCTCTTGTTTTACTGAAGCTATTAATTGGTATGGCACAAAGTAACACTCCGATTCTTATTGACCAGCCTGAAGACGATTTGGATAATCGCTCTATTTTTGATGACCTTGTCAAATATATTAAAAGGAGGAAAATCGACCGACAAATTATAGTAGTTACACATAACGCAAACATTGTTGTTGGTGGCGATGCAGAGCAAATAATAATTGCTAATCAGGATGGCAAGAATGCCCCAAATCATAGCCATAAGTTTGAATATCGCTCTGGAGCGATTGAAGATGATTCCTGTATATTAGATGATTGCGGCAATATTAAACTTGGTGTATTAAATAGACAAGGAATACAATCTCATATATGTGAATTGCTAGAAGGCGGTACAGCAGCATTTGAACTTCGAAAAAACAAATATTTTATACTTTAACCCATTCACCTCTTTGCTCTTATCGTGGTGCCCGTGGTGCCCAAATGGTGCCCGACCACCCCGAAATGAGTTATAAAGCGATACGAGAAGATATAAAGAAATCCTTTGAAATCCAATACTTATAAGAGGGAAGTAGTAAGAACTTATAAGGTCTCATAAAGAGTTATTGGATAAAAATATCACTCGAAATGCGGTGCGATGGAACAAAAACTGAATAAACATGCAAATTTACTTGCATATTTTATGGCACGGAGAAGTACCGAAGTGGCCGTAACGGGACTGACTCGAAATCAGTTTATCGGGCAACCGATACGTGGGTTCGAATCCCACCTTCTCCGCCAAATCCTTGAAACCCGCTCACCGCAATGGTTTGCGGGTTTCATGTTTCTCGAGATAGATCTGCATCTCAAATCCTCCTGCTCCTGATGAGCTCTAGTCTGTTACTGTTTGCAAAGAGTTGTCAGATGAAACTCCGTTGAATAGTATTTGCATATTTTCCACTCATTTTTTTGAAATGGTGCCCAAATGGTGCCCAACTTTACAAAACGTCTTAAAGAGATATGGGAAGATATGAGGAGAAACGGACTTTTTAGAGCTCATGTTCTGGAGTCCGGTTTTTCTTTTTTACCTGTCCTGATTTCGTTTTTTGATCTAAAGCTTTCGTAAAGACTTCTTCGTGGTATTTTCCCAGCACTTCAGCTTTCCGTTCCAGCCTGACATCAATGTAACGCTCTGTGACCGCTTCTAAGTTAGCGGAAATACCCAGACTGATGCCGATACCTTTCAAGGTGTGTCCGAGAATTTCTCCGACGGTATAAAAATCTCCGGTTAACTCATGCATGTTTGTTGCCGCCGTATGGCGCAAATCATGAAAGCGGATATGTGGCATATCGGCACGACGCAAAAATTGACCAAAGTTGGATGAAACGCGATTAGGTATGTAGGGTGCGCCGTCACTTTTGGCGATGACAAGATTATTGTCATAATAGGTTTCCCCAGACAGCTTATACATGTGCTTTTGTTGTTCCTGAAGATATTTCTGCTTCAGAAAAAAAGGTTTGGTTTCTTCTGTTATCGGTAGCATCCTCCCGCTGGATTTTGTTGGAGCAAATTCCTCAATCATCTTCGTACCGGGTGGAACTTTGAAAGGCAGCTGCTCTACAACTGAGAAGCAATTATTCTCCAGGTCAACCTTATCCCAACGAAGTCCCAGGATTTCGCTACGGCGCATCCCGTAAAGACCGCCGAGTAATACCGGCATTTCCCATGCTGTTCCCACAGATTTCGCAAGAAGTTGTTGCATCAATTCGACAGTGTACGGGTCAGGAGTCTTGCCGCCTTTGCCAAACTTGGTAATCGTGTCTCTTGCCGGATTACCTTCAATGTATCCATACTTTCGAGCATGCTCGAAAGCTCCGCTCAGAATTCTCTGAACATAACGCACTGTCGCGTTGGCAAGACCCCTATCAAAGAGCTGGGCAAAGAGATTGTCTAACAAAGCCGGTGTAATCTGATTCAATCGCATGTGTCCTATATAAGGAACAATGTGATTTCTAATGTGAGATTTATAGCCGGCAATCGTGCTGGGGCGTAAGCTTCGGCTGTGAACATCCATCCAGTTATTCATGTATTCTTCGAGTGTCTGCTTTGAACCTGCACTCGTTGTCATGCTGTAGGTAGGATTTATCAGCTTAGCTCGCATATCTGCTTCGTGCTGAGCAGCTTCCTTCTTGGTCAAAAACCCTTTTTTAGAATAGGTCTTTTTCCCTTCAGGTGTCTGATACTTAATATTTACGTCATATACGGTGCCAGCTCGACCAGTCAGTTCACCGTTGGCGTTACGCTTGTTTTTTACTTGACGAGATGAGACTGCCATGATCAATCACGCTTTGGCTTCGCGCTGACTTTAGAGCGTTCATACCAATCCAAGATAGCCTGTTCCGTCATCAATTTGCGGTTACCATTTGGCACATAATCAATTTCTCCGCGGTCGAGTAGATCTCTCAATGTATTTTCGCCGAGTCCGCTGATTTTGCTCATCTGCTCAACAGTTTTCAAAATAGGATTACCGGCAATTTCTTCTGTATTTATTCTTGCCATGCTAAGCCTCCTCTCTTTTGTTTTTATCGGTAATTAAGAAAATTTGAACCGCTCAGACGGCAGCTGGTGGCTGCTCCATAGGTCTCTCACCTCAGGCCATTCTTATGTCCTGCCGTTCCTTCGCGTGCGACGGATTGGTTACCGCTCAGGCTGGAGCTAAACGGAAGTATCATTATTTCGTTTTGCAAGTCATCACCAACACCGACCACCGGTGCTTTTGTCAGAGATCGTATCGCTCGCTTACCAATCGGCAAGGTCTTGGCGGATGTGACACGGCTCGTTGCAAAATTGAAGGTATCCGAGCTGTTCTATGAAGTTGTCAAAGTTCAAATTTTATTCAGCTTTCAAAGGAACACATTCTTTTTTTTGTTCGTCTTCCAGCTGACGGAAGACCATATCAAAGACTGATATGGTGGGCTTATCGAATGGTAAATTTGGTAATGGCGTGCATGAGTTTGGCTTCAAGGGCCAGACGCATATAGTCATCGATTACACGAACCGGATTACCATGTTCGTCGTACATCGTGCGCAAGCTGAGCTTGTTGATATAGGGAGCATAGTGGTTAACAATCTGTTCCATCGCTATAGGATCACCGCTCACGGCAGCTACGATAACGGGCTTGGCGATCAGGTTCGGGCTGTATGGTTTTGTTTTACTTCTCATCGTCTTTTTCCTCCGCGGCTTCTCGCATTTCCCGCAAGATATTCGTTCGCTTGTACTGCACTGAGCTTCTGGAAATGTGCAGGTGTTCTCCAATTTCCCGATCCGACATTTCCATCCAAATCGACATCAGGATGATGTTGCGATTGAAAGGTGACAGCCTATTCAACAGATGAGCTAAAATCTCGTTGTGAATGACTATCGTTCCATCAAACAACTGAAACTCTGCAAATTCTTCTTCATAAGCGTCCCAGTACTGAAAGGGCGTCGATTGCAACTGGGCTTCGCAGAGATCTGAAAAATTCATTTCCCGTTCTCTTTGCTTCTGCTGGGCGCGATACATGTCCCTTGCTTCATTGCGAAGACATTTTTTGCAGTAACTATCAAATTTCTCTTCAATATATTTTTCTCGTTGCTTCGTTGGCATTATTTCGCCTCCTTTCCTTCGGTTTGGGAGAGGAAGTGATTTAGGCCTCTACAACTACAACGATGATTTTTTGAAAACTGCCAAACGGAAGAGCGCTTAATAGCAAGAGCGCCCGTCACAAGAGTGAGACGAGCGCAACAGAGCCAGCTCTTCGAAGATTTTTTGAGCTTATTTAATTTGAATAGAAATCGTAGCGATAAACGATTGCCGTATTAGCCGCGATTAGCTACAGACCCTTTTTTAACTATCTTCTTAAAAGTCGTGAAAAGAATCATGAGCAATCTTCTCCTTCAAGCATTTCACCAGTTGATGCTTTTGCAAATATCAGTATGTCAATTTAATTTTAGGCTAAAACCCTAAACATTATTTAGTTGGCAGGACACTTCTTTTTTTCGTTGTAGTAGTACGAATAGTTATCGGAGCAAGCATAGGAAGTGTATATACACTTCCGGATTTTTCTTCTCCCGCACTACAGCGCGTGAGGTGAAAAATTGATTTTTGGGAGTACCCAAACCCCTCTCAGAAAGGACGCAGAAATGTCAGGGCGAAAGCGTAAAAACTTGTTGATTTTCTATGTGAACGATGAAGAGTTTTATCTTATTGAGGAGAAAATGCGGCAGGCCGGAATTCGAAACCGCAGTGCCTACCTTCGTAAGATGGCCATAGACGGTTATGTCATACATGTTGACCACTCATTCCTCAAAAACTACAACTGGCAACTCCACATGATCGGCATCAATATCAATCAGATCGCTCATCATATGAACGCGACGGGAAGTATTTATCGCAATGAAGTTAAGCAGGTCAGGGAAATGCAGGAAAAGATATGGCAGTTACAAAGATCCATTGTATCAAGTCTACGCTGAAGAAAGCGTTGGACTATATTTGTGATCCTAAGAAAACGGACGAGAAAATCCTCATCTCCAGCTTCAATTGCGCACCAGAAACAGCAGACATTGAATTCCAAATGACTCTGTCAAAAACCATGGAAAAAGGAAACAACCTTGCCTTTCATATGATCCAATCTTTTCAGCCGAGAGAGACGACAGCCGGGACAGCGCATCTTATCGGAAAAGAATTGGCAGCGGAAGTCCTGCAAAATAAGTATGAATATGTTTTGACCACCCATGTTGATAAGGGACACATCCATAATCACTTGATTTTTTGTGCGGCCAATTTTCTTGATCACCGTAAATTCATTTCTAACCGAAAAACGTATCACGAAATTCGCAAAATCAGTGATCGCTTATGCCGTGAGCGTGGCTTGTCTGTGATTGTCCCTGGCGAAGAACGTGGAAAGAGCTACAAAGAATACTTAGAGAGCAAAGCAGGAACAAGTTGGAAGGCATTGATCCGAGATGCCATCAACGAGCAACTAAAACACTCTCATTCTTATGAAGAGTTTTTGCTGCGTATGAGTTTTGCCGGTTTTGAGATAAAAGAGGGCAAATATCTCGCCATCAGAGCTCAGGGGCAACAACGTTTTACTCGTTCAAAAACCCTCGGTTACGGTTACACGGAAGAAAGCCTTAAAGCAAAAATCAGGCGCAACAAAGAAGTTGAAAAATCCCAAGATTACAAGGATGACCTTCGTCTGATCGTGGATCTCCAAAACCTGGTTAAGGCAATGGAAAGTCCTGCCTATGCTCATGTATTGAAGATTCAAAATCTTAAGACAGCGGCTAAAACGCTCAATTATTTGACTTCGGAAGGCATTGACTCCTACACGATGTTAGATGATCGCTGGCAGGGCATCCAACAAGACTTCGAGAACACCAAAGCTGCTCTTAAACTCGTCGAAGAAAAGATAAATAATCTGGGACTGATTATTAGGAATCTGAACACTGTTGAGCAAACACAAAAGCGGATTTCATCACCTAAGAGCAAAGAAGCAAGAACAAATTTAATTCCAGATAGGCAATCTGTCATTATTCTTCACGATGCTGCTATCAAAGCGCTATCGTCAGCGGGGATTAAGCAGCCTTACCCTTCATCTCAATTACTACTATCTGATTTTCAGGAACTTGATCAGCAAAGAGAAACTCTATACCTCAAGTATCAAGAAGCAAAAAGAGATTGGAGAAGAATATCAACAGCTCGAAAAAATATTGATCAATTGTTAAAGATAAAACGCGAATCTGCCCTTGATATAGAGAAATAGCAGACGAATTAAAACAAAATCAAACTCGCTAAAAAAAACTTAAAAACAAGTGTCATTTTTACGAAAACATGATACGGTTATATGTGTTAATGATAGTGTAAAGGAGGATGGTCTTATGAGTAAGGTTCGAAGTTTTCTGCTGTTGCCAGTGAAACTAATCTCCGGTGTATTCTGGCTCGTGCTTGCCTTGCTGAATATCGGTGTAAAACTGCTTGCAGAACTCGGGAGTATTTTCTTAGGCATAATCCTCGTTATTCTTGCTCTGATGTTCATCGGCTACTTTGTTCTCGTTGAGCCGGGACAAATCAGTACAAGCGCAAAGGACATTCTTTTTAGCATAGCGACATTATTCATAGTCTCTACCGTACTAGCGCTGGTTCCTTCTCTTATGGATGGGCTGATCAATTTGTGTAATCGGGTGTTGCAGCTATAGGTATAATTGCTGTTAGTTTACACTCCCCCGCTGTTATTCCACACCCAAAGCCTTAAACACAGCTTCTTTCGGTGTGCTGTAGAATATCAAACTGAATGCACCGATGAGATCTGACGGGACAGAGCCAAGTTCGGCGGCGGATGTTATAGGTATCAGTACCTTTTTCGCACCTGCATCGAGGCATACTTGCAAGACGCTTGCCAATTCTTCGACCTTGAGTATTGTGCCACTTATACTTATTTCTCCCAAGACAGCGAGGCTCGAAAGTGTTGGCTTGCCCAAAGCACAGGATGCGAGCGCAATAACAGACGGCAACGTAAGGTACTTCGTCATTCCAATGCCGTTCAGATCTTGATAGTTGACAATATAATCCTTTGTGGTTGTACTGATTTGCCCACTAATCTGATTGCCACTCGCTTTCAGATAGTTGAATGCAGTATTTGTAGCTTCTCTTGCGTCACGATCAGAGCCAAGCCCTGTGCGCTCAAATTTACCGTTGCCGGGCAGCATTTGCGTTTCAAGTCGGTACACGCCGATCATTCCGGTTTTTCCCTGTGAGATGGTATATACATTGCCGGGGTTAGTCATTCCTTCAGGGATTATTTTGCCGCCGCCCTGTTCAGGCACCGAAACATATCGTTCTTCAAAGGATTCATTGTCGATATAAGAAAAATTCACATCATAGAATTCCATGCCACCGATTTTCTTTAGTTGTTCTTTTACACGGCGGCGCATTTCAAGAGCGAATATCATTATTTCCTCGATCTCATCTTTGGTGAACTCGCCGTTTGGATAGAGCAATTTAGTAAAGCCGGATATTATTTTACGCACCCCGATTACATCGCGCTGGTTGAGGTTTGTGCCAAAACGGAAATGTCTGTCGCATACGTCGCTGAAGGTCTCTTTTCTCATTTCACGCATAAACTCGGCAAGGTAGTCCGTAATGAAACCGTAATCGTTGGTGAACGACTCGGGACGGTATTTAGGGATTTCCCAACCCGGTATATAGCAGTGCATACGGTCAAGAAACGCCGTATCATATGCCATTGCTTCAGGAAATGGGTCAAACAAGTGCGAGGTTTTCAAAAGCACGTCCACGCTCTGGTTGATGTTGCCCACAAATGCCATTGAAGCGGAGGCTGCCTTTTCCTCTTTACCTCTGGCAAAAGATCCGGAAGCCATGTAGTCCTTCATGATTTGTACGCCGTCTTTATCTTTAAAAGTAATGCCTGCTACTTCATCGAAAGCCACACAATCCCAAAGACCGACAAGCCCGACTTGCTTGGTCGCCATATTATAGAAAAGGTTTGCAACCGTAGTTTGACCACCGGACACAAGGATGGAGTTCGGTGATATCTCCTTATATAGATGCGATTTACCTGTGCTGCGGGGCCCAAGTTCGCAAAGGTTGAAGTTATTTTCAATCAGTGGAAGCATACGGGCGAGTTGCAGCCACTTCTCACGATTGGTGAATCGGTCGGCTTCCATACCCGTGGAGCGGAGCAAAACAGTAATCCACTCATCCTTAGTAAAGGAACGACGACCGTTCTTGATTTCATCCATATCGATGTGCGGCATTTGAATCGGCGTCAGCTTCACGATACGAATTGGAGTGGACTTTTTGTCTTCCTCGATGTACTCATATTCAAGACCGATAATGCACCAGATTCCACCGCAAAGCAGGCGGTCATATTTTGATACATAGTCTGAAGATATGGGAATATTTCGAACGCCAAGGTTTGAAAAATCAGCCTCGTAGCGATCGAGTTTGATATTCAAGTTGACTGTAATGCGGTCGATGACCGTGTAACTGCCGCGTTCACGGAGCGACGACATCACTTTTTGCGCTTCGTCAGGGCGCACAAAGTTTTCCGAAAGGATTCGTTTGACGTTCGCAACGCCGGTTTCGATAATTTGAGGGTCGTCGGAAGAACAGTACTGCCCAAGCAAAAACTCCAAGACATAGACAGGCACATTCGCACCTTCTTTGATAGCCTTAGTTAGGTCTTTACGGACAATTTTACCATCGAAATGCTCTCGCAGTTTTCGATTGATGACTTCATTTGCGTCATCTACTTCCGGTGTATACCCAGTTGATTCTAAATCCATTGCAGAATCCTCCTTGTGCTACAGATCAAAGCCGAAATCATCGGCAAACGCTATGTCAATGCGGAACTCGACCTCTTCAGGAGCGTCGGTGTCATTTGCAATGACAAGACGGTATACCTTGTTTTTGTTGTACTGCATCTGCTTCAGCGTGAATCTTACGCGGAATACGCGGTCAGAAGCATTGTTGCTTGTTCTATCGGCGATAACCGTCTGGAAGTCACTAACAGGTGCGCCAACCTCATCGGCAAAATGCAGGGTGTAGTTGCACGGCTGAACCTTATCACCAACAGGCTGCTTTTGCAGAAAATCAAGTGAGAACATCAGGTTAGAAACCTTGTGACTTTCGCTGATTAGCGATAGCCCCGGATTTTGCACCTCGACGTACTTTTTGTATCCCGTCCGCATTCCCTTGTATACGACAACCGGCACGACCATCTCCTGCATACTGATGCCGCCGTGGACGTAGTTCTCGCCACCGCCCTGTACCTTGATACGGACTGTATCCTGCGGAGCATAGCCTTTCATTGGCTCGCCGCCGATAGTCCGCTCTGTTTTAACCGGCAATAGATAGTCAGCAGTCGTTTCAGGCGATACGAGTGCATAACGCCTACCCAGTTCCAATATGTCGCCGTTAAAGGTCTGCCTACTGATTTTCTGGCTTTCCTCAAGGGGTTTGTAGGTGTATAGGAATCCGTGGTCGGCGGTGATGAAGATATTCACCCCACTCAGATCATTTACAATAATCTTGACGATGGCGGTCAATTCGTCGATTGCGTCGTTGCAAGCCTCGAACACTTTCGTTTCGGTGGCGGCTTTATCACCAAGAGCGTCAATCGTGTTGTGGTAGATATATATAATCTCCTTGCCAGCAACCAATTCACGCCGTTCTTGTTTTTTCATTTGAAGCAGTTCTTTATAGGTAACCGCTACGCTCTCGGGGTTAGCGGCATTCAGTATCGTGCCTCGCTGAGCAGTGCTGACGGTCGGATTGCCATCCACAAATACGTCGATCTTCTCGTTTGCCGATACCTCTTTGCCGGGCAGGAGAGCTGCCATCCCGAATTTTGTGATGCTTGGGAACACCGCTTGCACGGCTTCAAGTGTCGCCGTACCCTTGGTGGCATGGCTTAGGGTTTCGGACAGTTCGGCGGCAACCTCGTAGCGCAGAGCATCTGAAATTACTACAAACACACGGTTACCCTTGCTTACGTTCGGCGAAACATAACGGTTATAAAATCTTCGTTGTTCATTTATCTCTGAAACATAGCCGAGCGACTCCAAATCGCCTGCTATGGCTTTTGTCCAAGTCAGAGTGAGCCTCTTCAAGAACCACTCACGGTATAAGCCCTCGACTACATCGGAACACTTTTTCAAAGCATCTTCCAAGAGGGCATTCGGGCTTTTTAGTGTATTGCCGAAGCAGAAATGGAAGTGCCTGTAATGGCTGTCCATCTCATATGCGTCGGTTGTGTATAGTTTCCAGACTTTCGCAGGCTCAACGATATGGAAACCGTCGATGTGCGAGAGGTAGAACTCTTGCATTTTCGCGATGTAATATAGGCTTTCGAAGTAATCCTCGGTCAGAGCATACCAAGCTGCGGTGCGGCGGTTTTCGACAGCACCGATGATGTCCTCCACTTTTATGACGTTCTCAGTAATCTCTTTGAAGTAGCGTTTTAATATGCTTTCGTTGATAGCCGGGAATGTATCGCTCTTTAGGAGGATGCTTATTTCCGTCTTGTCAAACCGGTCGGCAAGGCGCAATTCACGCTCTACATAATGACAAATCTCCTCCAAGTCACTGCTGCCGTCGCTGCGTTGCCATTCATGAACAAGCTGATAGCAGTACGCTTTGTTGGAATCGGACACAAACCGCTCCAAGCCTCGCAGGGCAGAAGCAGGCATTGTCTGCGACAGGGCGGTGATGAGGATATGTGCGGCAAGTTCGGAAAGCGGGCGGTCGTCGCTATTCTGATAGCCCGTATACTTTTGAATCAGCGACCAGAACGCTTCAATGTTGCCAAACTTCTCAATGTTAATCAGTGTGTCGTTGCTTTCTTTCTCCAAGCCTGCCGACAGCACAGCGATGATAACATCCTGTGCCGAGCCACAATTTATTCCGCACAGCACGGACATAATGTCAATGTGCAATTGAAGCGGGGTCTGGTAGGTTCGTCCGAATTTCTTCAGCTTTGCCTTGCGATCTTTATTTTCGAGAAACTTAGCATACAGCTTCATTGTCTTCCGCATCGCTGACGAAGGCTCGACAAGCAGCTCTTCCATTTGCAGTGACACAAGGTCGGCACGGAAATCCTCGCTATAAAGCTTGATGTCGAGCAGCCAGTCGTCATGCTGGTCTTTTGCGTAGGACAGCGGGTCGTAGACAAGGTAATCACTTGTCAAGTCATCGGCTGACAAAAGCTTTTTAACGTAGAAGTTGTTTGACCCATTAAGTTTTATAATTTTAACTCCTAGTAGATCAAGTTCGTCAACTCCATCCGCAAATTCGCCGTCCTCGTCGTGCCAGAAGACGATTCGGCGTTTATGAAATTCAGAAAGCGGCGCGGCGAACCGTTCCGCGAGCCTTAGTTTTATCGTTTCTGACAGCATGTTGTCCTCCTATATCTTCGCCAGAACATCGGTGAAGATCTCATAGTTTTTCTTCACACCGTCGTCGAGATCAATCTCGATGTTTTGGTCGGCGAGATGATGAACCTTTTCTTCAAAGGCGGTGATTTCTTTCAGTTGTTCCGACAGCTTGTCCTGTTGTTTTAACAGCCGTGCGCGTTCCGATCCCGTAGCAGTATTCAGAGCGGTGGCGATGTGTGAAAGCTGTGTGCGATAGCGCTCCTGCTGTTCGTGGACGTAATCTGTGCGCAGTTTGGCAAGCAGGTCAGACTGATAGCGATGTAAATAAAAAAGCGACTTGAAGCCGTTTTTCTTTCCGCTGTCAAACAGCCAGTAAATTGGGCGTTTTTGATATATCTTGCAATGGTCTTTGTAAAATTCGTTCAGGAAGTAGTTTCGAATGACTTCACGCGGCGTGCCTTTTCCTCCGAGAGCATCGGCGATGAACTTCAAGTTTTCCTCCAAGGTTTCCTCACCGTAGACCACGCGCACGAAATCTACAAACCGCCCCATAATATCATCGTCAAAATATTCGTCGTCGCAGATGGGGAGGATATTGTCCTTATCGGGGATAAATGTTATGTACTTTCTGCTATCCCAATCGCCGCCCGCATAGGCAAGCCCCTCGACATCCAAAGAGTACCGCCCGAACATACAGCCCACGGCATAGCTGATGAGTGACTTGATATCACGGCTTAAGTCGACTTTGCGAACGGTCACATCCTTGTCCTCGACCTCGGGCGTGAGTTCATCCTGCAAGCCGTAAATGTCAATGAATATGCGGTTGAGTTCTTCTTCATTGGCTTTCAGCGTATCGTACCGCTCCGCCGCCTCTCGCTCCCACTTGGCAAACGCAGACACAACCGTCCGCTCGCCGCAGAGCAGCGGATGCCGTTTGAAGTCCCACGAGGTTTCAAATGTGTCCCAGTCGCTACGGGAAAGGGTGATATTATTAGTGACGATTTCTTGGATAACATCCATTTTCTCGATGATTAAAGGTATTTGAATAATATCGCCAACTTTATAATCCATTGTTTGCGAAATAACATCAAGATAGGCTAATCCTACTATACTATTTATCAAGCCCAAGCAATAAATCAAATTAGCCTCGTTATTTGAAAAGCCCTTTGCTCCTTTGGAGTCAAATAAAAAGCCCGGATTACAATACCTTACTGAAATATTTCCTGAACTTAGTGCTGACCAAGTTATACCTTTAAGGAATCCATACTCTCCATTGTAATTGTGCGATCTAATACGACCCGTTGCAGAATCAATATTATTCCTTATTTCCAATCCATCTTTTTCCCAATTAACCGTATAATCATTGTTGCCATACCACTTTCGATACTCGCCACCTTTATTATATGGAAACCATCTTTTATGCGACGTCTTAGCTTCTTTGGCATTCGGAGAATTGAAGGATATATTAAAAATACCAATTTCAAACCAATAGCGTAAAAACCTATCATTATCTGCTGTTGCCATACCTTCTCGCGTCGTTAGGATAGAGCCAACGTTTCCACTTTTAAAAGTTTGAAGAAATGTATCATTGAGCCAATAAGCAATTTTGCTTCCCGGTATCTGTGTGAAGCTATTATTTATAGCAGTAACATTACGCTTGTGGGCTGTCGGAAAGACAACAGGCTTATCGTCATCAATATCTTTCATAGTTATATAGTTGTACTGACCCTTGTAATTGGCTATGTGTCGACCATGAAGATTAGTGACTGCAGTACCGAAGGCAATACCCATAACCATGTTCTCCATATGGAGCAGATTGGTGATTGTTCGGGTTGATAATATCTTTTTTCGCATAGTTTCAAAGCTTGACAAGAACATCCACGACTGCATTGTTACCATACAGCTGTAACCTGTTGGCTTAATCCATTCTAAGCCACGTTCAATAAACGCCGAAAACATATCACTCTTGCTGTCTGGGTAGTACTTCTTCACAAAGTCCGACAGTTTTGCACTCATGCCCGAACCACCCATATACGGCGGATTGGTGACAACAACATCGTACTTCTGCGCCAAGAGCCTCTTAAAGTTCCAAGCGTTCAACTTCACGTCGTAACTACCGTCAAACAACGTCATCTGCTGTTCTTTAGGCAGTTCAGGCATCGGATTGAGTCTATCGACTTTCACGAGCGAGCCATACTCCTCACCGTCGGGAAATCCAGCAGGGTAATAAACCTGCGGCTTCACGCCATCGGTGAAAATACGACGATTGTACTGCCGTGCTTTCATCATCAGCGAGAAATAGGCAAGCTGATATGCCCTGCAGTCAATGTCCAGACCGTAGACATTTTTCTCAAGTATTAATTTTGCGGCATCTCGGGGATTGTAGCCCTCACTCTCGTATATCTGCATCAGCACGTCAAAAGCGTATACTAATATATGGCCGCTGCCCATGCAGGGATCGATGAGGCGGATGTCCTCCGGTGACTTCACTGGCGACTGTGACCTCATAACGCGGAGCTTCTCAGTAACCTCCGGCGTTTGCTCTGCTTCGTCAAGATAGTATTTCCAGTTCGCTTTCAGCGTAGGATTCGGATGCGATTCAAGCCACAACCGTCCGAGTGAGTTCTCCACCATATACCGAACAATCCAGTCCGGTGTGAAAAGCTGTGTGGCTGCAGGTATTTTCTCCTTGGTAATTTTCACGTTTTTCTTTAGGCTGTCGAACACTGCCTGTTTCGGCTCGGTGTTGTAATACTGATACATCCACCCAATAATCTGAACAGCATCTTTCCAGTCGTCCTCATCGATATCTTTTACAAGGCGAGCAAGTAAACTGTCCTGTTTGAGAATATTGTTTGGCAGGAGCATTTCGGTGTAGCTGCCGAGCTTCTCAAACATCTCCGGCAGAGCATCGTTTAACGCATTACACTGTGTCAGAAGTAAATAACGGTAGAGCTCTTCCGTCTGGTTGGCGTTTAGCAGTTCAGAAACTTTCGATTTGTCCAAACCCTCCAGTTCGAGGTGCAGAACGTCTTTTAGAATTTCGGGGTTGAAGCCGCCGCTCGCGTCCGAAAACACGCGGACGTGGGTTGGAAGATAGTCGTTAACCTCCATAAAGCGCAGAGCGACAAAGCGGTTGAACCAAGTATACGCCACATCCTCAACTGCCTGCTCAAAGCCGTTTCTCTTTATTTCGCTGACAAAAGCAGCGCGTTGCCGCTTTTCGTCTGCGGAAAGTACACGCCCGGCAACGACTGCGGCATTTTCATCGCCGTAGCCCTTGGCGCTGATTCCATATTGATAGGCGCGTTGCTTCACTTGCTCGATGAGTTCATTCCGCGCCCAGATTGCATATTTTTGTATGGCGTTTTTGTTCATATCAATGCCCTCGCTTAATTTATCTGAATTCCGTCGTTTGCTTCCAAAGTGTCGTACAACTTCTTGCGAATCGTTTCAAGATAGGCATCCACATCTTCTTTTGTGGTCAGCCGCTTAACAGGGAACAGATCGTAACGGCGCACTTGTACTATTTTTTGCTTCTTCGGCTTCTCCTCACCGGGAAGTGGTGGAGCCTCGTGGAGGATGGATTCAATCCACTTGCAAACTTGGTCTTTGTAGTTCTGTAACTGGGTAATCATCGCATCAAGCACGGTCAGACTTGTCGCATCGTTGACTTTCTGCTTGTATTCGCTAAAACGCTCGTCAGCTTTCCGCACCTCGTCGGCCGCTTTGCTTCCAACACCTGCGAGTGTGTGGACATCGCTCATGCACAGAATAATGATACCGCGTACTTCCTCTTTCTTTTGCTCTAAAAGGACGCTATAGGCGGTCTTAATAGACTGCATCAGGTCAGAGAGATCTTTGATTTTTGTGTACGGCTTCACCATACTAAGGATAGAGGCAACTTCATTGATTTTAGAGGTAGTATCAGCGTCAGTAACGAAGTAGTCCCGCTCGTCTTGTAAACTCTTTTGCAATACTCGTGCAGAATCGAAGATAGTCCGTTGAGACTTGAAAAAGGTTTCAATTTCCTCCATATCGTCGGTCGCATCGAGCAAGTCATCCTGCTTGGCAAGAAGGCGTTTTAAGAGAGCCACATTGTCATTCTTCTGTGAGAGGACGCCTGCTATCAGGTCGCGGGCGTTTTGCACGACTTCTTTTTGTGGGTAGCGGTCGTGGGTGTATTCGTTGAGTAAAGTTTCATATCGCCCAAGTTTTGTAGATAGCGTGTCTTTGACAAACGCCACTAAGCCGTCCTCGTCTTCGGCAATGCTCATCTGACCAAGCCAGTTACGTAGGAATTTGACGGTTTTTCGCATATCATCTTCAGTGGGAGCGATACGGCGGCTCACACTTGCCTTGTCAATTTCAGACTTTGCACGAAGGAAACGGACGAGGTTTTTATCATCTTTGCCCACGACCGAACCGCCATAACGAATTTCTATCTTCTGTGTAACGATAAGCCTTGCCACAAGCGCAGCAATGTCAATTTCACGCCAGCCGTAGGGTATCGCCTGATAGCGGCGTTGAACGTCGCCCATCGACACGGGTACATGGCTCATGTGGCGTTCCTCAAGCCACTGGCTGATTTCGTTAAGGGCAAACTCATTATTGCTGCCCATTCCGGCAAACCCGCCTTGATACGGTTCACTGTTGAGGATGGTAAGTATATCTGCGTCACTATCGTAGAAGGTGTTAACTAGGTTTAGCTTGGAGTAGACGCTCTCTATCAGTTGTTTCAAAGCTTCGTGCAGCTTGTTTTTGGCATCGCCGTATTTTATTTCTATCTTTTCACCATAGATGAAGAATGTGCCGCCCACGATAGCTTTGTCAATCTGGGCCTTCGCGCTCTCTTCCAGCGTTCGTGCTTGTGCCTGTCGTTTGCGTATAATATCCTGAATGCTTTCCGGCAACTGAGAAACGTTCTTCTGTTTGATGTATTTACGAATTTTCGCAGCGGTTTCGAGTTCCTCGAAATACTGGACTTCACTAGATAAAAGAATGATAGCCTCGTTATTGGCCTGTGAATCCATGATCAGCTTCTGTTCGGAAACATTATAATAGTCGCTCGCTACGGTCACGAAACGCAAGCGAACCCCGCCCTGCGCAGCACCAACGAGGGTTTCATCGATGTACTGGTCATAAGCGAAGTCGTATTTATTGTATTTGTACTTTTTGGACGGATAGAGTTCACTGAAAATTGTCTGCCCAATGCTCTGAACGATAGTCGCGCTGTCCACTGAAGTATTGCGGATGTCAATTGCAATATCCTGCTCCTCATCAGTCAGGAACGAGTAGTTGTCGCCATTTCGTGCGACGTAGTTCTGACGCTCCAAACGCTCCAGAGATTCAGCAATCTCACGTCTCAGTGTTATCTTGTCGGTGCGGATGTCGTCCACCATCAGGATGGCAATATTGTCTATGTTCGCCTTGATGTCATCAATATAGCGGATGAGGTAGAGCAATTTCAGAACGCTCACGTCACGCTGCTCCAAGCCGTCGTGTTTATCTGCTGCAGTTTGGCAGCGGTCGATTACCCGTCGTATCGGACTTTCAAGGAAAGTGTGCACCGTATCATAAAACTGCGAAAAAGGCACCAGTGCGTTTTCGTCTTTGCCCTGTACTTTCTGTGCGGCTTCTTGGAAACCGGAGAGCATGGAACGTTCACCACCGGATAAGTGCTTGCCCGAATTACCGTGCTTGCGTATTTCCGCAAGTACTTTCTGAATGATGATGAACTGATATGGTACGAAAGGATAGGTCGCAGAAAATTCCGCTCCACTAACGTAGCCTTTGATGTCGAGTACTGCCTCGCTAAAAGTAAAGAGGTTCTTTAAGACTGCGTGTTCCTTGTCATAGACCATACGGAGAAGCTGGTCAGCATCCGGGGTCTTTTCAAGGATACGCTTTTTTATTACCTCATCCACCGAAGCAGAGGATAATGAAAGTCGTGTGTTGAAACGACCTTGAATTTTGGAGAAGTCATCTCCACTTATTTTCACGACTGAGTCGATAGCTTCTTGGCTTGTGACCATCACCCATACTTTTCCTCGACACTTGCTTCCGAGTTCCTCAACGATGGACTGGAGATTAATCATCAGGTTGCCGTCATCGCCGATGTACTGGCCAACCTCGTCCACGCAGAACAAAAGGCGGAAGTCTTTACCCTTGGAATCGACGTATTCTTTGATTTCCTCTACGAGTTGCTTAATGCTCATATCCCCGTTTTCTTCGCCGTTGAACCAGTTGCGGGCGGCGGTTTCACTCATGCCGAGAACACTCTGCAGGACGGACACAATATCGTCCTCAAAAAAAGCGTAGGAAGCTCTGGATTCTACCCACGGTGCGCCGTTGATTTCCTCAAACTTCTTGCGGAAAGCATCGGTCTTGCCACGCCTATCCACGAAGCGCTCCAGTTTCGCTATTTTCAAATCTTCGCCGTAAAATCCGAGGTGGTTATAAAATACCTTGGAAAACACGCGAAGGACTGCCGTTTTATCCTTGTTAATTGGTCCCTCGATGTCGATGTTAAAGAGAATCGATTCGGTAGGGATATTCGTGCAACGGACAATCGTAGCGTACATCATCGGGTCGTCAAATTTATCCTGGAAGAAGTCCACGGCACATTGCCCTGCGACCTTTTGATTGGATAGTAGATAGGACAACATTTTAAGGAAGTGGGATTTACCACTTCCAAAGAAACCCGAAATCCAGACTCCGATTTTATCTGTCGGGTGGTCGATGGCTTTCGAGTAGTTATTGAAAAAAGTATTGAAGTGGCGACGGAGTTCCTTGGTGATGATGTATTCACCAAGTTCCTGCACGAGACTCTGCTCGTCATCCTGCGCCACCTTGATAACACCGTTGATATCACGGTTGATGTCCTTTTGGAACATACTCTGAATCTTCATTGCAGTTTCCTCCGATTAAAGTAAATTAAATGCTCTGTAATAATTTCCATCATGGAACTTGTCAAACAAGCTGAGACTTTGCCCATTAAACTCCCCAGGATAGAACATCACGATCGGTATATCCGAGAATTCCAGCTGCATACTATCGAGCATCTTGTGCGATCTCATAAATGGATACACTTTGCCGATACCCGTTAAAAACAACACATCACCACGTTCATGCGGTTCATACTTCATCTTGGCAAGGAATGCTTCCTGTGTGGCAATCTTCTGGAGCTGTAAAAGGAGGTAGTCCTTACCTTTCTTTTCTTCCAGAGACGGTACGGTGCCAAGCACTCGCTTCTCCTCCAAGATATCGAGCATTATTTTATACATATCTCGCTCGATGACCCTATAGTCATCGGACGGTGTATTTACAAGCCGCTCAATGTAATCGCGGACTATGAGCTCGTATTGAGGCTCGTATTTAAAGACATGTATACCCACCTCGTTAGAAAGCCCTTTATTGGCGAGGAAGTTCGCATCTGAAATGCGACCTTTAATTTTATCAAGCTCTTTTTTAATGTCTGCCATAGTCACGCTCCTACCTAAAACAGTTGAACGCGGCGAGCGCGGTCAAGTTGTTGTTTTCACGGATTCCCGTTTCCAATTCTTTACTTATGAAAATGGGATTCAGCGTGGTATCTTTGACGCTGTCAAGCATCTCCGTTTCAATCAGGCATTTGGTCAACACTTGTTTTAATTTTCTAATTGTATTTTCACTCCACGCTGCTACATCATCGTTCTGTTCCTGCAAACGGGAGAAGAACACGTTAATGTCTTTTTTTGTATAGGAGAAGTCCTGCTGGCGATACTTTTCACCAATTAGTTCTTCCATAAACTCACGCACAAGGCGATTGTAGCGCATCATTGCATAGAGGTTTATTTGTTTTGCCACTTCAGTGGGTGCGTTTGCCAGCTCGTAAATCAGCTTTTCATTATCGAGCGCTATAAGCCGCTTGTAACAGGCGCGGGCAAGCCTTGTTACCATGCGTTCAGTCGGGTATTGGAACAAATTATCACGTTTGATATATGTAATAATCTCTTCAATTGACTTGTTCTCAAGATATTGCTTCGAGACAATTCTCATCTCACAAAAGAGGAACTGCTCAGCAGTCAAAGTTCCGTTATACGGCATAATATTCATCACCTTTTTGTGCATCTCTTATCATAAATCGCTATTGGATCCCTATTCAATCTCAGCACTCTTCCCACTGTCAACCCAAGCATCCACTTCTGAAATCTTGAATCTATATTGTTTGCCAATCCGGCGGTGCGGAATGACATCTTTTTTTATCCAGTTGCGGATTGTATCTTTGCTCACACCAAGATGTTCAGCGATCTCTTCAAGGCTGGACCACTTTTCAGGTTCATTAGACATCTGTTTTACCTCCAATTGTTGCCCTGTAACAAGATCTTATTATAATAACAACATATTTTGGGGTGTTTTACAATGAATTTGATTGATTTAGTATGAATTTGTATGAATAATTTTAATAACTTTTATTCCCTAGCTGATAAAGGCTTTATAAAAGATTCGTCAAAATAAAACGACGATATTGGCAGCCCAGTTACTGAATCAACACTAACTGGGCTGCCAATATCTTTTACACTTTAGGCAAGTCTTCTGCAGCTGTTACTATCAGCTTCTCGAAGTCATCCTCTGTCATCAGTATCACTTTGTTTTCGCATTGTTCGATCAGGATTCTCATTTCTTCGTCTTCAGTATGTTCTTTTGCGTTGGCCAGCGTGTCCAGCATTTTTTGCCTATTCGTAATATCCGGAAACATCGCCAGAATGTTTTCTTCTTCAATAGTCAGCTTCATCATATTAATCAATCTCCAATGTTACTGTTTGATCTCTTTCGTTTCTAGTGTTCCTGTTTTGCTCTTTAGAGGCTCGTAGGCGATCTCGTATTGAAGGCTTTTCATCAAGACCGTCTCGCTTGTCAAAATGGTGTGCCAGCTGAAGCCTGCTGTCTTGGTCATCAATATCAATGCTGGAAGGGACACCATCCTGATCGAGGTCAAGCTCTTTTGTGTGTTCGACAGGCTCAGGAACATAGTGCCGCATCTGCGGGAATTCAGGCATCTGCGGTTCGTTTGTAAGGTTCATCTGCTGCCTGCTAAGCCGCACATACTCCTGTACATCCGCATAGTACGCCAAGCTTCCGTTGATGCGGTCTGTGCGCTCCGTAACAGGCAGTGCTTCCAGCTCAGATATATAGCCATTTGTTCTTTGCTCAAGCTGGCTCAAGGTGCAGTGGGCATTAAAATACGGCACAATCTCATCTCGCATGGAGCGCAGGTCTTGATTGGCTTTTTCTGGCTCTGCTTCGCTTTTCTCGGCCAGATACCGTTGCCAGCTCGCATCGTTCAGGTAATGATTCGCATGCTGCTGAATATGCTGAACCAGTGAACCGTCGCCATCTCCGATGTCCTGCCGACCGTTGTAAACGAAATGTTCCCCGTTGTGTACATAATCGATCTGAAAGCTGGTTTTG
>FZPS01000154.1_pt94 | contig 41746 bp, 40 predicted proteins | sample 1817821 | NCBI WGS metagenome assembly FZPS01 (sample SAMEA104158645, study PRJEB21678) | metagenome | place: Germany | collected 2015-04-21 | reverse complement strand
TCTTCCTTGCTCATAGCAAGGTATTTACTGGTGTTTTCCACTATTTTTTTCATGAATAATAATTTTTGTAAAAATATAAAAATTATTTAACATATAAACTTGAAAAACTTAAACATTTATTAATTTATTTATTATTGGGATGAGTGGAAGTTTGTATAATATCTTCATGCTCTTTGTGGTTAAAAAATAACCTATTTGTAGCAATCTAAAATTTTATTACCCACAATAAACGTTATAGAACTTAATAATTATTTAAACTTTTTTTAATAATTTTGTAGAATAGTTAATGAAAGATTTTTTATGAATTGGAGCTTAGTTATTAAAAGATTTGTTTTAGCATCGATAGTTTTTCTTTTTTTAACAAGTTTTTTAAATGGGCAAAATGGCACTTATCGTATACATTTATTAGTAATAGATTTACCCGAAGATCAAATATTTAGGCTAATAAGTATTAAAGGCAATGCATTAGAACCAGTCGATAGTTTCTTTAGTCAAAATGGTGCTGTTGATTTTGTATATTCTAAACCTTTACCACGTGGTCAATACTCTATTACGTGGCAAAATAATCAAAAATTCATTGATTTTTTATTTAATAATGAGCATTATATCGAATTGCATACTAATCATAAAGATCCAATTCAAAATTTAAAAGTAATAAGTTCTGAAGAGAATAAGTATTTTGTTAAATTTTTGAAAATCAAAGATGAATTATATTATTTAATAGATATGGGGGATGAAATATATTCTAAAAACCCCAAAGATCCTTTACTTGGCATAATTATTGATAAAATAGATAGTATCAATAATGAATTATCAAAATTTATTAAAAATGTACCAGAAGAATTTTTAGCATATAAAGTAATTAAAGCTAATATACATCCATCATTAGAAGAATTTAATAAAACACATCCAAATAATAGGTATAATGACATTAAATCTTTTTACAAACGACATTGGTTTGACAATATAGATAAGCAAGACTCTGCGCTAGTGAATACACCTGTCATATATGAGGCAGTTAAATTTTATCTGCAAAATTTAGTAGAGCCACCAGATACAGAGCAATATAAAAAAGCTGTAGATTTCATTTTAAGTCAATTTTCATGGAATGAACAACAATACAAATATGTACTTAATCTACTTTTAAATACTTTTTATACCCCTCAGTATGAATCTGTATTTTTATATATTTATTTCAATTATATGCATGATACACAATGTAGTGCTAGTGTTTCCGATGAAAATTATAGAAAAGCTATGATGATAACTAAACTTAGTAAAGGTGCCGAAGCTCCCGAACTTACTGGCATCACTTTAGATTCGGATAGTTTTAGGTTAAGTAATATTACTAACAAACCTGTTTTATTAATATTTTGGGCACCCGATTGTTATCATTGTAAGTCTATAATGCCTTATATTAATAATCTTTACGAAAAATATGGTGATGATATTTATTTTGTTAGTTTCTCCATAGATACTAATGTAGATGCTATTAAAAAGGCCACAAAAGAAGATAGTATTAAATTCACTGTAATTACTGATTTACAAGGATATAATGGAGAGAATTGTCTCAGATGGTATATTTGGGGAACTCCTACTTTTTTTATCATTGATAAAAATGGCAAAATTTATTCTTCACCTTATTCATTTGAAGGTTTAGAAAATGATATAAAAACTGTTTTGCTAAATTAATTCATTTTCAATAGTATTTTTTAATAATAATTTTAATTGTCAATAACTCAAAAAAATGTTGATAATTATATTTTATTTTAGCAAAATTTTATTGTAATTTTACTTTTTGAAATTAAATAATAAAAAAATTTAATTAAAAATATCTCTTTATAAATTAGGTAATAATATACAAAAAAATTAAAAAAAAATATGACATTATGAGTGAAAATAAGAATAAGCCAAAGAGTTACACTTATGAAGAAGCAATAGAAGCATCTACACAATACTTTAATGGTGATCAGCTGGCTGCTACCGTTTGGGTAAATAAATATGCACTCAAAGATAGTAAAGGTAATATTTACGAGCTTACACCTGATGATATGCATTGGCGTCTAGCAAAGGAACTGGCACGCATAGAGAGTAAGTATCCAAATCCTTTGAGTGCTGATATGATTTATTCTTTATTAAAAAATTTCAAATATATAGTGCCACAAGGCGGCCCCATGGCTGGTATAGGTAATGACCATCAAATTTCTAGTTTGTCTAATTGTTTTGTTATAGGTAATCAGGCTGATTCTTATGGTGGCATAATGAAAACAGATGAAGAGCAAGTGCAATTAATGAAAAGACGAGGAGGGGTGGGCCATGATTTATCCCATATCAGACCCAAGGGTAGTCCAGTCAAAAATAGTGCTCTTACCTCTACTGGAGTAGTTCCTTTCATGGAGAGATACAGCAATAGTACTCGTGAAGTAGCACAAGATGGTAGACGTGGTGCGCTCATGCTCACTATTTCTATCAAGCACCCAGATGCTGAGGATTTTATAGATGCCAAAGCTGATCTGTCAAAAGTGACTGCTGCTAATATTTCTGTTAAAATAGATGATGAATTTATGAAATGTGTGATCGATGACAAGCCTTATGTGCAGCAGTTTCCAATAGATTCTCCCAATCCTAAAGTGATAAAAACTATCGATGCTCGCAAACTTTGGCAAAAAATTGTTCATAATGCATGGAAATGTGCTGAGCCTGGAGTTATTTTTTGGGATACTGTGCTACGCGAATCTATCCCTGATAGCTATGCAGATATGAGCTTTAGGACTACATCTACAAATCCTTGCGGTGAGATACCTTTGTGTCCTTATGATAGCTGTAGACTGCTTGCTATCAATCTTTATAGTTATGTTATAAATCCTTTTAGCGATAATTCTTATTTTGATTTTGATTTATTCAAAGAACATGCAGCTTATGCTCAACGGATTATGGATGATATATTAGATTTAGAATTAGAAAAAATAGATAAAATAATAGCAAAAATAGATGCTGATCCTGAACCTCCTGAAATTAAAAGAACTGAAAGGGAATTGTGGGTAAAAATCAAAGAAAAAGCTATCCAAGGAAGAAGAACTGGAATTGGAATAACAGGAGAAGGAGACATGTTAGCTGCTTTAGCCTTACAATATGGTAGTGATAGTGCGATAGATTTTAGTGAAGAAGTACATAAAACCCTGGCCCTTGAAGTTTATAAATCTTCCGTTAAACTTGCTGTAGAACGTGGACCATTTCCAATTTTTGATTTCAAAAAAGAAAAAGACAACCCTTTTTTGGATCGTTTATTTTCAATACATCCAAACTTAGAAAGTGAAATGGCTAAATATGGACGTCGCAATATTTCTATGCTAACTATAGCTCCTACTGGTAGTGTTAGTATATTAACGCAAACTACTTCTGGTATTGAACCAGTATTTTCTATTTTTTATAAAAGACGTAGAAAAGTAAATCCTAATGATAAAACTGTAAAAGTATCTTTTATAGATGAGTTGGGTGATGCATGGGAAGAGTATAATGTGTTTCATCCTAAATTTTTGACTTGGCTAGAGGTAAAAGGATATTCTATTGATGAGATAAAAAATAATTTTTCTGATGATAAAATAGATGAGCTAATAAATAATTCTCCATATTATCATGCTACAAGTGCAGATGTAGATTGGGTTGCTAAGGTGAAAATGCAAGGTAGGATACAAAAATTTGTAGATCATAGCATCTCTGTTACTATCAATTTACCCGAAAATGTAGAAGAAGAGTTGATAGATACACTTTATCGTACAGCATGGGAGAGTGGTTGTAAAGGTGTAACTGTATACAGAGAAGGTAGTAGGACGGGAGTTTTAGTGAGCTCTAGTAGAGATATAAAAGAATTTGGTGAGACTCATGCTCCTAAACGTCCTAAAAAGTTAGAAGCTGATGTGATACGTTTCAAAAATGAAGAGGAGGAGTGGATAGCTGTAGTGGGTTTATATAACGATAAACCTTATGAAATTTTTACAGGTAGAGCCGAGCATCTTTATATTCCAAAAGATATCACTAAAGGATATGTGATTAGAGAAAAAGATCTAGGAATGGAGCATGCCCGCTACGATTTTGTTTTTTATGATAAGGACGGCTATGAAGTTATTATTCGTGGACTATCTCGTACATTTAATCCTGAATTTTGGAATTATGCTAAACTAATCTCTGGCATTCTACGTCATGGTATGCCACTTTTAAAAGTAATAGATTTAGTAGATAATTTGAAATTTGATAATGATAGTATAAATACTTGGAAAAAAGGTGTTACTAGAGCATTAAAACGATATGTGCCAGATGGGACAAAAGTTGAAGAAAATTGCCCTCAGTGTGGCGCCGATGATTCTTTAGAATATAAAGAAGGTTGTGTCGTATGCTCTGAATGTGGCTATTCTAAATGTGGTTGATTTTTTAATATTTTATGATTAAAAATTTATAATATTTCTATAATGAAAATTATCATACCTTCACTTCTTTTACCACCAATTTCTTTTTTTATTGATGCATTGAAGGCTGATGAATGGTTAATAGAGATAAATGAAACTTTTACAAAGCAAACATTCAGAAATAGATATTATATAGCTACTAGTCAAGGTATAAGAGCTATGATAGTGCCTCTATATAGACCTAATGGTAGTAATACCCTTACTAAAGATATTTTACTATCAAAAGATTATAACTGGATAGAGTACCATCATAAAACAATTATAACTAACTATAGAAATAGTGCGTATTTCGATTATTATGAAGATGAATTGATCGATATTTTTTCTAAATATGACAAACTATATGAAATAAATACAGCTCTTTTACAATGGACTTTAAACCAATTAAATTATAAAATCGATATAAACTATACTAATGATTTTAAAAATGATTATTCAAATGATTATTTAGATTTAAGAACAAAATACAGAAGATACGAAGCAATAAAAATACCAGTTTATAGACAAGTATTTATAGATAAATTAGATTTTATACCAAATCTATCTATTTTCGATTTATTATGTAATTTAGGTCCCGAATCAATAATTTATTTAAAAAATTTAATTTTATGAAAGCATATGTAACTCAATCAATCATCCCAATGTACAGAGATCCAGATTATCAGAGCGAGCTTATAAATGAGATATTATTTGGAGAATTAATAGAGTTAAATGGATCTTATGGAGATTGGACTAAAGTTAAATGTTTGTTTTATGATTATGAAGGATGGATATGTAGTTATGCTTTTGACATTTTAAATGAAGATGATGATATTAGTAAATATAAAACCATTACCTCTATCACTGCTCTGATAGAAATAAAAGATCAGATAATGTGTGTAAGTAAAGGAGCTAGAATCTATGATTTTATGAAAATAAATATTGTAGACGGTAAATTTAGAGAAAATAATACTAAGATTTCTGTTGGAAATATAATCGAAGATGCTCAAAGTCTATTATTCTCACCATATCGTTGGGGAGGCAAAACACCTTTTGGTGTAGATTGTTCTGGATTTGTGCAATTAGTTTTTTATGTAAATAATATCATTTTGCCTCGTGATGCAAAAGAACAAAGCAAAATAGGTGAAGCTCGTATCTTTGCACATGATGCTTATCCTGGAGATTTAGCTTTCTTTGGAAATATTGTTTATGACGAAGAAAATCAAAGAGAAATCATAAATATCAATCATGTGGGAATAGTTCTGAATAACTCTACTATCATTCATGCATTTAAAAGTGTACATATTGATATGTTTGACCACTACGGGATATATAGCGAAAATCTAAAAAAATATACCCATCAATTGATGTTTACAAAAAAGGTATTAGAATAACTAACAATATATAATTTTGGAACTCTTAGTATAATGTTGGTAAATATAAAAATTTTAAAAATAGCTCGCGTTTAATTATTTATTAATAAATAATAATTATCAATGTGAGTGGCTAAGTTTTTGAACTAAATACAACATTGAGATTTTAATTTTGTGTAATTTAGAATTTAAAATTAATTATTATGGAAATAAATAATAAATATTACCACTCAGTTTGGGGTGATTTTAAAAATCATAGTATCAATTGCATAGATCAGAGGAAATTACCTTTTATTTTTGAAATATTGGAATTAAAAACAATGGATGATCTTTCGAATGCAATATCTACGATGGCTATACGTGGAGCTCCTGCTATAGGTATTGCGGCAGCTTATGGTATATGGCTATCTCATTTATTAAGGGATGGTAATAAAAATTTAATAAAAGAAGATTATAAAAAATTGATAAACTTGCGTCCTACGGCAGTAAATCTAAAAAGAGGCGCTGATTTCGTTTATTCTAATATTAAAGATCATATTACAAATGAAAGGGTATATAAATGTGCAGATCAATTTGCCAAACAAGAAATAAATGCTTGTTACCAAATAGGGGTACATGGAGTAGAATTGATAAAAAATATATACAAAACTACTAATAAACAAGTTAATATATTGACTCATTGTAACGCAGGGTGGCTAGCTTGTGGAGATTATGGTACTGCTCTAGCTCCATTATTCGAAGCTCAAAAACAAGGAATACCTATACATGTGTGGGTAGATGAGACCCGCCCATTAAATCAAGGCTCACGACTTACAGCATGGGAACTGGATAATGCTAATATTCCTTTTACTATAATAGCTGATAATACTGGTGCTCTTTTGATGATGAATAATAAGGTAGAAATTGTAATAGTAGGCGCTGATAGGATTGCAAAAAATGGAGATGTAGCTAATAAAATAGGAACGTATCTAAAAGCTCTCGCTGCTAAACAACATAATATACCATTTATAGTGGCAGCACCTAGCAGTACTTTTGATTTTAATATTACAGATGGGCAACAAATACCAATAGAGGAGAGAAGAGGTAAAGAAATGCAATCTATTCAAGTTTTTTATGACAATAAATTAATCTCTGCGGAGCTTTTTCCCGTTCATTATACATCTGCTAATTATGCTTTTGACATCACTCCACATGATTTTGTAAGTAATTATATCACTGAAAATGGTATTTTTGACTTTATTGACCAGGTGAACAAAAAAATATAATTAGGTAGAAAATGTTTTTTTTATTTTTGTAAAAATTGATTAATTATGAATAAATATAAAAAGCATGCAAAAGAACTGGCTGATTTCATGCGACGTTTATATCAACAAAAACTTACTACTACACTAGGTGGTAATATAAGTATGAAAGTCGATGATGGAATTCTAATAACTCCATCTCAAATAGACAAATATTCGCTAAAGGCTTATGATATAATACACTTGAGTATGGATAAAAAGGATATCAAAAGTTTAAATAATGCTAGCATAGAGACACGTATGCATCTAGCAATTTATAAAGTCAGATCAGATGTAGGAGCCATCATACATGCACATCCTTTTTGGTGTACGGTGGCATCGATTTGGAGGCTAAAAGTAGATACAAACCTAACGGATGAAGCATATTATAATATAAAAAATATTGCTTATGCTAAATATTTCCCAATGGGAAGCAAAGAATTGGCTAATGAAGTTGCAGATAAATCAAAATCTTCAGATGTAGTTATGATGGCTAATCACGGTATAGTTTGTATGGGCAAATCTCTTGTAAAGACTTTCGAAAAAATAGAAATTATTGAAAACCTATGCCATATAAGCTGGCTAAAGCAATTTAATGATAAAATCACATGTTTAACTGATGAAGCCAAAAATTATATAAATGAAAATTATTAAAATCCAACCTTTTACTTTATCAAAAAATATACCATTAATTTTTAGAAATTTTATCAATCTACTTTAAATAATGATTACTATTAAATTTTCATAATTTTATAGAAAAATTATATATATTTGTAAAAAAAATAATTATGAAAAAGTTTTATTTTTTTATAATTTTAAATATTTTTATGTGGAATAGCATTTATTCACAAAATTATTTAACTAAAATTAAAAGAAATTTGATAGAATATCAAGTAAGTGATAGTTTAAAAAAGATGTTAATCGATTACATTATCAATGATTTTAGTAAATATAGCGATAGCTTAATTTATTTCCTTATAGATGCAAATGGTTATAAATATTTGGGGTCTTCAAGTACCAATACTGATACTTGTGTTATACATATAGGATTTATTACAGAAATATTACCATCTATAGAAAAAGAAATAAAAGGTTTTTTTAAACTTAATAATAAATTATTTTTTGTAATAAATGGACATAAAGATTTTTTGTATCCTACTGATAGTATCAAGGAAGTAGAATATATGAGAGTAAAGAGTCATAAAGATAATCCTTTATTAGAATTTTTATTTTATGAAGATGATATGCCATTTTGGCTTTTTGATTGCAAAGATGGAGAATTTTATCTAATAGATTATTGGAAAAATTATAATTTCCCAGAATGGAAGTGATATTATTTGAATTTTTTGCAAATAAAACTGATGTAGAGTGGAGTCATGCTATGACAGGTATAGCTGGAGATAAAGGATTAAATTTTATAACAACTGGACATGATAAAGGTGTAGAGCCAGGAATGACAGCTTTGATAAATGGACAATTACAATATGGTTATACTGCAAGAGAATTTAATCATAGTCATCCCCAAAACACACCCTATCCTTCTGGTATTTCAGGTTTTACTGGTGAAACTGGTGATGTTCAATGGGCGGGTGAAGTTTGTAAAATATTTGGTAATAATGTAAAATTTAATATTTATACTCCTAAAAATGGGAAATACATACAATTTAGTCCCAATTCTAAAAAATCTGATTATTTTTAAATATAGTAGTTTATGGCAAATAAAAAAAATTTTTTTTATTTTTATAAATTTTTAATTACATTTATAGTATTAATTTTATTAAAAAATATATTAATCTCCCAAGATTTAAAAAAATTAATATATATGAATGAATATATAATTGTTGATACAACAATATATAATGATTTATATGATATCATTTTACCTGAATACAATTTATTCAATAAAAATGAATATAATGCTTTTTTTATAAATTATCATATTAATTCCAAAAAATTCAATTTATCAATGATATATGCACCAATTTCTGATAACCTTGATACATCTATTTATATTGGATTTTTTTATATAAAAGATAAAATTTTTATTTTTGACAAACCTTTTAAAGAATTCATTGATTGTTTGGAAATAACAAATAATAAAAAGGAATTTATTAAATTTGAGAAAAAAAAATCAAAAGATATTATTAATAAAATTATAGTAGATTACCCTTTATGGCTTATGGAATATAAAAATGGCAAAATTTATTTAATAGAAAAATATATATAAAATATTAATATGTACCACTACCACTCCGACCATCTCGGCTCCGCCTCCTTCGTAACTGATGCAGAAGGTGCAGTAGTGCAGCATTTGCAGTATCTCCCCTACGGCGAACTATTCGTCTCCCAGCGAAACACTGAAAAGTTTGATAGTAGGTACAAATTCACCGCCAAAGAGTTAGACAATGAGACCAGCTACACATATTTCGGAGCGAGATACTATGATAGCGAGCTGAGTGGGTGGCTCAGCGTAGATCCTATGAGCGATAAGTATCCATCACTATCGCCATATTGCTATAGTGCGGATAATCCGGTGGTGCTGGTGGATCCGAATGGGGAAGAACTAAATACATATGATGGTCCACCACCAAAGGTTATAACTAATAATAAAGAAGCTATTAAGCATTATTATAATGGAAATGGAGAACCAGTAAAAATTGGTGAAAATATTACAAATGAATTATTAAAAACTAAAGAATTTAAAGAATATCATAATAAAATTATATCTGGGGAAGTTGAAAATAAAGGATATTTTAATGTAAATATGGAAAAAGAAAAAAAATCTTTTTTTATAGGTCATACAAATATTAGCTATAAAGTTACATCTTCAGAAGATAATAAGAATTGTACAGTAACTTATACCATATATACTAATGATGGTTTTTGGGATCCTGATTATATAAAAGAAAATATGGGAAACAAAATGGCCTTTGATATAAATATTACTTTATTATCTGCAAAGGAAATTTTTGGAATAGATATTGGATATATTAATACGGAAAAATTCAAGCCAGATGGTCTGGGACCGAATTTAGAATTAGGTGGTACCCCATATCATTTTATTGAAACAATAATACAATATACATTTGAAAATCCAGGATATTATTAAAATATGATAAGTAAAAAATTATTATTGACAATTGTTTTCGGGACTTTAATTATTGCATCAGCATCACTTTATATTATAGCTGATAGTGATTTATATTATTATGGAAAAAATAATTTACCAATTTATAATAAATTACCATTTGAGATGAAACCAGAATATTGGGGTTATAGACGAGGTATGCTAAATTTTGTTATATTAGATAAAAATGATTTTGTACATATTGGTAGAGGTGTTGGATATTGGGAATATCCTGAAATAACTATAGATTCAGTAATTTCCTATGGATATAATGATACATTATTGATTGCTATTGTTAAAGATTCATGTAAACAAAAGTATTGTCTAAGGCAATACGATACCCTATCCGAAGAATTAATACCACTTCAATATTGTAATATTGAAAAATTAAAGCATGACTATAATCTTAAATGGATAGAAAATCCAAATAATCCACCATACTTAATAATGTCTAAACGTTTTAGAAGTGCTTTTATTTTTTATATTTCATTAATATTATTTATTGTATATTTTAGTAAATATCTAAAAGAAAAGCATAAAGAGAAAAACAAAAATATTCATTAATTTTACCTAACAAAATTTATAAATGAAAATCCACTACCACTCCGACCATCTCGGCTCCGCCTCTTTCGTAACTGATATAGGTGGTAATGCTGTGCAGCATTTGCAGTATCTCCCATACGGCGAGCTATTCGTCTCCCAGCGAAAATCTAAAGAGTTTGATAGTAGGTATAAATTCACCGCCAAGGAGCTAGACAACGAGACCAGCTACACATACTTCGGAGCACGCTACTATGATAGCGAGCTGAGTGGGTGGCTGAGTGTAGATCCGATGAGCGATAAATATCCATCGCTATCGCCATATTGCTATACTGCAGATAATCCTGTGGTGCTGGTGGATCCTAATTTGATGGAACTAAATACATATGATGATCCACCACCAAAGGTTATAACTAATAATAAAGAAGCTATTAAGCATTATTATAATGGAAATGGAGAACCAGTAAAAATTGGTGAAAATATTACAAATGAATTATTAAATACTAAAGAATTTAAAGAATACCATAATAAAATTATATCTGGTAATGCTAGTACTCCTGGTAATTTTGGAATAAATATGGAAAATAAAAAGGATGCCTTTTTTATTGGCAATACAAGAGTAGATTATGATATTACGACTTCAAAAGATAATAAAACTTGTACAGTTACTTATACAATATATACTAATGATGGTTTTTGGGATCCAAATTATATAAAAGAAAATATGGGAAACAAAATGGCTTCTGATATAAATCTCACTTTATTATCTGCAAAAGAAATTTTTGGAATAGATATTGGATATATTAATACGGAAAAATTCAAGCCAGATGGTATGTGACCAAATTTAGAATTAGGTGGAAATCCATATCCTTTTATTTCGACAGTAAAACAATATACATTTGAAAATCCTGAAAATTTTTAAAAATATGATAAGTAAAAAATTATTTTTGACAATTGTTTTCGGGACTTTAATTATTGCATCAGCATCACTTTATATTATAGCTGATAGTGATTTATATTATTATGGAAAAAATAATTTACCAATTTATAATAAATTACCATTTGAGATGAAACCAGAGTATTGGAATACAAGACAAGGGGGGCCAGGTTTTAATATTATGGATAAATATAATTTTGTACATATTGGTAATTATGTTGGATATAGGGAATATCCTGGAATAATTATAGATTCAGTAATTTCCTATGGTTTTAATGATACATTAATAGTAGCAATTATTGCGGATTCATCTAAAAATTTATATTGTTTTATTCAAAATGATACTCTGATAAGATCTATAACGTTAATTCCACTAACTAATTGTAATATAGAAAAAATAAAACATGATTATAATTTGAAATGGATAGAAAATCCAAATAATCCACCATATTTAATAATGTCTAAACGTTTTAGAAGTGCTTTTATTTTTTATATTTCATTAATATTATTTATTGTATATTTTAGTAAATATCTAAAAGAAAAGCATAAAGAGAAAAACAATAATATTCATTAATTTTACCTAACAAAAAATATTTTTATGATCACCGCCAAGGAGCTAGATAACGAGACCAGCTACACATACTTCGGTGCGAGATACTATGATTCGGAATTAAGCGGCTGGTTATCAGTTGATCCTTTATCGGATAAATATCCTGGACTAAGTCCGTATATTTATAGTGCGGATAATTCGGTGGTGTTGGTGGATCCGAATGGTGCAAGCATAAATCCTATTTATGATATTGAAACTAGCGAATTTTTAGGAACGGATGATAAAGGATTACAAGGAGAAGCGATATTAATGAATAAAACTGATTTTAAGCAAGGAATGTCTCATGAAGAAGCAATGTCAAAGGGTAAGACATTAGATAATATGAGCTTTGATGAAGCACTCGAGTTTGCTAACAATGGAAAATTTAAAGATTTTATTGATAACTATAATAATTTACCAAATAGACCAGATTGGGATGGATATTTGACATTAAATGAGGCAAATGAATGGTATAGAAATGGTAATGGACAGCCATTATTTGTTGATTTATCTAAAATTGATTTATCTAATTTGTATTCATTAGGGGATAATTATATTGGAGAAGAAAAATATATAAATTTATTTTTCGCTAGCATTTCAACAAATGATGCATTAGTATATGGAACAATTAAATTAAAAAGATATCCCAATGATCAAGTAAAAGCATATGCAGATGTTTATGACTTTAATATGCATAATTCAAAAAATCCGTTAAATTGGCCTAGAAATATTGAAGCTAAAATTGGTAAAGCTTATGCTGGAGATGGTAATCCATTTAATATAAATTTTTATGGAAGTAAACAATTAAAAAAGTTACCATGGATAAAATAATTTTTAAATTAAAAAATGTTCTAGTATTAATTATTTTTTATTTAATAATAATTTTTAATTTAAATTGTACCTCTGATTATTCAAAGAATCTTGGTAGTGGATATATTTATCGTGATGAAGGTTGTGAAGAAAAGGAAATATTTTGTGAGCAAGCGAATGGTGGTAAAATACCAAAAACTGTATTAGTCTATGATTATGATAGACATTATATAATTGCAAAACAAAAACCCCAAAAAGATGATTCAAATATATTATTAGATGATACTATATATGAATATAAATATGGCTATGATACTTTGTATTATTGGATTATATTGAAAGATTTTAAAAAAGTGATAGGTCCATTAACTGAAGATGAATTTTTAAAAGCGATAATTAAATATAAAGTATCTAAAACATTAAAGTTATGAAATATATAACATGTTGTATTGTTTTATTATTAAATGTAAATTTCAATTTGTTTTCACAAAATAGAGAATGTGATAGTACTTGTACTAATGACGCTATTTATATAAAAACAAATGAATATGAAGGAGTAATTTTGGGACCAAAATGCTTAAAACGTTTATTAATAAAAGATGGAGATACAATAGATGCACCAAGATGGACACCTACAATGCAAGATATAGAAAATGCTGAAAAATTAATTAGAAAATATGTAACAAAAAAATCTAAGCATCATTTAGTAAATCAAAGTGATGGATGTCCAATTATTTATCAAAATTTTGACAAATATGTTCGTCAATATTACGGTATTTTTAATAAAAAAGGTCAAAAAATATTAGAGGTTAATTTTTTATGGAGAGATTCAAAATTTATAGAGGAATGGAAAATAAAAGGGATAACAATTTTAGATGGTTGTAGCTATTTTTGGCATATAAGTGTAAATATGAAAAAGAAAAAATGTTTTAATTATAGTGTAAATGGAATTGGATAACCAAAAATATTTTAATTGTTTTGTAAATAAAATTAAGAAATAAAAAAAATGTTTGATACCCGGTACAAATTCACCGCCAAAGAGCTAGACAACGAGACCAGCTACACATACTTCGGAGCGAGATATTATGATAGTGAGCTGAGTGGGTGGCTGAATGTAGATCCGATGAGCGATAAGTATCCATCGCTATCGCCATATTGCTATAGTGCGAATAATCCTGTGGTGCTGGTGGATCCGAATGGGATGGATTGGTATGATTTTACAGATGAAAATGGTAATTATTCTCAACTTTGGAGAGAAGGTAATGCAGCCACTATTGTAGTTAATGGTGATACCTATCAAAATATAGGTACTACTAATACGATTAGAATAAATAAAAATGTTGAAATAACATATACACAAAATGAAGCAACTTCAATGACATTTATTGGAATAGAAAGTGATAATTGGGAATCACAAATAACAAATGGCACAAATTGTTATGAGGCTAGTTGTCAAATGTTAAATAACGAAGGAGTTCAAACAGCTGGTAGAGCTAATGAGGTTTTAGTAACGGGATTAGGTGAAAATGGCAGAGCAGGAAATCCGACAGCTAATGCTCAAAATGGTTTCAAAATGATAGATAATGCATTAGAACATGGAGATCCAATTATTGTAGGCGTAGATTACCAAGGTGGATCACCAAATTATGATAAAATGACAGATCATTTTATTGTGATTTCAAGTAAAACTGAAACATTAGATAAAGGAAAAGTAACTTCTACCACATATAATTATTTCGACCCAAGAACTAAGCATAAAGATTGGGGGACATCTCCTACAAATAAATTATCTATACAGAATAACAAAATGGTTGGTACTTTCAACCATGAATATTATAATTTTAATTATACAGTTACAACAATTAGACCAAATAGATAAAAATTTTAAAAAAGAAAAATATGAAAAAAATATTAGTTTATTTTATAATAGGTTTTTCCTTACTCAGTTGTAAAGGACAAAATGAAGAATTTAATGATTATATATCAAATTTTCAGGAATTTAAATTACCTTTTTTAATTGATAGAAGAAATACACAATACAGATTATCCACGAATGAAGATTATGAAATACCTGCCAATTATATTAAAAAATATATATGTAAAGATTCTACACATTGTGATTATGATCAATCAAAATATAGATATACTTATGGTTTTAAATTCAAATCAAAATATACTTTTGTATTTTTACTAAAGTTAACATATGGGGGTAAAACATGTTATGATTTCGATTTAATAGAAACATTGTTAATAGTATATTCAAAAGATGGTAAAATAATAGATGCGAAATCCGTAGCTAAAGATAATGATTGTTGGCAAAGTAGTATTTGGGCAACTGAAGATAGCATTAGAGTACAACAAATAAAAGTAACAGAGCTAGATGATTTTGATGAGATAAATAAAGAACTTGACTGCGAAATAGAAACAAAAATATATCAGATAGGTGATGATGGGTATATAAATTTAATTAAAACAGAACCAATTAAAAGAGGGGTACTTATTTTTGATAAAAACATTGATGATTTTATATTAAAGCAATAAAAATATATCTTACCTAACTTCGCTTTTGCCAGCTATTAGTTATCCACCTCCTTCCCGCACGCATTGGCAAATGATTTGCAATAAAACAAGCAAGCAGGGTTGGGTAGGGCTGGCCAGCGTAGTTTTTTTAATTACCCCGTCAGGCAAAGCCTGACACCCCTTCGGAGAAGGGGTGTCACATCGTATTCCCCTCTTGTAGAGGGGATGTCTCACAGAGACAGGGGTGTTAAAACTAGTGGAGATCTTTCTTTTGTTAGTTTTTCTAGAAGAATAGGATGATGCTATTTGTGATAAAATAGAATATAACTATCTATACGAAAGCGATAGCATATATTACTGCAAAATTTTTGTTAATAATAAAAAAAATGTTACAAGTCATTTATTAAAATATAAATTGTAATAATTCATGAGAATCTAATAACGAAAAATTAAGATATTTAAGCCATAATATTTGAGAATATGAGAAATTAAGTAGTGGAGGTAGGAAACAGTGGTGACATGTAGATGAGAAAATTTGAATTTATGAGTTGTCAATTAAATAAATTGCATAATTGTTAAATTTATTATTTTTGCAAATCTATTTTAAATAATTTATATGAGACAAAGTAATTTACAATATTTTGTAAGTCAATACACAGAACCGCAAAAAGTGCAAGCTGAAGGTATTTATCCATATTTCAGAATATTAAAGAGTGGACAATATCCTTTGGTAGAATATGATGGTAGGCAAATATTAATGTTTGGTTCTAATAGTTATTTAGGTTTAACTAATCATCCACGAATAAAAGAAGCTGCTAAAAAAGCTATTGATAAATATGGTACAGGTACAGCAGGGTCACGTTTTTTGAATGGTACTATAGATTTACATTTAGAATTAGAGGAGAAATTAGCTGATTTTGTTAATAAAGAATCCGCCTTAGTATTTAGTACTGGGTTTCAAACAAATTTAGGAGTTATATCTTCTATTACACGCAGAAAAGATTATTTGATTATAGATGAATCATCTCATGCATCTATTTATGAGGGTTCTAGATTGAGTTTTTCTAAAGTGCTTAAATTTAAGCATAATAATATGCAATCTCTTGAGGAAATCCTTAGTAGAATTGATAATGATATTTCAGATACAATAAAGTTAATCATCGTAGATGGTGTTTTTAGTATGGAAGGTGATATAGCAGATCTGCCAAATATAAATAAAATAGCTCATAAGCATAATGCTAGTATTATGGTAGATGATGCACATGGGCTAGGTGTAATGGGTGAAAAGGGTAGGGGCACAGTTCATCATTTTGGTATGGATGATGATGTGGAGCTGATAATGGGTACTTTTAGCAAAGCCTTATCTACAGTTGGTGGATTCATAGCAGGTAGCAAGGAAGCTATTAATTATCTGAAACATAATGCTCGAACTATTATTTTCAGTGCTAGTTTACCCCCAGCATCTACTGCTGCAGTAATTGAAACTTTGAATATAATAAATGAAATGCCCGAAATGATTGAAAAATTATGGGACAATACTCATTATGCTCAGAGATTGCTTAGAGAAGCAGGTTTCGATATAGGTAATAGTCAGACTCCTATCATTCCTATATACATAAGAGATGATAATTTGACATTTCTATATACTATGAAATTATTCGATGCGGGAGTTTTTGTAAATCCAGTAATTCCGCCTGCTGTGAAAGAAGGTCATAGTTTGATTAGATTTTCTATGATGGCTACCCATCAAAATGAACATATAGAAAAAGGAATAGATATTTGTGCTAAAGTTGCAAAAGATTTAGGAATTATTTAAGCTCTTATAAGTACAAAATTAAAAATTTTAAATAAATATTTTTTTAACAATGATAAATATTATTTCAGTAACTACAAAGAAACAATTACGAGCATTTATAGATTTTCCTCACGATTTATACGAAGGCGATCCATACTATGTCCCTGAACTATATATTTCACAGAGAGATCTATTAAATCCCAATAAACATCCTTTTCACAAACATGCAAAGGTGCATTATTTCTTGGCTTTAAATGACAATAAAGTAGTTGGACGTCTTTCTGCACATATTAATTATTCACATAATGAATATTATAAAAACAAAGAAGGTTTTTTTGGTTTTTTTGATTGCATAAATGATAGAGAAGTAGCGTACAATTTATTTAAAACAGCAGAAAATTGGTTAAAAGATGAAGGTATGGATACTATAGTAGGACCAGCTAATTTCAGTACTAATGAGTCTGTAGGTCTTTTGATAGATGGCTACGATAGATCACCAGTAGTAATGATGCCATATAATTATCCGTATTATCAAGAACTAATAGAACATTATGGTTTTCAGAAAAAAATTGATTTATTTGCTTATTGGCTCGAGGCAGAACCCATATCTAATAAAATATTAGATATAGGTAAAAAAACAGAAGAGAGATTAAAAAATAATGGATTTACTATTAGAAATATAAGATTTAGAACACATTTCAAAGAAGAAGTAGAAAAAGTTTATGAAATTTATAATAAGGCATGGAGCAAAAATGATGGATTCGTGCCAATGACTAGAGAAGAGTTTTTTTATTCAGCTAAAGATCTAGCTATGATAGCTAAAAAAGATTTTTCTTTTATCGCCACGTATAAAGATAAGCCTGTCGGATTTGTAGTTACTATACCTGATGTAAATCAAGCTTTTAAGCATTTAAAACGTGGTAGACTTTTACCATTTGGTTTTATTAAATTATTATATTATTTTAATAAAATAGATACTTATAGAGTGATTTTATTTGGTATTATAGAAGAGTATCGCAAAAAAGGTATAGACGTAATATTTTATTTAAAATCATTAGAAACTGCTAAGAAAAGAAATATTTTTCAAGGTGAAGCCTCGTGGATATTAGAAAATAATATACAAATGAATAATATATTAGAAAGCATCGGAGCTAAAAAATATAAAACTTATAGAATTTTTCAAAAACCTATATTATGAATGAAAAAGTTTTAGTAACTGGTGGTTCTGGATTTATAGGTAGTAGGTTAATTAAAAAATTAGTAGATTTAGATTATCAAGTAACTGCGATATTACGAAAAACAAGTAAAAGAGAGCATTTACCTTTAGATGATATTGATGTAGTAGAGATAGATTTGTTAGATTATCATGGTATATTAGATTATTTCACTTTACATAGATTCGATTACGTTATTCATACAGCTGGTATTACAAAAGCTTTAAAAAAAGAAGACTACTATATACATAATACTAAAATTACTAAACACCTGATAGATGCTTTATTAAAGATAAGCTGGAAACCACAGAAATTTATTTTTATTAGCAGTCAAGCATCCCATGGCACTTATAAAGCTCTACAAAGACCTATCAAAATTACAGATATTCAAAATCCATTAACTACTTATGGTAAGTCTAAACTTTTGGCTGAGAGATATATCGAAGAGCATTATCATAATCCATTTGTAATTATAAAACCAACAAGTGTCTATGGACCGAGAGATAAAGATTTTTTAATTGTTATGAAGCTCATATCAAAAGGTTTTGAGGGCTATATAGGTACTGAACCTCAAAAACTTTCATTTATATATGTGGATGATTTAGTAAATGCAATAATCTCTACCATAGCTCTGCCTTATACTGGTGAATTTTTACTCTCAGATGGCAAAAAATATATAGACGAAGATTTGGGCAGATATATTAAAAAAGCTTTAGGTAAAAAAACTATTAAAATACGAGTACCTATAGCCATAGCTTATATCGCTGCTTTTTTTTCTGATTTGTTGGCACGGATCATAGGTAAACCTACTGCTTTTAACCTTGAAAAAATGAAAGAGCTAAAAGCTAAAAATTGGCTATGTGATCCTACACCTTTTTTTGAAACTTTTCATTTCATACCTTGTTATGATTTACAAAAAGGAATAAAAGAAACTGTAGAGTGGTACAAAGAAAATGGTTGGTTATAATGAAAAAATATTATTAATTTATAGTTTTAAATTTATTAAAAATAATTCAGAATTATGGTTTAATGTTTATTTTTATAAATTAAATTAATAATAAGTAAAGTAGTAATAGCCATTAAAATACCTAAAATAAGAAATAAATAAAAATTGTTATTTTTGAAAACAGTAGCCTGATTTACATTGTCGAGCTCTTCATTTGATATAGGAGGCGATATTTCTCTAATAGTATCATTAACTAATAAAAGATCTGTATATTTTTTTTGGTATTCATAAGCTTTTTGATAATTTTCGACAGATACATATAAATCTGCTAAGTTTTGATAAATCTCTAGTAAATAATTATACGCTTTAGCATTGGTGGCTATCTCCTCAGCATTGATAAGGTATGCTATAGCTTTATCTATAAATCCCATTTCTCTAAAAAACAATCCATACATTGTCAATGTGTAGTATGTCAATCTCAGATTTTTAGTTTCGAAACATAATTGCATAGCATCAGCTAAATGACTTTCAAGGCTATCAAACTCTGAAAGCATAGCAAAATATTCAGCATAATAAAGATGACTCTGTATCAGCTCCGATAAAAATCCATATTTCAATTTTATTTTATAAGAAATATCTAAAACTTCTTTTGCTTTTTTATAATTTTCTAAGTATGCATAAGTAATGCCGAGATTATCTAAGATTTTTACTTTTTTATAAATATTTTTACCAGTATACCGAAGGGATTTATTTAAAAAATCTAAAGCATAATTATATTTATCTAATTGATTGAATGTAAGTGCTAGATTAATGTATGCTTCTGTTATAAGTGTAGAATCATTATTTTCTAATGCCATATTAAGAAAGATAGTGAAATTTTCTATAGCTTTTGGATAATTATTCATAACATAATATAACATGCCGAGATTATTAAAGTCTGCTATTAATTCTTTCTTATTATCAGTAGCTATATTAATATTATAACTAATCATAAAATATTTATAAGCTGAATCATAATTTGCCATATTTTGATAAATGACACCAAGATTATTAGCTGTTAATGATAAATTTAATGAGTCTTTAGCAGTATTAGAAAATTTGAAAGCTTGATTAGTATAATACAATGCACTATCTTGCTTTCCTTTGAATATATAATATGCTCCTAACTCTTTAGCTGTTCTACCTAGATAAAAAGTATCTTTAGTTTGTAAACTGAGATTATATGCTGCAATGGCATAATCGTAAATTTCATTGTAGTCTACATACTTAAAAGTATCGATTTTTTGTAAGTAATTTTCAATTAAAGTTTTGTGTTGACCATTTAGATTAATGTTAAAAGTAATAAAAATGAGTACGAATAAATATTTAGTTGAACGCATTTATAATTTTTTTTTGCAAATATAAAAAAAAAACTGCCTTTAATGAATTAAGGCAGCTTTTTTTTATATAAAACAAGTACAAAAACAGACTTACTTAACAGTCTCAGCCAATTGACTACCTACTTTGAATTTAACAACTTTTTTAGCAGGAATTATAATTTTTTCGCCAGTTCTTGGGTTTACACCATTACGAGCTTTGCGATTAGCTACTTCAAAAGTGCCAAATCCTACTAAAGTTACTCTCTCATTTCTTTTCATTGCATCATTGACAACCTTCATGAATGCGTTTAATGCTGCTTCTGTTTTGTTTTTTGGCAATTGAGCTTCTTTTGCCATTGCATCGATTAATTCTTTCTTATTCATAATTTTTGTTTTTTGGGTTTCTTATTTGCAAATATAAGAACATATTGTTTGCAAAACAATTGTAGATGAAGATTTTGAAACAAAATTGTAAGTAACTTACTTGTTTTGTAGATAATTTTTGATAGATTATATAAATTTTAGTTAAATTTTATTAAAAAACAATATCATTAACAATAAAATAAATCTGAAAATTTTATATAAATATAATATTTTTTATAAATATATAGAATGTAGTAGATAAAAATATAATACTAAAATATTTGGTAAAGTTGAAAGATAGTAGGAGCCATAGAGTTTAAAAGAAAATGATAAGCAAAAACGAGGAGACGAGAAAAAGTAAAAATGTTTAAATGCTTTAAATATAGAATGTTGTAAGTTGTTTATATTTTTGCAAAAAATATAAAAGATGAAAATTTTACAAGTATGTGGTGGATATTCTATGGGAGGATTAGAACAGCAAACTATCAAGATAGCTAAGGGACTAATAAATAAAGGACATGAGCTAATGATATATTGCTCTAAAGATAGTCTGATAAGCTCTAAATGTAAAACCGAAAACATCAATTATAGCGAAGGACTTTTTGATATAGGAAACAATGTATTTAAAAATTTTAAAAATACCTATAAAATTTTAAAAAAGTTTAAACCAGATATCATTCATGTACAAAGATCACACGATTTATTTCCAATAGTTTTAGTTTTATATATTTATAAAATTAATACTCCATTAGTTTTTACTCGTAGAATGGAAAGTAGTATAAATAAAAAAACTTTTTTTCATAAATTAATATATAAAAGAATAAATAAAGCATATGCTATTTCTTCATTTATTAAAGACAATTTGATAGCTACTACACCAATAAAACCTGATAAAGTAGAAGTTTTAAATAATGGTGTCGATTTAAAAATTTTCAATCCATTAAATTATGATAAAAAAACTTGTAGAAAAAAATATGATATGCCTCTTGATGCCACTATAATAGGTATGGTAGGCAGGATCTCGCCTATGAAAGGTCATAAAGAATTTGTAAGAGCAGCCTCTGAATTGTTTAACAATAGAAATGATAAATTGTTTTTTGCAATAATAGGTGGTGCTAGTGTGGGTGAAGAGTCGTTTGCTCAAGAAATTTATAAACTTGCTAAAACACTCTTGCCGAGTAGTAATTTTAGATTTTATGAATTCACGGATTCAGTAGCTGAGGCTCTTGCTACAATGGATATTTTTATTTTTCCTTCTTATCGCGAATCATTTGGTAATGCTTTATTAGAAGCTATGGCTATGCAATTGCCGATAGTAACTACATATGCTGGAGGTGTAAAAGATATAATAATATGCGGTGAAAACGCTTTATGCATAGAACCAAAAAATCATTTGCAACTAGTTAATGCTGTGAATCAATTATTAAATAACGAAGAATTAAAAATTAAAATTTCAATAAAAGCACGTAAAACCGCAGAAAAACATAATTTTGAAAATTATATTAATAAATTAGAAAATGATTATTTAGATTTAATTAAGAAGTTAAATTTTTAAGATTGCTAGTTAATAAAATATTTAAACATAAATTAAGCAACAACAATCAAAAAAGTTTATTACCCTTCAATATAAAAACAGGTATGCCATCAATAAAAGTAGCTATAGCATAAGTATTACTAAGGTCCTGTGGAGTGGTAACATTCATAATATCTTTATTTATAATAACAAAATCTGCTTTTTTACCAATTTCTATACTACCGATTGTATTTTCTGAAAAATTAGCATAAGCTCCGCCTATAGTCATGCTTTTGAGTGCTTCGGTTTTGCTAAGTGCTTGCTCAGCTAAAAAACCATCAATTGGATATCCAGATATATTTTTTCTAAAGACTGCTGCACAGAAATTGTTATATGGATTCAAATGTGAAACTGGAAAATCAGTGCCTATAGCTAGAATATTATTTTGTAAATATAGATTTTTGTATGAATAAGCATATTTAATTCTATTGCCTAGCCTAAGTGGCGCCCATTCCATATCTTCTATGGCATGGATAGGCTGCACAGATGGTATTATTTTATACTTATTAAATTTATCTAAATCCATAGGATTTACTAATTGAGAATGTTCTATACGCCAGCGTAAATCATTTTCAGGCGTTAAATATTTACTATACCAATCTAATATTGTTCCTACAGCAGCATCACCTATAGCATGTGTAGCTATCTGATATTTATATTTGATACAAAGCTCAGCAATATAATTAAAATTGTATTCATCAAATAATAATAAACCTCGGTTATTATGGTCATCTGAATAAGGCTCGTATAAATATGCGCTACGACTACCTAAGGCACCATCAGCATATAATTTTACAGAGTTTACAATAATTTTATTGTTTTTATAAACTCCATTTTTTAATATGTTTTCGATATTATCATCATTTGGAGTTAACATCCCAAAAACTCTCAGCACCCATTTGTCCTCACTTTGTAATGAATCTAAAAGATAAATATCTTCGCTATTAATGCCGGCTTCATTTATCGCAGTGATACCATAAGACAATGCCTGCTCTTGAAGTTTAAGTAAAGAAGAGATTTTTGCACTCTTAGGCAAATGAGGTATATGACTTTCTACTAATTCCATAGCCTTGTCTATCAATATTCCAGTCAATTCTTCATTTTTTACTTCTATAATGCCATTTTCTACTTTAGTATCTACATTTATATTTGCTAATTTGAGAGCTGCATCATTTGCTAATGCAGCATGAGCGTCTACTCTTTTAAGATATACAGGTATGTCTGGAAAATAAATATTTAGTAATTTATTATTGGGCATCTGCATATTTGGAAATAAATTTTGATCCCAGCCTCTACCATAAATAAATGTAACATCTGGGTGCTGTTTTTTATAGATTTGAATTCTTTCTATCATCTCATCTACACCACGTACACCAGTTAGATCTATCGGCTCCATTTCAGTACTATATGATATTAAATGGCAATGTGCATCTATTATGCCAGGTATTATGGTAAATCCTTTTAGATTTATTTTTTCTTTTGAATTCCATCTCTTTAATAATGTATCCGAATCGCCTACATCTACTATTTTATCATCTTTTATCACTATAGCTTCTACTTTTTCGAAACTATCATTTACTGTATAAATATTACCATCATAAAATATCCAATCTGCTTTATTCATAATTTTGCAACTTGATAATATTAGACAAAATAAAATAAAATAAATACTTCTTACAAATTTCATTAAAAAAAATTTTTAGGATTTATTACTTTAAAAAACAAATTTATAAAATATTATTTTAAAGAACCAATTATTTAATTTGAAAAATACTCATATCAGGTAATCTATATGTATAAATCTATAATTATTTCTGATTTTAAATGTAATTTATTGCTAATACCATCAAAATTAATAAAAATCAAAAATATTTGAAATAGATAATAGAATTTGAATGTTAAAAAAAAAATTGATTTTTTATTTTAATTCTGATAAAATTGATTTTTGCCATGTCTCATAATGAAATACTAAATTATTTTCTTTGATATCTACAGAGTGTTCTATTTTATTCCAAGTTTTTATCAATGAGTTATAATCAGGAAAAAAAGTATCACAAGGAAAAATATCGTGAATAATTGTCAAATATAATTTAGAAACAAATGGTAATGCTTGTTGGAAAACAGTAGAACCACCTATTATGAAATATTCCTCATTATCATTTAGATTTTTTGATAAATCTTGCCATGATGAATAAGAAATCAAATTATCCTTTTGTAATTTCAAAGATCTAGACAATACAATATTGAGTCTACCTGGAAGAGGTTTTGTAGGAAGCGAAATATAAGTATTTCTACCCATTATGATAGGATGCCCTATTGTGATCTGTTTAAATCTTTTAAGATCAGATGAGATATGCCAGGGCATAGAATTATCTTTGCCAATACACAAATTGAGATCATGAGCTACTATAATAGACCATTTATATTTAGATAATTTTTGAATTAATTCTTTTGATAAATTTTCCATAAATCGATTTTTAAATTTAAAATATTTAAATGCACTAATTTTTACATTTTCTTTTAATTTTTTTCTTCTTCAATGCCTATCTATACTGCTACCTCAGCTTTAATAGGAGGATGTGATAGATAATTAACGATTTCGATATCTTCAAATTTAAAATCATCAATATTTTTAATTTCTGTATTAATTTTTAAATATGGCAGGGGGAATGGCTCACGAGTAAGCTGTAATTTAGCCTGCTCTACATGATTCAAATATAAATGAACATCGCCAAAAGTATGAATAAATTCACCTACTTCCAATCCTGTAACCTGAGCTATCATATGTGTAAGCAAAGAATAAGATGCTATATTAAAAGGTACTCCTAAAAAAACATCAGCACTACGTTGATACAGTTGACAAGATAAACGATCATTATTTACATAGAATTGAAACAAAACATGGCACGGAGGTAATTTCATTTCTGGTATTTCGACAACATTCCATGCACATACTATCAAGCGTCTGCTATTAGGATTTTTTTTGATCTCATTTATCACCCATTCTAGCTGATCAACCACTCTATTATTTTTACCTTCCCAACTACGCCATTGCTTGCCATAGATGGGGCCTAGATCGCCAGTCTCATCAGCCCATTCATCCCATATAGTTACTTTATTATCATGTAAATATTTAATATTAGTATCACCACGAATAAACCACAAAAGCTCATAAATAATACTTCGCAAATGAAGTTTTTTAGTAGTAACTAATGGGAATCCTTTTTGCAAATCAAAACGCATCTGATATCCAAATACACTTAGAGTACCGACACCAGTACGATCACTTTTTTGGATGCCATTATCTAAGATATATTGTAATAAATCTAAATATTGACGCATAAAATATTTTTAATATACATGCAAATATAATTTAAATTTTGAAATATATTAATAATATATTTTTTTAAAAGATTGTGCTATTTGATAATTATTTAATGATTTATGAAAACAAATTAAATAATAATGTAATCATATCCAATGTTATTGACTTAAACCTACTAAAAAAATAATATCTATATTCTATCTAGAAAAAGGGAATCGAAAGGGATCTAGAAACAAATCATTGTTTTACTTGAAGTAGTTTATCTATATTTCGTATTTACTAGCCGCCAATACTCATCCCATGCCCATCTATCCGAGGATGCAAGGTTTAAAAGCCGACCAATGTCTGATTCTATCTCACTTGTCAAGTATTTATGTGTGATTACAAACCACATCAAATAGCTCTGCAAGTATTTAGTAGCCACTCCTCTAAATCGTTGCAACCAAACCTTGAAATCATTTATGTGCTTATCGACTACCTGTACACTGTATACACCGCGTCTAATTATTTAATTATGCTATAAACTACTTCAAGTAAAACAAAGGATATTTTTAAGTAACTCCGCTCAATAAATCACCTTTATGAAGCGTAATTTTTACAAAGCTAAATTTCTTGGCTCTATTTATTTTAATTGGAATAGAGATTATAGAAAGGAAAATTATTGTAATTGTAAAAGAAATCGAAAAGGGTCTAGAAACAAATCATTGTTTTACTTGAAGTAGTTTATCTATACTTTGTATTCACCAGCCGCCAATACTCATCCCACGCCCACCTATCCGAGGATGCGAGGTTTAAAAGCCGACCAATGTCAGATTCTATCTCACTTGTCAAGTATTTATGTGTGATTACAAACCACATCAGATAGCTCTGCAAGTATTTGGTAGCCACACCTCTAAATCGACGCAACCAAACCTTGAAATCATCTATATGCTTATCGACTACCTGTACACTGTATACACCGCGTCTAATCTGTGTTTTGTTTACAACAACTTTTTTACTTTTGGTCCCTTTCACAGCTTTTTTGAATTCCTTCTTTTGCTTCACACATATTAAGTTGCTATCTGTCACTCTATGCGATAGCTCTTCCCTTATCTGACTATTGGTTACTTTTTTGCGTCCTACGTGTTTGAATAGTAAATTACCTTCCCTGTCTGTCATTACCAGCACAGCTACTTTGGGATGTTTCTTTTTCTTTGCTTTTTCGTATTCTTTTCGATTTCTATATTTGCGACCTTTTTCTGAATATTTCATTAGCAGCTCATCAGCTTCTACAACGCCTGAGAAGCTGATACCACCTTGTAATGATTTGATCGCTGCTAGTATCTTGTGTCGCCAATTGAAGCTCGTTCTCAGACTTATGCCTACTTCCGATGCGCAAGCTCTTAGACTTTTGCCTTCTAGCATACATTTTAGGTAATCGAGCATTTTATCAGCTTTTCTCATGCGATATACGAAGGTTCTAGCTGTTTCGCGGTATTGTCGGCCACAATCTTTGCATTTGTACACTTGTTTGCCATCACGTACTCCAGCTTTTATTACATTTTCGCTTTCGCATCTAGGACAGATGGGGGCTGTGCTTTGTATTTTTAGCTTCTGATAATCTACAGCCGTGTAGTTGTTTTCTAATAAAAATTGATATAGATTATCTAGAAATCGGCGTTTTTGTTCTTTGGGTAGAGCCTGATAATCTAGTAGATTAAAATTATCCATAATTATTTTTTTGTAAAATTAAATAAAAATTATTTGATGGTCATATAAAATACGTAAAGTAAAACAAAAATGAATTTGCAGGAAGCTTTTTTTCGAAACCTAATAAGAATCGAATTTTATGATATAATATCTTTGCTATATATTTTATTTTGAGGTGAATCAATTAGGTGGATATTTAATAGATTTGTTATGTTTTATAAAGAAGTAATTTTAATGGTAAATATATAATTTTTAATTAACTTTAAATGGATGCAATAATACCATTTTTTAATTATTTTAATAAAATAATTATCTAATAACATTTATTTAAAATATTGCTATATATTATTATGTATATTTTAAAAAAATTAAAAAAAATTTTGCTAGTTATAAAAATAGTATTAATTTTGCAATCACAATTTTTCTAAAAAATAATGGCAATGTAGCTCAGGAGGTAGAGCACATCCCTTTTAAGGATGGGGTCCCGGGTTCGAATCCCGGCATTGTCACTTAGTATAGATTATTAATTAATAAATTAGAAAATAAACTAATTTTTCGTTTATATATTTAAAGTCTTTTATTTTTATATTAATTTACTTTAATATTTACAATGAACTAAAAGAATTTTAATTCATTAATTTATTTAAGAGATTATAATTGTTGTATTTTTCTAAAAATTCTTGAGGATCTATTAAATTTATATAAGTGATTTTTTTTAATTCATTTTTATAAATTAATTCAACATAAAAATCATCTATTTGGTAAATTTTTATAAATTTATTAGGTTTATTAATGGTAAGAATTTCTTTACCTATTTCGAGTAAAACTTGCAACCTTATATCTAAATCAGTACTTGTAAAAATTTCTTGCAATATTTCACTCATTTTCTTTTATTTAATAATTAAATTTTTAACATTAATAAAATAAGGTACTATAATGGCTTGTGGATATGTTTTTCTGATATATTCATAATCATATCTTGCTTCATATTTATCGATATAAGCACCTGCCATTACTTTATAATATGGCGAGTCGAATACAATATTTACTGGTATATTAGAAATATTATTAATGACCTCATACATTAATGCTTCAGCTTTTGATTTACTATAATTTCCTGAAAAGGCACCTAATTGTATAGTATAACCAAAAAAACTATTTGGCTTAGCAGTTAATCTAGTATGTTTAGCCACCAAGTCATCTAGTATATCATTTTTATGTACGATTATTTGTCCATTTATATTAATAAAACTGAATAATATCATTATTATTATTAATAATTTATATTTCATCATTTCTTCATCATTTTTTACAAATTTAACAATTATTTTTGTAATATTATAAGTTTTTATATTTTTACAAAAAAAATGAAGACAATAATTAAGATATTTGTATGTAATCCTTTTATGGTCAATAACTATGTTTTAAGAAATGAAAAAAACGAAGCTTTATTAATAGATGCAGGTTATTCAAATAATGAAGAATGGAGTATTTTGCATAATTATATAATACAAGAAAAATTAGATATAAAAGCTTGTCTAATTACTCATCCTCACATAGATCATATATGGGGAATAAATGAATTTTATAATAAATATGCAAAAGATATTATGATGTCGCCAGAGGGCTATCAACTTTATCAAAATATTAATGACTTAGCAGATCAGCTTGGCATGGATAAAATAGATATATTAGATAAAAGTAAAATTAAATTTATTAGTGAAGGGGAAATTAAAATTGGGGATTTTTGTATTATCGTATTAGAAACACCCGGGCATTCAGATGGTTCTTTATGCTTTTATTTACCTGAGGACAATATAATTTTTAGTGGAGATTTACTTTTTTATGAGAGTGTAGGTAGGACAGATTTTATCACAGGCGATTGGAATAAATTAGTAGATAGTGTAAAAAATAAATTATATAAGCTACCTGATGATACAAAAATATACCCAGGGCACGGTGATCCTACTACTATAGGACATGAGAAAAAAAATAATCCTTTTGTATCTGAATTATAATTTTTTTATTGTAGCTAAATTTTTTACTATAAATCGCAATTACCAGAAAAATTTTAAAAAAAATTAAGTAGTTGTATGAATGAATAATTTTGAAAAATTAAGTATAAATGATTTGTAATATTAATAGAAAGCTGGTAATGTATTCATGATGAGGATGATAAAAACATTATAGTATGAATAAATAGAGAAACTAGTGAAAATGTAGTAAAATCACAAATTTTTGAAGCATTGATAGTATATTTATTTTTGCAAATAATTAATAAAACTATATCATATACTCAATAAGTTTTTTCAAATTTATTTTTTTTATAAAAAATAAATTTGTAATTTTGCAAATCAATATACGGGGCATAGCGTAGTCCGGCTATCGCGCCTGCTTTGGGAGCAGGAGGTCGCAGGTTCGAATCCTGCTGCCCCGATTTTTAAATTTTAAAAAAAATAGGTCTCGTAGCTCAGTAGGATAGAGCGGCAGCCTTCTAAGCTGCGGGTCGTGGGTTCGAATCCCGCCGAGATCACTTACAATGAAAAAATTATTTTTTTATTTATTTTATTTTTTTTTAATTAATAATCTCTTTTCTCAACAATTTATAGGTATTGCTAATCTTGGTTTTAATTTATCTCAAGTAGATGGTGATGAAATTTATGGTTTTAGAAAATTTGGTGTAAATGTGGGACCTAGTGTAATGTATTCTTTTGGACAAAAAAAACAATGGCAGCTCATACTCGAAACTACTTTTAGCCAAAAAGGTTCTTATCAGAAATATCCTAATACCTATATAGATACTATGAAGCTTCCTTATTATAATTTAAGATTAAATTACGTCGAAATTCCATTGATTTTCCTCTATAATGATAATGATATTATCAGTTTTGGTATCGGACTTAGTTATAGTAGATTGACAAAAGTTAAAGAAATAGAATATGGAAAGGTAAATAAATATAATACTATGCGCGGCCCATATGATGCAGATGATTTAGATGTGCTAGTAGAGCTTCGATTTAGATTATATCAAAAATTATACTTTAATATAAGATATTCATATAGTATAGACAAAATAAGAACTCGAGAATTTGATAATGGTATCAATACATGGACCAGAAATCAATATAATAATGTTCTAACATTTAGACTACTTTGGTATTTTAATCAAAATATAGAATCAAAAAAGAAATAAACTGCATTTCAAATAATCATAGCAAATATTACATTCAATTTTATAAAAAAAGACAATTTGTCGTCTGAGGTTATGAAATTATGACAATTACATAATTGATTTTGAATTGGTATATATTTTGTTAGATTAAAATAAAAAATATTAACTATGGGAAAAATAATAGGTATAGATTTAGGTACAACAAATTCATGTGTAGCAGTTGTTGAAGGTAATGAACCAATAGTAATAGCTAATAATGAGGGTAGGAGAACTACTCCATCGATGGTAGCTTTTACAGAAGATGGTGAAATAAAGGTAGGTGATCCTGCTAAAAGGCAAGCAATAATAAATCCAACTCGTACTGTATATAGTATTAAACGTTTTATGGGTAGAACTTATGATGAAGTACAACAAGAAATTAATAGAGTTACTTACAAAGTTGTAAAAGGACCTAATAATACTCCACGTGTTAAAATTGAAGATCGTGAATATACTCCTCAAGAAATATCAGCAATGATTTTACAAAAAATGAAAAAAACTGCTGAAGATTACTTGGGTACAGAAATTACTGATGCTGTCGTTACGGTGCCAGCTTACTTCAATGATTCTCAGAGACAGGCTACCAAAGAAGCTGGAGAAATAGCTGGTTTGAATGTAAGACGTATAATAAATGAACCTACTGCCGCTGCCTTAGCTTATGGATTAGATAAAAAGCATAAAGAGATGAAAGTGGCAGTGTATGATCTTGGTGGCGGTACTTTTGATATTAGTATATTAGAACTGGGTGAAGGAGTTTTTATGGTGAAATCTACTAACGGAAATACAAGTCTCGGTGGAGATGATTTCGATGAAAGACTTGTTAATTGGTTAGCTGATGAGTTTTTTAAAGAAGAAGGTGTAGACCTTAGAAAAGATCCTTTGGCATTACAAAGATTAAGAGAAGCCGCTGAACGTGCTAAAATGGAATTGTCTTCTAGCATGATGACCGAAATCAACCTACCATATATAACAACTGTAGATAATGTACCTAAACATCTAGTAAAGCAAATAACAAGAGCTAAATTCGAATCTCTTATAGAAGATTTAGTGAAATCAACAATAGAACCATGTAAAAAAGCATTAGAAGATGCTAATCTCAAAACTTCTGATATTGATGAGGTTATCCTTGTTGGTGGGTCTACTCGTATTCCTTTAGTGCAAAAAATAGTTGAAGAATTTTTCGGTAAAGCTCCTTCTAAGGGAGTGAATCCTGATGAAGTAGTAGCTGTAGGTGCTGCTATACAAGGTGCTGTATTAACTGGTGAGGTGAAAGATGTGTTATTGCTCGATGTTACTCCACTTTCATTAGGTATAGAAACACTTGGTGGTGTATTTACTAAGTTAATCGAAGCTAATACTACTATACCTACTAGAAAAACTGAAGTCTTTACTACCGCTGCAGACAATCAAACTTCTGTTGAAATTCACGTTTTGCAAGGAGAACGACCTCTAGCCAAAGATAATAAAACTATTGGTAGATTTCATTTAGATGGCATACCGCCTGCTCCTCGTGGTGTACCGCAAATAGAGGTTACATTCGATATAGATGCTAATGGCATTTTAAATGTTTCTGCTAAAGATAAAGCTACAGGCAAAAGTCAGTCTATTAGAATAGAAGCTAGCACGGGACTCAGTGATGAGGAAATCGAACGTATGAAAGAAGAAGCTCAACGTCATGCTGAAGAAGATAGAATAATAAAAGAAAAAATCGATAAAGTGAATCAAGCTGACAACTTGATCTATTCCACCGAAAAACAACTTAAAGAATTTGGTGACAAGATACCTCCCGCTAATAGAGCAGAAATAGAAAGTGCTCTCAATGCATTAAAAGATGCACATAAATCGCAAGATGTTATAGCTATAGATAGTGCTATGGCTCAGCTCAATGATGCTTGGCAAAAAGCTAGCTCATATATATATCAAACAACCGATGATCAAGCTGATACTTCTGATTCCACGACTTATGATGAATCTAAAGCTAGTGGAGATGATAATGTAACTGATGTTGATTATGAAGAAGTAGATTAAAAAAAAATTAAATAATAAAAAATAAGGGCAATTTTTTATAAAAAATTGCCCTTATTTTTTATTATTATAGACCTAAAATTAAATTAATTATCTTATGTAATATTTATAAATTAATCATTTTTATTATAACTAATAAAGTGCTTAAATTAGGTTGCAAAATACATACTAGAGCTCTATTCATTGAGATATTTTACTTGCTTAAGTGATTTTTGAAATTTTTAGTATATATGTAACAGTATATTAGTAATTCATGAATTACCAATTCAATACAAATCTGATTTTATTATATTTTATAAATCAGATGTCCTAATTAGTATTTTCATAATATTTTTTTTTATATTTTATTTTTTATATAAATTTGTAATAAAAAAAGATTATGAAAATGAATTTTATCAAAAAGTATGCACTTGCAAAAATGCTTAGGTATGCATCTCATCAATCTGATGAGAGCATAATAAAAATGATTAATATAGCTAATAAGTACTTTATCAAAAGTGAAAAAGTAAGATGGGAAGCTGAAAAAATAAGAAGAATTTTTGTAGAACACCATCCTGGTGCTACTCTAGCTAAAAATGCATTTAGTAGAATTTCTAAACAAAGTTTAAACAGTGTTATTCAGAATTTTTTTATTAATGCTGCTGTAATAGGTAGACAAAGACAAGAACAACTAAGAAAAGAGTTAAATATCTGGATACCGTGGTTCTTTGTTATTAGTCCAACAGCTAAATGTAATTTGACGTGCGTAGGTTGTTATGCTGGTAATTATAATAAAGAAGAAGATTTGTCCTATGAACTTGTAGATCGCATATTAAATGAAGCTAAAGATTTAGGTATATATTTTATCACTGTATCTGGTGGAGAACCTTTTATGTGGCCTCACTTATTAGATATCTTTGAGAAACATCATGATATGTTTTTTCAGATATATACTAATGGTACTATGATAACAAAAGAAATAGCTAATAGATTAGGTAAATTGGGGAATGCAGCACCAGCTATTTCTATAGAAGGTTTCGAAAAAGAAACTGATTTGCGTCGTGGTGAAGGTACTTTTAAGAAGATAATGGAAGCTATGGATAATCTATATGAAGCTGGTGTGCCTTTTGGTTTTTCTGCTACTCCTACAAAAAATAATATAGATATCTTGATGTCTGATGAATTTATTGATTTGATGATAGATAAAGGCTGCTTACTGGGTTGGTATTTTCAGTATGTACCCATAGGCAGGCGGCCCGATGTAAGTCTGATGGCTACTCCAGAGCAAAGGTTTGAATTAAGGAAAAGATCTATTGAAATACGTAATACTAAACCTATTTTTATTGGTGATTTTTGGAATGATGGACCTTATGTCGGTGGATGCATCTGTGGAGCTAGACAAGCTGGTTATTTTCATATAAACTGTCGTGGAGATGTAGAGCCATGTGTATTTTTACAATTCTCAGTAGATAATATCAAAGATAAAAAATTAATTGATGTTATTCAGTCGCCTTTTTTCAAAGCTTTTCAAGAAGCCCAGCCATATAGAGAAAATAATAACCTTTTAACACCTTGTGCATTGATAGATAATCCACATATACTGAGAGATATTGTAACTAAATATAATGCTAAACCATCATATAATAGCTGTATGGATGTAATTAATAATCCAGAAATCACATCTTTTCTCGATAATTATTCTAAAGAATATCAAAAACTAGTAGATCCTATTTGGGAAAATGAATTGAAATTAAAATACAAAACCTGGAAAGAGCGCTGGATCCATGATTAGTCTACACAGGCATTAAATCTTGCAAATATACTGTAATGAAAAGAAATAAATATTTTCAACGTATCTAATTTTTTGTAATTAATTTTTTTGATTGTAGTTTATTTTTTTAGTTAAAAATAGTGGGTTGTAGCAGATTCGAACTGCTGACCTCATGCCTGTCAAGCATGCGCTCTAAACCAGCTGAGCTAACAACCCCTCAAATAAATTAACCTCAAATTAATAATTAATATAAAAACATTAAATCTATTTTTGACAAAATTATAAATAAAAATTGAATTTTTTTTTGCAATTTTGCTAAAAAAAAAGTGTGGAATATTTTAGGACAGCTACTACACCTTAGCATTACAGATTTAATAGATATTATATTAGTAGCATGGATTATTTATGAATTTTACATGCTCATACGTGGCACTATAGCATTTACAGTGTTTTTAGGAATTATTTTAATAGTAGTGCTATATCAAGTGGTTAATATTTTTCATTTACCTATGTTTAGTGCTTTTTTGGGGCAATTTATTAGTGCGGGTATTATAATGCTAATTATAGTTTTTCAAAATGAAATCAAGCGATTTTTATCATTAATAGGTACACCATTACAAAAAACTAGGATTTTTCAACAAAATGATAGAAAACGCTTTTTGTTTTTCAAATTACCCAGTTATGATACCAGTGAAAAAACTAATGAAATTATAGAAGCTGCACTCAATCTATCACACGAAGGATTTGGTGCCTTAATAGCAATTGAAAAAAATATTACTTTGCAAGACATTATAGCTACAGGCATAATAATAAATGCAGAAGTAAATAGAAAATTGATAGAAACTATTTTTTACAAAAATACACCCCTGCACGATGGTGGAATGATCATTCGCAAAGATACTATCATAGCTGCTAGAACTATATTTCCTCTTGCCGAAGAGAGTAAATTTAATGATCTTTATCCTTCATTAGGTACACGTCACAGGGCTGCTATAGGACTTAGTGAGCAATCAGATGCTGTGATAATAGTGGTAAGCGAACAAAATGGAGCTATCTCGATCGCTCATCAAGGTAAATTATTTTATAATCTGAATCCTATAGAATTTCAAAATAAACTCACATCGCTAATATAAATTTTCATGTCAAAAAACAATAAATATATTTATCAAATACACGTAGATAAATTTGCTTCAGAAGGTAAATGCTTAATAGTGCATGAAGGTAAAGTAGGACTAGTACCTAAAGTAGCTCCTGGCGACATAATAGATGTAAGAATTATTAAAGATTATAAAAATTATTTCGAGGCTATACCTATTAAGATCCATAAATCTAGCTCATATCGAGTGCAACCTATATGCCAGCATTACAACATTTGTGGTGGATGTAAATGGCAACATATAGATTATAAACATCAATTAAAAGCAAAAAAAGCTCAAGTAGAAGATGCTTTTTTAAAGATCTTACATCTAAAAAATTGTATTCCTGAGGTTATACCTAGCAAAAAAATTTTTTACTATAGAAACAAATTAGAATATTCTTTTACAAATAAAAGATGGATTTATGAAGATGAGAAAAATATAAATATAGATATGCGAGCCTTAGGTTATCATATACCAGGTAGATTTGATAAAATTTTTCATGTAGATGAATGTCATCTGATGGATCTTTATCATAATGAAGTAAGAAATAAAATTTTTGAGTTTAGCATAGCCGATAACATACCTTTTTATAATAAAAAAACTCATGAGGGCACACTACGTTCATTGATTTTTAGAAATAATAGAGTAGGAGACTGGATGGTTATAATTGTAATATCAGAATTTACAAAAAAAGTAGAAAATCTTTTTAATAAATTAATAGATTTTTTTCCAAATATATCTTGGAATTATGCTATTAGTAATAAATTAAATGATTCTATCGATGGATTAATGGCTGTAAATTTGCATGGTAAAAGCTACCTAAGTGAAATATTAGATTCTTTTACTTTTCATATAAGCCCATTTTCATTTTTTCAAATTAATCCTGAACAATCAGAGAATATTTATAAAAAAATGATTGAAATATCTGATATGAATAGTGATGATGTAGCTTGGGACTTATATTGTGGCACAGGTACTATATCGCTATATGCTGCTAATATTGCAAAAAATGTGATCGGCATAGAATCTAATGCGGAAGCCGTACAATTAGCAAACAAAAATGCTAAAATCAATAGTATAAAAAATGTCAAATTTATCAAAGGTGACGTGAGTAAAATACTTGAAAACACCCATATCGACAAACCCAATATCATTTTTCTCGATCCACCTCGTTGTGGTTTGAGCAAAGATGTAATTAATATTATTAAAAATCTAAAGCCTAGAACAATAATTTATCTCAGTTGTAATGCTGCTACTCAAGCAAGGGATATATCTTTGTTTATAGATGATTATACAATAAATTTCATACAACCCTATGACATGTTTCCACAAACAGCACATGTAGAAAATTTAGTAAAATTGACTGTAAAAAATCAATAAAAACAAGTATTTTTAATCGAAATACGAGCATGGGCATCTTTTATCTCTTTGCTAATAGAAGCTCCTAAGGTATATAATTTACAGTCAAAAGTGATATACATATTATATTCACTGATCATACCAGGCTTACGAACTATAACTAATGTATCTATAGTAGCTATAGAATTTTGTGCCCCCAAACCAGTAAACCATTCTCTACCCTCAGCATCTCGCCACATAATATCCAAACCACCCATGATAAGAGATCCGTTAGAAGAAGCATTCGAATATATTGGAATCAATTTATGATTATACAAGTATGCTCCCAGCATAGAATCTTTATTAGTGATAGAATCATGAAATAAAAATAAATCTTTAAATGTGAAGCTAATAGCTTCTTTTGAAGATACATAATAATTTTGAGACTCCTGAGATAAAATCATAAAAGGTTCATAATAATTAAATGAATCTATGACATAGCAAGTATCATGATATTTAACTACATATCCATTAACTCCATCTGCTATAGTTCTTTTATGACCGTCTATAGTACCTCTAAAAAAAATACCTTTTGGCTCAGGTACTTCTGTCTCCTTATCTTGATCACACGAAAAACTTATAAATGCAATCAATAAGATTATTAACAATTTTACTTTTTTCATATATTTTTAATTTAAAGTTTTATATTTTTATCAAAATTATAAAATTTTTGCAAATTTGTAAAAAAAATGAATAATAAAAAATTTATTTTATTTCTTATACTTATTTTTACCTTATTAGGTTGCACAAATAAAAAATATTTATTTAATGGTGAAACCCAAGGATCTACTTATAGCATTATTTTTTATTCTGATAAAGATAAGCAATTTATAAATAATGTAAGTAAGATTATTGATTCTATCCTCTTTCATATTGACATGGTTGCCTCAGTTTTTAATGATTCCTCAGAAATAAGTATTTTTAATATTAATGACACATTGATTGATTTTAGTGATGATTTTTTATTTTTATATAATAAAAGTAAGGAAATTTATTATAACACTGATGGAATATTTAACCCAGCTATAGGTCCATTAATAAAGTATTATGGTTTTTTAAAAGATAAGGGTACTGATAAAATAGACACTCAATATGTGAAACAATTATTATGTTTTACTAATTTAGATTCTATAAAAATAAATGTTGAGCAAAGAAAAATAACTAAGCCCAAAGGTTATTACCTCGATTTTAATGCAATAGCTACGGGTTATACCGTTGATAAAATAGCACAAAATTTTGATAAATTAGGCATAGAAAATTATTTAATAGAAATAGGAGGCGAAGTATATGCTAAAGGTAGCCATAAAAATAAAAAACCATGGAAAGTAGGCATAGAGAAACCGCCTGTAAGTATGTATAGTCCACAAAATGTTTTATTAAAAGTAGCAATAAAAGATAAAGCTATTGTAACCTCTGGTATCACTAGGAAATATCATAGTGACAATAATAAAAAAATCAATCATATCATAGATCCCCAAACTGGATTTCCTATACCATCTAATATATTAAGTGTATCGGTTATAGCTCCTAATTGTACAGATGCTGATGCTTATGCTACCGCTTTTATGATAATGGGAGTAGATAACACATTAAATTTCATTAAAAATATGCCTCCATATGAAGTGTTTTTCATAATCGTTAATAAAGATAGTTTTGATATTAAATATTCTGATGGGTTCGCCAATTACATAATTTCACATTGAGGCATATAAAGATTAATAAATAAAAAATTTCATATAATTTTGATGCAAAAAAACGAATTGAATAAAGGGAATTTACTTTTTCTTTTGCTTATATTATTATCTAACTCATTACTTTCACAAGAAAAAATTATCACAGGTAAAGTATTAGATAGTATTACTCTCACCCCTTTGCCATTCGTACATATTTATTATCTTGATAGTAATATAGGTACTATCACAGATATAAATGGCAATTTTACTATTAAATTAGAGGATGATAAAAAAAATTTAGTTTTTAGCTTTGTTGGTTATAAAAAAGATACCTTGAGTGTAGATAGCATTAAGAAAACAAATATAATAAAGCTCGCACCTATACAATATTTATTAAAGGAAGTAGTAATAACACCTGGTCCAAATCCTGCGAATCGCATTATAGAATTAGCAATTGCTAATAAGGAAAAAAATAATCCATTAAATTATAATAATTTTTCTTGTACAGCATATAGGCGTTTTGTAATTACCACATCCATAGATTCTATTAAAAATAATAATAGATTAGAAGATAGTATAAAAGATGAGTATATAAATTTTTTTGAGAGATATCATTTTTTTTTAACTGAGAGTGTTTCTGAAATTATATATAAATATCCAGATGATTGGCACGAAAAAGTAATAGATACTAAAATATCGGGTATAGATGATCCTACTATTTCTGTTTTATTCAATCAATTAACACCGTTTTCTTTTTATTCAAAAACAATAAATATCGGAGATAAACATTATCTAAATCCAATAAATGCTAATAGTACTAAATATTATTATTTTTCATTAAAAGATACTATTTATGATGGACGAGATACCATATTTGTGATTCATTATCAACCTTATAAAAATAAAAATTTCGAAGCGATAGAAGGTCTATTATATATATCATCCAATCGATGGGCAATAAAAAGTGTTACAGCTACACCTTACGAAAATACACCGGGATTATTAATGAATATTACGCAAAATTATGAGTTAATCGACTCTCTGTGGTTCCCAAAGGAATTAAAAACAGAAATATGGTTTACTGGCTTTAGAATAGGTGGTTCCCCTTTATTCGCAAATGGAGAAACTTTTTTATATGATATCAACATTAATAAGCCAGATTTCAAAAAATCATTTAATTTGTTTGATACCGAAGTAGATCTTAAATCCATTAATAAAAATGATTTATTGTCATTATATAGAAATACTAAAGATTCGCAAATAGATAAAAATACTTATGATTTATTAGATAGTATTGCTAAAAATAGTAATTTTAATAAATTAATGAATATAACGACATCATTAATGAATGGATTTATACCTTTAAGTATTTTTAATTTGCCATTAAGCGACATATTACAATATAATGTTTTCGAAAATTGGAGGCTAGGATTAGGATTTGTAACTAATGATAAATTATCAGAGAGATTTATTCTTGATTGTTCTATGGGTTATGGTTTAGGTGATAAAAAATGGAAATATAGTATTGCAGGTATAGCATATCCATTAAAAAATTTCAGATGGGATATTAGACTGGGCTATAAATTTGATATTAATAGGCTTGGTCAAGTAACTTTTCAAGAACAACAATTAAATCTAACAGCTCCAGAAAATTTTTGGATTTATTATTTGAATAAAGCAGAATATCTAAAGTCAGTTTTTCTAACCTCTAATTATTTTTTAAATAAAAAACTTCTATTGTCAATAAATTTTAATAAAAATCAATTATCTTTTTATCCTGATTATTATTATGGATGGAAAGAAAATAATGTTTTTATTTTCACTGATAAATATGATTATCATGCTGTAGAATTAAAATTACAATGGTGTGGCCAAACTAAGAGGATTAAAACACCTATTTCTATTGTATCTTTCAATGATATAGAAGCTAAAAATATTTATGGTTATTATAGATTTACCATTGATAATACTAAAAAGGCAACTCATCTTTTTGCTTTAAAATTTCAATGGTTGAAAAAAATGAATTTCAGTGGTAGAATAGGTTTAGATGTCGAAATAGGAACCATATGGGGCGACCCACCTATTTCATTAACTTATAGTCCTATAAGTAAATATGAATTTTTTGCTGTAAGCTCACCGTATACATTTCAAATTTTGACACCGAATAGTTTTTTTGCTTCGAGTTTTGCTACCGCTCATCTATGTTATTATTCCAATAAATTGAGAATATCACGATATTCGAATCCATATTTCGTCCCTCATTTATCATTTCATATAGGTAATCTGAATAAAGGAATTCAAAAACATTATAATAATCCTATACCTGTAGCTGATAAAGGTTATTGGGAGTTAGGATTGAATATTTCTAATATTTTACAAACGCCATTTTATTCTATTGGAATAGGCGCAGCATATAAATTAGGTGCATACAAAGAAAAAAATTGGAAAAATAACACAACGATCCTATTAGTTTTGGATTATCCATTTTGATGCTAAAATTTTATATTTATAAGTAACGAGAGGCAAGAAGATAGATAGCACAGTAGAAGTTTGAGAAATTAGAACCGTGGAGTAATGAATTTTACTCTAATAATAATTTTTTTTAATAGATTAATAATCACCATATTATTGAACGAATTTGATTTTTTTGTAATTTTATATTGAATACC
>FZPS01000229.1_pt103 | contig 41772 bp, 32 predicted proteins | sample 1817821 | NCBI WGS metagenome assembly FZPS01 (sample SAMEA104158645, study PRJEB21678) | metagenome | place: Germany | collected 2015-04-21 | reverse complement strand
GATCCGGTCGAGTCCTGCAACTCCTACGTCGACAAGCTCGACAACTTCGCGGCCCAGATAGCGTGCGGTCAAAGACGCTTCACGCGCGACTGGAATGTCGGAAGTGCCCGCGCAGGCAACGACAACCCGTCCACCAGAAACCTCAGGGGCCTCCGGCGGCCAAGCCAGCAAGCGAGCCTGCTGATCGTGCATCGCATCAGGGAACACGTCCAAGACAGCGCGTACATGATCCTTATTTGCGCGCGTGAAAATAACTGTTCCTATCCCGGTGGCCTTCAGCGGATCGTCAGTACGTTCAGCGCGTTGCTTCCACATTTGCGCGATCTCGCGCACCTGCGATTCCGATTTATTTTCGCAGTAGACAGCCTCGGGGTACCCGCGGCGAGCGTAACGGTCAAAATCCAGATTCGCGTCAGCCATTCTGACCTCCCACGCCACGACCAGCACTCCCAGCAGTATTCCCAGCGTTCAGGATCGAAAGCGTGAAAGCCCCGGATCGTATGCCGTCCAGGTCCAGCGTCACGTGATCGAATCCAGCAGACTTAATTTCATCCACGAGGGCGTGGCGCCGCTGCTGATCGGCGAGTAGGTAAAACTCTTCAGTTGGAACCTCTACGCGGGCGATGCTTCCGTGATGGCGCACCCGACAGTCAGAGAATCCGGCGCGAAGAACTGCGTCCTCAGCAAGATCGATCATCTGCAGTTTCTTGGCGGTGACTGGCTCACCGTGTGGAATCCGGCTTGCCAAGCACGGGGCTGCTGGTTTTTCCGCGCTGATCAGTCCGAATGCTCGGGCGATATCACGAACGTGTGCTTTTGTGGCTCCCGCGGTTCCAAGAGGGTAGAGCACACCGTGTTCGCGCGCGGCTTTACCGCCGGGGCGGTCTGGGCGTGCAGAGTCGTCGCGGTTCTCGCCATAAACCAGGACGCCGATCTGATGCTGGTCCAACACGGCCTCGTCGAATCGGTTGTAAAGCTCGTCTTTGCAAAAGTAACAGCGGTTTACGGGATTCTTCGAATAATTTGGGTTGTCGAGTTCGTGTGTAGCAACTTCAACAACTTCGAGGTCGAGTTGTGCGGCTTGACGCAGCGCAAAGGCTTTCTCGCGGCGAGCAAGCGACGCCGATTCTCCAAGAAGCAGAATCGTATGGTCTCGGCCAACAGCACGTGCAACTAGGGCGGCAAGTACAGAGGAGTCGACGCCTCCGGAATAGGAGACTCCCACTCGTCCTCGATTTAATTTCACGGCTGAATTAGTCTGGGCGGTCTTCACTTGCACGGCAACGCGGTCCGCGATTTCACGGATCGCACTGGGCATGTCCAATGAAAGGTCCACAGGTTCATCAACCACCTGGGCGATCAGATGGTCATGCTGAGAATCTGGACTTAATTTCATTGGATCACCTCCTTGTGCGCTCGATCCCAGTTGGGTACGAACCGTGCGTTCGGTCTATCTTTTTGCGTGCTTACGCTCAACGTCTCTTGGCTCTGTGTTCACGCCCGCCATCTTTTGGTTCCGTGCTTACCCACCAATTTTTTTGGTTACCTGCAAAATACGGACCTATTTCGCTACGTATTTGCGTTCGGACTCGAGTCGATGAAGTAGCTCGCCGGCTTGCGGAACGATGAGCGTGTCCGGGTCTTTGCGGAGCTCGTCTAGATCGAGGTCTGCGGGGTCCATGTATTTGAGGTTGACGGATTCCACCTGTTCTTTCGGGATTGAAGTTGCAAGAGTTACGGTCACGCGGTTGGATTCGACACCGGTTTCAGCATCGAAGGTTCCCATGCCGCGCAGGTGTGTGGAGTGGGCGAGTTCGCCCCACGGGTGATCCTTGAACCTGTCCCACTGCTTAACGAAGTAGTCGCGATTGTGGTAGCCGATATCCATTAGTCCGGGGTGCATGTGGGACACCTCGGAGATGTGTGGGGCGTAAATGATTAGTTCGCCGCCTTTGGCCACGACCGGCTCGAGTTTGTAGAACCCCTTAGCTGCAGTCCACATGTCCTCATACATTTCCGGAATGATGGAAACCACGCGCTTGTACGGTTTTTCTACGTATTTAACGTGAACGTCCGCGGACACGTGAGCCGAGGCTTCCCAAGATGCCTTCGAATCCCCAAAGGAAAGGAACTGAAGGTCCAAGCTACCCGGCTTCACAATCATTCCGAGCAATAATTTTGTCGATGGAACTAAGTCAGCGGCTGCGTCTATCATCTGACGAACCGGCGTTACCCCGCGTGCTCCAATCATTTCAAAAGATGTAATGAGCGCCCCCACCCAGTGCGACATGTCAATCACGTCGTGACCAGATAGGCCCGGGAAAAGGTATTTATTTCCACCGGAAATTCCAACCACTTCGTGGGGGAGTACCGGCCCCAAAATCAACGTTATGTCCGTGTCGACAACCATTTTGTTAACCAGAACCGTCATGGGACGGTGCTTTAGTCGACCGGCGGATAGCTCGCTAATTTTCTCTGCGGAAATAGTTCCCAGATTCGCGAATGTGTCCTCATCGCGCCAGGCGTGGTTGTAGATTTTCCAGCCGGGGTATTCCTCTTCAAACTTTCCGGGCTCGTTCCCCATGAGTTTGCCGATTGCCTCATCCGACATTTCCTCATGCGTGCCCAGTGCGATTACGACTCGCACATCCTTTGGACGATCACCGAGCGCCTCATAAATGTAGTGCGCCATCTGATCCACAGGCGCGTGGCGGGTTCCGTCGGGAACGACAAGCGTGACGCGCTTGCCATCAAAATCGTAGTTTTGAAGTTGTTCGAGGACGAAGCTTCGAATCTGTTCTTCTGAAAGCACGACGTCGGGTCCGCCGACGCTGGCGGCCTCGGGAATTCCTGGGTAGAGCTCAGTCATGTATCTACTGTGACCCGAATCTCGTTTTGTTGCAACGGGTTGCCATATCTTTCACGCAGACTGAGATCATGCGGTGTGGGGCTGAAACCCGTTGCTCGTTCAGGTGGCGCCCCAACTTGTTGCAACAATTCGGGCGACGACACCCACCTCGTCGCAACAATTCAAGCGGCGCCACCCACCTCGTCGCTACACCTTTATCAAGGCAGACTTGCCCTTCAGGCCTCGACTTCCTTGCGGTCCTCTTCGGCCCACAGGGTGTGGAAGGAGCCTTCCTTGTCGATGCGTTGGTAGGTGTGTGCTCCAAAGAAGTCGCGCTGTCCCTGGATCAGGGCGGCCGGCAGACGATCTGCGCGAATGCCGTCGTAGTAGGCGAGCGACGACGAGAACACCGGGGTTGCCACTCCGTGTAGCGCAGCCAAAGACACTACGCGACGCCAGTGCGGTAGGGCGGTGACGATCTTGTCGTAGAAGTAGTCGTCTGCAATCAGTAACGGCAGGTTCGGATCCTTCTGGTAAGCCTCGGTGATGTCGTTCAGGAAGCGAGCACGAATAATGCAACCTTCCCTCCAGATGCGAGCCATGTCGCCCAGGTTGATGTCCCAGTTGTATTCTTCAGCGGCGGCCTGGATTTCGTTGAATCCCTGCGAGTAAGCGACAATCTTCGAGGCGTACAGAGCCTGGCGCACATCTTCGATGAACGCTTCCCGATCCTCGATGTTCCACTCAGCGGCCTCACCCGCGAATCCTCGGGCAGCTTCACGCTGCTTTGGGGAAGATGACAGACCGCGCGCGAACGTTGCCTCGCCAATACCGGTCACCGGAACGCCCAGCGACAGGGCAGTCTGCGTGGTCCACGCACCCGTGCCCTTCTGGCCGGCAGCGTCAACGATGATGTCAACCAGCGGCTTGCCGGTTTCCTGATCAACCTGCCGCAGAACCTCAACGGTAATCTCCATCAGGTAGGAGTCCAGTTCGCCCGCATCCCACTGCGCGAAAATATCCGCGATTTCTGAGGGCGTGAGGCCGAGCGCGCGACGCAGAAGGTCGTAGGCCTCGCCTATAACCTGCATGTCCGCGTATTCGATACCGTTGTGAACCATCTTTACAAAGTGCCCAGCACCGTCCTCGCCAACGTGAGTACAGCATGGTTCACCGTCAGCCTTCGCTGCGATCTTTTCCAGCATGGGTCCAAGGTGTTTGTAGGATTCAGCGGAGCCGCCGGGCATGATCGACGGGCCCCACAGGGCGCCCTCTTCACCGCCTGACACGCCGCAGCCAACGAAGCGCAGGCCGCGTTCGCGCAGGTCGTGTTCGCGGCGAATCGTGTCGGTGAACAGCGAGTTTCCGGCGTCAATAATGATGTCGCCTTCATCCATGTGTTCTGCGAGTTGCTCTATAACTGCGTCGGTTGGAGCGCCCGCCTTCACCATGATTACCGCGCGACGCGGGGGAGTTAGTGCCGCCACGAAGTCGGCAATGCTTTCAGTTGGAATGAACTGGGCTTCCTCGCCAAACTGGTCCATTACAGCTTCAGTTTTTGCATACGTGCGGTTGTGAATAGCTACCTTGTAGCCGTTGCGGGCGAAGTTGCGGGCCAGGTTCCTGCCCATTACGCCCATACCTGTCACGCCAATGTTGGCGGTTGCGGGAGTTGGAGTTTCGGCTGCCATGTTGGGTACTCCTTCGTTTTCAAAAAGTAGTTATTTACATGGTGGTACGGAAGCTAGGTCTGGACAACTCGTGGCCATGAGTTGCATCAAAACACTACCGAACAGCGCGGACAACAAAATGCAGACAACTAGTTTGCAAATACCGTGAACTGGAACGAATACAAAGAAGGGCGGTAGACGTGATTGCCTACCTCAATAATCCGACCATCTTCAGTGTATGCCGTGCGAGCCATGGTTAGTAGGGGAGCCTTCGGCTCTTCGGTCAACAGTTCAGCTTCTTCAGCGGTTGCCTGGCGCGCGCCAATTTTTGCCGCGCGGAAGCAATCTTGATGTTCTGCCGGGCAAAGCATTCGTACAGGCCGTAATCCTGCATTTCCCTCCACCTGGGAGCCACGTCAATGGGAAGGTGATTCGTGAGGATAGCAAGCGGCTGTCCATCCACACTACGAAGTCGGGAAGACAGTAGGACCCCGTCGCCCTCGTTCACTCCGAGCATGGAAGCTTCTTCTGGTCCGGCCTCAATAATTTCGTACGACAAGACACGCGTGGAAGGTTTGTATCCAGCTTCAACGAGGTCGTCGTTAAGCGAACTGAGTTCCAAGGGCCTATGGATCTGTGTAGGTGTAACCCTGGTTCCAACCCCGCGTCGGCGTGTCAGCAGCCCACGGTTCACGAGCTCTTGAAGGGCTCGCCTCGCAGTTGGCCGTGACACTTCCAGCCTGTTAGCCATCGAAATTTCGTCTTCGATTAGCCGCCCAGGAGTGACCTCGCCAGAAATGATGGCGTGCTCTAGAGGGTCCGCGATCTGTTGGTACAGCGGAACAGCGCTGTCCCGATCAATGTCAACGATCAAGTGAAAAGGTTTGTCCACTAATTCATTCCTAAAACGAAAAATTTTGGGGCAAATTCCCAAAGTTTACCAAGCTGACGGCGGTTGGTTATATTACGAAAGCTACTTGCACTATTAACGGTTTGTACAATCATATTTAACTTTATATACATAAATCCGGCAAAAACTTCCTTCATGAAAATAAATGACAGGGTGTCATGAAAATAAATCAGTTGCTAGTTGTTCGAATTTTGAAGGTTCTAAAATGTGCACCTAGAGCTGTTTTCGTTAGGCTAGGACAGTACTGAACGCATTTGTTAAGAGGTTCAACATGGCGACTTCTCGCCTTTCCAACCCATTGTCCAAACGCGTGGCCGCACTCTTAGCGGCATGCATGATCAGTGTGGGCCTGGTTGCCTGCTCGCCGGATTCTGCTTCAGAACCTGATGCGGAACCGGAGGAAGAGACTGCGCCCCCGGCTACAGCTGTCCCCACGCAGACCACTGCTTTTTCAAATGATGTAGAAGCATCGGGAACACTCTTTACCGAAAGCCCAGTTGCGGTCGTTGCCTCCACCGATGAGTTAGCGCAGGCGCGTGCTGCCGTCGCCGCTCTCGCGCTTCAAGCACCCATGCTGACCCTGGGCGACAATGCTGATGCCGTTGCTGCAGAACTTGATCGCCTAGGTGTGGAAACTGTCTTTTCAGTTGGCAACGTTTCCGTCCCCGCAGATGTCAAAGTGATGGTTGACCCTGGAACAACCGATGCCCTGTCAACGGTTCTGGGCACCGAAGTCCAAGTTGGCGAAGCAACTACCGCTAGCAGTTTGATTGACATGGACCCATCTGCGCCCTCGGCACCGGAAATGCCAACCGAAGCGCCGGAAGTCCAACCCGACGCGCAGGACGGACCGGAAGCTGCCGAAGAACCGGAAGACCAAGCCGGTGCGGAGGATGGCCCGGCGGCCGACGCAGATTCTGACGCGCAGGACGAGCAAGATGCCGGCGCGGAAGGACCGAATGACGGGCAAGGTCCCGGCGCGGAAGATGGCGAGGAAGCAAACCAATCTGGCGCGCAGGAAGGCGTGGAATCTGGCGATCCGCAGGTTGTCGATTTGGCTCCCCTTGAAAAGGGCGCAGTAGGACCGGGCAACGAGGACGCGGCTGTGTTCGCGACGAACGCTTCGCCGCTTGGTCTGATTGCGAATGCGCGCACAGCGGGTCTGAACCCGATGTTGCTGCCGACGGCTGATCCGCGCGCTACTGCGGACTCCATGAAATTAATGCGTGAGAACCAGATCGCGGTTGGGCTCGGCCCTGACTTTGGTGGCACAGAACGCCTGACCACGACGGCCCAGATAGCCGCGAACGCGGAAGAGCTGCCCGGCGGTGGGGGACTCGTATTCCCCGGACGTAGGATGGTCGCACTGTACGGTCATCCGTGGGGCGGTGCCCTTGGTGTTCTTGGGGAACAGGGGGCCGAGGACGCTGCTGCGATCGCGCAACAGTACGCGGATCAGTATCAGGAGTTCAGCCCCGAGCCGGTAATTCCTGCGTTTGAGATCATCGCAACCGTCGCTGCCGGCGGGGCTGGGGATGATGGAAACTATTCCAATATCACGCCAGCGGAGGACCTCGTGCCTTACGTGGACGCGGTTACGGAGGCGGGCGGCTACGCGATCATCGATCTGCAGCCCGGCCGCGCACACCTGCTGGATCAGGCAAAGGTGTACGAAGATTTGCTGAAGCGCCCCAACGTTGGGCTGGCCCTGGATCCGGAGTGGAAGCTTCACGGCGATGAAGTGCCGCTACAGCAGGTGGGGCACATTGACGTTTCTGAAGCTAACGAAGTGGCGGACTGGCTCGCAGAGTTGACCCGCGAAAATCAGCTGCCTCAAAAGGTGTTCATGCTGCACCAGTTCCAAACGCAAATGATCCGCAACCGCGAACAGTTGAACACGGACCATCCGGAGCTTGCCACCGTTATTCATGCCGATGGGCATGGAACTCCGGGGCAGAAGATGGACACGTGGAACGCCATGCTCACCGATCTGCCAAGCGGTGTGTGGATGGCGTGGAAGAACTTTATTGACGAGGACCAGCCAATGCTGACCCCGCAGCAAACCATGGAAATCGAGCCGCGCCCCTGGATCGTTTCGTTCCAGTAGCCCAGCCAAAGCGAAAAGTTCAAACACGTTTCCGGGGCACCCGAGCAAACCTGGGCACCAAACCGTAGCAATTCCGTCAGGTCTCAACCCGCGGATTTGCGGATAATAACGGGATAAAGTGGATATATGAAATCCACCCCAACACAGGCTGACATTGCGCGCGAGGCCGGAGTCTCGCGCGGTTTGGTGTCTCTGGCGCTCTCGGGGTCATCCACTGTTGCAGAAGGAACTAGGCAACGTATTATCGAGATTGCGGAGCGCCTGGGGTACACGCGAAACCTGGGTGCCGCGATGCTTGCCGCCCGCACGTCTCCCATCGTCGGGATCGTGCTTCCAAACCTGATGCACCCGTTCTTTGAATCCGTGGTGACTAGCATCCAAAAAGCGGCTGATAAGCGCGGCATGATGGCCCTGTCAGCCATTCGCGGCGACCAGCCCGACAACGAGTCATGCGCCCTCGATTATTTTCACGGCCTACGCGTCGGCGGCGTAATCCTCGTCGCGCCCACACTTTCCGAGGAGCAACTACTGGAATACAGCTCCAAAATCGCCATCTGCGTTGTCGCAGGCGACTTCGCGGGCGGAGCAACGGACGCCGTTTACATTGATGAAGATGTTGCGGCCAGCCTCGTCCTCGAACATCTTGAAGAAACCGGGTACGAAAAGGTCGTTTTTTTCACGCGGGAAACAACCGCGGCCGATGAGCTCGTCAACCGCCGAACCAAGGCATTCCGCGACGCGTGCACGGAAAAGGGAATCGAACCCGACGTCCGAATCGTCGATGAAGTCGAAAGTTCCGTAAAGAAATTAATTGACGAGGACGGGCCTGGAACTGCCATAGTCTGCTACAACGACCCCCTGGCCATGGACATCGTGATTGCGATCCGCACGCTCGGATTTAAGCCAGGTGTTGACATCGGTGTGGTTGGTTATGACAACACTTTCTATGCGGCAAAGCCTGAGTATGACATCACTTCGATCGACCCGAAGCCTGACGAAATGGCGGAGCTCGCAATTGATGACGTGCGCTCGCGGTCCAAGGAACACGACAGGGACGGACGCCAACATTTGGTGACGCCGTCCCTGGTGGTGCGAGGCTCAACTTCGCGGGAATAACCGTGGAAAGTAGCGCGTGAAAATAAGTTGGTGAACGACTCATTCGAGTCTCTTAAACCACTCACTTAAACTTGGGCAACGAGCTACTCAAGCCTGGACAACGACTTCCTGAAGCCGGAATAGCGACCTACTTAAACCTGGATAGCGTCTCGTTTGGATCCGGGCGGTCGGTGTGTTCCTGGGTCGGTAGTTCGTGACGCGGTACGTCATCGGCGGACCTTCGAACAGCGCTGGATACATACCTTGGTACGCGCTCGTCGAAAACGCCGGGAATGATGTAGTGCTTGGACAGTTCTTCTTCAGAAATCACTGATGCGATTGCGGTAGCCGTGACGCGTAATAGTTCGGTCGTGACTGTCTTGATGTGCGAATCGAGGATTCCGCGGAAAAGTCCGGGGAATGCGAGCACATTATTAATCTGGTTCGGGAAGTCGGAGCGTCCAGTTGCAACGATCTCCGCGTATTCTGCTGCTTCCACCGGGTCGACCTCGGGAGTCGGATTTGCAAGCGCAAACACGACTGCCCGGTCCGCCATGACTTCGAGGTCTTTTGGCTCCAGGATGTTTCCATGCGATACGCCAATAAAGACGTCGGCGTCCTTCAAACCCTCCTTTAAGGAACCCTTGACCAGGCGCGGGTTCGTCATTTCGGCAAGGGCCTTTCGGGATTCGTTGAATCCCTCTGTTTCATCGCGAGACAGTGCGCCATTTCGACCGTAGCCAACAATGTCGCGCGCTCCCTGAGCGAGCAAAAGCTTGATGATCGCAGTGCCCGCCGCACCAACGCCGGACACGACGATGCGGACGTCCTCAATCTTCTTATCAACGACTTTCAGAGCATTGAGCAGGGCTGCAAGGACGACAATTGCGGTTCCATGCTGGTCATCGTGGAAGACTGGAATGTCGAGCTCTTCCTTCAATCGTGCTTCGATCTCAAAGCAACGTGGGGCAGAAATGTCCTCCAGGTTGATTCCACCGTAAGCGGGCGCGATTGCCTTTACAATGCGAATAATTTCCTCAGTGTCCTTCGTATCGAGGACGACCGGCCACGCGTCCACTCCACCGAACTGTTTAAATAGGACGGCCTTGCCCTCCATGACCGGAAGGGCGGCCTCGGGGCCGATGTCTCCCATGCCCAAGACGGCGGTGCCGTCAGTGACAACCGCGACGGTGTTGGCCCGCATCGTTAGGAAGTGGGACTTCATCGGAGCATCGTGGATCGACTGGCAGACTCTCGCAACGCCGGGCGTGTAAACGCGCGAAAGGTCAGCGCGGTTTCGGATCGGAGACTTTGGCTCAACCTGGATCTTGCCGCCAATATGTGCAAGGAAAGTTGCGTCAGAAATGGAAGTCAGATTGACTCCGTCGGTTTCGCGCAGAATCTTGGCGATTTCGCGGCGATGTTGCGAATCGCGCGCATTACACGTGAGGTCGAGGATGAGTTCACCACGATCCGAATCTGCCACATCCAGGCCGGTGATGGCCGCGCCTGTTTCAGTTATCAGGTTGATGACGGCATTCATCTTCACCCGAGTTTCATCAATGATTAGGCGAAAAGAAGCGGTGTAAGACGGCGATACTCTCATGGATCTCCCTCAGCTCAACGGCTTGCGACGAGCAACACGGTTGCAAATATTTTCAAACCGCCTCCACTATACAAGCGCAAGTGTTCAGTCGCGCTTCGGGTTCAAATGCGTCGTACGTGCGGACAGAATAAAGGTAAATGTGAGCTAGACTATAGAAGGTCTGTGTGCCGCGCAGAGAGGCGCAATAAACGCACACTCAATCGTGACGAGAGTAGGACGTTTACTGACTATGACGAGGAAGTCGCAAGAAGTTCAACGCCCATCATCCCGACCTGGCATTAGGCGTGGTCCTAAGCCGAAAAAGGGTCCGAAGGCAGTAACGCAGAAGCAGACATCTAAGCTTCAAAGATTTGGTCAAATAGCAGCCCTGATCGGATTTATTTTCCCGTTCCTATTTGATGTTCCCGGACTAGATGGTGTCGGCGAGCGCATGCTCGCGATCTTCCTAGCCGCGATCATGCTGTGGGTTACAGAGGCCATCCCGCTTTCAGCAACCGCGGTCCTCGTGATTATGGCTGAGGTGCTCCTGGTTTCAGACCAGGCACTATTACCCGTAGCGGAGACAGCTCCGGCCTCGTCAACATTCTTTGCGGCACTTGCGAACCCGGTAATTATTTTGTTCCTGGGTGGCTTCATGCTGGCGGACGGCGCGTCGAAATACGGGGTAGACCGCGCGATCGCGGCAGTCATGTTGAAACCGTTCCTGTCATCACCGCGAATGATGCTGATGGGCGTCATGCTGATTACGGCTGGACTTTCAATGTTCATGTCGAATACGGCCACGACCGCGACAATGTTTGCAGTGTTCATGCCCGTGTTGTCACAGCTTCCGAAGGGTAAGTCGCGCACCGGCCTCGCACTATCAATCCCGGTTGCGGCGAACGTGGGCGGTATTGGAACGCCGGTTGGAACGCCGCCGAACGCGATTGCGCTGGGAGCCCTCCAAGCTTCAGGCGTTCACATCACCTTCGTGTCGTGGATGGCGATCGCGGTTCCGCTAATGCTGATTGTTCTGGCGATTTCTTGGGTGTGGCTGGCATTTTCTTACATGCCCTCAGACCTAAAGATTGAACTGGATTTGAGCGCGAAGTTCGAGACCGGGCGCAATGCAATTATTTTCTACATCGTTGGTGGCATCACCATTGCCCTGTGGATGACGGAGCCGCTGCACGGAATCTCTTCGAATACCGTTGGATTTGTGCCCGTCGTGTTGCTCATGGTCACGCAGGTGATGACCGGCGAGGACCTAAAGAACCTGGATTGGCCCGTTCTATGGCTGGTCGCGGGCGGTATCGCCTTGGGGATTGGCGTTGGATCCACGGGACTCGATGAGTGGATTATTGGCTCCATTGATTGGGCGGCCGTGCCGGTTGCACTCTTGCTACTGGTGATCGCGGGCGTTGGATTCCTGATGTCGAACGTTATTTCACACTCGGCGGCAGCGAACCTGCTGATTCCGTTGGGCATGGGACTCGGCGCGAGTGTTTCCGCCACTCCCGCCGAAATCGCCGTTGTCATGGCGCTGGGCTGCTCGCTGGGCATGTGTCTGCCGATCTCCACACCTCCGAACGCGATTGCGTATTCCACAGGTGAAATCAGCACGCCGAACATGATCAAGACCGGTCTGGTAGTCGGTGTTTCCGGCACCCTGCTCCTGGCATTTGTGATGCCACTGTTCTGGGGCATAACGGGACTGCTATGACCACCAATTCCGAAAAATACGGCCTCCATATTCTGGTCGTTGCAGCCGACGAGGACGATTATGTCCTTCAGGCTGCACGCGACCTGGAGGGCCACCTCCCAAACGCGGATGTGACAGTTGTCTACGGCCTCGAAAATCCGGCTGACGGCTTGTCGAATCCGTGCGAGGAGGATTCGGAGTGCCTTGTCCCAGGCGTCCTCATCACGCCGCGACTGGGTAATGTCGATGCTGTCATCGCGAAATTAAAGGAATACCCGGTATTGAGTAGGGCGGGCTTCGTGCTACTCACGGATCAGGAACGACACTACGATGTTGCTGATTCGATTGGGGACGGTTCGCTAGTTTCAGTTGTGGCGGTTCCGTGGACGCAGCCGGCTTTGGTGGAGCAGATTAACTCGGTCATTGACAGGTGGTTGCACACCTATTTGCCGGATGCGGAGATCACCTACTCGATTGCTGGGGGACATCCTTACGACGAGCCGCGAGGTGGTGACCTGCTGTACGGCTTGGACACGCCGGGCGAGCAGGTCCAGAGAGTTCTCCTGGAAGGCATCGAGCGATTCTTGGGTCCGCGCCCAAGGATGATCCTGCCTCCGGGTGTGGATTTGACGCGGCAAGGCGTGTCTGTGGATGCTGTCTACCTGGTCCTGAAAGGGTCCGTCGCGCTGCATCGCACGTCCCAGTTCGGTGACGTTTTGCTACACCACGCCAGTTCTGGGCCGCTGATTGGCCTCATGTCTTTGGCACGCCAACAGCGAGCCTTATTCACGTCCACGACGACCACCGAGGTTGAACTAATCCGACTTTCCTTGGAGCAACTTGAGTACGTCCTTCAACAGTCACCGGATACCTCCGCGAACCTGGCCGTCGTGGCAATCCAAGCGCTGACCCAGCGCCTGGTACGCGCCGAATACTTACACATTGAAAAAAATGAGTTAGCGGAACAACTTGAGATCGAGCGAGCCAACCTTGAACGTGCCCTCGAAGAGCTTCGCAGCACCCGCGAACAACTGGTGGATCAAACCAAGTTCGCCATGCTAGGTGAACTTTCCGCCGGTATTGCCCACGAGCTCAACAACCCGGTCGCTGCGCTCCAGCGGTCTACCCAGCATATTGCGCAAGACCTCGCCACTGTTCTGGGTGGCAGATCCGACCTCGAAGATGCATTAAATGCTTTGGAACGCACGCTTCACGCGCGACCCCGGTCAACTGCGGAAGATCGCGCGCTGGTTCGCGAAGTCATGAAGCACACGAAGGGGGATCGCGCGCTTGCGAAACGATTCGTAGCCGCGGAAATAACGGATCCGGACGATATTAAGAGCCTCATGCGCAAGGAACGATTCCACAACCGACTGCGTGGCAAGGACGCGTCGCCAACCGCAATCGTGGAAGCGTCCGCCAACATCGGTCGCTCCGTGCGAAACTCGACGGTCGCGGCGAATCGGATCACCGATTTAGTTTCATCATTGAAGGCCTACGCGCGTCCAGATACGTCGCCCATCGAAGGCGTCGATTTGCATGAAAATATTGAGGACGTTCTTAGACTCACCAGCCACCGAATGCGTGGTGCAACGATTGAGCGTAACTACGGAGAACTCCCGAAAATCCGCTGCTACCCCGCGCGACTCGAACAGGTGTGGACCAACCTTTTGGTGAATGCGTCTGAAGCGTTGGAGGACGAAGTTGAGGCACTCGCAAAGGCGGAGGCCTACGCAACTTCAAATCACCCTGAAACAGGGGAAATCCCGAAGTTCCTGCCGGCGCGCGGCCTGGAAGAGCCCAAGATCACGATCACGACGTCTCAGCCCGACAGTGATCACGTCAAGGTTGTCATTACAGACAACGGGCCCGGCATTCCAGAAGCAATCGTCGAGAAAATAATGGAACCGCACTTCACCACAAAGGGCGGACAGGTGCGGTTTGGCCTGGGTATGGGAATGGCGATTTCGAATTCCATTGTTGATGACCACGAAGGCACACTATCCATCGAATCTAAACCGGGGCGCACATCTATTTCCATCGTTTTGCCGATAGAAGGCCCCCGGCAAGACCCCGCAAACCAAACAGTTGTAGAAGACAGCGAGAACTGAGGAACCATGAAACTTTCGATCCTAATTCTTGAAGACGAACCGGAAGTTCGAGACGCGTTGGAGCGCGATTTAGAGTCGTTTGCAGATGACTGTCGCATCGAGGTGGCAGACACGGTCGACGATGCCTGGGCTGTTGTTGATGAAATCGATGAGGACGGCGATCTGCTTGCTCTGATCCTCGCTGACCACCGCCTGCCCGGCAAGACTGGCGTTGATCTGCTGGTTGAAATGTGTGAGGACGATCGAACCGTTGACACGCGAAAGGTGTTGATCACGGGGCAGGCCAACCAGGAAGACACAATCCGGGCTTTGAATGATGCGAAGCTGGATCATTATTTTTCAAAGCCGTGGGATGTCGACATGCTGCTAGACGTTGTGCGCCAGCAGTTAACGGATTACGTACTGATTATGGAGATCGATCCGCTGCCGTACATGCGTGTGCTTGACGGTGTGCGGGTTATGGACGCGCTGCGTTAATGCTCCAGTCAGTGCGCGACTGCCGCCATTGATTGGCGGAGAAGACATTTATGTGTAGTTAGAGCGGCACAGTGGGGGGCACAGTCTGAAACTTCAGACTGTGCCCCCACTCTTTCTGTTCACCCGCGCTTGCTACTTCGTGTATCTAGTGTCCACACGTTGGCTTTTGAAATGCACTCTGATGGCACAATCAACCGTTATTGACTATTGAAATATGTGGTTTTGACTGCAAGTGCAAATGTGAGCAAAATAATTTACCAGCCGCCTAGTTAATTAATGCTATAGTGTGTTGAAAGTAATGAAACCGCAAAGCTATAGGAGGGGGTTGACCATGACTACGATTTTCAAGCCAACATTTTTTCAGGCGGCAAACCAGCCGCAGGCACCCGTAGGAGTCTCATTTAATGGAGCCTACGCGCAGCACGCCAAGGGGCTTTCCTCCCAACCAGCAACCTTTGTGGATCCACAGCTTCGGTTCGTGGAGGCAACCTCGCCTAGTTCGCAAGAGTTCATCGCGGATTTCGCATCAGAACGTGCATGCGTCTCCGTTCACCTTGGAAATCCCGACCACCCAGCTACTCTGAGTGGATACGGAATGGATGCTGAACTGCTTGAAGTTAGCCTCCTAGCAGCCCTGCAAAGAACTAGCCGTGACGCCATTGACATTGCCCAGTTGCCAGGTTGGAGTGCAGACGCCCTCATTCCGAAAGAACTGATCGCGAAAATAAGGGAACTTAAAGGCGAGGGCCTAGTCCGCCACTGGGGCGTTCACGCGCGCACCGTTAAGCAGGCCGCGCGGGCCATGTCTTTCCTGGGTCTTAGTTACGTTTCTTTCTCAGCGAGCGACCTGGGAATGGAAGCCGTTCCTGGAATCCTTCGGGCCGCAAATCGCGCGAAAGTGTCTGTGGTCGTATCGGTCTCGCCGGACACCTCAATCGAAACGATCAGCTACTTGCGCGAACAGCCAAACGTCTGGGGCGTCCTTCTTGAAGTTAGGACCCAAAACCAGCTCGGCGGCGCAATCGAAACTCTTTCTAAACTGCGGAGTGCAGCTTCCGGCCGAATCCACCGGATCGCGTAACCGCTCATTTCCACACCTTAGTCGTGCCATCTTAGCTACCTAAGGAATCCGTAGTAACAACCTCAGGTATCCACAAGGACGGGTAGTTACGTCACTCCACAGCGGCGTCACTGATACGCCCCGGACACGTTTGGTCCAGATATTCTGCTCTTATGCATTCTGAAGCAGGTGATTCGCCGAACCAGCGTTCCCAGCGAGTCCGGAGTTCCCAGCGCGACCGGAGTTCCCAGCGGGATTCTCAACCGGACGCTCTTGGAAAACCTCGGCAGGAGGCAAGGATTCGCCCTCCCGCCCGGGGTGGCGTTCACCCTGTCAGAGTGCCTACCCCTAAAACAGGTCCGCTCAGCCTCGTCCTCGAAAATCGATATCCAACTTTAGGATCCGACGTTATCGCGCAAATTTTCGCGGCGAAAAATGTCGTTGATTTTCGAGGGCGGAGCTTGGACCCCAACACCGATGCGGCGGAAGTTCCGCAAGGTGTGTGGATTTATAGGCCCATTCCCGATGAGCCGGACGCGGCGATAAAGGTGGAGGTCCTCGCGCGCGGTGACGGGTGGATGGCTGCCGATAAGCCCGCCGGTTTGGCGACGATGCCGCGCGGGCGTTTTGTTGCGCGAACCCTCACGGTGGCGTTGCGCAGGCAGGAGAAAAGCGACGATATCGTTTGCGCGCATCGGCTGGATAGGGCAACTGCCGGAGTGGTCCTGGCGGTAACCGACCCCAGCAAGCGTGGCGCGTATCAGCAACTCTTTGAGCGCGGTCGGGTGCGAAAAAAATACCTGACAGTTGCTTCCGCGAATCTAGACGCGAAGGATCCCCTCGAAGTTTCGACCGGGGAAGACGAATCCGGGCCCTTCATGCGAGTCAAATCCCGCATCGAAAAACAGGGCATCCGCATGCAAAACGTCGCCGGGCAGCCAAATTCTGAAACCGTCCTGCGCCCCGCCTCCGCAATTTTTACCCATGAGGGCGTGGCTGGCCTGCGCGTTTGGGAGGTAGAACCGATAACCGGTCGCACGCATCAGATTCGCGTTCACTTTGCTGGACTCGGGGCGTCAATTGTGGGTGATCCGCTGTATGGAGGGGCGCTCGCGGGCCCATACGGCGCGGATGAAGTGTCAGACGGTGCGGTAAATCTGCAGTTGCTCGCCGAATCGCTGGCCTTCACGGACCCTTTCACCGGCGAACAGATCGAGGTTCACAGCCGGCAAACGCTAGAAACTACGTCTAACCACGACGGCTAGCAGCTGATCTAAAAATCGGCTGGAACAGAAAGTGACTCAAGGAGGGAAGCGACCCAGAGGGAAGCGACCCAAAGAAGGGGCACGCACTAACATAGCCAGGGGCGGGCAATGAACCTACGGGATGCGACCCTAGATATCAGCCGCGGGTCCGGTTTCGATTTCCGGTCCGTCTTCGCGACCCCACTGCGTCCAGGAGCCGTCGTAAACGGAGACGTCATCGCGCCCTAGTACATGCAACGCCAATGCCAGAACGCAGGCTGTCATTCCGGACCCGCAACTGGTGATTATTGGCCGTTCATCAGTGATTGAATCGAACAATTCGCGCAGTTCATCCACAGGAAGCAGCGCGCAATCTCGTTGCACATCCTTGTATGGCATGTTTTGCGCGCCCGGGATGTGGCCACTACGAAGGCCGGCCCTGAACTCGGGTTCTTCCCCGGTGAAACGCCCGTGGGACCGCGCGTCGATGATGATTCGGTCTTTATTTTCAACGTGTTTGCGAACATCGTCCTCGTCAACGAACATGCCGGGACGCAGACTTAACGAAACGTTGCCCATTTCGGGTAGTGGCGTGGGCATGGTTTCCAACGCTTGGCCGGTTGCGGCCCAGCCGGTCAGGCCGCCTTGCAAAATGGAAACGCGTTCAAACCCGAATGCGCGCAAAAGCCACCAGAATCGCGGGGCGGAGAATAGCTCGCCCTGTTCGTACACGACAATCCACGAATCAGCGTTAACGCCGAGTCGGCGAAGTTCGCTCTCCAGGACTTCGATACGAGGGCGCTGATGCGGCCACGGCGAAGACGGGTCGGACCACGCTCCCTCAATGTCTGCATGGAAGGCGCCCGGAATGTGCGGATCGTTCGGGTTTGCTCCTTGCGTGGCGTCCAAAATGACAACTCGAGGGTCATCTAGGACCTTCGTGAGCTGGTCCGGCATTACCAACGGAGACGACATTTCAACCATGAAACTATTCCAGCACAGGACTGCCCACAGTGCAGGAACTTGCGGGCGCCCATTGTTTTCGGTTGCTAAATTTATTGCAAGCAAGCGAAGGAGAAAACATGCTGGTCAGTGAGCGTCTAACAGAACTCGGCATTGAATTACCAGAAGTTGCAGCACCCGTTGCCGCTTACGTTCCCGCGGTCGTAGTTGGGAATATGGTCCGCACGTCGGGGCAGCTTCCCATGGTCAACGGGGAACTTGTGGTCCGAGGGCGTGTTGGGCCGGACGCCACCGACCCGGACAAGGCTTACGAGGCAGCCCGGATCTGCGCGTTGAATGCGCTCGCGGCCGCAGCTCACGCGGCTGGCGGAGTCGACAAGCTAAAGCGAGTAGTCAAGGTGACGGGTTTCGTGTCATCAACTACGGATTTCTTCGCGCAGCCAGGTGTAATCAACGGGGCGTCGGACCTGTTCCAAGAGGTTTTTGGCACGCAGCACGCACGTTCTGCGGTGGCGACCCCGGTCCTTCCGCTGGACGCGTCGGTCGAAGTTGAGGTCGACTTCGAACTCGTGGACTAAGGTCTGCGAACGCGCTGATGAACTGGCGGATGCACACGGGCACACACGCAGGCGAACGCGCCGATTTGTCGCAATGCGAACGCACAGATGAACTCGTCGAAAAACGGTCACGAACCTGCTGGCGCACCGGGTGAAGAATTTGATGATCGACTGTTCACGCGGGAACCTCGCGTAGGCTGGTGCTGATGGCACTTACAGATTTGTCGCTCGCGCAGTTGCGAGAGTTTGAACCAGACGTCCACATGCCCCAAGATTTCAAACAGTTTTGGGAAAGCACGCTGGAACAGACGCGCTCGCGGATCGCAGATGCAGCAGGCGAAGATGCAAGCCAGGTACGGATCGAACTGGCGCAGACCCCGTTTGAGCAGGTCGATTTTTACGACTTCGAGTTCCCTGGTTTCAACGGTGACCCGATTCGCGCGTGGCTTTCCGGACCCGCCGGGTTCATGTCGAATGGAACGTATCCGGTCATGTTGCACTACCACGGATACGGTGGTGGCCGCGGGATTCCGGGTGCCTATGCGCACTGGTCAATGGCTGGATACATTCACGTGTCAATGGATTCACGCGGTCAAGGCGGAGACTTCGGCGGCTACTCCGCAACCCCCGACCCGCACCCGGCGTCGCACCACGCACGCGGTTTCATGTCCAACGGCATTGAAAGCCGCGATACCTATTATTACCGTCGCCTGATCACCGATGCGGTAATGGCGGTGGACGCGATCCTCGATCTGCCGACTATCGACCGCAGTCGCATCTACGCCACCGGAGCGTCCCAGGGCGGGGGACTAGCCCTCGCCGTTGGAGCTCTGCACAAAGACATCCGCGCCGTCCTCCCCGACGTGGCCTTTCTTTGCAATTTCCGCAGGGGCATCGACATGACGGACCAAAACCCCTTCAGGGAACTCGCCCGATTCTTCAACGCCTACCCCGACCAGGTGGACCACTTCGTCGAAGTGCTGAATTATTTTGACGGTGTAAATTTCTCCCGTATCGCCACCAAGCCCGCCCTCTTCAGTGTCGGTTTAATGGACGAAGACGTTCCCCCTTCGACCACGTTTTCCGCATTTAACGTTTATTCCGGCGAAAAAGAAATTGAGGTCTACCCGTTCGCCGGGCACGAGGGCGGCGGACTGCATCACTTCTTCAAGCAAGCTCGTTGGATCCAAACCCTGGAGTCATAATGCGCATTCTGGTTGCCCCCGATTCGTTCAAGGGATCGCTCTCGTCCGAAGAAGCCGCCGAAGCGATTCGCGAAGGCCTGGAAGACGTACTCACCGACGCGCAAGTCGTGACCGTCCCACTTTCCGACGGCGGTGAAGGATTCGTAACCGCCTATGCCTCAGCCCGAAACTCCGGCGATATTTTCGAAGTGAAAGTAACCGATTCCGCGGGGCGACCACGCAGCGCGAAATATTTTCTCGAGGGCGATCGAGCCACAATTGAAATGGCCGAAGCCGCCGGGCTCGAACACATCGACCCGGACACCCACGACGTCTGGACAGCCAACACCGTGGGAGTTGGCCAGCTCATCGCCGACGCCCGCGAACGCGGAGCATCCGAAATCATCGTCGGGCTGGGCGGTTCCGCCACAACCGACGGGGGCGTGGGAATGTTGGCCGCGCTTGGCGTGCGTTTCCTTGACGAGGACGGAGCTGAGCTTGCCCCCGAGCCGCGCAACCTTCACCAGATAAAGCATGTGGACACGACTAACTTTCATGCAACCGATCTGCGGGTGGTCGTGGCGGCAGATGTGCAGAATCCCTTGACCGGCAAGGACGGAGCGGCCGAAGTTTTCGGCCCGCAAAAGGGTGCGACTAAGAGCGATGTGCCCAAACTGGACGAGGGTCTGCTGAATCTAGCGGCAGCCGTCGACCCTAACGAAACTGAACATCGTGACGCGCCCGGCGCCGGAGCCGCCGGAGGTCTGGGCTGGGCACTCATGCGATTCTTCAACGCCCGCATGATTCCTGGATTCGACATCATTTCCGAGGCCGCACAACTGGACTCCCTAGTTTCCAAATCCGACCTGGTCATAACCGGCGAGGGCAAAGTTGATTCGCAAACCCTCTCCGGAAAAGCCCCGGCCGGCATCTGGAACCTGTGCAAAAAACACGGAGTCCAACTCGCAATCTTTGGTGGCGCAATCGAAGAATCGTTCCAGCTTGAATCCGAAAAAGACGCGCCCAGCCCCGTCCTCGTGGCCATAAACCCGGAAGGGCAGTCGCTGGAAGAATCGCTTGCGAACGCGCGGGAAAACATGCGAAACGCCGCACGCGAGTTTGCCCGCAAAATCGCGAAACGGGAGGGCCCGGCTACGTCGAGCCAGGAGCGTTCGGAAGCGCCTAGCCAGGACTCTTCCGAAAGCCCGCGTTTTGGCGCCATCATTTTGGCGGGCGGAGGTGGGCGCCGCCTCGGCGGATTCTCGAAGTCCGACCTCAAGATCGACGGCACGCGCTTCCTGGACCAGATCGTTGAAACTTTGCGCGAAGACGGCATCCCAGACGACCGGATCGTGGTCGTTGGACCCGATTCACTTGAGGTGCCAGCCGGCATCGCCCTCACGTTTGAAGATCCGCCGCGCGGCGGTCCCGGCGCTGGAATCGTCGCCGGACTCAAGTTTTTGGGTTACGAGGGCGGGGCTGACCAGACCGACGACCTGGTGCTAATCACCACCTGTGATGCGCCGTTTTCGGCGTCGGCCAGAAGAGTGCTCGCTGATGCACTAGCGAAAACGGACGCCGATGTGGCGGCGGTGCGGGATCGGGCGGGTGTGTTGCAGCAACTCTTGGCTGCGTATCGGGTGCAGGCGCTCCTGGATGCAATCGAGGAAGCGCCGGCAACGCACAATCGCGCAGTGAAGAAACTGGTCGCGGACCTCAAGTTTGTCGAGGTCGAAGTTGACCCGCATGTCGAAATCGACGTCGACACCTGGGACGACTACAAGCGACTACAGGCCGCAGTCGAAGAGCAGACCAACAAATAACCACAGTACGTTTTCCAGCAAAAAACTAGAGCGCACTTTCGCCGGCTAGTTCAGACATCGCGCGCATTTTCGACGGTTGGCAAATGGGCTCGGCGAGAAACATTCAGTTCGACATTCACGCGCGCCAGAGTGGCGCGATGGCACAAATCAGAATGCCGCGATGTCAACAATCAGAATGCCGCGACGCCAAAAAACCGCGATGCCACCAATCAGACTGCCGAGACGCCATAAACAGAATGCCGGTATGCCACCAATCAAAACGCCGCGATGCCACCAATCAAGCGTGAGGATGCCACCAAACTGGAGTGATCCAGGTCCCAAATTGAGGACCAACGTCCCAACCCCGAGCGACCACTTTTTAATTACATAACGAACCGTGAAAAAACTTTGCGAGACGCCTTTTAAGTGCTTACTGGCCAACTAGATTTGGTGGTGCAACCACAATCAATTTCTGCCAAATAGCGTTTGCAAGGAGTCGATTATGGGCGAGTCCCAAACCAGTGAGGCGCAGAAGAGCGGTGCAATCCGCGTCCTGTGGATCTCAACTCTTGCGTTCACACTCATGTTTGCAGTGTGGATGATGTTCGGTGTTCTCGGTGTGGCAATCAAGGAAGAGCTGGGTCTATCAGACGCTCAGCTCGCGTGGATTACCTCAGTCGCCATCTTGAACGGTTCAATGTGGCGCATGCCTGCGGGCATGATTGCGGACCGCATTGGCGGCCGAAAAGTGTTCATCGTCCTACTACTTTCCTCAGCAGTTTTCGCGGTGGCGGTTGCGTACGCGCACAGCTACGTGCAGCTACTGATACTCGCGTTCTTCGTGGGTATTGCAGGTAACTCGTTTACAGCAGGCATCTCGTGGAACTCCCTGTGGACCCCACCGGAACGGCAAGGTTTGGCGCTCGGCATTTTCGGCGCCGGCAACCTGGGCGCATCGGTCACCAAGTTCATCGGCCCCGCGATTATTACCGCAACCGCCGGCCAAGCGTACTTCGGCGGAATGGTTGAAGGCGGCTGGCGACTGGTGCCGCTGATCTACGCCGTCCTCCTCATCCTTACAGCAATCCTTGTCTGGTTGGGCACGCCAAAGAATGACATTACAGCCGAGGGCGATCGTAGCCTCTCGGAACGTTTAGCTCCTCTAAAGCACATTCAGGTATGGCGTTTTTCGCTGTACTACGTAGCCGTGTTCGGAGCTTACGTTGCTCTTTCCTCCTGGCTTCCGAACTACTACACGTCCCACTTCACGGCCAGTGATGGCGCCCCGGTTTCACTAACCAAGGCAGCTTTGATTACTGCGTCCTTCATCTTCCCAGCATCACTGATGCGCCCAGTGGGAGGTTGGATGTCAGATAAGTGGGGAGCGCGCTCCGTCATGAGGCTAACTTTTGCGCTCATGCTGGTCACCGCTGCGATCCTCGCATTGCCCCGAGGCATCCTGCCCTTCCTTGGTGATGTTTGGATCTTCGCCTTCATTGTCTTCATCCACGGATGTGCGATGGGTATCGGAAAGGCGGCCGTGTTTAAGCACATCCCAACCTATTACCCCCAGGATGTTGGAGCTGTTGGCGGACTCGTCGGAATGCTCGGCGGTCTCGGTGGATTCGTTCTGCCCCCACTATTTGCTGCGGCCACTCCCGCTGGCTACCCGGGAGGAACATTCCTGGTTATGGCAATCCTCGTGGTCGTCTGCATCATCTGGATGGAGATCTCAATCGACCGCATTGAGAAGGTGAAGGCCAACAAGAAAGCGGATTGAGAAATAGGTCACGCGATAATTTTCAAAAGAAAACCAGCCCAAGAAAGTGTGAATGAGTCATTTTCCGCAGTATTAAGCGGTTTCTGACTCACCACATTAATAACGGAAATAGCCGTTATAAAGTAAGTTCAAGTCCGATCATCACAAAGATGTGCACGATTTCGATTGGAGTAGAAATGTCTGACACTGCTCTGGACACCAGTGGGAGGATGATTAAGGGCTGGAACCCTAATGATCCGGAACACTGGGATTCAAAGATTGCGTGGAAGACGCTTTGGATTACAACAGCGTCGTTGACCATTGCGTTTTGTACGTGGTACCTGGTCTCGGCAATAGCGCCGCGACTAAATGAGATCGGTTTCGATCTCTCCTCTGGGCAACTGTACTGGTTGGCCGCAATTCCGGGCCTTGCTGGTGGTTTGCTCCGGCTTTGCTACATGTTCCTGCCACCGATTGTTGGTACTCGAAAGCTAGTTACGATCACTACTTTCATCATGCTGCTACCAATGGTTGGATGGTACTTCGCTATTCAGAACCCGAACACTTCGTTCACGGTCCTGATGCTTTTGGCATTCGCCACCGGTATCGGTGGCGGCGCGTTTTCTGGATACATGCCTTCAACCGGATACTTCTTCCCGAAGAGCAAGTCAGGTACAGCACTGGGCATTCAGGCTGGTATTGGTAACTTCGGCGTTTCGCTGATTCAGCTTGCCGGCCCATGGATCATCGGTTTCGCGATGCTTGGAACCACGTTCCTACCGGCACAGACCACGGTCGACGGTGGCGTAATGCACCTGCACAACGTCGCCATATTCCTGGTTCCGTGGACCATTCTGGTTGGCATCCTCGCTTGGACCATGCTGAAAGATGTGCCGGTTCAGGCGAACTTCAAGGAACAGTTCGACATTTTCTCAAATAAGAACACGTGGATCCTCACCCTCGTGTACCTGATGACTTTCGGCGCGTTCTCCGGTTTTGCAGCCCAGTTCGCCCTCCTAATTAACAACACGTACGGCAATAACTCGCAGTTTGCCGGAATGGAAGGACTTCCCCAGGGCGTGACGTTCGCGTTCCTTGGCCCACTAATCGGATCCGCAACCCGCGTGGCCTTCGGTCCGCTGTGTGACCGTTTTGGTGGAGCGCTTTGGACGTTCGTGTCCGGTGTCGGAATGACGGCCCTAACGTTCTGCGCAATCTTCTTCCTAACGCCCAGCTCGCCTGCAGAGTTCTGGCCGTTCTTCTGGTGCATGATGGGAATCTTCTTCTTCGCAGGAATTGGAAACGCAGGCACCTTTAAGCAGATGCCGATGATCCTGCCTCCAAGGCAGGCCGGTGGCGTAATCGGTTGGACCGCAGCAATCGCAGCTTTTGGTCCGTTCATTGTGGGCATGTTCCTATCTGTAATCGCACCGGTTACTTTCTTCATTGGTTGCACGGTGTTCTTCCTGATTTGCACCGTGCTCGTCTGGATTTACTACGCACGCCCGAACGCACCGTTCCCGGGCTAAACCAACTACTAATAAGGACTCAATATGACGGACTCGCAGTATCGCGACACAGGGTCAGGACTATTCAAGTTCGGTTCCTGGCTTCGCCGCGGGCACGCCAGCGACGACACCCACTCGATTTCACTAAAGGGTGGTCGTTCCGCAGATAAGTTCTACCGTGACCGCTGGGCGCACGACAAGATTGTGCGCTCCACTCACGGCGTGAACTGTACAGGTTCGTGCTCGTGGAAGGTTTACGTCAAGGACGGTGTCATCACCTGGGAATCCCAGCAGATCGACTATCCGTCAACTGGCCCCGACCTGCCGGATTACGAACCTCGCGGTTGTCCGCGTGGTGCAGCGTTTTCCTGGTACACCTATTCACCGACCCGTATTCGCTACCCCTACATTCGCAGCCAGCTCCTGGAGTTTTACCGTGACGCAAAGAAGCGCAACACGGACCCTGTGTTGGCGTGGCGCGAAGTGGTAGAGGATCCGCAGAAGTCGCAGGCTTACAAGCAGGCCCGTGGAAAGGGTGGCATGGTTCGCGTTTCGTGGGATGAAGCCCTGGAGATCGCAGCCGCAGCCCACGTCTACACGATCAAGCGTTACGGCCCGGACCGCATCGCGGGATTCTCGGTTATTCCCGCTATGTCAATGATTTCCTACGGCGCGGGATCGCGGTTCATCGAGCTGATCGGCGGAACGATGCTGTCGTTCTACGACTGGTACGCAGACCTTCCGCCCGCATCACCGCAGGTGTTTGGCGACCAGACGGACGTGCCGGAATCTGGCGACTGGTACAACTCCGATTACCTGATCATGTGGGGATCCAACATCCCGCTGACGCGTACCCCCGACGCGCACTTCATGACGGAGGCCCGCTACCACGGCCAAAAAGTCGTGGCGGTGTCCCCGGATTATGCGGATAACACGAAGTTTGCCGACGAGTGGTTGCGCGTCGCTCCCGGTACAGATGGTGCGCTCGCCCTCGCAATGGGACACGTTATTTTGAGTGAGTTCCACGTGCGCGATAAGGCTCCATATTTCTTGGATTACATGCGCAAGTACACGGACTCGCCGTTCCTGGTTACGTTGAAGGAACGCGACGGCGCGTACGTGCCCGCCAAGTTCCTTACCGCCGCCCACCTGCCCGACGGCGTGGGCGACGATATTAAGCAAAAGGATTCCCCGAAGTTCCGTCCGCTCGTGTGGGACGAACGCGGTTACGTAGCCGATCCGGGTGGTTCCCTTGCAGATAGATATGGCGAGGGCGGTGCTGGCAAGTGGAATCTAACCCTGCAGGGCACCAAGCCGGCCATGTCCCTGATCGATGACAATGATGGAGCTGTTGAACTACTGCTCCCGCGCTTTGATCTGCCCGGCTCGGAGCGTACGAATAACTCGATCGGCGCTGGTGTCGTAACCCGCGGCGTTCCGGTGAAGAAGATCGGCGACCAGTTGGTAACAACCGTGTTCGACCTGCTGCTGGCACAGTACGCGGTCAAGCGCGACGGCCTCCCTGGTGAATGGCCCGAAAACTATGAGGACGCCTCCACACCCGGTACGCCGGCCTGGCAGGAACAGCACACCGGAGTCCCCGGCAATGCGGCGATCCGCATTGGTCGAGAGTTCGCCCAGAACGCCCTCGACACCAAGGGACGTTCCATGATCGTCATGGGTGCTGGAACGAACCACTATTATCATTCGGACCAGATTTACCGATCGTTCCTGGCACTTTGTTCGATGTGTGGAACGCAGGGCGTGAATGGTGGCGGATGGGCCCACTACGTGGGTCAGGAAAAGGTTCGCCCGATCACCGGCTGGCAGCAGTACGCGTTCGCGCTGGACTGGCAACGACCGGCACGCCAGATGATTTCTGCAGGATTCTGGTATCTAACCACGGATCAGTGGCGCTATGACACGGCGGAAGCAACCGCTGTGGGATCGCCGCTTTCAGAAGGATCGCTGGATGGCCAGCTGACCGCCGACACGCTCGTTGAAGCTTCCAAGCGCGGTTGGATGCCGTCCTACCCGACGTTTGATCGCTCGACGCTACTGCTTGGACAGGAAGCCCAAGAAAAGGGCGTAGACCCGAAGCAGTACATTGTCGACCAGTTAAAGAGCGGCGCCCTCAAGTTCGCCTGCGAGGACCCGGACAATCCGGAAAACTACCCGCGCATCCTGCTCAACTGGCGCACAAACCTGATGGGTTCATCGGCAAAGGGCACGGAGTTCTTCCAAAAGCACATGCTCGGCGCAGACAGTGCCGTGTTCGCAAAGGAAAGCCCCGAAGGCAAACGTCCTAAGAAGATGAAATGGCGTGACGAGGGCGCTCGCGGCAAGCTCGATCTGATGATGACGCTCGACTTCCGCAACACCTCGACGACACTTCACTCCGACATTATTTTGCCGGCAGCGACCTGGTATGAGAAGCATGACCTGTCATCAACGGACATGCACCCGTTCGTGCACTCTTTCAACGCGGCGATCAACCCGCCGTGGGAGGCGCGCACGGACTTCCAGATCTTCCAAACGCTGGCTGGAATCGTGTCTGAGATGGCGCAAACCCACCTGGGCACACAGCTGGACGTGCTTCCGGCTCCGCTGTCGCACGACACTCCGGACGCAATGGCCAACCCGGAGGGCATCGTTCCCGACATTGACGAGGTCGGCCTGATCCCCGGTGTCACGATGCCGAAGCTGATTCCGATTGAGCGTGACTACACGAAGATCATCGACAAGTTCAATACCCTCGGGCCCCTGGTCGACAAGGTCGGCATGGCGGTCAAGGGCGTCCAGTACATGCCTGACCGTGAGGTCCGCGAACTGGGCGACAAGAACGGTCGCGCACTAAGCGGAGCGGGCACCGGCAGGCCGCTACTCAACACGGACATCAAGGCAGCCGACACTGTCCTGGCACTGTCCGGCACCGGCAACGGCCGCCTAGCAACCCAGGGATTCAGGAACCTGGAGAAGCGCACCGGCACCGAAATGGCTCACCTGTCCGAAGGTGATGAAGGCAAGCGCCTAACCTTCAAGGAAGTGACCATCCAGCCGCGATCCGTTGTCACCTCGCCAGAATGGTCGGGCTCCGAACACGACGGTCGCCGCTACTCCGCTTTCGTGATCAACATCGAACACGATAAGCCTTTCCACACCCTGACGGGACGTCAGCAGTACTTCATCGACCACGACTGGATGCGAGACATGGGAGAACAACTCCCCATTTACCGTCCGCCGCTCGACCTCCATCATCTATATGGCGAACACGCCGTTGGTGATACACCGCAGGACGAGGACGGAGTCGCGCAAGTCGCAGTGCGATATCTGACCCCGCACAATAAGTGGGCGATTCACTCGCAGTACTTCGACAACCTGCACATGCTGGCGCTGGGGCGCGGTGGGCAAACCATTTGGATGTCCCCCCAGGATGCGGAAAAGATCGGGGTTCGCGACAACGACTGGATTGAAGCTCACAACCGCAACGGTGTCGTCGCTGCGCGCGCGATCGTGTCGCACCGCATGCCGGAAGGCACCGTCTTCATGTACCACGCGCAAGAACGCACCGTGGCTACACCAGTTGCAGAGAAATCCGGGAAGCGTGGCGGTATCCACAACTCGCTGACCCGAATCCTACTGAAGCCGTCCCACCTGATTGGTGGGTACGCGCAACTGTCATACGCGTTCAACTACATCGGCCCGACCGGCAACCAGCGTGACGAAGTTACGCTGATTCGTCGCCGCAGCCAGGAGGTGCAGTACTGATGAGAGTCATGGCTCAAATCGCAATGGTGATGAACCTCGATAAATGCATCGGGTGTCACACCTGCTCTGTGACCTGTAAGCAGGCATGGACGAACCGCGAAGGCACTGAATACGTCTGGTTCAACAACGTTGAAACCAGGCCCGGTGTCGGATACCCGCGCGGATATGAAGACCAGGCAAAGTGGGAAGGTGGTTGGACGAGGACGGAATCCGGCAAGCTCAAGCCGCGCGCCGGAGGTCGGTTGAAGAAGCTCGCAACGATCTTCTCAAACCCGAACATGCCGCAGATCGACGACTACTACGAGCCCTGGACGTACGAGTACGAAACGCTACTCGGAGCAGGAAAGTCGAAGTTCATCCCCACAGCCCGCCCGATTTCGCAACTGACCGGCGAACCGATGGACAAGATCGAGTGGGGTTCGAACTGGGACGACGACCTGGGCGGTTCAATGGAGACGCTCGATGAGGATCCAATCTTGAAGAAGATGAACCTCGAGGTCAAGACGCAGATCGAACACACCTTCATGTTCTACCTGCCGCGCATCTGTGAACACTGCCTGAATCCCGCGTGCGTTGCGTCGTGTCCGTCGGGTGCGATGTATAAACGCGTCGAGGACGGAATTGTGCTGGTCGACCAGGACAAGTGCCGCGGATGGCGCATGTGTGTTTCGGGATGCCCGTACAAGAAGGTTTACTACAACCACAAGACGGGGAAGGCGGAAAAGTGTACGTTCTGCTATCCGCGCCTTGAGGCCGGTGAGCCGACCGTTTGTTCGGAAACTTGCGTGGGGCGCCTGCGCTACCTGGGTGTCATCCTGTATGACGCTGACCGCGTAAGTGAAGCCGCCGCCGTGGAGGACGAGCACGACCTCTACATGGCCCAGCGCGACATCATGCTGGATCCGTACGATCCGAAGGTGGTTGCCGCCGCGGAGGAAAACGGAGTTCCGCATGACTGGATCACGGCCGCACAGCAGTCGCCGATCTGGTCGCTGATCCAGGAATACGAAGTCGCCCTGCCGCTTCACCCCGAGTACCGCACGGTTCCAATGGTCTGGTACATTCCGCCGCTATCCCCGGTCGTTGACGCTGTCACCGAATCGGGCAATGACGCGGAGGACTACAAGATCCTGCTGACCGCCCTCGCCAACATGCGCATCCCGGTTGAGTACCTCGCCGGCCTCTTCACCGCTGGCGACACCCGCCCGGTTGAAAAGTCGTTGCGTCGTCTGGCAGCAATGCGTTCATACATGCGTGATTTGCGCATTAAGGGTGAAGGCAACGAGGACGCGGCTAAGGCTGTCGGTATGACTGGCGTGCAGATTGAGCGCATGTACAGGCTGCTCGCGATCGCTAAGTACGATGACCGCTACGTCATTCCGACAACTTCGCCGGAGGTTCCACGCGGAATCGCGGATCTTGGCCTTGGTAGCAGTGATGTGAACCAGGCGGTAACTCCGATGGGTACTCGTGCTTACGCCTCCGTTGGCGTTGGCGCGCCGGAGGGGTGCGCGGCCGGATGCTTCGGCGCTGAGCCTGTAAATCCTGCAGCTAACGCTTCCGCTGTTGGCAGGGTCAACCTTCTTAACTGGGGTGACAAGTCGTGAGGACTCGCTTTGTGAACTCGCCGCGCCTGCCCTACGTGCAGTCGGTTGACTGTACAGAGGGGCAGCGCCGGGCTGTGTTCATGGCGGCTTCCATCCTGCTGGACTATCCCGGCGAGGACTTTTCCGACCGGCTCGAGGCCGTGCGGGAAGCTCTGCCGGACATGCCGGATGTGATTGCCGACCAGTTCGCTGAGTTTGCTGACTGGGCGGGGGAGCAACCAATCTTCGACCTCGCTTCGCATTTCGTAGAAACGTTCGATCAGCGCCGACGTTGCGCACTTTGGCTGTCTTACTACGCAGTCGGAGACACTCGCCAGCGCGGCGCCGCGATCCTCGGTTTCAAGTACGCGATGCGCGACGCGGGGTGGGAGATGGAGCGGGATGAGCTTCCCGACTATCTGCCCGTCGTCCTCGAATTTGCGGCATATGACCAGGGTGACACTGCCGTCAACCTGCTGTCATCGCATCGGGAGGGACTCGAAGTGCTGCGCTCGGCCTTGCTGTCAGCAGACAGCCCGTATCACCACATCGTTGCCGCGGTATGTGCGGCTCTTCCAGAGATCGACATGGAAACCGCGCAACGATTCCAAAAACTTATTACCCAAGGACCGCCCGCCGAACTCGTCGGAATCACCGACACGAGTACCGGTATGGCACCCTTTTCACTGACAGGGACGGACTAATGACCACTCTCGAAACAGTGCTTTGGGTTGCACTGCCATATATTTCCCTAACCCTAATGATCGGTGGTCTGATCTGGCGATACCGCTCCGACCAGTTCGGATGGACCTCCCGATCATCAGAAATCCATGAACACGTGATTCTGCGCGCAGCGTCACCGCTGTTCCACTTCGGTATCATCTTCGTTTTCCTCGGACACGTACTGGGTCTGATAATCCCGAAGAGCTGGACCGCAGCGATTGGCGTGTCAGACCACGCGTACCACATGGGTGCCGTGATCTTCGGCGGCATTGCCGGCCTCATGACCATCGTTGGAATGTTTGGCCTGCTGTACCGCCGGTTTGTCACCAAGCGCGTGCGACTCGCGTCCTCTACCCGCGATAAGGTCGTGTGGTTCTTCCTAGCTATCCCGATTCTGCTGGGCGGTTACGCAACAGCGGCTCACCAGATATTTGGTGCTCCGGGAGGATTCGACTACCGCGTTACGATCAGCCCCTGGCTACGTTCAATCCTGTCGTTCCAGCCGCAGCCGGAACTGATGGCGAGCGTGCCGACTGCGTTCAAACTGCACGTGATTGCAGCGTTCATTCTGTTTGCAGTCTGGCCGTTTACGCGCCTGGTTCACGTGACTTCCGCACCGGTTCTTTACCCGACGAGGCCGTACGTGGTTTACCGTTCGCGTGAAGCAACCACGGTTGATAACAAGCGCGAAGGTTGGGATCCGGTTGCTACTCGTCCCACTCCGGAGGGCCAGACGCCTTCCCAAGGAGCTTAGGTTTAGCCGTTCCACCCGCGGAGTATATAGTTGTATCTAAAGATTTTCGTTAGTTCGGTAAAACTGAGGTAACAAAGTCTAATCTCCCAACTATGTACCCGCGGGTGCGTAGGCAAATATGCACTAACCAAGAGCTGACAAAGTGAGCGAACAAGAAGACCGACCGCAGGGCGCCGCTGATGTTGCCGCGATGATAGGTAGTGTCGCGGCTCTTAGTAGTGCCCAAAATACGATGCTTACGACTCTCTCTGAGTCCGTTACGCCCCTAACTGTTGCCGAGATCGCGGAAAAATTGGGGTTGCACCACAACTCCGTTCGAGAAACCCTGGACGCCCTCGTAAAACTAGACCTTGTAACGCGACATAAAAAGGCGCCCACTGGGCGGGGGCGACCATCTTGGGTTTATGAGGCGACGGCTCCGGCATCCTTGGAGAGCTTCGTGCGCCAAATTTCGGCGATAATCGGGGCGCTGACGGACTACTTACGTGAAACTGCTGACGATCCGTGTGCGGAAGCGGAGAAAATCGGACGCAAGTGGGGCGAGGAGATGATGCGCTCCGCCGAAGTCCCTGACCATTCGCACATTAATTTCCGCAACGAGGTCGAGCGGCTTGACGTTCACACCTCTAAGGTCCGACTGTTCCTGTCTTCAATGGGGTATGCGGCAACGCAGGGGGACCAGCCGAACTCGTTCGAACTGCGGCAGTGCCCTCTGCTTGGCACGATTGAGCGTGGGAAAGAGGCGGGCGACCAGTTCCCGCTTGCGTGCGCCATGCATAAGGGTTTACTCAACGGGATTCTTGAGAAGACCTCTCACGGACACGTCGATGTAGACCTGAAATCGCAGGTACGCCCGGGCGCGTGTTCCGTGACCTTAAAACCGGCAAGGTGGCTTGATTAGCGAGATTGTTTGACTAGCAAGATTGCTTGAATAAGATAACTTGCAAACAAAGCGGCCGGTCTATTTCGGACCGGCCGCTTACTGTATGTCTTCGCCGCTTCTCATCTGCGGGTAGGCACTACTGTTGCCTTGGCGCAGGTGCCTCGCTACGCAGTGGTTATTGCGTCGTAATCACCGGGCGTTGCTTACTTCGCCGCGCCTTCCTTGACGGCCTCAGCGAACCACTTGGTGATAGAAGTCGGGTGCGTGATAGCGGTGCCAACAACTGCGGCCCAAGCGCCGGCCTCCATGACTTGGCGTGCCTGATCGACCGTGTGGATACGGCCTTCGCAAAGAACCGGGTGATCCGGGAAGGCTTCCACGATCTGGGTTAGAGCCTCAAAGTCGGGGCCATCCGTCTTCGGACGCTCACCGGAGTATCCCGCAAGCGTGGTGGACAGAATGTCGCTACCTGCTTCAGCGGCCCTAACTGCGTCCTCGAAAGATCCACAATCGGCCATGACAACGGCACCTTCATCGTGGAGGGCGGCCACGGTCTCTGCGTAGGTGAGGCCATCGGGACGGGGACGGCGAGTCGCATCGAGCGCAACAATGTCCGCTCCAGCCATTAGGCAGGAACGTGCGTGACGCAGTGTGGGGGTGATGAAAACGCCCTCGTGGCCGTCTTTCCAAAGTCCAATGACGGGAACTTCGACCTGGCCACGGATTGCGGAGATATCGGCAAGTCCCTGACAGCGGATGGCGACGGCGCCGCCCTGCTCAGCGGCGAGCGCGATTTGGGCCATGGTTTCTGGGTGGCGCATCGGTTCGCCCGGGTACGCCTGGACGGAGACGACGAGTCCGCCTTTAATCTGCTCTAGAAGGGTTTTTGCTCGATCGTTCATTGTGATCTCCCGGTTTATTCTTGAGTTGTTTGAAGGTTTGCGGCAGCGACGGTCGCGCCCAGCAGGGGCGCCTTGGATCCGAGGGTGCCTTCAAGTATTTCGATTTCCCTAAGTGCGGGTAGCGCGCCGGCTTGGAAAGCGTCCTTCAGGGCGTTCCACCACAGTTCGCCCGACCTCGTGACCGATCCGGAAAGCACCACGGCCTGTGGATCGACGCAGTTCGCAATGCCGGCAATCGAGTCGCCGAGCGCAGCACCGGAATCAGAAAGGATCAGCTGTGCGAAAGCTTCGCCAGCATCTGCGCGGTCGGTGATTTCTCGGCCGGAGGCGACTTCGGACTCCTGGTCACGTTTGGCGTTGTAAATAGTGACCTGACCGGTGCCGGACGCGACGGATTCGATGTGTCCACTAGCGCCGCACGAGCATTCAAATCCCGCTGCAAGCGGATGCGGAACGTGGCCGACGTGACCGGCCGCGAAGTGGGCGCCCAGGTGAAGTTTTCCATCTGAAATGATCGCGCCGCCGATGCTGGTTCCCACAGCGACCGCAAGCATCGAGTCGAATCCCTTGCCTGCTCCGTAAGTCCACTCGCCGAGCGCATGCGCGTGCACGTCGTTCAAAACTGCGACGGGAAGGCCGAACTCTTCTTCCACAAGCTTGCCGAGTGGTGTTCCCGCCCACCCAATAATCAAGTCAGTTGCCGAAGTGATCGAACCAGTTTCCGTGTTCACGACTCCCGCAGAAGCAATACCGATACCGGCGGGCGTTTCATTTGCGAGGTCGAGGCAACGGCGAACGGATTCATAAACGGCCTCAACGACTGCCTTGGAACCAGATTGGGCAGGAGTTGGAATCTCGGATTTCTCGCTAACACTAGGGAGGCCGGAGCCCTCCACGGTAACCAGAGCTGATGCGATCTTTGTGCCGCCGATGTCGACGGCGACGAACAACCTGGGTTCGGTTGGGGTTGCTGAGGGGAGGGTTTCTGATGAACTTCCTGCCACTGCCGGCTCCTTCGCGCATGCAGATGATGTACTTAGCTAAATCCTAACAGATAAGACATCTGATGATAACGGGAAGTGTGCCCCAACTCGAACCATTACGGAGGGCGATTCGTCACATAACTCATTCCGCAAGACTGGCGATTCCTCGCAGAAAAGATTTCCCCATGGCTTGACGATTTGAGTCTTGTTTCGCGTGGTATCACATTGGTATCATTTTCTCATGGCGATGACACTTAGGCTCTCTGAGAAGGATGAACAAATCCTTGAGGATATTTCGAAGAAGGAAGGCGTGAGTAAGCAGGAGGCTACAGCTCGCGCAATACGAGAATATGCCCGCCGTCGAAATCATGAGGACGCTGTGGAGGCTTCCTCACAAAAGGTTCGTGAACGTTACGCGGATGTCCTCAGAAGGCTGGGCGAGTGACTGAATATCTAACGCTTGAGGATCTCCTCTCTCTCGTAAGCGATCTAAAGGTGGGTCCCGTACGTGATCTTGGTTTGCTCCAAAGTGCAGCTTCCCGACCTGAGACTGAGCTTTGGGGGCAAGAAGCCTACCTTTCTTTGGAGGAAAAAGCGGCGGCGCTTCTTCATTCCCTAGTCAGAAATCATGCACTAGTCGATGGAAATGAACGTCTAGGTTGGCTTGCCACTGTCGTATTCCTTGACATCAATGGTCGGTGGCTAGAGGTCGACGATGATTCCGCTGTCGACTTCGTTCTACGAGTAGCGAGCGGAGAAGTCTCCATTGAAGACATCACCGACTGGCTAAGAGCGCGAAAATAGTTCGTAAGGAACGAAACTAAACCAGACACCTTCCGTTTCGCGTTCCCAAAGCATGCCGATTCCATGCTCGAGGGCGACTATGCTCTGGTAACCATGATGGCGCGGATTGATGGCGAGCTTCTGCCAGTTCGCCGCCCGCTCAAACTGTTTTGAACGATCGGTCGCGCGCTCGGGTCGCTCGGAAAGATCAGCCGCTCGTCCAGACTGCTCGGAAAGACCAGCCCCGCGCATGCGACACAGATCAGCCGCGGGCGTTCGATACAGAGTCCCGCACCCGCGATAGGGCAACATTCGCGACGCGTTCGCAAAGTACACAAAGTCACCCGCTACGGTCGCTGACGGTTGACAGAAGATTTCCGAAACCTCAGTTTCTTCCGTGACTCCATCCCAAGTGAGGCCACCATCCCTCGAAACCGCCCTCTGCACGAACGGTCTCTGCGACCTCGAAAACATGACAACGGTTCCGTCACGTAGCTCGACCACAGTCGATTCCGACATCGTTGCCGCCGGATTCGTGAACGTACGCGGGTGGATCCGCTCGCCGTCTACAGTCCGATCGTCGTTCGTCGAAGCCGACCGCGCCCACGTCTGTCCGTCATCGTCGGAATAGATCACCGCCGCCGAAAACTGCGACGCGTCCTCATTCGAAAAATACACGGGCACCAGCAGCCGGCCCGCATGTTCGCCGCGTTCCAAGCGGATTCCGGATCCGGGTCCGATTCCCAAGAACGTCATCCAATCGTCCTTAACGCTGCTTGTTAACAGACGAGGGCGAGACCAGGTTTCACCCCTATCTTCAGACGTAACGATAGCGATGTGCCCCGTTGGAACGATGGACAAGTCGCCTTCGCCCAGGATTTCCGGGCCAGCTTCGGCGACAAACTCGGTGGGTTCTCCACTACATGTGACGACCGGTGTCGGTTTGCTGGACCAGCCTCCGGGGATGAGGAATTCCTCGCCGTCGCGTGAAACCAGAAGCAGATCCTCGCCCTCATGCCCGTGACCAGGCGCTGAGTTCAACAACCCGATTCCAGCCGGATACAGGTCAAACAGCAGGTGGATGCGACCTTGCGCATCCTCGATATACGCCGGATCGGTCACCGAAATCGGATTATCCGGCGCAGACGGGTAGCCCGCTATCTCCTGAGGAGCAGACCAAGTCTCGCCCTCGTCGTCTGAAAATGACGAAACAATTCGGGTTACGTTCGGGGAATCATTTGGGAGGCCGTGGCGCGCATCCGCGAACGCTACCAGGCGGCCACTCGAATGACGCAACAGGCTTGGAATCCTGTGGAAAACTCCGTCCGGAAACCGGTCAAATACAGGAGTCTGAGCAATCGCGGCCCGGTCGGCGAGCGCCGCAATCTGCTGGTCATTAAGGGCCGGGTAGATCGCATCGCGGCCAACTTCGCCCATGAGGCGTTCGCCCTGCAAGGATTGCCCGATGACGAATCGGTCGACGCGGGGTCCGGTTCCGGCTGCGCGTCCGTGTAGCCAGCCGTCGACGAACACCTCTATTGCGCCACCAACAAAGGCGACAGTCAGGTCGTGCCAGCGTCCATCTGCCCAAGAGCCCTTGCACTCAACCGTGGTGCTGGCCGCCGGAAGATCAACCTGGATTCCGTCCTCGTTGATGAAGGCGGTGAGGGTCGGTTCTCCTTGGTCGCTCGCGGCGAAAACCGCGCCGTACTGCGCCGGGCCGCGCACGCGGAAACGTGCGTGGGGGGACCATTCGTGAAGGTCGCGCACTCGCGTAGCGTCTGCGCGGTTCAGGGCCATGGTTGCGAATTTAACTAGGGGAGTGGGCAGCGGGCTGTTTTCCCGAACAACGCGTGCGATGTCTTCGTAGGTGACGTTGCCAGCGTCACCTTCCTGCTTAGCTGTGCGCGCGGGATCACCAACAGTCGCTGGTCGCGTTGCCTGTTCGTTAGAGTTGCCAACTACGCCCTCGTAATCGGCATTGATCGGAGCGGAAATCGAAACGGGAGACGACCAGACTTCGTATCCGTCCAGGAAAATGCGGGTCGGCCCGCCCGTATATATGGCAACGGTGTGGTCGGTGCGCAGGCGCGTGTCCTCGAGGACGTAGTGGAAATCGGAGGCGGCGTTGCCGGTGAACTCCAGGTGATTGCCGACTACGGATAGGTTCCAGTCGGGTCCGCTCATCACGGTGCCGGCCCTGCCCGACCACTTTGAAAACCACACGTTGCGCGGTGTCATGTCTACGTCCTTCTTCAGTTCAAACCAAGATCAAGATGAGAGCCGCAAGCATGAAAAACGGCACGCCTCAAAAGTGGCGCGACAACACAAGCAGCGGCACGCCTCAAGAGTGGTGCGCGCAAACTCGAAAGTCTGCACGCACCACTGAGGAACCATCGTCAGTTGAGGTCCAAAATATTCGCAAGCGGCTCGTAATGCTTGTAGACGGCGTCCTGATACGCTTCGACATCGCCCGCCTGAGCGGTTTCGAGCATAAGGGCGTGCGCCTTCGCTGTCTTCACGAGGTCCTGCTTAATCACGTCCTCCATCTTCGGAATGAAGGATTGGTGCACCATCCACATCGCGGCGACCAGCTGATCAAGCAGGGCATTATCCAAATACGACGTGATGCCGTTGTGGAAAGCGATGTCCTCTTCGAGGTAGTTCTCGCCAGCTTCTGCCTTTTCGATCATGGTTACGACGAGCTGCTCCAAGTTCGGATCCGAAGTTCCCTTCATCTCCCGAACGACACTGGAAGCGATTCCCAAATCGATGTACCTGCGAATCGCAACGACGTGTCGTAGTGATTCAGATCCTTCAAAATGGTCGAGGGCGTAGCGAAGAACCAGTGTTTCAACCATTGGGTTAAGCGACATCTCTCCAACGAACGAGCCGCGTCCTTGCTGGACTCGCACAATATCGAGAGCTTCAAGCTTCCTAATGGCTTCACGCACGGAAGATCGGGATACGCCTAGGTGTTCGCACAGCTGCACTTCAGTGGGCAAAGGGTCACCAGGCTTGAGCCTTTGTTCAAGAATGTAGGACTTTATCGCGTCCATCGTGGCTTTGGACCTGTGAACAGACGCAATTCGCCCAGAATCGGCCTTTTTTGCTTTCGCAGGAAAATTGATGCGCGAAAGCGGTTGCATCATGTTGTCTGTCATCATACGATTATTATAACTGACACGGAGCGACGACGCCTCGGACACCACTGGTGACACCAGCGGCGACACCTCGGGCGCACCTACCGGCACCCTGAACCTGGGTGTTGCTTACGAAACAACTAACTACGACCCCTCCACCACGTCCTCGGCCCTTGCGATGGGCACGAACTGGCACGTGATGGAAGGCCTGTACGAGTTCGATATGGCAACATACGAGGTTTACCCCGCACTTGCTGACGGCGAACTAACTCAGGTTTCCGACACCGAGTACGAGGCCACGATCCGTGAAGGTGCTAAGTTCTCTGATGGCACCGACGTAACCACCGACGACTACCTTGAGTCCTGGGCACGTACCACTGATCCGACCTCGATCTACCAGCAGTTCTTCGACATGGTCGACACGGTAGAAGCCAAGGACGAAAGCACCCTGGTCTTCAAGCTGAAGTACCCGTTCGCTAACCTGGCTGACCGCCTAGGCAACGTCAAGGTCGTCCCGGCTTCCTCCACCCAGGAAGAAATGACCGCGTTCCCGATCGGTACCGGCCCGTTCAAGTACGACACCATCACGGACACCGCTGTTGAAGCTTCGCCGAACGAGCACTACAACGGCTCCAAGCCTGCAACCGTTGAGAAGATGCACTGGGACGTCCTCAAGGATGACTCTGCACGTCTCTCCGCAGCACTTGGCGGCACCATTGACATCATGGAAACCGTTCCTTCCACTCTGAAGGAGCAGGTTGAGGGCGCTGGCTGGACCATTCAGGAAACCCCCGGCTACAACAACGCTTTCGTAATGTTCAACACCTCGAAGGCTCCGTTCGACAACCCTGAGGTACGTCAGGCATTCCACAAGGCCATCGACCGCGAGAAGCTAGTTGAGCAGGGCCTCTCTGGTGACGCAAAGGTCGCTACCTCCTTCCTGCCGGAAGTTAACCCGGCTTACAAGAAGGCTGAAACCCAGTTCGACATGGACACCGCGGCAGCAGAAGCAGCTTTCGCTGACGCTGGCCTCACCGAAATCACGCTGATCACCACGGACCACGCATGGATCGCTAACCTCATCCCGCAAATCAAGCAGGACCTCGAGGGCGCTGGCCTGAAGGTTAACGTCCAGTCCATGGCTTCCTCTGACCTCTACGCGAACTACGCAGACGTTGAGAACCCGACCTTCGATGTGGCAATCGCTCCTGGTGACCCGTCCGTATTCGGTCAGGACCCGGGCATCATCATTGATTGGTGGTACGGCGACAACGTCTGGACCCAGCAGCGTACCTTCTGGCAGGAATCCGATCCGGAGGCCTACCAGGCACTGCGTGACCTCGTAGCCGAAGCTTCACAGCTTGAGGGCGACGAAGCCAATGCTAAGTGGGGCGAAGCTCAGGATCTAATCGCTGAGAACGTACCGCTATTCCCGCTGTTCCACCGCACCATGATCACCGGTGTGAACGAAGCTAAGGTACAGGGCTTCCAGGGCATTGGAACCACTGGTCTTGCAGCACTTGGCGTTACCGTCGAGTAAAACTCACAAATGTAAGACAAGTAGAAGGGGCGGGATCCTGTCCCGCCCCTTCGTCTTACAACTTTTCAATAACCATTAAAGCTTTTCCGTAAACATCCATCAGTTCTCAGCGCAGATAGAACAGGAAATGGGTTGTGAATAATCTTATTAGACTCTTAGGTCGGCGTTTGATCGCGCTGCCGATCATGGTGATTGGAGTGACCTTACTGGTCTTCTTCGTCATGTATCTGTCGCCCATCGACCCCGCTTACTCCGCACTGGGCGAATTTGCAACGCCGGAAGCACTCGAACAATACCGGATCGACAACGGTCTAAAGGACCCGTTCCTGGTTCAGTACATTAACTACTTGGGTGGCATGATCCAGGGTGATCTTGGATCCTACGGCGTGGGCAGCTCGAACCGCGTGTCAGACCTTGTAGGCACCGCACTACCGATCACCCTTCAACTAACTTTCTTCGGCCTTATCATTGCGGTTATCTTTGCATTCCCGCTAGGCATCATTGCCGCTATCTACCGCGACCAGTGGCCAGACCAGGTCATTCGCGTTCTTTCAGTAATCTTCCTTGGCACCCCGTCATTCTGGCTAGCCTCCCTCCTTGTACTTGCGTTCGTGGGTGGGTCTCTACCGGTCTCGGGTACATTGCCTTCATTCACCGGCGATTTCTTCGGCTGGTTCGCACGCATGCTGCTACCTGCAATCGCCCTTGCAACTCCAGTCATCGGTCAGATGACCCGTGTTGTTAGGACGTCAATGGTAGAAGAGCTTGACTCCGACTACGTGCGTACCGCGCTTGGCGCTGGAATCCCGCGTTCAGTGGTTATCTCTCGAAACGTTCTGCGAAACGCGCTTATCACCCCAGTAACGGTGCTGGGCTTGCGTGTTGGCTACCTAATCGGTGGCGCAGTCGTTATCGAAATCATCTTCAACCTGCAGGGCATGGGCCGCGTACTCGTAACCGGTATTCAGGCGAACTACGTGACCCTGGTACAGGGTGGCGTGCTCGTCGTTGCGATCGCGTTCGTCGTACTGCTCTCGCTCCTCGCACCCGTGCTCGCCCCGTACAGCCCGTCGCAAACCTTTGCTAACTGGGTCGCACCAAGCTCCGAACACCTCTTCGGAACAGACCACGTGGGTCGTGACATCCTGTCGCGTCTGCTTTACGGCGGCCGCTACTCGATCGCAATCGGCCTATTCGCAGCACTTCTATCCCTCATTGTCGGAGCCATCATCGGCACAATCGCCGCGGTTTCACGCAAGTGGGTTAACGAAGTCATCATGCGCATCATGGACGTCATCATGGCGATCCCTGGTATCGCATGGCAGCAGTAATGGTGCTCGTGTTCTCCAAGCGCCTGGACCCTGACAACGTTGCCGGAATCGTTACCGTAATCATCATCGCAATCGCGTTCGTTTACACACCGCAGATCGCACGTATCGTTCGTGCAAACGTGATGAGTGCATACGGTGAGGACTACGTACGAGCCGTGATCGTTTCAGGTGCGAAGGCACCTTGGATCGTAACCAAGCACGTTGTTCGTAACACTGCAGCACCTGTCCTGGTGTTCGCAACCGTCCTCGTCGCTGACGCGATCATCCTGGAAGCATCCCTAACCTTTATTGGTTCAGGTCTGCAACCCACCATGGTTCCGACGTGGGGTAACGTCCTGTCTGAGGCGTCCTCCTCCGGTTCGATCCTGGCTGGCATGTGGTGGACGGCTACGTTCCCCGGCATCATGATCATGATTACCGTTTTGTGCCTAAACATTTTGTCTGAAGGCATCACGGACGCGATGGTTGCTGCACCTTCCTCGAACCAGAAGGTTCAGGCAGTTTCCGGCGAGCGTGAAGAGGACCGTCTACTCCTCGACCCGCGCCTTGCTCACGCTGAGCAGGCAGAGGCTCTGCAGGAACGCATTGACCAGCTGGGCACTGTTGAAAAGCAGCGCACCGACCGCTTTGCCCCTGTTGAAACCGGCAAGGTCTTGCTCGAGGTTAAGAACCTTTCGATCAAGTTCCCGCGCCACGGTGACGTGAACGTCGTTGATCACGTTTCCTTCTCGGTTCGCGAGAACGAAACCATGGGTCTGGTTGGCGAATCCGGATGTGGTAAGTCAATCACCGCC
>FZPS01000176.1_pt19 | contig 41842 bp, 32 predicted proteins | sample 1817821 | NCBI WGS metagenome assembly FZPS01 (sample SAMEA104158645, study PRJEB21678) | metagenome | place: Germany | collected 2015-04-21 | reverse complement strand
CTGGCGGTTGCGGAAACCATAATAGCAAAGGGTACGGCTAAGGGCCCTTTGAAGCCAGAGCACCTTAGGTTCTGGTACACCCGGCAAAAGAAGTCCAGGCCGGTGGTGCTCCTGCTGGATGCGTCAGCTTCCATGGCAGGCAGGCGCATGGCTGCAGCCAAAGAGTTTGCACGGCATCTTTTGGTTACTAGCAAAGAAAAAGTGTGCGTGGTGATATTCCAAGACTCAAGAGTTGAGGTTATATGCGATTTCACCAGAAATCCCCGCAAGCTGGAAGCCGGGCTTTCGCGCATACAAGCAGAAGGCCTCACCCCCCTGGCTAAAGGCCTGGAGACCGTAGGTGAACTTTGCCGGGGCAAGATGATTAAGCCCCTGGTATTGTGCGTCACCGACGGCATCCCGACTGTGCCCTACAGAACCCTTTCCCCCATTGAGGATGCCATATCGGCCGCAAGAAATCTTGCAAAGCAAGGGATACGCATAGGTTGCATAGGGCTTCAGCCAAACCGCAGTTTCCTCAGGGAAATGATGGGTGCTGCCCGGGGATCCTTGTACATAGTTGACGAACTTGAAGCGTCCACCATGGCAGCCATAGCCCGGAAGGAACAAAAAGAATGAAACCCTCAGAAGGTCTCACCTAGCCTATAAATTTCCACTATAATCTCGTAGTAACAGTTTTGAGCCGGTTTGAATACTTTTAGAGCACGAGGTGCTGGGGGAGGAGAACCGTTGGACGCTTTCCGGGAGTTTATACCTGGTGCTGCAAATAGACACAATTATGGCCAAGACCGCAGAGGGCCTCAGAATCCTAGATTGTCTCAAGAAAGGGCTCCTATAATTGAATGCCTATTGAGGTACAGGGATACAGTCAGGTTGCATATGCCCGGACACAGGGGTGGAAAAGGGGCTGACCCTCTGCTCTTGTCCCTGCTTGGGCAAGAAACCTTCTTGAGCGACGTCACCGGCGTGCCTGCTATGGACGAACTCCACGAACCTCAAGGGTGCATTCGTCAGGCCCAGGAACTAGCAGCGGACCTTTTCGGAGCCGGCCACACATTTTTCATGGTCAACGGAACTTCCGGGGCCATCCACACCATGGTACTCTCGGCACTGGACGACGGCGATTACATCATTATCCCCCGGAACATCCACAAGTCCATCTTGTCTGCGATAATCATGGCAGGTGCTAATCCATTATTTGTTAGGCCGGTATATGACGAATATCTGGGGTTTGCCCTAGGGGTTGATGCACAGGGCCTCATCCGTTACCTCCAAACCAATCCAGACGCCCGGCAGGCCAAGGCAGTGCTCTTGGTCAATCCCACTTACTACGGTACTTCGCAGAACCTTAGACCAATATGCGAAGCAGTTCACGGGCAAGGGAAATTGTTGTTGGTAGACGAAGCCCACGGCCCCCACTTTCATTTCCACAGAAACTTGCCTGAGCCGGCTTTAAGGGCAGGAGCAGACGCGGTGGCACAGGGAGCCCATAAGATGCTGGGCGCCCTCACCCAGGCGTCGATGCTGCATGTACAGGGGCCAAGGATTGACCTGGCGCGCACTAAAGCATGGTTTCAACACCTCACATCAACAAGCGCTTCGTACTTGCTGTTGGCTTCGCTGGATGCTGCCAGGCGTCAAATGGCGCTGAGCGGCCCGGAACTCATAGGCCGGGCCATCGAACTAGCAGGCATGCTGAGGGAAGAAGTAAACCATATTCCAGGGCTGTACTGCTTCGGAAGTGAGATCACAGGGCAACCCGGAGTGGATGCCCTGGATCCCACCAAAGTCACGGTAACCGTGCGGGAACTTGGGATTACAGGATATCAGGCTGAGACCTTTTTGAGGGATAAGCTGGGAATCCAGGTGGAAATGTCCGACCTGTACAACATCTTGGTTATCGTGAGTTTCGGGAACACCGAAGCAGACATCCGGGCCCTCCTGGAAGGGCTGCGGTCCCTGCGGCGTGCAGTAGAAGCAGGGGAACTCCCCAGGGACCTTCAGGCAGCTCAACAATCCATCCCGGACCTCCCCCCTATCCCTGAAATGGCGCTCAGCCCAAGGCAAGCCGTGCAGAGCAAATGGGAAAGGGTACCCCTTGAGCAAAGCAAGGGGCGCATCAGCGCGGAGGTGGTCACTTGCTACCCGCCGGGGATTCCCATCCTTTACCCCGGAGAAGTAATCTCACAGGAGACAATCGATTATCTCCGAATCATAAGCAGACTTGCGTTTGGGATTTCAGGCCCTGAAGACAAAACACTAACAACTCTGCGAGTGGTGAGGGACGTGTGAAGAAAGCGCTGCTCAATGCGTGGCCATCAGTAATTTCACACGGCGAAGAATGGCAGTCTGTAATTACCCTGGAACTTACTGCATTGCCTGACAAGATAGAGTTTGAGGAGGTATCAGGAGATGCGGATACCTCTTTGGAACGTGGGTCAGGAAACGCCAGAGGCTTTGCAGCCGTCCGGGATGAGACTTGGAAACCTGCTTATAAGTACAGCTTCACCCTCCACGGTGTGGGTTTGGTTATGGCGCCGGACGACATCTTGGTAGCCGACGGGCTGATAAAGCTGGTGAGGATCCAGCCGGACAACCCAGCCGCACCTGGCAGCCGTCGAGCGCATTATCCTGCCCAAAACCCTTACTCGCCCTGGGAAGCTCAGCCAACCAAAGAATACCCGGTCCAGGTACACGTGGATGTGGTCACCGAGTATCCCCTATGCGAACTTCCTAACGGGAAGCTGGTGCAAATAGAACAGACACCTGGCTTGCCTGCCACGGTGACGTTCCGTTTTTCGCGCAGGCCGCTCAAAGAACTGTTGAGGGGTGTAAGGATAGGTATCGACCCAGGTCACGGAGGCAGGGATAGGGGAATCCGAGGCCCGGTAGATCTCACAGAGAAATACGTAGCCCTTGAGATATCCCTGGAATTGTGCCGCATGCTCGAAGCCTCGGGAGCCCATCCAGTGATCACGCGTACCGAGGATGAGTACCTCCCTGAAGAAGAGCGGGTCAAGATACTCAGGGCAGGCAATCCTGCGTTGTGCGTCGAGATCCATGCTTCAGGCAGCGATGATCCCCTGGCCCAGGTCTACAGGCTTGCAGCAAAACAAGGTTGCGAGGATTCACAACTGCTTCTTAAAGAAATCGCCCTGGCTTTGCGGGAACGGATGGGCATCACGCCTGAATCAGAGACCCTGCCCCCACGCCCTGGGCTTGACATCCCCTGCGTAAGGGTTGAACCTGTGTGCCTTACGTACTTTGCTGACGAGGCTAACTTCAGGGCGCCCTTGTTCAGGAAACGGCTGGCCCAGTGTATATACAACGGCGTCGCGCGATATCTGCATAAACTCAAGACCCAGGCATCTTAGGACGAAAACCGTGCAAACTTCCGAGGTGAGCTTAGGTGGCATACCGCTGGGATGAACAAAATACCGCCATACTGCGGATCCGCACCCACCTTATCACAGACAGAGACGATCCGGCAGATGTAATCCGTCGCTACACCAAAGACATCGCAGCGCCCGGGGATTTGGTGGGGATAGCTGAATCGGTGGTAGCCATCATGCAGGGACGGGCCATCGATCCCAATACCGTAAGACCCGGGATCCTCGCCCGGCTGCTGTCCAGATTTGCCCATCCTGATGCCAGCATTTCAGCGGTGCGCTCCATGGAGATGGCTATACGGGAAGTAGGCGCTCCAAGGATCCTGGCAGCTGCAGCATGTGCGCTTGTAGGCAAAATCCTGGGCATCAAGGGGTTGTTCTTCCGCGTGGCCGGCCATGAAGTGGCCCAGATCGACGATTCAGGCGGCACAATGCCCCCCTTTGAAAGGCACATAATACTCGGACCCAAAGATCCCGATAGGGTAGCCAGGCAAGTGTGGAGACAAACAGGGCTGTGGACCTTGATACTCGATGTAAACGACAAGGGGGCGGTAGACATCCTGGGCAGCAGCCTGCCGCTCAAACCACATCAGGTTGAGTTCATTAAAGGTATCCTCAAGTCAAACCCGTTTGGCAATGACGACCAAAAAACCCCGCTCATTGTCATAAAGTTCTTAAATGAAAGAGCCGGGCAAGTCCCCGGCTCGGTGTAATCTCAGCCTTCATCCACCAAAGGCACTTTCTTGCCTATTGTCTCGAATCTATCCTGATTTCAACGGCTGTATGGCCATCCAAGGCTACCCTTATCACGTCGCCTTTTCTGAGGTCTTCCCAGGTCAAAGCGCGGTTATTGTAACTTACCTTGGTTTCGGAATCTGCAATCACCAGAGTCTTTTCACCCTGGTATTCCACAATCAGCACCGCTGCATAGTCGTAACGGGTGACGCTTTCAACCTTGCCGTAGAGATCTCCGAACGGGATTGGCTGCTTGGTAGCCAGAACTTCTATCCTTATTGCCTCTTCGCCGTCATGCTCCACCGTTACCTTGTCGCCTGTTGCCAGCCTGTCAGGGGACAATTTGGAGCTGCCACGGAAGATCTCGGTGGCGCTACTTACAGTGAGCATCACCTGTTTGCAGTCATCCTGCTTCACGACTATGGTCCTTGTCCTGGCAGTGGCACCGGACTTGATTTCAGCTATGATCCCGGTAGTTGCATACAGCTCGCTGTATTTCTCAAGGATCTCAACTTCCATCCCTGTATCCTTGACCAGTTTGACCTTTACCCTGTCTCCCGCTTGTATCTGGTTCTTGGGCACAACTTCACCCTTGTATGTCACCTTCACATTGGGCGACAGGGTGATCCTGTGGGTTTTGTCATTGCTGTCCCGCACCTCAATATCCATTTCGTCTCTTGCAATGCGGGTCTTGGTGACGATACCTGAAATGTATCTGGTATCCTTTTGCCGCTCAGTGACCTGGATGTACGCTACCTCGCCATCCACAATCACGAAGTCAGCCACATCGCCAACTGCAAGGTCCCGGTAGGCCAATTGGTCCCCGTCGTAATTAATGACCACGTCCTTATGCAAGTTAAGCGAACGTTTCCTACCGGTATCGGTCTCGATTTCCAAGACCCGCGTGTTGCCAGAGGTCTTCTTGGCCAAGATAGTGCCGCTTAAATGGGTGCTGTCGTCCTCAAGTATCCGGATGTAGTAAAGCTTGCCGTCTTGGAATTTGCCGTAGATGACGTCCCCGACTGTAAGCCGCGACGCTGCATATTCGTAGCGCCCATCTGTCACTGTGCAATCAGGCGCCACGGTCAGGGTGTCTGAGCCCTTATCCGTCCTGACGGTGACTACCACTTCACCCTTGCTTGTGGTGAGTTTCGAGATAATCGTACCAAGAATCTCGCCGCTTTTTACCGGCGCCGAACTGCCGCGCTTTACGATGGTAATCAACACCGCCACATCAGCCGGGTTGGTGAGTATCCTCACTGTATCTCCGACCTTGATGTCCTTTACCGAACCGTGGGTAGAGTCTTGCAGGAACACCACAGCATCCTTGGAAATGGGATACTCGTAGACTTTGCCCGAAGCAACCATTACTTCGATGTAGCTGTTCGAGACATCCACCACTGTGCCTGTGATGTAGTAGGGCATTTCATCGGGAAGTTCTTCGTTTAGCAACCTGTCAAGTATGGCAGCCATTTCAGCCCTGGTGACCGGCTTGTTTGGCTGGAATGTACGGTCAGTGTACCCTCTAAACAGCCCCATATCTACCGCCTGGGCAACGTATCCCCAATAACCGTCAGGGATAGCTTTGGAGTCTTTAAACTCCAAGGGGACTTTCATCTTGGCTTCGGCTTCGTCACCGTAACCGCTGGCCCTTACCAAGGCTTTTGCCACCCATGCCCTGGTTGCCGGCTTTTGTGGATGGAGATCGTCCAGTTCCACCCATCCCTCATTTACGGCTACCAGGATGTATCCCAGGGACCATCTTGCAGTTAATGGCACGTAAGGGTACCAAGCGCCGCTTGCGTAGAACCATCCCGGGGAATCGTCATCGTTGAATTGGCCGAAATACCAGTAGTTCTTGAGCCTATTGCTATCCTGCTTGGTTATGTCCTGGTCAAGGCTTACATAAATGCCACTGAATCTCTTGGCCAGTTCCTGCGCTTCATCTTCCAGGCCAAATGCCCTCACCATCATGGTCAGGGCTTCTGCTTGAGTCACGGGATTGTTGGGCTTAAATATATTGCCTTCGTAGCCTTGGATGATCCCGAACCCATGCATCCTCAAGATGGATTCAAGTGCCCAAAAGGATGGCCCGATATCAGCAAAACCCAGCTTGTGGGTGTGTCTTAGCGCCTTCTCCACCTGTTTGACCAGTTTTTCTACCAACTTAGCCACGTCTTTGTGTGGTTTTGCTTTGGCTTCAGCGATTCCGGACATCCCCGCCAGCATTGAAAATGCAAGCACCAGCACCAATGCAGTCCGGAGCCTGAGTTTTTCCGACCTGGACAGCCGGTATCTCAGGATTCTTCCGACAGACAAACTCACCGCCTCCTCTGCTGATTTGCACTTGGGTTGAGGTGGCCTGGGCTAGGGGGACCTTGAGGCAGGCCACGCATCCAAAAAATACGTCAAACCCAAGTGCTTTCAGCTATACAATCGACGGGACATCATAGGTTGTGGAATAGGTGTGGCATATTTTACTGTGATTACCTGTTTCTGTTTGTGTCTTCAACTATTTTTCTTCGACTATCTTTTTTCAACTGTCTTTCTTGGGCTATCTTGCTTCACTGCCTTGAAGTTTTTTCACGAGTTCTGTGTAGAACTGCGTGTCGCTTTCACATGCAGCCGAGAGTTGTTCCATGGGGCATAAACCGTCTCCTGCACGGTTTAGGATTGATGGCACGAGCTTGCGGCCTTCTACTACTATGCCTCGGGAGGCGGCTTCTGTCAGCACCGGCTGACTCACCAGGGCTCCCCACATGGCCTCAGCGCCCATAAGAGCTCCCAGTCTGAAAGCGGCAAGCCCAAGCACCCTGTCGCCAAATACAAGGTTGGGATACCGGCCGGCAGTCTGGCCCATTCTTTGGAGGATTAGCAGAGCAGGCTTAATCCCCCTGCCCTTTTCCCTGTCCAACACTTTTCCGTCGGCAACAAGCACCGACGCCCAGCCTGAGTCGATCTGCTCCCTGGCTACTTCCAGACTGAGGGAAATGCTCTTTCCGTCTTGCTCCCTATCTCTTGACCGGGTACCGTTGCTTCGATTTATCTGCTCAAAAGCTGCCATGTAATCCCCACCTTGGCATGTGTTTCACGCTTAGTGTACCGCATCATCTTAGGTTTTGGATACCCCATAGGATCAACTCATCATGGTGCAGTGCGTGTACCATTTTGTGGGACTACCCGCGACGGTGGAGTGGAAATGGTGCACTTCATGCACCATTATTTTCGCTTTCCTCAGGGATTTGGCTCAAAATGGTGTACCAGGTATGCCATTTTCTCTGGCTCTCAGGATTATTTCCGCTTAAGTGGTGCATCACGTGCACCAATCTGTTGAGTTCCCGGCACTTCTAGGGCTAGAATGGCGCACCACTTGTACCGATTTTCCGGTTTGACGGTCTCTTAGCGCCCAAAATGGTATACCACGTACACCGATTTCTGGGTTTTCGGGCGTCATAGCGTCCGGAATGGTGCACCCCGTGCACCATTTTCCCGGTTTTTTGCTCCCACAAGGATCACAATGGTGTACTACGTGCACCAATTTCCCGATTCTACGGCTCCCTGGGTCTCTTCTTCTAAATGTTCCGGAGGGCGCAACGCTACCGCAACAAGAGCTACGACAAACAATGCCAACCCTGACCATCCGTAGAGAGTCGAAGGCCCAAACCTGTCTGAGACCATCCCACCACCTATCTGGGCCACGGGGCTAAGCAGCAGTCCGGCTATGTTAAACAGCGAATTTACCCTGCCGCGCAGATCATCTGGGATCTCTAGGTCGAATTTTGCAAATCCCGGGATGAAAAATCCTTCAACCAGCCCATAGGCGACAAACAAGGCGACTATGGTTAACGTCCCGGACAGAAGGGCAATCAGCCCGGCAAAGAGTGCGCTGAAGCCAATACCCAGGATAACCCAGAGTACAGGATTGCCCCGGGACAACAGCCGGCCGGCGACTAGACAGCCTGCGATGACCCCAATGCTCAACGCGATTTGAATCGCGCCATATCCCTGAGCACCTAGTCCGGTTTTTTCTGCGCTTATTGGGAGAACCATGGCCAGCATTGCTCTATGAGGTATGTTTGTCAGCGCCACAAACACTATGAACCAGGCTAGGAACCTGTTGCTCTTGACGATGTCCAAAGGATCACCCAACAGATTCCTAAACCCGAAAGAAGGCCGGATCGCCTTTACTCCAGACCGGCCTTGGTCGCTATGGGAAATCTGCCCCGCTGCCAGGGCCGCAGCAATCGCCATAGCTGCTCCGGCGGCCATGATGGAAACCCTTCCTATGACAGGGATCAAGAGCGCAGCTCCGCCTGACAACACTGACATGCCGCTAACCGTAATGTGGAGCAGCGCTTGAGCCGAAACCAGAATAGAATGCTCGCTGATGAGCCTCGGGAGTAGGGATGATCTCGCGCGATGGAAAAGCATGTTGAAAACAGTCAACATCCAAGTAAACGAGACAGTTGCGAAAAGCGTGCTCCCGTTACTCTCCCTGGTAAGCAACGTTAGGGCCAGGGAAACAAGCGACGCTCCCAGAGCTGCGAGGATCATCAGTTTCTTCCGGTCGAAAGCATCCACAACGCGTCCAACAAGGGTTTCCAGGATGATCCTCGGCAAGGAGATTGCGCTTATGAGGATGCCTACTGCAGTAGCCGAGCCTGTACTTTCCCAAGTTCCCCAAGTCACAGTGGCTTCCACAGCCATTATTGATGCAGCCATTGCGACACTGGCCAGCCAAAGCATGGAGAAGTCTTTTGTCTTGAACAGCTGCAGATATCCACTCGGCCTCGGTTCCGGGTTCAAGGTACATCACGCTTTCTATCTCCTGCTACAACCAGGGACTACATACCCGCAAGACTGCTTAAGTACATTAGAGCGATAAGGACAGGCCTGCAAACACAAGGCCGGGCAATAAGCCCAGCACATCGAAGTACATTCTAACGCCGCTTACGATTTTCCTTCCGGCGGCTAGCTTCCTCGTAATGATTTTCCCGATAGTAAGGCATGATATATCCGAGGTGGTTTGCTCATGCGAAACCTATGGACCAGGGCCCTTTGGGGCGGAGTTACCGGTATAGCTTTAATGGACATTATCCTCGGAATCGGCAGGAGCGCCGGTCTGGTAAAGCTCAACCTCTTGGGAGGACTGGCCAATCTCGTGTCAGCCAGCGGCGTCGCCTATTCCACTAGCGGTGCAATCTTAGGATTTGTTATCCATTTGCTCGCAGGTGTACTGTGGGCGCTGCTTTTCGCTGTGGTGGTGCGTAACATGCATTCCAGGCACAACCTGATCCTGGGGCTCATAAACGGGCTTGTGGTATGGCTGCTGTGGGGATTGATCTTGCCGCCTCTGGAGATTACCCCTCAACCATGGAGCCTCGGTACCCCTAACACAATCGTGACGCTAATAGCAAGCCTCGCCTACGGTTTGGCCACAGGGATTGCCACCAGTGAAGATCTGCTGGCTATAACATGAAAAACCAGGGGGCTTAAGACACCTCTAAGCACTAAGCAACCTTCCGTAGCAACCTATCTTTACCGGAAAGTGCCGGAGTGGAATCACCGGCCACGTGGTTTGCCTCAATTGGCCCCGCCTCTTGTCGGGCTGCCCTCTTGCCCATTTTGCTCATCTGCATCCCTCTTGGCCATCTTTGCTACTTAGGCCGTCTTGACCGTCTTGCCCCTCTTGCCTGCCTAGGCCTTCTGGCCCGTCTGGTTCTGCTTGACTGAGTACAACGCTCTCTGTCTGTCCGGGCGTGGCTGAACCTGCCCGTGAAGCCCGTCGGCGCACTTTTTCCCATAGCCGGAACCGGTTTGCCAACCAAGCCACTCCCAGCACAGAGGCTGCAAGCACTACCGTAACCATTTCAAAGTTCCGGCCTAAGAACGCCATTGCTTCATCACCCAGGAAATAAACCAAAGCACCCTCAAGGAAGAACCGCCCACCGCGGCCTATAGCCGAAGCAATCACAAACGGCCACAGTTCAACCCTGAAGATGCCGCCAGCCAAAGTGAACAGTTTGAAGGGTATGGGTGTGAAGGCTGCAATCCCCACCGCCCACCCGCCATACTTGGAAAACAGGATCTCAATCCTGGAAACCTTGTCCGGGGCGAAATACTTGTCCACAAGAGGGCGGCCGGCCCTCCTTCCAATAGCGTACCCGGCCAGAGCACCCGCAACTGAAGCCGAAGTTGTCAAAAGCGCATACCAAAAACTCAATCGGGGATTCATCAGGGCCATGGGTAACAGCACAAGATCAGGAGGTATCGGAAAGAATATAGATTCGCAAAACGACAACAAGACTAGGCCTAACTGGCCATATTCCAATATGGCATCTAAAGTCTCAGCAGCGGGCACTGTACTCTCTCCTTAGCGTCCTAGCAACGCGCAACTGCTTGAGGAGACCATGGCATGGTACGTACCTGACCGGCCGAAGGACGTTCAAAAAATGGTAAGCAGGCCTGTAAGCCGGGTTCTGTCGAGGGTAGCCATCTATCTAGGAGAAAGGTTACCCTTTCCCTCAAGCGGCCTTACCCAGGGGCTCGGCGGGCCACGTCATCGCCCCTCTATTTGGCCTTGCTCCGGGCGGGGTTTGCCTGGCCAGCCGGTCACCCGACTGCCGGTAGTCTCTTACACTACCATTTCACCCTTACCCCTGTCCGCCGGTCCCCGCCTTAGTTCCAGAGGCTGGGCATGCCTCCGGTAAGGCAAGGGGAGCGTGACAGTGGCGGTATGTTTCTGTGGCACTTTCCCTAAGGTCACCCTTGCTGGGCGTTACCCAGCGCCCTGCCCTGTGGAGCCCGGACTTTCCTCAGGCAGCCAAGAGCTGCCCGCGGCTACCCGGCCTGCTTACCACAAACAATATAACAAGGCCGGTGGAAGGCGTCAAAGCGTCCAACACGCTTGACATCAGAAATACCGGCTACATAAGTCTACTTCTGCACGGCTTCCTGTGTCAACCATCTCGGCCTGTAGTCTCTTTCCTCGGTGTGCTCGTAAACCCTGGTTATCCAAAAGCTGCTGCAGTCTCCAAGAAGCACCGCTGTGTGTCCAGGCAGTGTTGAGTGTCGAGATCTGCTAGCCCGTTAAAATTCAACCTTAGGTGCTTCTTCGGCGCCTTCGGCCATCTCAAAGTAAGTCCTTGGCTCAAATCCCATGAGCCTGGCAATAAGCACAGCCGGAAACTGCCTGATCTTTGTGTTGTATAGCCTGACCTGCTCGTTGAATCTCAGGCGCTCCACTGCAATCCGGGTTTCGGTGCCGCTAAGTTCATCCATGAGCCTGATAAACTGGGCGTCTGCCTTAAGTTCAGGGTAATTTTCGACAATCACCAAGAGCCTTGCCAACGCCGACTCAACTTCGTTGCTTGCCGCCGCCCGGTCTTCAGGGGTTACGGCCTGGTTGAGTCTTGCCCTTGCGTCTGCAATGGCTGTAAACACTTCTTCTTCGTGCTGGGCGTAACCTTTGACCGTGGCTACCAAGTTAGGGATAAGGTCATATCGCCTTTGGAGCTGGTTCTCTACCTGAGCCCACTGCCCGTCAATAGCTTCAGTCTGCCTCACCAATCCGTTATATGTGGAGACAAACCAACCTCCGATGAGTACTACCAACACCAGTACTACTACAAGACCAGTGATACCCTTCTTCATCAGCTTTTCCCTCCCGTTAGTCACCTTTATCAGAGCGGCCTGAGTGAGGTATCCAGCTGCTCCCACTCTCCGCCAAGGCAAGAAATCACTGCATTGAGCATGTACTCAAGCGCGGAAGTCACCACTTCCTGCTTGCTCCGCCGCCACCGCTTCTGCCGCCGCCAAACCCTCTCGGACCGGAAAACCCTCTGCCGGATCTACGGCCGGATCCTCCGAACCCTCCGAAAAACGGTCCCGGCCCGACGTGGGGGCCCGAACCCGGCGGCTGCACAATCGGTCTTGTCCTGTACCGCTGCTCCCTGTTATATCCGCAAACGGGACACCTATACATCCTGACGGCCAACCCGCCTACCGACGGAGTAGCTTCGTGAAGCACCCTATCAGTTATTACCAATCTGGACCTGCACTTAGGGCAGCGCCGCCTCTTCATCGCGAAATACCCTGCAAGCAGCCCGGGCAGGAGCACAAGCCCTGCTACCAGCAGTATCAGCCCGGTTGAGACCCCTGGCCGGACAAACTCGTCTTCAGGGACAATAGGTACGTATCCCTCGGGCGCTTCGATCTTAAGCTCTATGCCGGCGTCGTCGGCTACGTATTGGGCCGCGTTGAGAAGGCCTGCATATAGGCCTTTTCCAAACTCTTCGTTCCTGAAATACGGAATCATGATGTCCAGGCATTCGCCGGCCCTGCCGTCGGTTATCACCGGCTCAAGTCCGTATCCAACCTCCATGCGAAGCTCCCTTTCTTCCATGGAGAGGATCACAAGCAAACCTCTATCCTCACCTTCCTGGCCGATACCCCACTTCTCGTAAAGCTTGACGCCGTAAATCTCGATGGATTCATCGCCATGGTCAGGCACAATGGCTACGGCGAAGGTGGCCCCTGTCTGTTCAAAGACCGCATTTACCAGGGCATTGAGGTTTGCTATATCCGACAGGGTCAATACGCCCACGTAGTCGTTTATGTTCCCCTTGGGTTCCGGATATGTGGCAGCCCCAAATGCACGTGAATCTACCAAGACCAAGATGGCCAGAACCAGGATCAGGGTCCCGGTTAATCTCCCGTGCTTGCCTTTGAATGGCCCATTCTTGCTCCGGGGAAAAGTCATCCTCAGCATCTCAGTCGTCTGCACTCCCCCCTTTCAGGCTGACCAGCCAATGCCGATACCAATTATATGTTACGAAAACCAGGACATATAGTCTCGGCTGAAACAGCATATATTCCCACAGTCAAGACGGCAATCATCTGCACATATAGCTTGTGACATGCCGTCGTCGGGCGAAACGACTTCAAGCACATTGGCAATCGCCTGTACACCTAGCTCGCGACATCAGGGCTAGCGCCTTGCTTGGTTCCGTAGGCAGCGCGCCGAAAAGCACAAGAATTAAGCATTATGCTACAAAGGCAGAGGCGCGCCGGATGCTGCCGTCATCACGCTTGGGAAACAAGCTTGTGGAGGTCAAGCACGAGGTTGGACAAAGCGTCAGCACGCTTATTCTGCTCCCTGGGTATATGGCGGATATCCCATTTGGAAAACTGCCCCAAGAGGTATTTTGCCCGGTTGTAAAGGGGAAGGAGGTTATCGCTGGAGACTTTAAACGCACCTTTTATCTGCTGAACGCACAAATTTGAATCTGAATAAATCTCCACCTCGTCTATCCCCAGTCTCCTGGCTTGCTCAAGGCCCAAAATAACCCCTGAGTATTCTGCGATATTGTTGGTAGCCTTCCCCAAAAACAGTGCAAATTCCTTTTCAGGAAGACCTTCAACCAGAACTACCGCAGCACAGGCTGCCGGGCCTGGGTTACCTCTGCAAGCACCGTCGATGTATATAGTGGCCTTCATGGAAAAACCTCCCCTGCTCACTACTTTGACACAAACCCGCAGGTTCCTTCAACAGAGACTAGATCCGGCAACAGGTGCTCTTACATCAGCTTTTTATTGGGTATTCACAAATCTGGGAGTGGCGTAACCCAGCCACTCCCCACACAAGGCCCGGGAATCCCGGACATTCTATACCGGGCTCCAGGGCAACCACAAACGCTTGGCTCACGGCTTCTTGGTGACTACAGATAAGGCCATCCTAAGCAGCCCTTTCCTCTGGGAAAAGATGTCCTCGAGGGCGTTGAGCACGTAATCGATCTGGTCCTTGGTCACCGTCAGAGGAGGTTCGAGCCTCATCACGTTGGGATTGTTGAGGGTATATGCCGTAATCACCTGATGTTTGCCCAAGAGCTCCCCTGCTACCAAGGATGCATAGTATTCCTTGGCAAATTCGTTTATCGCACCCGCTGTAAGCTTGTCAAGCAACCCTTCCACAGGCTTGTCGAATTCAAGCCCGATTAGCAGCCCCTTCCCTCTGACTTCCTTGATGGTCTTGTAGCTTTTCTGAAGGGTCCTGAGGCCGTTCAGGAAGTACTCGCCAAGGTCCCGGGCCCGCTCGGCAAGGTTTTCTTCAACCAGTTTACTGATGGTTACGAGCCCCGCCGCACAAGCCCTGGCACCACCGCCGAAGGTCGAAGTATGAAGCACCGCCTTGGAGAGGCCCCCGTAAGCCTTCTCCCAGACCTTTCTGGTAGCCACAGTGGCGCCCAAGGGCATCACGCCGCCCCCTAGGGCTTTGGCAAGGCACATGATGTCTGGCACGACCCCCTCGTGTTCGCATGCAAACATAGTCCCTGTCCTGCCCAAACCGGTCTGCACTTCGTCTAGAATAAGCAGGGTGTCGTGGGCATCGGTCAGCTCCCTTACCTGTTTGAGATAACCTTCAGGGGGAACTATTACCCCGGCTTCTCCTTGAACCGGCTCCATGATAACGGCGGCACATCGGTGCTGGTCCAATGCCTGTTCAAGGGCTCTGATGTCGCCAAAGGGCACTTCCACGCATCCCGGAATCAGGGGTTGGAACGGCGTCTTGTACTTCTCACGGCCGCCTACTGACAAAGCACCCAGGGTTTTTCCGTGGAACGCGCCGGTACAGTGGATGAACACCTGCTTGCCTGTGGCGATCCTAGCCATTTTGAGCGCGCCCTCAACCGATTCTGCTCCGCTGTTGCAGAAAAACGCCATGCTCAAATCCCCAGGCAGGATGGCTGCCAAGTCGTGGGCCAAGGCAGCTTGGAGGGAACTGGCCCGTGCTTGGAGGAAGTTTGGATGGCTGCTGGCCTTCTCCACTCCGGCTAGCACATCCTTGGGGTTGTGGCCGAAAGGCAAGCTCCCGTACCCGCCGAGAAAGTCAAGATAACGGGTGCCGGCATCGTCGTAAACGAAAATCCCTTCCGCCCTAACGAAGTTCTTGTCGAACCCAATGGCTGAAAGCATGGTCTTTAGCCCCGGGTTCACGTGCTTGGCGAACAAGTCGCCTGCTTCTTTCCTGCTTAAATTCAAAGCCTTATCAAGCCCCAGAAGTCCATATGTATTTCTGTCTGCCACATTATCACCGCTTTCCGGTTAATTTCGCGTTATGTAGTTCTCGAAGATGCCGGCTTGGCACAAGGAACAGGTTTGCGCTCACCGGTTTAGCTGTGTGCACATATCCGTGCACGATAATCTTACCCCATTCAAACTGCGGATACAATGATTAGTTACTCACAAGCCGCGCCTATTATGTAACCTTGGTAATTATGTCAACATACTGTATATCAGTACCTCATACCCGTGGCGCGGTTTCTCTCCTCCCCCGGAAATCGCGCCGCCCCCGATTCTCGAGTCATGGCCCCGCCGAGCTTTGTTTTTCGTAGAGTTCTGTAACCACGTCCCTGTTGTCAACATAAGATAGCGTAGATTCTTTCCGACAGGAGGGGTAAAAGTGGCTGGTCTCTCACACTTTGACGAACAGCTGGCGTTCATTATTTTCCTAATCCTGATTCTGCTCATTCTGGGCCTGGAGTGAACCACAGAAAGTCCGGTCAGGATGGGCATGACTTAAGCGCTGTCAAGGCGGAGGTGAAACAGTATGGGCCACTTCCTGTTTGACGATCGGCTGGCGTTCATCGTGTTCCTGATCCTCATCTTGCTCATCTTGGGGCTCGACTAATCGCCTCAAAGGATGGATGCCGGCAGAAGGTGGGCCCCACACCCAGAGAGGCAGCTCCCGGGTAGTCGGGGCTGCCTCTCTTTCACGGTCTTCTTATTGGAAAACTCACAAGTCTTAGCCGGCTTGTCCGGCCGGCAGCGATGCCCATAACGCGAGCCTGCGGCCTGGCCTTAGCAATTCAGTCTTGGGCAAAGCATCCGGCATACCTGTCCCAAAACAGCTTAAGGCCCTGCCGTAACCTGTCCAGATCATCTGTCAATATGTATTCATTTGGCCCATGAACATTGGTATCGGGTCCTGACATGGCAAAGAAGAACAAGTAGGTATCAAGGATGTCCAAGAACGCTGCGGCAATAGGCAGAGTGCCGCCCAAGCGTACCCTTATGGGTTCGCGGCCGAAGAGTTCTTTGAGCACTTCCTCCATCACAGGCAATACAGGATGATCCTCTGGAATCACGTAGGGCTTGGAGTTACCGGGAAATACCCTGACACTTACCCTTACTCCCGTAGGAACATGAGCCTTTATGTGATCTTCCAACAGCTTGTATATAGTCTGAGGATCTTGGTCAGGCACCAGGCGGCAAGTGATTTTGCAACCTGCCCTTGCGGGAATGATGGTCTTGGTGCCTTCACCCTGGAAACCTCCCCAAATTCCGTTGGCATCCAAGGTTGGACGGGTCCACATCCGCTCAGCCAAGGTGTACCCAGGTTCGCCAAACAAGGCGGGTACTCCCAGCATCTGCCTGATCTGTTCCTCATCAATGGGGACTTTCTCAAACTCCTCGCGCTCAGCGGGGGATATCTCTCGCACATCATCGTAGAATCCTTTTACCAGGATCTTACCCTCGCTGTCTTTGAGGCCGGTAAGGATCTCAGCCAAGGCATGAATCGGGTTGTGAATTACTCCCCCTGCTGATCCTGAATGGACATCCGAATCAGGGCCGGTCACTTCTATTTCAATCGCTGCCAACCCCCTGCTGCCGGTGGTTATAGACGGGATCTCCCTTGAAAACATCCCGCCATCTACAGACAACACAAGATCGCAGGCAAACAGGTCCTTGTACGCCTCCAGAATCTCCTTCAGTGAAGGGCTGCCTATCTCTTCTTCGCCTTCAAACAGGAACTTAAGGTTGACGGGCAAAGAGTTTTCCTTTATGACGTCTTCCGCTGCCAAAATAGCAGGGTAGATACCACCTTTGTCGTCTGACGCGCCCCTTGCAAATACCTTGCCATCCCTTAGCTGGGGCTCAAAAGGCGGAGAATGCCACTCATCCAGGGGATCGGCAGGTTGGACGTCGTAGTGGCCGTAAATGAGCACAGTGGGCGCCTTGGAACTGTCCTGGGTCTGGGCTGGTTTTTGGCCAAACACCAGCGGATGGCCTTTGGTCTCGATGATCCTGACATCGTCGATCCCTGCCCGGGTCATTCTGTCTTTTAGCCACTGTGCAGCCCTTGCCACGTCGGGTTTGTGCTCCGGAAGAGCACTGATGCTGGGAATCGACAGAAACTCAATGAACTCCTCTATGTAGCCCACGGCAGAACCCCCTCGCAGTTTCAAACTAGCCTGATTGCAGCTTACCAAAATCATACACTGTATCGCTTGCCCTCACCAACGATTTCGCACCGTTCAAAGCTCGTCCTGCATTCAGCCAAAAGGATACCTTCATCGTAGAAGGGCCAGATATGGGTAAGCAGCAGCCGTTTCACGCCGGCTTTCCGGGCAACTTCACCTGCCTGGACAGCGGTCATATGCCCGGCACTGGCAAACTCGGCGTCCTCTTCTATGGCTGACGCTTCACACAGGAACAAGTCGGCTCCCTGGGCGGCACTGTAGAGGCCCTGGCATGGGCGGGTATCCCCGGAATACGCGATTACCTTGCCGTTTGAATCCTCAAACCGCACAGCGCATGCTGGGTATGGGTGCTCTACCTTAAAGAATGACACCTTGATGCTGCCGACAGTAATCTCGAACACCGGTACTGATTCGTCAGGGGCTTCGTTGTGTCCGAGGCCAGGTACTGCTACTGTCTCCACCCCTTTGTATGAAAGCATGCTGAAAGTCCCGGCAGGCTCAGGAGGTGCATACACCGTGATGTGCGGCGGAAGTTGGCGGTAGCGGCCGTCAGGGGTAGCCGCATAACGCAAGGCCAAGAAATCAGATATATGGTCAAAATGGAGATGAGACAGAATAACCGTGGAGAGCTTGGAGAGGGGCACATGTGCTTGCAGCCTCGATGCTACTCCAGGCCCGCATTCAAGGAGAATCCCTGTATCACCTGAACTTAGCCAGTATCCTGAACAAGCGCCTCCGGCAGGAGGAAACGGGGAGTATTTTCCGAGAACCAGAACTTCCATGAGTACCACCTCGAGATTAGCGTTTTATCTATTTTACACTAAGTTCGGTACCATATTATGGCAACCCGTGTTGGCTCAGCAAGCTGTTCTGGTAGTCAAAGATCATCCTGGAGATTTCCCCTATCTTCTCAAACCCTGCCTCTACGTCCTCGTGGCCTTTCGACATTATGGACAAAATATACGGGCGCTCGGCGTATATCACCCCAACGTCATTGGCTACACCCATGATATCCCCTTCTTTATGGGCTACGGTCACCTCTGTAATGTACCTGTTAAGCCCGGTGTTCCATATGGTATTGGCGAGGTCAAACATGAGTTTTTCGCCCTCTGGGTCGGTCTTTGAGAAGTGGAGCGCCGCTTCCATGTATATAGCGTTGTCCCTGGGGGTGGAGATGTTCTGCCCTCCTGGATATACTGTGGTGCCGCCGATTTCCTTCATGAAATTGATGAGGTTGTCTTTGCCAAGTCTGCGTTCGAGCATTTTCCAAGCCACGTTGTCGCTGTGGGTGATGGATTTTTCAGCCAGTTCCCTTATGGTAAACGTATCCCCGTCTTTGGCAGTGTACTGGATGATACCTGCCCCGCCCCGCCAGTCACGGGCAGCGTTGTAGGTCATGGTTTCGTTCCATGAAAGCTCGCCCCGAGACACCAAAACGCTGGTGTAAAGCACCACAGGCACCTTTACCGTGCTTGCCGCAGGTACTTGCAGGTCCGGGTTTACACCGAAAGTCTTACCGGACGTAAGATCTTTGAAGTACACCCCCCATTCCTGACCAAGCTGAGCCAACCCGCTTATGTATTCCTCCACTTGGGCCTGGAGCTGAGTGTAGTCGGGATCCCATTGAGGTGCCTGGGTTTGCTGAGGTTGTTGAGCCTGGCCCAAAGGGCTATCCGGAACATTGATGCTATCACCTTGGTTATCCCCTTCCCCAGGCGCTGCCAGCCCGGTTATGGATTGGATCAGGGCCGTGCATTTTTCCCGGAAAATCTTAAGTTCTGATCGCTGCACAGATATCTTCCACACCGCCCCTGTACCCGGGACTCCCCGGTAAACCTTGCCGTCGCTTTCGATAACTCCGAAATCCACCACGTACATTGATCCGTCGGGACCGAATTTTACGTCCACAGGGTGATTGAACCCGGAAAGGCTCCGGCCTGCCGGGGCCAGGGATTCGTTATAGGCAAACAGTTCATGTTGCCCGGTGTCCATATCCAAGGCGTACACACATCCGCCGGGGATGGAAGGTTTATCAGTCTGATCTGTCGTCTGGTCTGTCCGGCGTGGGTGATCCGCCCGGTCCGTCTTATCCCCCCGGTCCAAACTACCTGCTGAAATCCCGTGACGGAACCCTTTGGTTCCGGCCAGAGCGCAGGAAATATCCCCCTCGCCAAAGGCTGCTACATACATGCGCCGTGAGGGATCGAAGATCTCAGGGGCAAATCCGAATTTCATAAGCCCTGTTCCGGGCTGAAACACCGCTAAGGGTTTCTCAAGTTTGGGATGCTCCTGGAGCAGGTTGGCCAACGGGGCGTGCTTGGCCGACGGCTTGAATTTGGGGTCTGTGATGGATTCCCCGGCGGCATAATCAGGCCAACCGTACCAGGCACCTTGCTTTACCTCATAGACAGGATCCGGTGCGTTAGCGACGGGGCGGGACCCCCTGTCTTGGTAGCCCTGGTCTATGGCAATCAGCCTGCCGTCAGGGGCAAACCCAATTCCAAAGGGGTTTCTCAGCCCCCACGCGTATACCTGCGCATGGTTTTCATTTTCGGAAATCCTGTAGATCACGCCGCTGGCCTGAGATTTCCCGGAAATCTTCTGTCCAGGTGTTGATTGCGTGCCAAAGGGCAAGAACCCTCCGGTTACCGCATTATCGAAAGGATTGCTGGTCCTAGGATCCCGGGAAGTGAAATTCATCCCGGAAAGCACAACGTCCATTGGAGGCACATCGTGCATTTCAGGGAAAGATGCCGCCCAACCTCTCTGGAAGTTGTCCTCACCCACAACCCCTGAATTGGTAACCGTACCATGTCCCACATAGATACTTCCGTCGGGGCCGAAGGCGATTTCGCCTGTGAAGTGGTCCCCAAAGGGCAATCCTTGCAGCAAGTCGGTGCGCGTGAACCTGCCGAACCTGTCTGCTTGCCCCGGCTGGTCCCCGGCCTGTTCCGCAGTAGATGCGGGTTCTCCAAGGCTTGCTTTCGGTTCCGAAAAGTCAGTGCCGGTTTCGATGACCGACACACAATCCCTGTGGGCAATGTAGATTTTACCGTACCGGATTTTCACATCTGTAACCGGGGCGTTAAGACCGTCAACCACTACTTCATATACATCAGGTGCTACCCGCACAATCCTGCCTTGAACCTGCCCGCCGTCCCCTCCCACAGCCGCTATGCCCTGCTCACCTTCGCCAGCACTTACCGCTGCCTCACTTACGTACATGACGCCGGACTCGTCCCAGGTTACCGCGGTGGGAAACGTGAGCCCGCTTATGTACCGCTCTATCCTGTACCCCGGGGGCAAGACTACCCGGGTTATGCCTTCAGCTTCAGTCCGGGCTGACGCCAGGTATACAAGGCACACTGCGGCAAAAATCACCGCCAATGCCGTCAAGAATGTTTTCCTCTTCATGTAGATACCCGTCCTTTCCCTTGCCTTACATCGAGCGCTCAGGCCTAGGTCTTGTCACCGGCCGCAAGCGGCTTAGAATCACCCACTCTAGATAGCGGGATTTAACTCCTCCGCTTAGTATTTGAGGCTCGGGCGGTTCCTAATCCAAGAGGAATACGACCCAATCCCCCGGCAGCCACAAAGAAATCAACATGAGCGGTTTCCAAATCAGAAGAAAGGTGTGCATGGAAAAAGGATGTCCGCGGTTCATGTGGAGATCCAGCAAACACGGATAGGCACACAGGTTCAGCCAACAACCCACAGTCAAAGGGTGGTCAAGGCACCCTTTGACAAACTAAATGTGCGTTTAGGTCTTGAGGAAAGCACCGGGAAAGTGATACACCGGGCAAATAACATCCAAATCATATTAGGAGCAAAGAGAGGACTTGGATGGTGGGGACTACAGGGTTTGAACCTGTGACCTTTCGGATGTGAACCGAACGCTCTACCGCTGAGCTAAGTCCCCACCTCAAATTGTCTTCGTACGAAACAGTATACCAAAATATCGTACGGCAGGCAATCGGATCTCCTCAACGTGTACCAGCGTTTTAGTGGATATGGTGTACTCTGTGGACCATTACTTTCTCTTTCTTCAGGGATTTGGCTGGAAATGGTGCACCTGGTGCACCATTTTCCCGGACTCTCAGGATATTTTCCGCTTAAATGGTGCATCACGTGCACCGATTTTCTGGGTTCCCGGTGCCTTCAGGGCTAAAATAGTGCACTGCGTGCACCAATTTCCGGGTTTTTCGCTCCCCCAAGGGTCAAAATGGTGCACTCCGTGCACCGTCTCCTCAGCTTTCCATCTTTACAAGAGGTACATTGGCAGACTACATGTACCATTCCTGCAGTCCTACAGGTCAAACGGTTCCAAGGCTCTCTCTAATATTCCCCTAGTATATGCGATGGTCATCCCGTAGTTGGTGATCGGAACCCCTGCAGCTTTGGCAGCTTCTATTCTGGACCACATGGCCCGCCTGTTGAGCATACACCCTCCGCAATGGATTATGACCTTGTATTGACTGAGATCTTCGCGGTAATCAGCACCCCTTTGCCAAGAAAACTCCAGGGGCCCCCCGACTTTTTCCTCAAGCCATCTTGGAATTTTGACCGTACCGATGTCATCGGCGATGGGATGATGGGTGCATGCTTCAGCAATGAGCACCTTATCGTAAGGCTTAAGCCCGGCTAGCGCCCGGGCACCTCTGGCAAGTTCCACCAGGTCCCCCTTATATCTGGCAAACAGAATCGAGAACGACGTAAGCGGGATATTCTGGGGCAATACGGCATCCACTTCGCCAAACACCTGCGAATCCGTGATTACCAAGGCAGGCGGCTGTTTGGAGTTTTCCAAAGCATCTGCGAGATATCCGGTTTTCACCATAACGGCTGTGCAATCGTGATCCAAGAGGTCCCTTATCACTTGAACCTGGGGCAGGATTAACCTGCCTTTGGGAGCCTGCAGGTCCAAAGGGACAACCAAGAATACAGTGTCCCCTGGCTCAAGCAGATCTCCTACAATGGCAGGTTCTGCATCGGCGAATCGGTGATTGATGAGCTGGGTCAGCCTAAGGACAAGTTCCCTGACTCCTTCCCCAGTGACGGCACTCACTCCCAAGACCATTGGTTCAGATGCTGCCTTCCGGGAAGTACTCTTGGCTTTAATCCTGGCCTTTGAACCTGCCTCCCCGATTTCAGGCCCCGCCAGGGGTGGGGCTGGTGACTGGGCTTCCGGCTGGGCTTCTGACTGGACATGTGGCTGGGCTTTCAATTTGGCTACTTGGGCTGCTTGATCGGCTCGCCCGATGATGGCTGCTTGAGGGCCGGCTTGGGTCTTCTGGCTGAGGATCGCTTGGACCTTGGCCCGCACATCTTCCAGACAAGATGCATCTGTCCAAGTGTCTTGCTTGGCAACCACCGTAACTAGTGGTATCGCTTTAGCCATCACCGCCTCAAGCAGTGCCTCCTCAGTCTCCCCAAGTCCGGCAACAGGATCGACTACCAGCACGGCAACATCGGTGCGCTCCAGTATCCTCGCAGCCCTCCGGACCCTTGCCTGTCCCAGATTTCCCTCGTCGTCTAACCCGGGTGTATCGATGAACACCACCGGTCCCGCCCCGGGCAGCTCCATAGACTTGTACACAGGGTCAGTGGTAGTGCCAGGGGTATCGGAAACCAAAGCTATGTCCTGGCCTGTGATTGCATTTATCAGGCTGGATTTGCCTGCGTTACGTCTTCCGAAAATGCCTATGTGAACCCGGTTAGCCCTGGGAGTCCTGTTCAAGCTCATCCTGTTTTCCTCCTCACTGGATCATCCTGTACCAGCTCATACACCCCGCGAGCATCTCGCAGCGGTCGGAGTTAGAAGTACAAATCCCGCTCTCCTGCCTTGATCCGCTCAAGCCTGTTAATGCATTCCTTCCTGAGGGCTTCGTTCTCAATTTCCATGAGCGCCTTCTCGATGGCCGGGATCGCCCTCTCCCTGGTTTCAGCTGATGCGTAGTCGCACAAGTATTCCTGGAACGTGAGGATGGCATTAGGTTGGCACATCTCGTGTATATGGGCACTCTTGGCAAGGCCCATGAAGTTCTCGCCAGTCCTGCCCATACGGTAACACGCAGTGCAGAAGCTAGGGATGTATCCGTCGGGCAGGAGATCGTAGATGATCTGGTCTAAGCTCCTGTGATCGCCTACGTCAAACTGGGGGATGTCTGCCTGGCCGCCTGCTGCCGCCTTGGCGCTGTATTCGCCTACACCCACCATGGACCCGGCGCTTATCTGGGAAATACCCAGTGCGATTACTTCTTCCCTGAACACCGGCTCCTCTCTGGTCGACAAGATCATGCCTGTATAGGGGACGGCTAAACGCAAAGAGGCTACAATCCGCTTGAACTCATCGTCGCTGACAAGATGAGGGAAATTGTCTAGTGAGATACCGCAAGCCGGACGTAACCTGGGGAAGGAAATGGTGTGAGGCCCTACCCCGTACGTCTTATCCAAATATTGAGCGTGCATAAGCAAGCCCACGGTTTCAAACCGCCAGTCATACAGCCCAAACAGCACGCCAAGCCCTACGTCGTCAATACCTGCAGCAAACGCCCTGTCCATGGCAGTGGTGTGCCAGTCGTAATCCGCCTTGGGGCCTGAGTGCATCTTCTTGTAAGTTTCCCGGTGGTAGGTTTCCTGAAACAGCACATACGTGCCGATGCCCGCATCTTTGAGCATCTTGTATTCATCAACGGTGGTGGCGGCTATGTTCACATTAATCCGCCTTATGCTGGAATTGCCTGAAGTGGTCGCATAGACTTGATCCATAGCTTCTACGATGTATTCGATGGGGCAATTGACCGGATCTTCGCCCGCTTCAAGGGCGATGCGTTTATGTCCCATGTCAAGTATTACCTTGACCTCCTGGCTGATTTCCTCCATGGTCAGCTTGCGCCTGGGATACCGGTTGCTCGCCTTGTACCCGCAGTATTTGCAGTTGTTGACGCAATAATCGCTCACGTAAAGAGGGGCAAAGAACACCAGCCGTTTGCCGTAGATCTGCTCTTTGATCTTCCGTGCTGCGCTGTATACCTCGTGTTCCAATTCCGGGTCATCCACCCATAACAATGCCGCCAGTTCTTCTAGATCAAGCCCCTTAAGCTCAAGGGATTTGGCTACAACATCCCTTACGGCTGAAGGGCTGTACCGCTTGCCCGCCTCCAACGCCTCTACTATCTTTTGCTCATCTATGAAAGTGGCTGTTTGACGCCCATTCCTCACCACAGACACTCCTCTCTGTTTCATCAAATCGCCTGCTGACACTTCTACCTGCCGGTATTCGGTATTCCTTCTTACCGATACCAAAGCCGCCTTCAACATCTCCAAGACGCAACTAAGAAGCACCGTTTGCTGATGCAAACCAAGGTTTGGGGCTGTCGCCCCTTCCCGGATCAATCGACATACCCAAACTTCTAAGCATCGCCCTAATGCTTTCTACGGTACCTGCAAGTTCGTCGCCGTCTGACCCGGCTTTGCCGGGATATATCTCATACGAATCCCTGAACACCTTGGGGGTGACGTCGGGCATGATCACGTTGGCGCCGCATGTAAGCGCAACCGCCCTGGGGTCCTTCCAATGCCGGGTCAACTCCTGAAACGCGGGCCCGCCTTTGTCACCCGCCATCTCACCAGCCATCTCACCGAATATCTCCATGACGTACTCCTTAGCCCAGTCAACCCAGCCTCTTGAACCCTTGCCGATAACCCCTAATGCAGTAGTCGCAGGAATGTGGGCCAAAGGCACCATCAAGCGGCCTAATGCCACCGTCCGCCAAGTAGACCGGACAAGGTTTTCGGGGTCAAGGTCAGCGTTAGCGCCCGGGAAAGACTTCCCCAAAGGCGTGTCAGGATGGGGTATAAACGGCCCTATGCTCACCATCTCGGGGTCAAGCTGCTTAAGGAGAATGAGGTCACCTATGACCATTTCCCTTGTCTGGCCCGGTAACCCCAGGATGATCCCGGTACCAATCTGGTATCCCAGTTTCCTCAGGTTCATCAGGCACTCTAAACGCTCATCCAACGTGGTGCTGGGGTTTAGTTCTTTGAAAAGGTAAGGGTCAGAAGTCTCGAACTTCAGCAGGAACCGGTCGGCCCCGGCCTTCCTCCACAATTCATAGTCTTCGTAAGGCCTCTGCCCCACGCTTAAGGTCACGGCAGACCCTAATTGCTTGATAGCTCTCACTACGTACGCTAGGGCATCTGCAGGATAGCCAGGATCTTCGCCTGACTGGAGCACAAACGTGCCGAACTTATGGACTCTAAGTGCCGCTTTAGCCGCTTGTACAATCTGCTCAGGGGTCATCCTGTATCTCGCAAGTCTTGTATTGCTGCGCCTTAAGCCGCAATAGAGACAGTCCTGCCTGCAGTAGTTGGAAAACTCGATGATTCCCCTTACATGAACCGTGGGGCCCACATTTGCCAGCCTGGCATTGTGAGCAGCCCGAAACAGGGCGGACTCGGCTTTGCCCGTATCGGGTGACAATAGCAAACCGATGTCCTGGGGTTCGCAAGCGCGCCCCTGGGCGATCCTTCCCAGCACTTCTTGGTACCGCCCGTCAATTTTGATTTCTGCCTGCCTTCTAACGGTTGTCATAAGCTCTCACCCCGGTGTTCCCACTGCTCCCCCGCAGAAGCCTAAGTCTACTACACTGTGATGGCGGTTCTCACTCTCACCCCAGGGATACTCCCAAGTTTTCCGGTCATTGCCCCAAGTGTGTCAGTGTCCCCATCCACTATCAACGCAATCACGGAAACACCGCGGTCTCTGTAGGGAATGCCCATTCGTCCGATGATTATGTGGGCGTAGTCGCTGAGTACTTGGTTGACCTTAGGGGCGGTCTTTAACCTGTCAGTAACCACAATCCCAACCACAGCAATCCTTCTGGCGTCTGTCTGGGCAGGGCCCTTAGAACCGATATCCTTGTTGCCGTTCATCTTCCACCCTCCTGTATAAATGTGTAAAGCCCGTCGCGAGGACGGGCTTTGATCGGAGGTTAACTCTCAGGTATCCGGTTTCAGCTAATGCTGTAAAATATTGCACAAACGCAGCCTACACAAGCTACGCTCGATTTCGCCAATCGAATCCCTAAAGTTCAGGGACCTTGCCCCTCCCCGCAGGAACATACGCCACTATTCACTTTTCAATGTCGCTGTTGAGTTTTCAATTTGTGAACGCTCTCACAATCACCTTGATTATAACCTAAACTCCCGCCCTTGCCAACTACAAAGCAACCGATTTTGATCAAAAATTCTGCTATCAGACACCTGTACCCAATAAAGACTTAGCGAGGCGCCATATCCGCTGCCGGGCGCCCCGCTACACAATCGGGCTGCCAATCTTACTGTTACCGTGTGCCGCTTAGCCAGCCGGTCTGCTCACCTAGTGAGCTGCGTTTTACTCCGCCGGTGCCTCAGCTTCAGCTTGAGCTTCTTTAGATGCATCTCCGGTTTTGTCCTCTTCTTTGTCTTTGCACTTAAGCTTTTTGGGGACTGCCAAGCTCACCTTGGATATCACATCAGGGAGCCTTTCTATGACCTTGTCGGCTAGGCCCCTGCCTTCGAAGGTGAAGAGCTGTACGTCTCCGTCGTCCCTCACTGCTACTATGGCCAAGGGCCTGAGTACGGCCCCACCGCCCGAACCTACACCTGAACCCGACTCCTTTTCATTTCCGCCCTTGCCGCCGCCTGAGCCAAACCCAAAGGATACCTGCTGAATCGGGATTAGTGTAACTCTGCCTGCAACCACAGGTTCGCCAAATACCGTCTTGGTCGAGATGAATTTCTCAAGCTGAGCGCCCAACGCTTCAATGGAGCTCACATGTTCCATGGTTCCGCCTCCCTTTATTTTTTCTCGATCTTACGGCACGGCCTGCTTCCACGAAACCGTGCCACCTACAAGCCACTTCCCAGATGGCACACCTGGGACCACCTGGTACACCCGGTCATATAACCCATACGCAGCCGCCAACTGGGAGTCACGCTCCGCCCTGCTTCCGTTTGTTCCACCATAGTTGCCTGATCTCAGGTACTAGCATGAAGCGCACCCCGATCCAAAGCACATGTAAAGGCACCGTCCACATGGAGATGCTTCCCTGGACAAGCAGGCCCCGGTCGTGGAAGTTTGGGTGGAGCCTCACCCCGCTTATGCCCGTCCAACCGGCAACAGCTGAAAACAGGCCGAATACCATCCCTGTATGGGCAGGGTCGGAAAGCCCCAACTCAACATCTAGGTCAGCATCTAAGTGGAACGCCTTATACAGTGCCTTAAGTGTATCTATCAAGCCGGTCCTTACAGCCGGCGACAAGTACTTCCTTATTTCATCAAAGTCAATTTTCTTCCCTTTGCTCTTATCCCCAGTCTTCTTAGGCTGGTCCGGCTGGGCGCGGCCGGGCGTTTGATCCTTTGTAGGACCTTGGGACTTGCCGGGAGCTCTGCCCGAACCCAACTGCACCTTTATTCCGGCTACCCGCACCTCAGGGGCTGCCAGATGGCCTACTTGTGCAGAAATCAGCCCCAAAAAAGCCCTGCAACTTAAGGTGAAGGTGCCATCGTACAGGAACAAGGCAACATCACCCAAGCACCCCTCATCAAGCTTGCATGAGGCCTCTTCGAAGTTGTCTTCAACAGAAAGCCAACCGGAAGCCTTCACTGAAACAGGCAAGGCCAGCCCTATGAGGACAGCGGAGAATACTACAATAACCGCCCACAATATGCATTTAAGTGCCACAATGAGGATTATCATTGAGATCGGCCGCTTGCCTCCTCCTAGCTTTGCCTGTCACGGCACATCCGGCCTCACGCATGATCCGCCATCGCGCCATGAGGTTTAAGGTACCTTGCGCCACCTCGGGTGTTCCAGGCACCATCGTTTGCGTATCCGAGTACTAGTTCTACCACTTAAACGGGTTTTCCTTTATATGGACCGATCCATCAGGCAGCTGGGTCACCACCACCAGGGGGTTCCCATTTCCAGGAAGAGTACTGATTATAGGCGGCTTTCGGCGGCAAACTGCTGGTTTCCCCCTCACCAAGAGGCAACACTGCAAAAACGTCACAGCATTTATTAGCAGGATAAGCAGCGTGACCTGGAGAATCTCCATAAAGAGATTACTAGATCATGAGGTGTTAACGCAGCAATGACAGAACCCCATACATCTAGACACACAACCAATACTCAAACCAAACACGGACCCAAATTAAGGTCGCAGGGCGCATCCGCGGAGGGAGCCCGTTGCCCGTTTCACGCGGTCTTGTTCGACCTGGACGGCACCCTACTTGACACCACCCAAGCTATCTACGAATCACTGAAGTACACCATCAGACACTTCACCGGAGCCACACCCAAAGACGAGGAACTTCATCCTTACATGGGACTGCCTGTTTTTGAGCAGTTTTCAAAGCTCCTTCCTGGCAGAGCAGTTGAAGCTTGCGAAGTATATGAAGCTCATAACCTGTCCATCCACAAAGACTACGTTAAGCCGTACCCAGGAGCAGTAGACGTCTTGCAGGCGCTTAAGGCAAACGGAGTCAAAATAGCGCTGGTAACTTCCAAGCGGCGCAGGACTGCGACGGTGGGGCTGGAGATAGCAGGTATCACCCATTTGTTTGACGCCACTGTGTTCTGCGAGGATACTCCGGAAAACAAACCACACCCTGCCCCGGTTCTCAAAGCACTGGACCTTCTGGGATGCACTCAAGAGTCAGCCTCAATCAACCAAACATTCCCGCTTAACGTCCTCATGGTCGGTGACAGCCCCTGGGATATAGCATCGGCCAAGAACGCCCGGCGCTTCCTTGAAGAGAAAGCCAAATCCTCAGGCTCGGGACCAAGCCCTGCAGTTCCGGTTATAAAGACTGCAGGTGTTACCTACGGGGCATTTCCCAAGGAAGCCGTAGCAGCTCAAAACCCCGATTACATCCTGGACAGCATATCCCAGGTACTTACCTTGTGCGCGCTAGAAGCTTAACATCACAAACCGGGTTAGGCGGCAAGTCCAAGGGACCTAGGTTGTGAGAGTTAAGCCGCTAGCCACAAGAACCGGTAACTACTAAAGCACACACAGGAAGGGTTGGTGACGGTGGCACGCACACGGCAGGTACATATCCCTGATCCGCCAGATACCCCGAAGCGGATTGTGGTGGACATGGTTCACGGGGTTGAGATCAGAGACCCTTACCGCTGGCTGGAAGACGGCCGGTCTCCCGAAGTACGGGAATGGACCCTCGCCCAAAATATGAGGTCAAACGCAGTGTTCCAACAGCTCCCTGAACGGCAACTAATAGCGCAACGTATATCTCAGCTAATGTCCCAGGATATGGTAGGTACACCCGTACTCCGGGGCGGCAGACTGTTTTTCACCAAACGTATACAGGGAAAGAATCAACCAGTGCTTATGGTAATGGACCCTGAACAGACAGACGGAAAGCCAGGCAGCGCGCAGGTCCTTGTGGATCCAAACCAACTGAGCACAGCCGGAATAGTGGCACTGGACTGGTGGCATCCGTCGCCTGACGGGTCAATGCTGGCTTATGGGCTTTCAGAACGGGGCGATGAATGGAGCGTGCTCCACATCCTCAACGTGGACACAGGCGAGCTCCTCCCTGAAAGGATCGAGAGAACCAGGTACGCCGGAGTCACCTGGAAACAAGACAATCAGGGATTCTACTACGGGAGATATCCCAAACCAGGTGAGGTGCCGCCTGGCGAGGAGAACTACAACAGGCACATTTACTTCCATAAGTTAGGAACAGATCCCGACAAAGATCCCAAGATATTCGGAGAAGGCCGTCCTAAGGAACTGTCATACGGCACATCCCTTTCAGACGACGGCAAATACTTGCTGCTCACGGTAAGCCACGGATGGAACAGGACCGACCTTTATGTGCGCGATGAACAAGCCGACGGGGCAGAGTTTAAGCCCGTAGTCGAAGGAAAAGACGGGATCTTCTACGGGAAGATCATAGGCGACACCCTGTACATAATCACAAACTTCCAAGCTCCCAGATATAAGATAGCCGTCGTGGACCTCAGCAATCCTGCCATGGACAACTGGAAAACCATCATTCCCGAGTCGCCAGACTTGACCATCGACAGGGTGGAGTTTGCAAAAGGCCATATAATCATATCCGGCCTAAAACATGCCGTATCCCATCTGTACGTTTACACCCTCGACGGTGAGCTGGTGAGGGAGATCCCCCTGCCTACCCTGGGAACCATCACCGGGATCACGGCGAGCCTCGACAGCAGCATCTTCTACTTCCGGTTCGAATCGTTCTTAGTTCCTCCTGCGGTTTACCGGTGCGATATTGAGAAAGATGCTACGCCTGAAGTTGTCCTGGCAAGCGCCGAAGGGGTAGACCCCGATCTGGCAACCATCGAGCAGGTGTTCTACTCCTCAAAGGACGGGACCAGGGTTCCCATGTTTATACTAAAGCGGCGCGGCTTGGACATCTCAAAGGCAGGGCCTGTGCCCACAGTGCTTTCAGGCTACGGAGGCTTCAACATCAGCAGGACACCTACGTATTCCCCCGCAATCATCCCGTGGATTGAATCAGGCGGAATCTACGCCTCGGCCAACTTGCGGGGTGGCAGCGAATACGGTGAAAGCTGGCACAGGGCCGGTATGCTCCAGAACAAGCAAAATGTGTTCGACGATTTCATATACGCAGGTAAGTATCTGATAGAAAACGGATATACCGACCCTGAACATCTGGGCATCTGGGGCCGGAGCAACGGGGGTTTGCTGGTAGGGGCTGCCCTCACCCAGCGTCCGGACCTGTTTAGGGCAGTGGCTTGCGGGGTACCCCTCCTTGACATGGTCCGGTACCACAAATTCCTCATAGCGTACCTATGGTGCTCTGAGTACGGAAACCCTGATGATCCCGAAGCGTTTAAGTGGCTCTACGCATATTCGCCGTACCACAACGTCAAGGAAAACGTATCTTACCCTGCTGTTTACACTTACACCGCAGAGTCTGATACCAGGGTAGACCCTATGCACGCACGGAAGATGACCGCTCTGCTCCAGGATGTATCCTCAAGGACCCCATCCAAGGGCCCGGTGCTTCTGACCGTTGAAGCCGATGCAGGCCACGGTGTAGGCAAACCTGTATACAAAGTGGTCGACGAACAAGCCAACATCTGGGGATTCTTTGCGTGGCAGCTGGGACTGGAGATCCAAGAGCCGGCCGGCTGGTAGGCCCTAAGGCCCGGACTGACTGTATCTGTGGTGAAGACACGACACATGGTGAAGATGCGACACAGGTGTAAATTGAAACAGGCACGAAAGAAGCTTCAGCAAGCCTGAAGCTTCTTTCGTGAGCTTAATGTGTGCTGCCTGTATGCAGTACGCAGTCACCCTAAGCAAGGGCTTGCTTACGCCACTCGCTTCTGGTGATCTTCATCAATATGATGTGCCTTGACATGCCAGGGTCAAGATTTCTTTCAGGAGAGAAATTGAGCCGCCCCACAGGCTTAAACCCCGACTTGGCATAGCATCTCCTGGCCCTGTAATTCTCCTTGTCCACTCTGAGGTAAATCGTCTCGATTGAGTACGTATCGAAAACCCATTTGGTGAAGGTAACCACGGCATCTGTACCGTAACCCTGATTCCAGCGGTCCTTTTCACCTATGACTATCCTCAGTTCCCCTGTATGTACCCGCCAACATATGTTGAGGATTTCGACTTCACCGATAACTTCCCCGTCTAGAGTCTCAATGATAAACGTCCGCTTGTTGGCAGGGGGATTGTCAAGATACCAATCTCTTGCTTCTCGTCTGCATGAAAACTTCTTCCCGGCCCACCTGGAGATTTCCTCGTCCTCGTCCCATTCCAGAAGCCTCGGCAGGTCGTCTTCGGTGACCGCCCGGAGGCGGACCATGGTCCCGGTTAAGACTATGTCTGAATTTCCCGTTCTCCGCAAATCATCGCCCCAAAAAAAATAAGGGGCCACCTCCCTTCGCCACCGCCGGGATAGGCCAAGCCCTGGGTTTTTCAACAAACCTGCACCTAAACCGGCATTTCCGTGACTCAGACCATTTCGACAGACAATGGCGATACCCTTCTGAACCGTGGGTGTAATTTCGGGAAGGAATAACAGTAGCTTCCTACGTTGGGAGGCGGCTGGCTTCCATACCTGGCGCAGGAACAGTTATAACCGTCCGGATCAAGCCCCGGCCGTCCAGCTTGATGCCGCTCTTCCGGCTAGAGGATCCTACTCCGACCGAGAAAAGTACAAGACCCTTGCAGGCGGCCCGGACTCTACCCTGACTTCATGGTCCGGGCCCCATGCCTGCAAGGGCTATATTCACAAATACTGCCGGTCCTGCTATCTTAGCTTACTGCTGGCCGGCTGCCGCCTTAGCCTGCCGGGCTTAGCTTACATGGTTTACAGCCACATCCTGCCCTTGCTGCCCTTGCTTTAGGCCATCTAAGCATGCAAGGGTCTCAAGTTCCGGATCCCTGCCGTCTCTAAGGGCTAACGCGAGTACCTGGTCCATGTGGGATACCAGTTCAATGTCGATGTCGTCCCTCACATTATCGGGGATGTCTTCCAGATCCTTCTTGTTGTCCAAAGGAAGGATCACTTTGGAAACACCTGCCCTGTGGGCAGCCAACACCTTCTCCTTGACCCCGCCTATGGGCAGCACCCGTCCCCTTAAGGTTATCTCGCCGGTCATTGCCAGATCGTGCCTCACAGGTTTGCCTGTAAGCGCAGACGCAATCGCGCATGCCATGGTTATCCCAGCTGAAGGCCCGTCTTTGGGTATCGCCCCTTCGGGCACGTGCACGTGGATGTCCACCTGTTCATAGAAGTCAGGTTCCAAACCAAGGTCTGCGCTCCGGGACCGCAGGTAGCTTAAAGCGGCTTGTGCTGACTCTTTCATCACATCTCCCAGCTGCCCGGTTAGGGTGAGCTTGCCTTTGCCCTTAACCACACTCACCTCACATGGCATCACATCGCCGCCGTATTCAGTTACCGCCAGGGCAAGGGCAACGCCCACCTGGTCTTCCTTCTCCACCTGGCCGTATCTGAATTTGGGAATGCCCAGATACTTGTTGACGTTCTTGGCTGTAACCACAACCCGCTTCTTGTTACCCGCAACTACGTCTTTCGCTGTTTTCCTGCAAATAGTGGCAACTTGCCTTTCAAGGTTCCTTACTCCGGCCTCCCGTGTATACGACCTGATGATCTCCTTGAGCGCATCCCTGCGGATGGTCAGGTTCGTCGGTGTAAGCCCATGCTCTTTGAGCATCTTGGGAACCAGGAACCGGCTTGCAATCTCAACCTTTTCCTCTTCTGTGTACCCCGGCAGGGTTATCACTTCCATCCGGTCCAGAAGCGGCCTTGGAATCGTATGAGTTGAATTAGCCGTGGTGATAAACATCACCTTGGACAGGTCAAAGGGCACCTCAAGATAATGGTCTGAAAATTGATGGTTCTGCTCAGGATCGAGTACTTCAAGCAAGGCCGCTGCAGGGTCCCCTCTGAAATCTGATGCCAACTTATCTATCTCATCCATGAGGAACACCGGGTTCTTGGAGCCTGCAGTCCTCAGCCCCTGGATAATCCGCCCAGGAAGGGCACCGATGTAAGTGCGCCTATGACCCCTGATCTCGGCTTCATCCCTCACCCCGCCAAGAGAGATCCTCACAAATTTGCGTCCCAGAGCTTTGGCTATGGACTTGCCCAATGAAGTCTTGCCTACTCCCGGAGGGCCGACGAAACATAGGATAGGCCCCCTAGGCTTGCTCACCAACTTACGGATGGCAAGGTACTCAAGTATCCTCTCTTTGGGCTCATCCAGCCCGTAATGGTCTTGGTCCAGGATCTTCTCGGCATGTTCAATATCAATGGTGTCTTCCGTAACCACGTTCCACGGCAGCGACACCAGCCATTCCAGATATGTCCTCACCACGACCGCCTCAGCCGAAGCTTGGGGCATTTTCTCAAGACGGGCGATTTCCCGAAGCGCCCTTTCTTTTGCGTCATCAGGAAGCCCGGCTTCCTCGACCTTCTGCCTGAACTCTTCAGCTTCACTGGGACCGTCGCCCTTGTCTCCCAGTTCCTTCTGGATGGCCTTCATTTGCTCCCGCAGCCAGTACTCCTTCTGGCTCCTCTCGATCTGCCGGCGCACCCTGAGGTTAATCCGCTTCTCCAAGCCCGCGATTTCTATCTCCCTGTTGAGCACATCAAGCAGCCTCTCAGTCCGCTCGATGACCGAAACTGTCTCCAAAAGTTCCTGCTTCTCGGAAATCGGGATGGGTATGTGGGTTGTCACTGTATCGCACAGGCGTCCTGCCTCGCTCACCCCGGCAATGGAAATCAGGGTCTCAGCAGGTACGTTCCTGGTGACTCCCACATATTCTTCATACTGCTCCATGAGGGTTTTTACCAAGACCTTGTTTTCGTCAGGCCTGGGGCGCCGTTCCAGCAAATCCTCGATAGTGACCATGTATGCAGGTTCCAGGGCGTCGTAACAGGAAATCCTCACGCGCCTGATGCCTTCCACTACTATGCGAAGGTTGCCTGACGGAGCCTTGGCAACTTCTTTGATTCTTCCCAAAGTACCTACGTTATATATGTCTTCGGGCGAAGGGTCTGTAATCTCTGTGCTCTTTTGCGCACACATAACCAATTCGTTCCCTGAAGCCCGAGCAATGTCCACAGCTCTTAGGGATTTTGGCCGCCCAACCTCTAGCGAAATGGTTATGCCCGGAAACACCAACACGTTTCTCAGCGGCAAAAGCGGGTAGGACTTCCGAACGGCATCTCTCGCGTCACCCATGTTTGACACCTCCCGCATTATCCTCATCCAGTCTCATCATATTGCCTCAACAAAAGCCTGAGTGACACACAGTATAAACGTATTTCCCGTATTCTCTTTGTAAGAATGGAAGTCCTGCTAGGACGCCTGTCAAAACTGGGAATCTCTGCCAGTTTATACACCTGCTCCTATATTGCCCATTCTTACGCTAAATTTTCCTGCCCCGCTACAAAGTGGCCATTACCACTATAGCCATTAGCTTGTCCGTTTATGGCCCAAGAACTTGTGCGTCGCCACCGGGATAGTTGAGAATGTCACTGTGTAGCCGGGGTGTTATCTTTCCGAGCTGACGTCGTACTGTTGTACATATTAGTTTATCGCAAACCCGGAGCGATTGCTATATAACTTGGGAGTCTGATGCCAGGGGGAAGATATGGAGCCAAAAACAGAACAACCCCGGCACTCCCGCTATAGTGCCGGGGCTCAGGCACTCTAAGGTGTCATGCAGTCTCTTCCTTTGGCCTTGGCTTACTGTCTCCTGCCACCAGCACCGGCGGAGCCTTGGATACAACCACGTCTCGTGTGATCACGCACTTGGTAACTTCGGGACGAGAAGGCAGATCGTACATGATCTCAAGCATTGTATCTTCAATCACCGCCCTCAGTCCCCTGGCCCCGGTATTTCTCCGGCTGGCTTCCTGGGCTATCGCCCGGATTGCTTCTTCTTCGAATTCCAGGCGGACTCCGTCCATCATGAACATCTTCTGGTATTGCTTCACCAAGGCGTTCTTGGGTTCTACCAAAATCCTCACAAGGTCATCGTCGCTTAGGGCATCCAGAGTGACTATTATCGGAAGCCTGCCTACAAACTCAGGGATCAAGCCGTACTTGAGCAGATCCTGAGGTTCAATCTGCGCCAGTATCTCCCCGATGGAGGTGTCCCTGCGGGACCGGGGCTCAGACGTGAACCCCAAGGTCTTCTGGCCGATCCTGTTTTGGATTATCTTGTCTATCCCCTCAAACGCGCCTCCGCAGATAAACAGTATGTTGGTGGTATCGATTTGGATGAACTCCTGATGGGGATGCTTCCTGCCACCTAAAGGAGGCACGTTGGCTATGGTCCCCTCAAGGATCTTGAGGAGGGCCTGCTGGACCCCTTCTCCGGAGACATCCCGGGTTATCGACGGATTCTCAGACTTCCGCGCGATCTTATCTATCTCGTCGATGTATATGATGCCCCGCTCCGCCTTCTCAATATCGTAGTCTGCCGCTTGGATAAGCCGCAGCAGAATATTCTCTACGTCTTCACCTACGTACCCTGCCTCAGTAAGGGTAGTGGCATCGGCGATAGCAAAGGGTACGTTCAAGAACTTGGCAAGACACTGAGCGAGATAGGTTTTCCCAGAGCCGGTCGGGCCTAACATCACGATGTTGGCCTTCTGGATTTCTACGTCGTCGTCACCGTGAAACCTGCTTATGCGCTTGTAGTGGTTGTAAACGGCTACTGACAACATCTTCTTAGCTCTCTCTTGGCCAATCACGTATTGGTCAAGGAAAGCTTTGATCTCTCTGGGCTTGGGAATATCCCGCAGATCGTGTTCAGCCTCTTCGTTCATTTCCTCTGCTATGATCTCGTTGCAGAGCTCAATACACTCATTGCAAATATATACACCCGGCCCAGCGATGAGCCGGTGTACCTGATCTTGATACTTGCCGCAAAATGAGCACTTCAAGCCCTTATGCTCTTCGAATTTGGACATCCTTTCACCCCAATTTACTTAGCCGACTTGGGACCGGGAAGAAGGATCTCGTCAACAAGGCCGTAAGCTTTGGACTCTTCTGCGTCCATCCAATAATCCCTTTCAGTGTCCCTTTCGATCTTGTCAATAGGCTGGCCTGTGTGTTTAGCCAGCAGCTTGTTGATTCTCTCTTTCGTCCTGAGGATCTCTTTTGCCATTATCTGAACTTCTGTCGCCTGGCCCTGCACTCCGCCTAGTGGCTGGTGGATCAGGGTCTTGGCGTTAGGCAAGATAAACCTCCGTCCTGGCGTGCCACCGGCTAAGATTACCGCAGCTATGCTAGCGGCAAGCCCTACGCATATGGTGGATACCGGAGGCTTGATATGCTGAATGGTATCGTAAATCGCCAATCCGGCGGTGACCGACCCGCCCGGTGAGTTTATATATACCGATACTTCCTTATCAGGGTCTTCTGCCTGGAGAAACAACAGCTGGGCTACAACCAGGTTAGATAGCTGATCATCCACAGGAGCCCCTACAAACACGATTCTATCCTTAAGGAGCCGCGAGTAGATGTCGTATGCTCTCTCGCCGCGTCCGGTCTGCTCCACAACCATGGGTACCAGATAACTCACATGCTGCACCCCCAATTTATATGATTACCCAATCAAACGCCCGCTAGCATTTTGTCAGAACTTTCAGCTACTATTTTTATTATACACCACGCGTATGGCCTTAGCTGCCTCTAACGGCTTAACCTCGGCGCCTTTGCCCAAGCTTATTCAGTTTGAGCAGTCTCAGCCTGGGATTCAGGCGCTTCGTCTTTCGCTACTTCCTCTTCCTGCTCAGCTGCTGCCCCATCGGAATCATCCTGGTTTTCAGGCTGTTCTTCGGGCGGCAAGGGAGTACCGGCGTTCTCGGCCGCCCTTGACGCAACCAGTTTCAGAGCCTCGATGCGCATAAGCTGGCTGCGGATGTCATCCAGGGCGCCTCTGATTTCCAAAGTGGTCTTGACCGCTTGTGGAGCCTGGTTCATTTCGGCAGCCAGCCCTTCCACAACCCTGTCGACTGACTCTTCAGATACTTGGACGTCTTCTTTCTGAGCCACTGCTTCCAGAACCAAATCGCGTTTTACATCTTGCTCAGCCTGTTTGTTGAACTCAGCCTGGAGATCTTCCAACGACTTTCCTTGTGCCTCAAGATAGTCTTCCAGGCTCACATTGGCATTAGCCAGCCTGTTGAGGAACCTTTCCATGAGGGTCCTTGCCCGCTGGCTTACCATCACTTCAGGGATTTCGCAATGGGCTTTCTGCAACAGCTCTTCTTCAACTTTTCGGGAATGCTCCTCACGGGCCATTCTCAACCGCATTTCCATGAGCTGTTCCCTTATGTCATTGCGCAGTTCTTCTACCGAGGCTTTGCCCACGTTCTTTGCTATCTCTTCAATATCTCCGGGGAGATGCTTCTCGTATACTTCTTTGACTTCTAGTTCAAATTCTATGGTAGTGTCATCCCCGTCCTCCTCAGTGGAAGGATAGGTAGCTGTGAACCGCTTTACCTCACCCTTGTTCATGCCCACCAAGGCTTCCCCGATGCCCGGGATAAAGGTGTACTGGCGGCCTACTTCAAGATAATTTACATCGTCTTCAAAAGGCATCTTGTCTGTGTCAAGTGACTTTACATGGCACGTTACAAAGTGGCCCGGTTCCAAGGGCTTCTCTTCTTCCATGGGCCTCAGCTCAGCCATGCGCTGTCTTAGCATCTCAACCTGCTCGTCAATGTCTTCTTCTGATACGGCCGGAGTTTCAAACGGGACAGAGATTGAATTGTAATCCTCCAGCTCTACCTCGGGTTTGACATAAACCACTGCTCTGAACCGGAGGGGTTCACCTTCGACGAAATGGATGTCGGAAAACTCAGGATTGTCCACAGGAATGATACCGGTCTCCTCCACAGCCTTCATGTACTGCTCCGGGAGGGCTTCCTGGAGGGCCTCGTCGAAAAGCTCGGCACCGTAATACCGCTTCACCAAACTCTTAGGAGCTTTGCCCCGGCGGAAACCAGGGATGGTCACCTGGCGGACAAGCTTGCGGTACGCACGATTGAGGGCTTCGCCTACCACTTCACTGGGACATTCCACGTCAAGCGCAACTCTTGATCCTTCAAGTTTCTCTGTAGTAACCTTCACAGTCTGGTCCTCCTTACACATCCGTAACGGGATGAACACATCACTTCATTACCCACGAATCTATTCATATCATTTATTGGGCGCAAGTGTAATACAAGCTTGAGTATTTTACCAGAAAAGACTAGAAGAAAAAACAGCAATCACCCGCCACCGGCTATTCCAGATACCAATTCTAAGGGATCTGGCCTGGGTGGGCAAATAGCCTTGGCGTACCCAGAACAAGCTGGTTTGCCGAGCCTCATGTGGTTCAAAATAAACCGCTTCCAGCCAAGGCCTGACCTAGCACTAAACAATACGCTCCTCGGCAACCGGAACTGGCCTTGAATTGTCCAGCACGGCTGAACCCTTGCCCGGAACTGACGGGTCACGCAGCACACTTGAATTGTTGGGTGCAAGAGTGGTGCGAGGGAGGGGATTTGAACCCCTACGCCACTTAAGGCACTGGATCCTAAGTCCTATAATCTTTATTTAATCTAGTTTAGCCTAATTTATAAAAGCCCGATTTTACGGGCTTTTCTAGCTTTTTTGCTGGTATAATTTCCCTGCTGGTTTAGTCTTTTCTAATGTAATTCAATTGTTATTGCATTACAAATTGCATTACTGCAGTAACATCGAGGGCGGCCTATTGGCCGTTGTTTTTTTGCGTTTCCTTTTTCCGTTCACGTTCAGCTCTTTTAGCGGCCAGGTTGGTATGTTTTATACTGCAATACATGCCTTTTCTAAGATGAGGCATATTACATTCTGGGAGAGCACAAATTTTAACCTTCTGTCCCATTGTGCCTGCTATATTGTTTATGTGCATGATTCGCAAAGCGTCCAGGAGTGTTTTAAAGTGCCATCTTAAGCGCCATTTACCTTCTTCATATATAAGTTTAATTCCCAACGGCCATACCTCTGTTTCAAGATATTTTGCCCAGGGAAGCCCTTTTATGTTTTTATAAAAATCATTAATATCAGCCCCGCTATTCTCAAATTCCTTTTTCTTTTCTAAATGATTCCCTATTTCAGCAAAAGCAGGATGCACCAATAAGTAATTAATCGGTTCTGAATAGTTAATTAAAAACTTCTGCCTTTCTTCTTTACTACTGTCACCAGTAGGCACAGGGAAAGGCGGCTTTAATTGTGGGAAAAAATATTTTGCATATTCATTATAACGAACTATTCGTTGGCCGTTAGTTAATACTACAGGAAATAGCGAACCTGCTAATAAAACCCTATAACCGTTAAATTCTTTACCATCTATGAATTCCGCACAAATCTCCAACACATCTTGCCAGAACAATCCAAACGGCCCATAACGGTTCACAAATTCCAACAATATAGCTGCAATCTTCTTTTTTCTTCTTTTATCTCTTTCCCAATAGAATTGTTCATTAATAGCAGGTTCTTCTGCTTTATCTTTCTTCCACCAATTTTTCTTTATTTCATGAATTTCATTTACCAGCTTGTAAAATTCCAGTAGTATTTGGGGAAATTCTTCAAACGGTTTATACCATTCAATTTTTGCCTTCTGTTGAGGTTTAATATAAATCAAACCTCTATTGTCTTCTAGTAATTCATAACCTGAATGTCTAAACCATTGTGGTGACATTGAAAACAATCCAACTTTTGGCGATTCAATATCTTCATTAAAACTTCCCATAGCAAAACCTCCTGATGTCATTAGTTGTCATATTTACTAATGACATTATATCATATAAAATTAGTTGTGACAAGAAGAATATACATAAGGAGGGATAAAACCATGGCTAAACGCAAACCCAAAATCGAGCCTGGCGTTTACGATATTCCGTTTATTGCTAGCTATCTAAACATAAACCTAATTAGAGCTTACGAACTGGCACGACAGCCTGGCTTCCCAGCAATTCGTATTGGTAGGCGTATCGTTGTGCCGAAAGCGGCTTTTCACAGGTGGCTTGAACAAGCAGCACTTGACAAGCAATCTTGCGACACAGCGGAAAACCAGTAATGGCGGGCGTTGAGGAATGGGGAATGCAATTTTACTGCAGTTTTATGAACAAAATGAAAACCCCCGGCAGCTTGGCGGCGGACCGGGGCGAGTGAGATGGACGGAGGGATACTCCTATGAGTATTTTAGCAAAAAAACAGCTAATTCGCAATACCAGCTATATCTTACCGGATATTATTAGCAGTTATGAAGAACTGCAAAGGTTTAATAACTTGGACCTACAGGAATTTGACGTTTTCTCCCTATGGCAGGAACTTTACAAAGTAAAAACGGCCCTGGCGCAATTGGACCTACGGCAGCAGCCCTGGCTGTTCACTGGACCGGGGCAATTCATTCCGGCCTTTATTTGGCTTAAAGCCCGTTACAGGGCAATTAAGGAGGAACTAAATAGAAGGGAGAGGGATAGCGTATGAATCAGGTAATGAACAGTATCCTCTCCCGCTTAAATGGCGTCAAACCTTGCGGCAATGGCTGGAAGGCCCTTTGCCCGGCCCACGATGACCAAAAGCAAAGCTTGCACGTAAGCGAAGGCAAAGACGGGCGGGTTTTAATTCATTGCCATGCTGGCTGTTCGGTTAATAATATTTGCCAGGCCCTAGGGATTGATCTAGGGGACTTGTTCCCACCAAAACCTAAAGTCTATGCAGGCGGGAAAAGCCCTGTTATTGCTACTTATGACTACCGGGACACAAACGGGAAGCTGCTTTTTCAAGTTTGTAGGACAGCGGACAAGCGTTTCTTCCAGCGGCGGCCTGATGGTAAAGGCGGTTGGCTAAACGGCCTGGGCGGTAT
>FZPS01000049.1_pt160 | contig 41864 bp, 42 predicted proteins | sample 1817821 | NCBI WGS metagenome assembly FZPS01 (sample SAMEA104158645, study PRJEB21678) | metagenome | place: Germany | collected 2015-04-21 | reverse complement strand
TTTCTTGGGTATCTAAAAGAGCTTTTTTAAATAGTCTTGGATTGTAAGTTCCATATCTTCACCTCCTAAAGTTAATAGAAATACCATTTGTCTATTATTTAGTATAGATAAAATTTCTTATGTTATACCATTTATAAAATTCCATAGTTTGCTTAAAAAATAATGCTCAAGTGTATTATGATAAAATATAACTTTACCCTACTAGTTATTCATATTGGATAAATTTTTTCAATCTTATACTATTAAGCACAATGCTAGGGATTCCATTATAAAAAATAAACAGGTATTATTCTACTAATACCTGTTTGTTTTTTATAATATAGTCTACGCCTGAAACAATAGTAAAAATAACACTGGCCCAAATAAAAACTACTTCTAGCCATTGAAAAATCAAACGAGAACTATTTAGTAACAACAAGATAACCATGATCATTTGGCTTACTGTCTTAATTTTTCCCCATTTACTAGCTGCAATTACAATATTGTTGGAAGCTGCTAATATTCGAAAACCTGTAACAGCAAATTCTCGACTAATAATAATAATCACAACCCAAGCAGATAATCGTTCCAACTGAACAAGTCCAATCATAGCAGAAGTAACTAGCAATTTATCTGCCAATGGATCCATGAACTTGCCTAGATTTGTAACAAGATTTCTAGAACGTGCAATATAACCATCTAAGAAATCGGTTAATGCTGCTAAGATAAAAATAAGTAAAGCTCCATATTTTCCTATAGGTGCCGGAAACCAATTGGTCAATAAAAAAATCAAAAATAAAGGGATCATAAAAACACGGACAAAGGTTAGTTTATTAGCTAAATTCATTCTATCATCTCTCCCACTAGATCATATTCATAGGCTTCTTTTATACGAACTTTTATAAATTCTCCTGACATGAGTTCTTTTTGTATGGGAATAAACACCATACCATCAATGTCAGGAGCATCTTTATAGGTCCGACCACAATAAACCCCTTGTTCTGGTAACTTCCCTTCGATCAAAACTTCCATTTCTCTTCCTGTCATTTTTTGGGATAATTTTATGCTGATCCCCTGCTGCAATTCCATTAATAGTCCTCTTCGCTCCTGTTTGATTTCTTCTTGGATTTGATCTGGAAATTCTGCAGCTTTTGTTCCCTCTTCCTGAGAATAAGTAAAAACACCTAAACGATCAAAACACATGTCTTTAACAAAAGTGTATACGTCTTCAAATTGCTCTTGTGTTTCTCCTGGAAAGCCAGTAATCAATGTTGTTCGTATACAAATCTCTGGGATCTGTCTTCGCAGCTTGTCAATCACTTGTCTTAGCTGCTTTTGATTACTCCGCCTTCCCATTCTTTTTAGAATCTCATTGTTGGCATGTTGAATGGGCATATCAATGTATTTACAAATTTTAGGTTCTTTTGCCATAACTTCAATTAACTCATCTGTAATTTCTTCAGGATAACAATATAAAAGACGAATCCAATGCAGATCTTTGATTTGACAAAGCTTAGTTAATAGTTCTGGTAATTTTTTTGTTCCATATCGATCTTGTCCATATCCTGTCGTATCTTGAGCAACTAAGATTAATTCCTTTACTCCTTGCTGCACTAAAATTTCTGCTTCTTTTAGAATGCTCTCCATACTTCGGCTACGGTATTTACCCCTTATCTTAGGAATAATACAGTAACTACAATGATTGTTACATCCTTCTGCAATTTTTAAATACCCATAATACCCTGGAGTACTTAAAATCCTAGTTTCTTCCATTTCCATTATTCGATGAATATCTTCAAATGCCTCTACTTTTTCTCCTTGTAATGCTTTTTTAATAACAACTGCAATTTGATCATATCCCGTTGTTCCTATGATACCATCGACTTCAGGAATCTCCTTTAAAATCTCCTTTTTATATCGTTCTGCCATACAACCTGTTACAATAAGAACTTTACAGTTTCCTTCTTTTTTATAAAGAGACATTTGTAATATATTTTCAATACTTTCTTCTTGGGCTTCTTGAATAAAACAACAGGTATTTACAACAATAACTTCTGCTTGAGATTCATCTGAAACAATCTCAAATCCTTCTTTTTTTACTATTCCTAACATATTTTCACTATCAATTCGATTTTTATCACAACCTAATGATACAAAAGCAATCGATGTACTCACAAATTTTACTCCTCTCCCTGCTCTGCTCCTTGAATACAATTATATAAAAGCATTGCAATGGTCATAGGCCCTACTCCTCTTGGTACTGGAGTAATGGCTCCGGCTTTTTCTTTACAACCCTCAAAGTCAATATCTCCACAAACCTTACCATTTTCTAAGCGATTAATTCCTACATCAATTAATACAGCTCCATGTTTTATCATATCGGCTGTAACAAAATTAGGTTTTCCAAGAGCAGCTACAATAATATCACCCTGTTGACATAATTCTTTAAGGTTGGTTGTTCTAGAATGACACATGGTTACTGTCCCATTTTCTCGTAATAAAAGCATGGACACTGGCTTACCTACAATATTGCTACGCCCAATGACTACACAATGTTTACCTTCAATGGAAAGATTCGAACGCTTTAATAATTCGATAATTCCTGCTGCCGTACAAGGCAAAAAAGCTTTTTTGCCAATGCTTAATGCTCCTACATTCATAGGATGAAAACCATCCACATCCTTTTCGGGTGCAATCATCATCAATATTTTTTCTTCTTCTATGTGAGAAGGCAAAGGCAATTGTACTAAAATACCATGGACGTCTTCTCGATTATTTAATTCTTTTATTAGTGATAATAATGTATCCTCCCTAGTATCTTCTGGAAGTTCATAAGATAAGGAACGCATTCCTACATATTCACAAGCTTTTTTCTTGTTGGATACATAAATTTGAGAAGCAGGATCTTCTCCTACTAGTATAACTGCTAAAGTAGGTTCAATTTCCTTTTCTTGTAGCTTCTTTACTTTTTCTTTTAATTCTTCTTTGATTTCATCTGCAATTTGTTTCCCATTAATGATCTTCCCCATAAAACTCCCTCCTAAAATAATCCTGTTATCTTTCCATCTTCACCCACATCTACTTGAGTCGCTGCTGGTTTTTTTGGTAAACCAGGCATAATCATAATATCTCCTGTAAGAGCTACAATAAAACCAGCTCCTGCTGAAACCCTAAGTTCTCGAACAGTAATGGTAAAATCTTTAGGACATCCTAATAAGTGTGGCTGATCTGATAATGAATATTGGGTCTTAGCTACACAAATAGGTAAATCTTCTAGTCCTATTTTTTTAATTTTCTTTATGTCTTTTTGTGCCTTTGCTGTCAATACAACTCCTTTTGCCCCATAAATTTCTGTTGCAATAATTTCTAACTTTTCTAAAATTGAGTTCGTATTATCATATAAAGGCGCAAAATGAGAAGTTTCTGTTTCTAACACATGAAGTACTTTCTGTGCTAAATCAATGCCTCCTTTGCCTCCTTTTTCCCAAACCTCGGATAAAGCAAAAGTAGCACCTAACTCTTCACAACGTTTTTTTACATAAGCAATTTCTTCTTTGGTATCTGTTGTAAATGCATTTAATGTAACAATAACAGGTACCTTGAACTTCTTAATATTTTCAATGTGTTTTTCCAGATTACAAAAACCTTTTTTTAAAGCTTCTATATTTTCAACGGAAAGCTGATCTTTAGGAACCAACCCATTGTACTTTAATGCACGGATAGTGGCTACTAAAACCACTGCATCTGGCTTTAATCCTCCCATCCTGCATTTAATATCAAAAAATTTCTCTGCTCCTAAGTCCGCTCCAAAACCTGCTTCTGTAATGACAATATCTCCTAATTTTAAAGCCATTTGAGTCCCTCGAATACTATTGCATCCATGGGCAATATTGGCAAAAGGGCCTCCATGCATAATTACAGGAGTATTTTCTAAGGTTTGAATCAGATTAGGCTTTAAGGCATCCTTCAATAAAGCAGTCATGGCACCAGGAGCTTGTAAATCCTTTGCTGTTACTGGTTCTCCTTCGTAGGTATATCCGATAATAATTCTTCCTATACGTTCTTTTAAATCATGGATATCTTGTGCTAAACATAAAATTGCCATCACTTCCGAAGCAACCGAAATAATAAAGCTATCTTCTCTAGGAACGCCATGGGTTTTCCCGCCTAATCCAACAACAATATTACGTAATGCCCGATCATTCATATCCATTACACGTTTCCAAAGGATTTGCCTTGGATCGATTCCTAAGGAGTTCCCTTGGTGTAGATGGTTATCAATCATGGCTGAGAGTAAATTATGAGCAGCTGTTACTGCATGAATATCCCCTGTAAAATGAAGGTTGATCTCTTCCATGGGGGCAACTTGAGAATAACCTCCTCCCGTAGCTCCTCCTTTTAGCCCCATACAAGGTCCCAAAGAAGGCTCTCGTAAAGCAAGGACTGCCTTTTGTCCTAATTGAGCCATGGCCTGTCCTAGCCCAACGGTCACAGTTGTTTTTCCTTCTCCAGCAGGAGTCGGATTAATGGCTGTCACTAACACTAGTTTCCCATCAGAGTTTCCCTTTACTTGTTCCCATAATTCATCGCTTAATTTTGCTTTATATTTTCCATAGTATTCTAAATCCTCTTCCTTAATTCCTATGGTAGCCGCCACATCTTTTATGGGTTGTAGTGTTGCTTCTTGAGCGATTTGAATATCTGTTTTCATTTAAAAAACCTCCTCTTATGATACTTGTCCTTCTTTATTCATATTTTCCCATTCTATGGGTGAAATTAGAACTCTTCGTGGTTTGCTTCCTTCATCAGGTCCTACGATACCTCGTTCTTCCATTGACTCCATAATCCTAGATGCTCGATTAAAACCAATACGGAAGGTTCTCTGAAGCATAGAAATGGATGCTCTTTCTTTATCAATGACTAGGGCAATGGCATCGGATAAATATTCATCTACCTCTTCTTCTGAATTTTCTATGGTTGATCCCCCTGTAATTTCTTCTACCATTTCTTCATGATATTCTAAAGGTTGATCTTGTTTTACAAATTCTACAATTTGTTCTACTTCTTTATCTGAAACAAAAGCCCCTTGAATTCGAATGGGTTTAGGAGCTCCTACAGGATAAAATAACATATCTCCTTTTCCTAATAACTTTTCTGCCCCATTCATATCTAAAATGGTTCTTGAATCGGTTCCAGAAGAAACAGCAAAGGCTAAACGAGAGGGAATATTGGCCTTAATAACGCCTGTAATAACATCAACGGAAGGCCTTTGAGTAGCAATGATTAAATGTATACCTGCTGCTCGAGCCATTTGAGCCAAACGACAAATGGCATCTTCTACATCTTTTGGAGCTGCCATCATTAGATCCGCTAATTCATCAATTACAATGACCATTTGTGGCATAATATCTTCTTCTTGCTGTTCTTGTTTCATTTGATTGTATCCTTTAATATCCCTTACATTATGTTCTGCAAATAATTGATATCTCTGAATCATTTCTTGCACAGCCCAATTTAATGCCCCCGCCGCTTTTTTAGGATCTGTTACAACAGGGATTAACAAATGAGGAATCCCATTATAAACACTTAGTTCTACTACTTTAGGGTCAATCATTAATAATTTAACTTCATTAGGATTGGCCTTATAAATAATACTTGTAATCAATGTGTTAATGCAAACACTTTTTCCTGAACCCGTAGCTCCTGCAATAAGTAAATGGGGCATCTTCCCAATGTCTGTAACAATGGTATTCCCAGCAATGTCCTTTCCAAGTGCAAAGGCTAATTTAGAAGGAAATTTTGCAAAATCTTCGCTTTCCAATACTTCTCTTAAAAAGACTGCTTGAGTCTCCTCATTAGGAACTTCAATCCCAACTGCTGCTTTTCCAGGAATGGGAGCTTCTATTCGAATTCCTGCTGCTGCTAGATTAAGTGCAATATCATCTGCTAGATTTACAATTTTACTGACTTTCACTCCTTGGTTTGGTTGTAATTCATAACGTGTTACTGTTGGACCACGATTGACTTGAATCACTTTTGCTTGTACTCCAAAACTTTGAAGGGTCTCTTCCAGTTTTTTTGCATTCTTACGAATCTGAGCTGTTCCTTTTCCTTGAACATTCAAAGTGGGTTTTTGTAATAAATCCAAAGGTGGAAATTCATAGGCAGATGTTTCTTGCCTTTGTGAAATAACCATTGGTTCTGTTTCTTCTAAAACTTCTTTTTTTGGTTTTTCTTGAGATTCCTGGGATTGGATTTGCGATTTAGGAACTTCTTTGTCCTGTGTAGAAAGTCCCATAGATGGTTCTTGTCCTTCTAGCTGTTTCGTATTAATTGTTATTTCTTCCTCTTCTTTCATGGAAGATGAAACAGGAGGTCCTAGGTGGTCATGAATCTGAATAGGCTGCTCTAGCCATTGGTCTACATTGTCTTCTTCCTCCCCTTCTTCCATCTCAAAAAGATGAGTTGACAAATTTACTAATCTTTGAGTTTTCTCCTTTATTCTATTCCATATTTTTTCCCAAAGGGCCATAAATATTTGAAATAAAGAGCGTTCTGTTAGTAAAATAAGACATACAATACTGCCAGTAAAAAGAATAATATAAGTCCCATAAATGCCTATGATTTTCAGTAGCCCTTGACCAATCAGAGCTCCTATTACTCCACCTGTATTCCAGGATCCCATTTGATAATAAGAAACTACTTGTTGAAAAAAAGAACCTTCGACGATAGGAGGATGAAATACATGAACAAGTACAGAACAAAAAATTAATAAAATACCTAGCACTCCTGTTTTCCAATTAGGACTCCACTTTTTTATTAAAATCAAAAGGCTATATAAAATGGTCACAGGGGGTAAAAGGTATGCAGAAAAACCAAAACAACCAATCATTACATTGGAAATTACTTTGCCTATATAACCTGCTTGATGCGTATAAATACTAACCGCTAATAAAAAGCCTAAAGCCAAAACACAAACCATAAAAATTTCTTGAATTAGATCTTCTTTTTGTAAAAAATCCTTTTTTTTCTGGTTTTTTTTACTGTTCTTTTTCTTCGCCATAATCCTCCCCTCCTATATATGTATTTGTTTTTTAGATTACCCAATGACTTATTATGGCTAATAAACCAATGATCCAACAATAGTAAGAAAACCAATGAAGTTTTTGATTTTTTAATATTACAATAAGAGCTTTTATGCAAATAAAACCGGATATTGCTGCTACGGCTGTTCCAATCAGATAAGGAGCTGAAAAAACTTCACTAACCATCTCTGTTGGTACATCTTTTAACTCTAAAAGGCCGGCTCCTAATACCGCTGGAATAGACATTAAAAATGAAAAACGAATGGCTGATTCTTTATCCAAATCATTTAATAGGCCTGCTACAATGGTAGAACCAGAGCGAGAAATTCCAGGAATAGTAGCAAATCCTTGTATAATTCCAATAACAAAAGCATTTTTATATTTTAGTTCTTCCAGTCGTACTGTTCCTTGGATTATTTTATCTGCTATGTACAATAAACATCCTGTTACCAATAAAGCAATTCCTGTTCCCAATAAAGATGAAAATAAATATTCAATCATGGGTTTCATTGTAAAAGCGATAATGGCTGTTGGAATACTCGCTACGATGATGAGCCATACTAATTTACGATAGGGATCTTTTTTTCTATTATCTTCTTTGTTTGTCCAATGTCCTTCTTGAATCCGAGTCTTAATAGCCTTTGGAATATCGATCAGTATTCCGATTCCTGCTTTTATTAATGACCACACATCTTTTGTATAAGCACAAAAAATAGCTATTAAAGTACCTAGATGTAACATCACTTCAAAAACAATGCCTGTGTTTAACTCCAATCGTAATAATTTACCAAAGATAACAAGATGACCTGAGCTACTAACAGGTAAAAATTCTGTCATTCCTTGTACAATCCCCATAATAATTGCTTTCAAAATCGACATGTCTATTACTCCTTTTCTTTAAAATAATCCCTTCTTCTTTCACATCTTCATTTCAAAGAAAAAGTGCTAGCATCTTTGCTAACACTTAATGTGCCTTATCATTATATCATTTTTCCCTTGTTTTTGTAAGGTGCTTTTAAACTTAAATTGTTTTTCTACAATTCTTCCATCAAAGAAAGATCTATAAAACTTCCTGGTTGTAAGTCAACTTCCAAATATGCTTTTAAATCTGTGGAAAAAATTCTTTGGATTTTAAATTTCTCCCCCTCCGGAACCACCTCAATGGTTTGATTTTTATAAATACACATTTTTCCTTGGGGTACTGTGGTATTTTCTATTTCTTCCCTCTGAACAATAGGGGGCATAACAGTATAGTACATAGTATCTCCTCCTAATGTAGGATTGATTTTTGTTTTTCAATCAGTTCATATAGTTTATTCATAGCCTGTGAAATTCCTCCCATTTCATCGATCAACCGTTCAGAAACAGCCTCTTCTCCTACTAAAATACTTCCCACATCCTTAGCTAATTTTCCTGTATCCAACATTAAATCTTTAAAGCGTTCTTTGGATATTTTAGAATTTTTAGCTACAAAATCTACAATGCGTTCTTGCATTTTATCAAAATATTCATAAGTTTGTGCAACTCCTATGACGGTTCCGCTCATTCGAACAGGATGAATCATCATGGTAGCACTAGGAGCAATAAAAGAATAATCAGCTGCTACTGCTAAAGGCACACCAATGGAATGTCCTCCACCTAAGACTAGAGATACAGTAGGTTTGTTTAAAGAAGCGATCATTTCAGAGATGGCAAGCCCTGCTTCTACATCTCCCCCTACTGTATTTAAAAGAATGAGTACTCCATCAATTCCTTGATCTTCTTCTATGGCTACCATTTGGGGTAAAAGATGTTCATATTTTGTTGTTTTGTTTTGTGGTGGTAATACAATATGTCCTTCAATCTGACCAATAATAGTTAAACAATGAATATTCCCTCTTGGATTTTTATCTTCATTTATAGGTACTTGTGTTTGCCCTAATTCTTTTATAATGGCTACATTTTGCTGTTCTTTTTCCATTTCATTAGATACATTTGTTTCCATAGGAACCTCTCCTTTTTTCCTATTATGCTTCAAGAGGCTCTCTTTCATACCTATCTTTATAGATATACATACACATTCATAAACAAAACAAACTAAAAGTAAGCCGTATATGCTCTCGACATACAACTTCTTAAACAGAAAGTTGAGTTTTGTTTTTTAAAACTCAATGAATCACTTAGCTCTTTTTTAATATGTTTGCCATATCAAAAGAAGGGCTAAGACAATCAAAGTAGAAGAGTAATATACGAGCTTACTGGAATTTTAGATTTTTAACAGGCATATCTATAATAACTCTATAATTGAAATTCTTGATGCAGTACCTTTATGGCTCTACTCAAGTCTTTATTATAAATCAAACAAGCAATGGTCATTAACGAATCCGCTGTTTGTAAAATTTCCACGTGCTCATTTTTTAAACAACGAAGAATTTTTGCCATTACTCCTGGAACTCCCGTCATTCCTTCTCCAATCATCGTAATTTTACAACAATCTTTAATATAAGAAAAATTAATTTTTTGTTTTTCTAATAATGCAAAAACTAAAGGTAAACATTCTTCATCAATGGTAAATACTTTTCGCTCTGGAAAAATATTTATAATATCAATACTAACTCCTTCTTTAGCTAAAAGTGCAAAAAATATTTCATCCTCCACTTTTTCATCTATAATCGAAATTTGTACTCGTTGGGAACGATAGGCAATAGCAGTTACTAATGGAATAGGCGAAACAGGACAATGCAAAATACAAGTTCCTTTACTATCATTGAAAGTATTTTTAATATAAAGAGGAATATTTGCTCTTCTAGCAATTTGTACCGCTCTTGGGTGAATAACCCGTGCTCCATTATCAGCCATTTGAAATACTTCATTATAACTTAAACAATGAATCCGTTGTGCCTTAGGATAAATTCGTGGATCTGTTGTCATAATTCCATCTACATCTGTATAAATTTCAATGCTTTCTGCTTTTAAAGCCTCTCCTAAAAGAGCTGCTGTTGTATCACTCCCACCACGTCCTAGCGTGGTTATATTCCCATTTTTACTGATCCCTTGAAATCCTGACACAATAGGAATAAACCCTTCATTTATGACCTTTTGAAGAGTTTGGGAGTTCACTTCTAATACATGAGCCTGACCAAATTGTTCATCTGTTATAATACCTGCCTGCCCACCTGTAAAAGCCATAGCTTTATATCCTTTTTGTAGCAAAGTTGTTACTAAAACAACGGCTGAAATAATTTCTCCACAAGACATTAAAAGATCTTTTTCTCGTAAGCATTCATGAAGATCCATAGTGTTTGTAATTTGTAGCAAAGTATCTGTGGCATAAGGATCTCCTTTACGTCCCATGGCTGAAACAACCACTACAGGCATTTTCCCTTTTAATTTTATATCAATAATTTTTTGAATCACATAATTTCTACTTTCTTCTGTAGCTACAGAGGTTCCACCAAATTTTTGTATGACTATATTCATTCAATTCCCCCTTTCTGAAACTCTTTTACTATAACATATCTTACAGTAAGAATAAAACTAATTTTTTGAAGAAGGATAGGATTGAAATACAGGTTGTAATTGCTTGCCTTCTAAGGCTGCTTGTAAGGTAGGTAATAACAAATCCATGTGAGCTACCATAGAATTAGGCTTTTTCTTATATTCATCTTGCCCTAGAGGTACAAAATAAATATTTTTTGTATTTAATAAAATTCCCAAATTTTTCAGGTTAAGTCCTAAAGCATCATTCGTTGCTAAGGCTAGAATAACAGGTATTTCATTACGAAGGCTTGCTTTCGCCGCCATTAAAACTGGAGTATCCGTAATACCATTCGCTAATTTAGCCATTGTATTCCCTGTACATGGAGCAATTACAAGAGCATCTATTAGCTTCTTAGGTCCAATGGGTTCTGCTTCTACAATGGTTTGAATAATAGAATGTCCTGTCATGTTTTCAATGACTTTTTTATGTTCCTCTGCTGTACCAAAACGTGTATCTGTAGCTACTGATTCATAAGACATAATGGGGATGATCTCGGTTCCCGCATCAATCATCTTTTGCATTTCAGGCAAAATTTGACCATAAGTACAATAAGATCCACATAAGGCAAATCCAATTTTTAACATAATCATTCCCTCATTTCACTACAAATTGTAAGCACTGTCTCTTTAATAATCCACCCAGCTGTTTTAGGAGCTACCTTCCCTGGAAGTCCTAAGCAAAGCAAAGCTTTTACGCCTTGTTTTTCAGCTGCTTCATAATCCACTCCTCCTGGCTTCGAGGCAAGATCAATAATAATGCTACCTTTGTTTACGTAAAGCAAAGTAGACTGATCTAAAATCAAACTCGGAATGGTATTAAAGATAAAATCAAATTGATGAATTTCTTTTTTTAGATCTTTTAAAAAAAGTGGTTGATATCCGTAGGTTGAAATGTATGCTATATCTTTAACACTACGTACTCCAACACTTACACAAGCTCCCAGGCCCTGCAATTGGTGAGCTAACACCTTACCACATCTTCCAAAACCTAATACTAAGCATTTACTTGAATGGATGGTAATGGGCTGTTGTTCCATGGCAATTTGTATGGCTCCTTCTGATGTTGGAATGGCATTATATATAGCTAATTCTTCACGCTGTAAAAGATCAAATATCTTAAAAGAATCTCCAGCTATTTCCCTTACTTTAGGTGTAATATATCCTGCCATGAAAACATGATATTTGGATAAAATTTCAAATAAGTCCTTTAATAGTATGGGTGATCCTTGATGATAGGGTGCAAAAAGTGTGTAATTATCCTGTGAACAAGGAATGGGTCCAATAATAAAGGTGGATTTTTGAATAGTTTCTTCTAACCTATCACACAAAATAACTGAATCCGGAAAATCTATATTAGAAAATCCATATACATAGACTTGATGGGATTGGGCTTGCAAAAATTGAATCAGTTCAATGTACCGTGCATCTCCGCCAATGACACTGAATGCAAACTGTTTTTCTTCCATTTCTATCCCTCCTACCTATTTAGTACAATGTATGAAAAAAGGAAAAAGTTTGTGCTAGTCCTTTTTTGAGTATAAAAAAAGACATCTTTTTTGATGTCTTTCTTATATAGAAGGAATTTCTTTGAGATTTTTAACTTTACCTACAACAGATACACTCATTTGAGTAAAATCAAAAATTTCCTGGATTAGGTATTCGATGTCTTCCTTAGTAACTTGATCAATTTTCTTGATAATTTCATTTGGTGTTTGAATATGATTCAATAATAACTGGGATCTACCAATGCTGTTCATGCGTCCACTGGTACTTTCAAGCCCCATCATATAATTACTTTTTAATTGTTCTTTTGTTTGATCAATTTCTTGTTGTGTAATGAACTCCTCTTTTAATAAAGTTAATTCTTCTATAATCAGCTCTAAAACCCTTGAAGTTTGAACTGGATTCATTCCTGCATAAATTGTAAATAAGCCTGCCTGTTGATAATTAGAAGGATAAGAATAAACAGAATAAGCTAACCCATGTTCTTCTCTGATTTTCTGAAATAGCCGTGAACTCATGCTTCCGCCTAAAATCGTATTTAATATACTTAGGGGGTATACTTTTTTACTTCCAATGGGAGGTCCAGGAAAGCCTAAACAAATATGAACTTGCTCAATATCTTTTTCTTTTTTAATGATACCTGGAGTATATTGGGTCTCAAATGATTGGATTATGGGAGTAGCTAAAGATTTCCAGTGTCCAAAAGCTTTTTCGAGTTTTTCATATAGCTCTTCATACTCAAAATATCCTACAACGGCAATCACTGTATTAGTCGGTTGATAACGCTGACTCATATACTCCTTTAATGTTTTTTGTCGAAAGGTTTTTAATGTTTCTTCACTACCTAAAATCGGATAACCTAAGGAATCATCCCAAATAGTAGATTGTAGTAGATCATGAACTTGTTCTTCTGGAGCATCTTCATACATATTAATTTCTTCTAAAATAACACTACGTTCTTTTATAATTTCTTCTTCTGCAAAAGTAGAATGAAAAAACATATCTGTTAAGACATCCAAAGCTAAGTCAAAATGAGTATCTAATGTGCGAGTATAATAACAAGTGTATTCTTTTGCTGTAAAAGCATTGATTTGTCCTCCCACCCGATCCATTTGTTCTGCAATATCCTTGGATGTTCGTTTTAATGTTCCTTTGAACATCATATGTTCAATAAAATGAGAAATTCCATTCAACTCTTTTGTTTCATATCGTGAACCATTACCAATCCAAATTCCCATGGTAATGGAACGAACAAAGGGAATTCTTTCGGCTACAATAGTAAGTCCATTGTCAAGTACTTTTTTTCGTACCATTGAAGTCACCTCAATCTATATTTAGATTACAAGAAAAGTATAAAAATGAATTCTTCAAATAAATGAGAAAATTTAGTCTTTTAGGCAAGACGCACTTTTCTAATTCACAAAAATAATAAAACATAAACCTACAGGGCTTATGTTTTATTTGATTTAATGTTCTTCTTTAAGAGGAGCTGGAAGAGCATCTTTTCTTGATAAATTAATTCTTCCTTGCCCGTCAATATCCGTTACTTTAACTAATATTTCATCGCCTACGTTTACTACATCTTCTACTTTATTGACTCGCTCGTGGGCCAGCTTAGAAATATGAACCAATCCTTCTTTACCTGGGGCAATCTCGACAAAAGCTCCAAATTTTAGAATACGAACAACTTTTCCGGTATATAATTGTCCTGGTTCAATATCTTTTGCAATGGACTCGATGATAGATAAGGCTTTTTTTACAGCATCTTCTTCAATACCACAAATAAAAATACGCCCATCATCTTCAATATCAATTTTAACCCCTGTTTCATCAATGATCTTATTGATGGTTTTACCTCTGGGTCCTATAATCTCACTAATTTTTTCAGGATCTACTTGGGTTTGTATAATTTGAGGTGCAAAAGGTGAAAGATGTTTTTTAGGTTCTTTAATAGCTTTCAGCATTACTTCATCTAAAATATAGAAACGTGCATTTTTTGTTTGATATAACGCTTGTTTAACAACTTCTTTTGTAAGCCCTTCAATCTTCATATCCATTTGAATGGCTGTAATTCCTTTATGAGTACCTGCCACTTTAAAGTCCATATCACCAAAGAAATCTTCCAATCCTTGAATATCCGTTAGCATTATAAATTCATCATCTGTATCCCCTGTAACCAATCCCACTGAAATTCCTGCTACGGGTGCTTTAATAGGAACACCAGCAGCCATTAAGGATAAGGTACTTGCACAAATACTTGCTTGTGAAGTAGAACCATTGGAACTTAATACTTCTGATACAAGACGGATGGCATAAGGAAATTCTTCTTCAGAAGGAATCACAGGTACTAAGGCTCTTTCTGCTAACGCTCCATGGCCAATTTCTCTTCGTCCGGGTCCTCTCGAAGGTTTTGTTTCCCCTACCGAAAAACTTGGAAAATTATAATGGTGCATGTAACGTTTGCTATCTTCTAATTCATCAAGCCCATCTAATACTTGGACATCCCCTAAAGCGCCAAGAGTTGTCACTGTTAAAACTTGGGTTTGTCCACGACTAAAAATAGCTGAACCATGAGTACGTGGAAGAATATCTATTTCAGCAGACAAGGAACGAATTTCTTCTAATCCACGACCATCAGGTCTTTTCTGTTGTTTTAAGATCATTCTTCGAACAGTTTCTTTTTCAAATTGATCAATCGCATCTCCTAAATAAGGTTCATAGTCTGGATTGTTTTCCATAAAATAAGCAACTACTTCTTCTGTTAATTCTTTCATTTGGGCTTCTCTTTGTTGCTTTTGATCTGTAAAAACAGCTTTTTCCATTCTTTCATTCCCAATAAATGATTTAATTTCTTCATAAATTTCTTCTGGTATGATATGTCTTTCATAATCATGCTTTTCTTTTCCTACAGCGGCCACAATTTTATTAATAAATTCTACAATTTTTTGATTTTGCTCATGTCCTTTGTAAATGGCCTCTAACATTAATTCTTCTGAAATTTCATCAGCACCTGCTTCAATCATCATTACTTTTTCTTTTGTAGAAGCTACCGTTAATGCTAAATGGCTTTTTTCTCTTTGAGTCGAAGTGGGATTTAATACCAATTCTCCATCCACATAACCAATTGCAACAGATCCAGTAGGACCATTAAAAGGAATATCAGAAATGGATAAGGCGATAGAAGAACCAATCATGGCTACTATTTCTGGACTACAATCTTGATCTACCGATAAGACTGTATTGACTACGGATACATCATTACGATAATCTTTCGGAAATAAGGGACGAATGGGGCGATCAATAACCCTTGCAGCTAAAATCGCTTTTTCAGTTGGCTTGCCTTCCCTCTTAATAAAACCTCCTGGAATTTTTCCTACTGCATAGAGGCGTTCTTCATAATCTACGCTTAATGGAAAAAAATCAATACCTTCTCGTGGCTTGTCAGAAGCAGTGGCAGTTGAAAGTACTACTGTATCACCATAGCGAACAAGAGCTGCACCATTGGCTTGTTCTGCTACCTTACCGACTTCTACAGATAAGGTTCTTCCAGCTAATTCCATTGTAAATGTTTGTGACATCCTCAATCTCTCCTTTCTTTTTTTCATATTTATTCTACTACTAATTCATTCTCCACTTATATGTAATATGAATCAATCTACAAATTCTTATACTACAAGAAAAGTACAAAAAACACACTTTTTTTCTAATTCAAAATAATAGAGCGGATTTCTCCGCTCTTTATTATCTTCGTAATCCTAATTCTTCAATCAGATTTCGATAGGCTTCGATATCCTTATTTTTCAAATAAGTTAATAACCCTCTTCGTTGTCCTACCATCTTTAAAAGTCCTCGTCTAGAATGATGATCCTTTTTATGCATTTTTAGATGCTCTGTTAAATCATTAATACGTGCTGTTAATAATGCAATTTGCACTTCTGGTGAACCTGTGTCGTTAGGGGTTCTACCAAATTTTTCAATTATTTCTTGTTTTTTTGCTTTTTCCATGAAAATCCTCCTTAAAATAATAGAATCTATAACCCCCTACTGCTAAGAAAAGGTCGGAGTTTCCTTTTTCCGAGCAAAGGTTGTTATATTTTTAGACAATACACATTTTATCATAGTTCTCTAAGTTTGTAAATCCTTTATTGAATAGTAAACCTTTTATTTTGACCTTTCAAAATAAGCCCGTGCTCTTTTTTCGTCTTCTTGAATTTGATACATGAGAGCTGTTAGGGAATGAAAGCGATGTTCTGGCCGTAACCATTCTAAAAACTCAACTTTAATAGATTCCCCATATAAATCTTGTTCAAAATCTAAAAGATAACTTTCAACTACCGTTTTCTTGCCATAAACCGTTGGATTGGATCCAACACTGGTAATACTTGGTCTCTTTTGTCCTAACCACTGTACATAAGTAATATATACACCATGATCTGGAAGTAATTTATCAGAAGAGGGAATTAAGTTTACTGTAGGAAATCCGATAGTTCTTCCTAATTGCTTGCCTTTTACTACGGTTCCCATAATTGAATAAGGCTCACCTAACAGTATATTGGCTTTATTGATTTCTCCTTTTGCTAAATACTGTCGAATTCGAGTACTACTTACTTCTTCTCCTTGAATTTGTACAGGAGAAATGGCAAGAGTCTGAAAACCTAGCTTTTCTCCTAAAGAATGTAAAAGATGAATGTCTCCCTTTCGTTCTTTACCGAATTTAAAGTTTTTTCCTACAATAACCACTTTGCTATGTAATTGATTGTATAAAATTTTTTGTATAAACTGTTCTGGCGGAATCTGGGCAAAAGATTGAGTAAAAGGATATTCAATATAAAGTTCAATACCTAGTTCTTCTATCTTTTTAATTTTTTCTTCTTTTGTATAAATTAATTGAAAATTTTTACGGTTAGCAAGTACAAAAGCAGGATGAGGAAAAAAAGAAAATACAGCTCCTTGAACGCGGTATAGACTGGCTTGTCTTTTTACTTCTTCAATCAATCTTTTATGTCCTATATGTAGACCATCAAAATTGCCTAGTGCTACTACGCAAGGTATTGATTGGGTAATTTCTTCTTCGTTTATATATCTCATCTGCAGAACCCCTTATATCAAAATTTTTACTGGTTTGTAAAATACTTGTTCCTGTTCTTTTGTGCCTTGATACAAGCCTATAAAATCTCCTGCACTTGTGTACATACAAAAGAGCCTTTCTTGAAAGGCATCACTTTGGATCTGATCTATTCCTTTTTCATAAATTGTATGTCCATTCCGTAAGGAACGATCAGCAGATTCTTTTACATAGATTTTAGGGTAAGTTTGAAATAATTCAGCAATAGGCATTAGAATTTGATGAAAGGATTGAGTTTTAATCTTTTCTGCGATTTGTTCTAAAGTAAAACTGTTTGAAATATGAAAATCGCCTACTTGAGTACGAAGTAATCCATTCATATGAGCTCCACACCCTAATTGTTCTCCTACATCAGCACATAATGTTCGAATGTAAGTTCCTTTCGAACAGTCCACTATGAACTCCACTTGATCGGGAGGAATCCATCGGGTTACTTCAATATGATCAACATAAACCGTTCTTGGCTCTCTTTTAACTTCCTTTCCTTCTCTGGCTAATTCATAGAGCCTTCTACCTTTCATTTTTATGGCTGAGTACATAGGAGGAATTTGTTGATATTTCCCTATAAAAGACAATAAAACTTTTTCGATGTTCTCAGGATCATAATTCACAGACCTTTGTTTTATGATTGTTCCTGTATGATCTTCTGTTGTTGTTGTAATCCCTAGACGCATACATGCTTTGTACTGTTTTTTTTGTCCTGTAATATAATCTACCACTTTAGTCCCCTTACCAAAACAAATAGGTAAAACCCCTTCCGCTTCTGGATCTAAGGTTCCTGTGTGTCCTACTTTTTTTTGTCCACTCCACTTCCTAAGAAGTTGTACTACATCATGAGACGTATATCCTTTTTCTTTGTATACATTTAAGATACCATTCAATCTTTATTCTCTCCTTGATCCAAAATCGCTCTAAAAAAAATCTTCCAAAGCCTCCAGCACAAGGCGCTTTGCCTCTTCTACTGAAGCAAAAATAGTACAACCTGCTGCCTTTGTATGACCTCCACCACCAAATTGGGAAGCCACAGCAGCTACATTCACATCATCTCTAGAACGCAAACTAACTTTTACCTCATTGGGATAAAGCTCATATAAAAATACAGCAACAGAAACATCATCAATTTCCGCCAAAAATTGTACGATTCCTTCTGTATCTCCAGTGCCAAGGGATTTAGTCTCTGCCCATGAAGCAAAAGAAAGGCTCACTTGATCATGATAATACAAAGATGCCCTTGCAAGAGTTGTCCCTAAAAGTTTAGTTTTTTCATAACTTCGACGATGAAAAAGTTGATGACTCACAAAGGAAGAATCAATTTTATGCTTCAATAAATGACTTGCAATCCAATGGGTTTTAGGCGTTGTACTCGTATGCTGAAAACTTCCTGTATCATATACAATCCCTGTATAAAGGCATAATGCAATGGAAGAAGTTATGGGGATTTGCCACTCTTCAAATAAATCATAAAGTAATTCACAGGTAGAACTGACTTCTTCACTGACGATATTATAATCCCCATACATGGTATTGCTGGTATGATGATCAATATTAATGGTGCTTGTAGCATTTTTTAAATAGGGTACATAAGAATTTAGACGCTGTTCATCTCCACAGTCTAAAGCAATAAAAAGATCGATTTTCTCTTCTGGATCCAATTGATGAACCACTTCTACTGGCGTTGGTAAAAAATCATAAGTAGATGAAAAAGCTTCTAATAAAATTTTTGGTTTTTTCCCTATGTTTTTTAAAGCATGAGCAAAAGCAAAACAAGCTCCTATAGCATCCCCATCTGGATTTGTATGTCCTGCAATAATAATTTTGTTTTGCTTTTTTATTTGCTCTAAAACAGCACCATTGTTCATTATGAATCCTCTCCTGGCTTTTTGTTTATTTCTTCCATTAGTTGTTCTAAATGAATACTATATTCAATGGATTCATCCAAGCGAAAAAGTATTTCTGGAGTGTTACGTAAATTTAAACGTTTAGCTAGCTCTCTTCGCATAAAACCACTGGCACTTTTTAACCCTTTTAACGCCTCTTGTTTTTCTTCTTCATTTCCCATAATACTAACGAAAATTTTTGTGTATTTTAAATCATTAGTAGTATCAACTCGAAGTACACTAACCATGGTTTGAATTCGAGGATCTTTTAATTCTTGGTCAATAAGCTGACTTATCTCTCTTTTTATTTCTTCATTAATTCGAATTAATCTTGTTCCTTTTGCCATTGTTTATCATCCTTTATTATCGTGGTATTTCTTCCATAATATAAGCTTCCACAATATCCTTTTCTTTAACATCATTAAACTTATTGAAAGTAATTCCACATTCATAACCTGCATTTACTTCTCGAACATCATCTTTAAATCGTTTTAGAGAACTTAATTCGCCTTCATAAATAACAATGCCATCTCGTACAATTCGAACCTTTGAGTTTCTTGTAATTTTACCATCTTGAACATAGGATCCTGCAATGGTTCCAAGACCTGAAGCTTTAAATATTTGTCGCACTTCTACATGTCCGATTACTTTTTCTTTATATTCAGGATCTAGCATTCCTTTCATGGCTGCTTCAATATCTTCAATGGCACTATAAATAACTCGATAAAGTCGAATGTCTACTTTTTCTCTTTCAGATACTGATTTTGCACTGGCCTCAGGTCGTACATTAAATCCAATAATAATAGCATTTGATGCAGAAGCCAACATAACATCGGATTCTGTAATAGCTCCAACACCTCCATGAATAGTTCGAATACGAACTTCTTCATTGGATAATTTTTCCAAGCTTTGTTTTACTGCTTCTACAGATCCTTGCACATCTGCTTTTACAACAATATTTAACTCTTTTATGTTACCTTCTTGAATTTGGTAAAACAAATCATCTAAAGACACTTTCTGTGGTGTATCTTGAATTAATTTTTCTCGGCCTGCGGCAATGACTCGTTCTGCAAATTGACGTGCCTCCCGATCACTATTGGCTACATAAAACATCTCACCAGCTGCCGGAACCTCAGAAAGTCCTAATATTTCTACTGGTGTAGAAGGACCTGCCATTTTTACTCGACGTCCCTTGTCATCCATCATGGCCCGAATACGTCCATAAGCAACTCCAGCCACAATAGGATCTCCTACTTTTAAAGTCCCATCTTGCACAAGTACGGTTGCTACAGGCCCTCTTCCTTTATCTAATTCAGCTTCAATAATGGTTCCCCTAGCTTTTTTATTTGGGTTTGCCTTTAGTTCTTCCATTTCAGAAACCAGTAGAACCATCTCTAATAACTGATCTATTCCTTCATTTTTTAAAGAAGAAATGGGAACACAAATGGTGTCTCCACCCCAATCTTCAGGAACTAATCCATGCTCTACCAATTCTTGTTTAACTCGATCAGGATTTGCACTGGGTTTATCCATTTTATTAATGGCTACAATAATTTGTACTCCTGCTGCCCTGGCATGATTAATAGCTTCTACAGTTTGAGGCATAACACCATCATCTGCTGCTACAACTAAGATAGCAACATCTGTTACTTGTGCTCCTCTCATTCGCATAGCTGTAAAAGCTTCATGTCCTGGTGTATCTAAAAAGGTTATCTTTTTATGATTGACTTCTACAACATAAGCACCAATATGCTGGGTAATTCCACCGGCTTCCCTAGCTGTTACATTGCTTTTACGTATAGCGTCTAATAACGAAGTTTTTCCATGGTCTACGTGTCCCATGACAACAACAACAGGAGGACGATCCTTTAGGTCTTTGGGATCATCGGGTTCTTCCATAAATAATTCTTCTAATAAGTCTTTTACTTCTTCTTTTTCTACCATAACGTCAAATTGTTCTGCCACAAAAGAAGCTGTTTCAAAATCAATTTCTTGGTTCACTGTAGCCATAATTCCTTGACCCATTAAAATCTTGATTACTTCACTAAAGGATTGATCTAACTTTTCAGCTAATTCTTTTACTGTAATCCCATCGGAAATTTGTATGATTAAAATCTCTTCCCCTTCTTCCTCTTCTTGTTTTAGTTCTTGGTTTTTTTCCATGGATTGGTTTTTTTCTTTTTTTACTTGTTTTTCTTCTTGTGGCTTCTCTTGTTTTGTTTTAGTTTTTGTCGTAGTTACTACTGGATCTTCTTCAGAAGTATAATATTCTAAAATGATATTGGCTTCTTCATTTTCTAACGTGCTCATATGACTGCTCACTTGAATATTAAATTCCTGTAATTTTTCAATTAATTCTTTACTGCTAATATTGAGTTGTTTTGCCATTTCATATACTCTTATTTTTGACAATCAAACCCACCTCCAAAAATAATTTTCTTATGATCCTAAAATATCTTGCAATAATTGTTCCATCTTCTTCGCAAAATGAGGATCTCTAATCGCTAAAGAAGCACGATCATCTTTTCCGATACTCCGTCCCAATTCTTCTTTTGTTCCCCATAAATACAATGGAATTTGAGAAGAATTACAAAGTTCCTTAAATTTTTTTTTCGTATTTTCTGATGCATCAAGGGCGACAATAACAAATAATGCTTCTTTACTTTTAATACTTTTCTCGCACATAAACTCTCCTGAAAATATTTTTCCTGCCTTTTGACATAAACTCAACATAGAAAATATTTTTTTATCAGTGATCATTTTGTAACTCCTCTTTTAAAGCATGATAGATCTCAGGTGAAACTGATGTTTTAAATGAGCGTTCCAGTCCTCGATTTTTTTGAGCTTGATCTAAACAATTGCTACTAGGACAGATGTAGGCACCACGTCCAGGTTTTTTCCCAGTAAAATCAAGGAAAATCTCACCTTCTTGATTTCGTACGACTCGAATTAATTCTCTCTTGTTTTTCATTTCTTGACATCCAACACATTTGCGAAGGGGAATTTTTCGTTGTTTCATGCTGGTCACTCCTCAAACTTCTTTATTCTTGTTCACGATCCTCATCTGTAATAAAATCAATGGTTTTTGCTTGGGTTTCACTTTTAATATCAATACGCCATCCTGTTAGTTTAGCAGCTAATCGAGCATTTTGACCTTCTTTTCCTATGGCTAAAGAAAGTTGATAATCAGGAACAATAACCTTTGCACTTTTATCTTCAGAATTAATGGCTACTTCTACTACTTTAGAAGGACTTAAAGAAGCAGCAATAAATTTTTTAGGATCTTCATCCCAATGAATAATATCAATTTTTTCTCCTCGTAGTTCATTGACAACTACGTTAACCCGAACTCCATTTTGTCCTACACAAGCACCTACAGGGTCTACATCTTTGTCATTAGAATATACAGCCATTTTCGTCCTGGAGCCTGCTTCTCTGGCAATACTTTTTATTTCTACAATACCATTTTGTATTTCTGGTACTTCTTGTTCGAATAATCGTTTTACTAATTCTGGATGAGTTCTCGATACGAAAATCTGAGGCCCCTTTGGGGTTTGTTTCACTTCTAATATATATACTTTTATTCGTTCATTAAATTCATATTCTTCTTGAGGAACTTGTTCATTGGGTGCTAGGATTGCCTCTGTTTTACCGAGTCGAACCATAACATTTTTACGTTCTTTTCTTTGTACAATACTGTTTACAATATCCTTTTCTTTACTGATATATTGTTGATATATTAGATCTCTCTCTGCTTCTCGAATCCTTTGAACAACCACTTGTTTTGCTGTTTGGGCTGCTATTCTACCAAAATGTTTAGGGGTTACTTCGATATCTACTTGATCTCCTATTTCATAAAAAGGTTTTATTTTTTTAGCCTCTTCAAGAGTCATTTCTGCATTTTCATTGGTTACTTCTTCCACTACTGTTTTCTGAACATAAACAGCTACATCTCCATTTTGGCGATCCATAGCTACTCTAATATTCTGTGATGTACCAAAGTTTTTTTTGCAAGCAGAAACCAAAGATGTTTCGATTGCTTCTAATAAAATTTCTTTATCAATTCCTTTTTCTTTTGCAACTTGATCTAATGCTTCAATAAATTCGGAATTCATTTTTTTACCTCCTCTTGTTCTGGAAACCTCCTCATGTACTACTTATTTCTGTTTTACCATATCACTGCTAAGCGAACAATGGATACCTGATCCCTTGGAAAAGAACAAATTTCTCCTTTTTCATCTTCAATAACAATTTGATCATCTTGTAAGCCAATTAATTTTCCCTGAAACTCTTTTTGCTTATTTACTGCTTTATATAACTTAACATCAACAAGTTCACCTTGGTAACGTTTAAAATCTTCTTCTTTTTTCAAAGGGCGATCTAAGCCTGGAGAACTTACTTCCAAAATGTAAGGTTGAGTAATAGGGTCCGTTTTATCCAACTCTTTTTCTAAAGACCGGCTCACCCATTCACAGTCGTCAATGGTAATGCCTCCTTCTTTATCAATAAAGATTCGTAAATACCAATTAGGTCCTTCTTTCACAAATTCCACATCTACACATTCAAAATTTTTCTCCTGCAAAATAGGATATAACATTTCTTCTACTTGTTGTTCAATTTTTTTACTCAATATATCACCTCATCTATTCTTTCCTTAGTTTCTACACATAGTTTTTTTAAAAAGCTAGTGAATTATTCATGGCTTACAATAGATAAGAGTGGGCTTCCACCCACTCTTATCTTGCCGTATATATAGCTATCTTAATCTATTATAACACTACTAATGACACGATGCAAGCCTAACTTAAAAAAGACTTAATTGACTGGTTTCAGGAATTCCCTTGAAGATTCCATTTTCTTTCATCAATTCAATAACTGTTTTACTCACCTTCGTTCGCTGTCTAAACTCTTCAACAGATAAAAACTCTCCTTCTGCTCTTGCTTGTAAAATATTCATGGCTGCTGTATTTCCTAGGCCTTGAAGAGCATTGAGAGGAGGTAATATTCCTTCCTCTTTTACTTGAAATTGAACAGCATGAGATTGGTAAAGATCAATGGGTAAGAAAGAAATCCCTCTAGCATACATCTCCAATACAATTTCTAAAATGGTTAATACATTTTTTTCTTTTGTAGTAAGTTGATTCCCTTTTTCTTCTAAATCCTGAATTGTAGTTTGTACCTTCTCCATTCCCTTACACATCAATTCATAATCAAAATCATCGGCTCGAACTGTAAAAAAAGTGGCATAGAAACATTCAGGATAATATACTTTAAAATAAGCAATTCGAAAAGCCATCATTACATAAGCAGCTGCATGAGCTTTAGGAAACATATATTTTATTTTTTTACAAGAATCAATATACCAATCAGGAACTCTTGCTTCCCTCATAGCCTCTTCATCTTCCGGTTCTAAACCTTTTCCTTTTCGTACTTTTTCCATGATTTTAAAGGCTTGTTTTTTCTCTACTCCTTGCAAAATAAGATAAACCATAATATCATCCCGAGTAGAAATAACTTCGGATAAAGTAGCTGTTCCATTTCGAACTAAATCTTGAGCATTATTTAGCCAAACGTCTGTCCCATGGGACAATCCAGAAATTCGAATGAGTTCTGAAAAAGTTTTAGGCTTTGTATCCACTAACATTTGTCGTACAAATTTTGTTCCAAACTCAGGTAACCCAAGACTTCCAACAGAACTTTTTATCACTTCTGGTTCAATTCCTAGTGCTTCTGTAGAAGTAAATAATGACATGGTTTTTTTGTCATCTAAGGGAATTTCTCTTGCATTTATTCCTGTCATATCTTCTAACATACGAATTACTGTTGGATCATCATGACCTAAAATATCTAATTTTAATAAACGCCCACTAATGGAATGATAGTCAAAATGGGTCGTTGTAATTGTTGAATTCACATCATTCGCCGGACGTTGAATAGGACAAAATTCATAGATTTCATAGCCGTTCGGTACAATCATCTGCCCTCCTGGATGCTGTCCTGTAGTTCTTTTAACTCCAGTACATCCTTGAATTAATCGATTTACTTGCGCATTGCGAGCTACAATCCCTTTTTCATCCAAATATTTTCTTACAAAACCATAGGCTGTTTTTTCTGCTAATGTTCCAATGGTTCCTGCTCGGAAAACATGTCCTTTTCCAAATAATTCTTCTGTATATGCATGCGCCCTTGGTTGATATTCTCCTGAAAAATTTAAGTCAATATCAGGTTCTTTATCTCCATCAAAGCCTAAAAAAGTTTCAAAAGGAATATCATGTCCATCTTTACACAACAATGTATTACACTTTGGACAATATTTATCAGGCATATCGCATCCTGATCCTCCTACGAAGGATTTGACAGTCTCCGAATCAAAATCGGAATATTGGCATATGGGACAATAATAATGAGGGGACAAAGGATTTACTTCTGTAATTCCCGCCATAGTGGCTACAAAAGAGGAGCCAACAGATCCTCGAGAACCTACTAAATAACCATCCTCTAAAGATTTCCATACTAATTTTTGAGCAATGATATAAAGGACAGCAAAACCATTTTTTATTATAGATCCTAATTCTCGATCTAAACGTTTTTGTACTGGTTCGGGCAAAGGCTCTCCATACATGGATTTTGCTTTTTCTGTAGTAATTCTAATTAATTCTTCTTCTGCTCCTTCAATACTAGGCGGAAAAGTACCGTCTGGAATTGGTTTAATCCTTTCAATTTGATCTGCAATCTGATTCGGGTAAGTAATGACAACCTCTTTCGCCTTATCTGTTCCTAAATAAGAAAATTCTTTTAACATTTCTTCTGTAGTTCGTAAATATAAAGGTGGTTGTTTTTCTGCATCAGAAAATCCTTGTCCCATCATTAAAATTTTTCGATATATTTCATCTTCAGGATCTAAGAAGTGTACATCACCTGTTGCTACGACTGGTTTTTGATATTTTTCTCCTATGGCAAGAATTTTTCGATTTATATCTTTCAGGTCTTCTTGGGAGTTTACTGTATTATTATGAACCAAAAACTGATTATTCCCTATAGGTTGAATTTCTACATAATCGTAAAATTGCATTAGTTCTTGGATCACTTCTTCTGGCTTATTTTCTAACACAGCTCGATATAATTCTCCTGCTTCACAAGCCGTACCAATGATTAATCCTTCTTTATGAGCCAGATAAGCACTTTTAGGAATCCGTGGTTGACGATAAAAATAATCAATATGAGACATAGATATTAAACGATATAGGTTTTTTAGACCTTTTTGGTTTTTAACTAAAATAATAGCATGGTGACTTCTTAATTTTTTAATGTCCAATGATTGTTCTACTAATTGATTTACTTGATCCAAAGTATCAAGTTTTTTATCTTTCAAAATTTGAATACATTTCAAAAAAATTTCAGCAGTAGCTTGAGCATCATCAACAGCCCTATGATGATTTTCTAAAGAAATACCTAAATGTTCTGCCACTATATTCAGTTTGTGTCTTTTTAACTGTGGGAAAAGTCCTCTTGTTAAAGCAAGAGTATCTAGCACAGTAGATGAAATCTGCAAAGACTGTTGTTTTGCAAAATAGCGAATAAAATTTACATCAAAACTTGCATTATGAGCCACTAAAACTCCATCCCCTACGAATTCTAGGAATTGGGGTAAAACCACTGAAATAGGGGGAGCATCTTTTACGGTATCATCTGTAATTCCTGTCAATTCCTGTATATTTAGTGGAATAGGTATTCCAGGATTCACAAAGGTACTAAAAGAGTCTATGATTTCTCCATTTTGGATCTTCATAGCTCCTATTTCGGTAATTCTATCTTTCCCAGGATAAAAGCCTGTAGTTTCAATATCAAAAACAATATAGGTATCTTCTAATTTTTGATTTTTAGAATTTTGAACAACTGTTTTTAAGTCATCAACTAAATAGGCTTCTACTCCATAAATGACTTTTATACCAAGTTTTTTTGCTGCTAGAGCTGCTTCTGGAAATGCTTGCACAACCCCATGGTCTGTAATAGCAATAGCCGAATGCCCCCACTTTGCAGCTCTTTCTATTAAAGCTGTAACAGAAGCGACTCCATCCATAGTACTCATCTGAGTATGGGCATGAAGTTCTACTCGTTTTTCTTTTGAACCATCTTCTCTTGTTACTATAGTACCTTCTATAAGCTCAATATTTTTTGCCATAACAACCGATTCTTGAGAAAAACGATCATATTGTACTTCCCCTTTGACACGAAGAAAAATATTTTTCTTTATTTTAGGTGCTATTTCCAATTCGTATTTTTCTTTCTTTAAAAAACATTTTACTGTTACTGCATCTTGCTCGTCTGTCATATCAAAAGCAAGAATATATCGTCCCCCTTTAATCTCTCTTGCTTCGACCCCAATAACTCGGCCTTCGATAATAATGGTTCCTGATTCTGGTTGAAGTTCCCGCATAGAAATGGTTGGACCTGAAAAGGCCTTACCTAATAAAAAGGAGGATTCTGTACTATTCGAACTTGTGGAAATTATAGAAGAAGGTACTTCCTGTACTACTTCTTGAATTAAAAGGTTTTCTTGTTTTTCCATTTGTTCTTCATATTGTTTCTTTTCTTCTGTTGACATTTCTTCATCTTGAAAAACTACCTTCATATTCAATCCTAACTGTTCCCGGATTAAAGATTCAATTTGATTGTCAATCTTTTTTCTGTGCAAATAAAAAGATGAATTGTTCTTTGTAGCAATGGTTAAAAAATGATCTTGAACTTGCCAAGAACTATCCTGTAAAATGCCCATACACAAAGGGCTATCATACTTTATCATGGATATGATTTGTTCCCAATATTGATTCATCCAAGTAGGGGATAAAGACTCTTTTTTAAATTCATATTGTATTTTTACACTTATCTTTATCTTAGGTCCTATATAATCCTCAAGCTGTTTTTGCAACACTTCAATCATGGATATATCAATCAAATTTTGTGCCACCAAATAAACATATATTTTTTTCTTATTGGGTGAAACAATGATTTTACGTACTTGAACCCTAGCAAAAATGGATTGTATGGAATCTTCTAGGGGAACAAAATCAAACACTTCACAAAACTGACATAAAGTATTAGACCTAGACATTAGATAAGCCCCCTATTCCATCTGCATTTTTTCAATTTCCTCCATTAATGCTTGCAGCAACTGATCTTCGGCTACTTTTTTAATAAGTTGCCCCTTCTTAAAAATGACACCTACTCCTTTGCCCCCTGCAATGCCAATATCGGCCTCTTTTGCCTCTCCAGGTCCATTTACAACACATCCCATTACTGCAATTTTAATAGGTTTCTGAATGGATTGGCATTGCCTTTCTACTTCTTCTGCTAAACGAATTAAATCAATTTCTGTTCTCCCACAAGTGGGGCAAGAAATAATTTCAGGACCAAAAACTCGTAACCCCATGACTTGTAATATTTGTTTTGCACACCGAATTTCTTCTAGAGGATCTCCTGTTAAGGAAACTCGTAGAGTATCTCCTAAACCTTGAGCTAAAAGTGCACCAATACCTGCTGCTGATTTAATAGTTCCTGCCCAAAGAGTACCTGCTTCTGTTATGCCAATATGTAATGGATAGCTTACTTTTTCAGCTAATTGTTGATAAGAAGCAAGGGCTAAAGGAATATTTGAAGCTTTTAAGGATACAACAATATCAGTAAAATAGTACTTTTCTAATATTCGAATATGCCTTAGGGCACTCTCAACTAGCCCTTCAGCTGTTACACCACCATATCGTTCTATAATGTTGCGTTCTAATGATCCTGCATTCACTCCAATTCGAATAGGAATATTCTTTTCCTTTGCTGCCTTTACAACAGCTTTTATCCGTTCTTCTGATCCAATGTTACCAGGATTAATTCGTAACTTATCTACCCCCTGATTAATGCCCTCTAGTGCTAATCGATAATCAAAATGAACATCTGCTACTAATGGAATATGGATCTGTTCCTTAATCTTTCCTAAACAATAGGCTGCTTGTAAATCTGGAACCGCTACCCGTATAATTTCACATCCCTCTTTTTCCAAGGCTAGGATCTGACTCACAGTTGCCTCTACATCCCTTGTATCCGTATTGGTCATAGATTGAATAGCGATAGGATGCTTACCTCCAAGCAAGACATTCCCCACAGACACTACTTTTGTTGGATTTCTATAAAAGGCTTGGGTCATCATATATGCCTCCTGTTTATTACATTTATTCTTTTGTATCTATTTTATTAAATTTACAATATCTCCATATGTGACATAAAGCATAAATACCATAAGTACAACTAAACCAACAAAATGAATCATATTCTCTTTATCAGAGTCTACAGGCTTTCCTCTGATCCCTTCCACAGCTAGAAAAATTAACCGACTACCATCCAAAGCTGGAATAGGAAATAAATTTAAAGCTCCTAGATTGGCACTTAAAGCAGCCGCTAACCATAACACATTAGCTATGGCAGCTAAAAAACTTTGTTTTAGGCCTACTTCATAAGTCTCACCTATTACTTGTACAATCCCCACAGGTCCTGCTACCATACTACGATCCACTTGGTTGGTAATTAATTGTACAAAGCCGGAAACTGTAACATGGATTAAAAAAAGCATTCGGTGAAAACTATAATGAATGGTTTGAAATAAATTACCTTTAATCGGTTTTGCTGCAAATCCAACTCTCCACATTTTTAACGTTTCATCCCACTGGGGCTGTATATTTACTTTTTCTTTTTCTCCACCCCGTAAAACTGTTAATTCTACAGCCCCTTCTTCTTCTTTATACTGAGACAAGTAAAAAGATATTTTTTCAAAGATCTGAGTCTTTTTCCCATTTACCGCAAGAATTTTATCTCCTTCTTGTAACTGAGCCGTTTCTGCCGGATACCCAGGCTCAATAAAATCAATGATGGTACTACTAAAGCCTACTACAGAAGATATAACTAGAATAATAATAAAAGCCAATAAAAAATTCATTAAAGGTCCTGCCACAATAACAGCCATTCGTGCTCCTACAGATTTGCTACTAAATGACCGAAGATCATTAGAATATTCTTCTTCTCCCAACATTTTACAAAAACCGCCGATTGGTAGAATTCGAACAGAATACAATGTTTCTCCTACTTGTTTTCCTACTAACTTGGGTCCCATACCAATGGCAAATTCTTCAACCGTAATGTGATTTTTTTTTGCTATGATATAATGTCCAAATTCATGAACTAAAACAATCAATCCAAAAACTAAAATGGCAACAACAATAGTCATGCCTTCCACCTACTTTCTAAATATTCATAAGTCCATTGTTCTGTATATAGAATATCTTCCAAAGAAGGATTCTTAACTGTATTGTGCTTGGCCATGGCTTCATGAATATAAGCTGGAATCTCCAGAAAAGAAAGCTTTCCATCTAAAAACTTAGCCACTGCTATTTCATTTGCCGCATTTAAAACTGTTGGCATGGTCCCTCCTATCTCCAATGCTTTATACGCTAACGATAAACATGAAAAAGTATCTCCATCTGGTTCTTCAAAAGTAAGAGTATCTCGTTGAAAAAAATTAAGTTTGGGATAGGAATTTGAACGCCGCTGGGGATAGGTTAGAGCATATTGAATAGGAACTCTCATGTCTGGCTCTCCTAACTGGGCAATAATTGAACCATCTTTAAATTCTACCATGGAATGAATCACACTTTGAGGGTGAATTAAGACTTGAATCTGCTGTAAAGTCACGCCAAAAAGCCATTTTGCTTCAATAACTTCAAGTCCTTTATTCATCATTGTTGCAGAATCAATGGTAATTTTAGCTCCCATACTCCAATTTGGATGCTGTAATGCCTGTTCCTTTGTCACATATTGCAATTCTTCTTTTGTTTTTCCTCGAAAAGGACCTCCCGAAGCCGTTAAAAGCAATTTAGAAATATTGTTTGAATCATTTCCTTGCAAACACTGAAAAATAGCTGAATGTTCACTATCTACAGGATAAATCTGAACATTATTTTGTTTGGCTGCCTTTATTACTAATTCTCCTGCCGTAACTAAAGTCTCTTTATTGGCCAAGGCAATATCTTTCTTTGCCTCAATGGCTGCTAAAGTAGGACGAATCCCAATCATCCCTACGACGGCCGTTACAACTAGATCTGCTTCATCCATTTGGGCAAGCTCAATGAGTCCTTCTAATCCACTTAGGACTTCTACCTCCATACCTTGGATCCGTTTTCGTAGTTCTAAGGCTTTTTTCTCATCCATCACAGCTACTTTTTTGGGAGAAAATTGAACAATTTGTTTTTCTAAAAGATCAATGTTTTGTTGAACACTAAGTCCTACTACTTGTATATCTGATAAATTTTGTACTACTTGTAATGTTTGAGTTCCTATGGACCCAGTCGAACCTAAAATACATATTTTCTTCATGTCCTCACCTCTTTAGCATGACTCATCCTTATCCATCTTATACCTAGCATATCAAAACAATATACATTGAAGTACATAATATACAAAAGGTGCTGTAAAAAGAATACTATCAAATCGATCCAGGACTCCTCCATGTCCAGGAATAAGTTTCCCAAAATCTTTTATTTTTGTAAATCGCTTAATGGCTGAAGCAGACAAATCCCCTAATTGAGATAAAGCAGCTCCTGCTATTCCAATTAAGAAGCACACAAAGGAGAAATTCTCGATTCCAACGGTCACATAACGTTGAAGGAAATATCCATATAGAAGAGCTAAAATACTACCTCCAAGTATTCCACCCAAAGCCCCTTCTATGGTTTTTTTAGGACTTAACTGAGGACATAACTTATGTTTACCTAACCATACTCCAATAAAATAGGCTCCTGTGTCGCTTCCCCAAGCACTAATAAAAATTAGCCATATTAAAAAAATACCATTTGATATATTTCTAAGAAGAAAAATGTGCGAAAATAAGAAAGTTACATAAAAAAATCCAAAAAAAGTAACCCCTATATCCATAATATTACGCTTGGGATAGGAAAATACTAAACTAATTAATAAAGCAAGTATAAATACTGCAATAAATAATGGAAAGTACTGCTGTTTTGGCAAAACAATAAGAATATAGAGCAAAGTTGCTCCATATCCTAGCATGGATAAGGGTTGAGAAATAGAAGCAAAAGCATTATAAAATTCTTTCATTCCCACTAAAGAAAGAAATAAAACACTTATTACTAAGGGCCATCCCCCATAAGAAATTAGAAAAATCAATAAAGGAACTCCTACTATAGCACTAAGAATGCGAGTTTTCACATAATCTCCTCCATCTATCTATCTAAAGTGCTCCAAACCTTCTTTTTCTTTGTTGAAAGTGATAAATCGCCTGATATAAATCGTTCATTGAAAAATCAGGCCAATATTTTTCACAAAAATATAACTCTGTATACGCAAGTTGCCACAATAAAAAATTGCTCAAACGAATTTCGCCACTAGTGCGAATTAATAAATCAGGATCTGGAATTAAAGTTGTATCCAAATACTTTTCAAATAACGATTCATTGATTTCTTCTACCATAACTTTCTTATTCAACAGGTCTTTTCCTATTTTTTGCATACTTCTAATAATTTCATCTCTACCACCATAATTGAGTGCAATCTGAAGTCCTAAACCGGTTTTATTTTCCGTTATTTCCTCTAAAACAGTAATTTGCTTTTGAATATCTTTGGCAAGCATACTACGATCCCCTATAATTCGTATCTTTATATTATCCCTTTTTGCTTGTCGAATATGCCTTTTTAAATATTGGCGTAATAATCCCATTAAAAAATCAACTTCTGCTTTAGGACGTTTCCAATTTTCTGTAGAAAAAGCATATACTGTTACATATTGAATACCTAACGTATCCATTTCTTTTGTCAAGTTTTCTAAGGTTTTGCTTCCTGCTTCATGTCCTTCTGTTCTTGTTTTATTATGTTTTTGTGCCCACCGTCCATTTCCATCCATAATAATGGCAATATGGGTAGGGAGATTTTCAAAATCAATTTGATTTTTTTCTACTTTCATCACAACCTCCTACAGATAGGAAAATATGTAGTTTCATTATATCAAAAGAAAAGTAAAATGCCAATAAAATACCCCTCATAGAAGGGGAATTTTAAAAGTTTATACCGATAAAATTTCTTTGCTTTTGCTTTCTACTTTTTGATCAATTTCTTCAATATAACGATCTGTCAACTTTTGAATCTCTGTTTCTGATGTTTTAAGATCATCTTCCGTAATTTCTTTGTTTTTCTCCATTTTTTTGAAATCATCTAGTGCTTCCCGTCGAATATTTCGAATGGCTATTTTTGCATTTTCGCCTTTTTTCTTAACTTCTTTTGTAAGCTCTTTTCTACGTTCTTCTGTTAATTCTGGAAATACAAGACGAATCATTTTTCCATCATTGTTAGGTGTAATACCAATATCAGAAGCTAATATGGCTTTCTCAATTTCACCTAATAAACTGGTATCCCAAGGCTGAATTTGTAATAATCTTGCTTCAGGAACAGATATATTTCCCACTTGTTGTAAGGGAGTGGGGACTCCATAATAATTAACCATAATACGATTCAAAATATTAGGATTAGCTCTTCCTGCTCGGATCACACCAAATTCTTCCTCTAATGCGGTAATTGACTTTTTCATTTTTTCTTCATATGGTTTGTATTGTTTTTCACTTATCATCCTATTTCCTCCTTTTATTTCACTGTAATTAAAGTACCTATATTTTCACCAGAAATTGCCTTTTGAAGGCTTCCTGGAATATTTAAACCAAAAACTAAAATAGGAATCTTTTGTTCAATACACAAACTAGCAGCAGTAGCGTCAATAACTTTAAGATTTTGCTGCAAGATCTGTTGGCAAGAAATTTGTTCGTATTTTTTTGCATTAGGATTATTTTTAGGATCATCATTATAAACACCATCAATGTTTTTAGCAAATAATAACACATCAACCTCTATTTCACATCCACGTAGTGCAGCTCCTGTATCTGTAGAAAAAAATGGATGACCTGTTCCTCCTGCAAAAAATACTACATAGCCTTTTTTCATATATTCTAACGCTTTCTCTTTCGAAAAAACTTCTGTCATATTCCCAATAGGAAAAGGAGTTTGAACAATAGTAGGAATACCCTGACTTCTGAAAATTTCTGCCACATATAAAGCATTCATAACTGTGGCTAACATACCGATCTGATCTGCTTTCGTTCGATCCATAGTATCGCTGCTACGGCCCCTCCAAAAGTTGCCTCCCCCAATTACAATAGACATCTGAATTCCCTGTTGTAAAGGAATTTTTATTTGTTCTCCTACACGTCGAACATTTTTTTCATCAAATCCAAAACCTTGATCGCCTGCTAAGGCTTCCCCACTTAACTTTATCAATACTCTTTTATATTTTGTCATACAAAGGTGCTCCTTCCCTATTTAATGTACCATACTTTGATTCTTTTTTCCATACTTATTAGAAAGATTTTCCTTCCTTCGTAGAAAGAGGGAAACACCATGTGCTTCCCTCTACTTTTTTCATACAACCCATCTTATCCTTGCATTTGTTTTGCTACTTCTTCTGCAAAGTTTTCTTCTCTTTTTTCTAATCCTTCTCCTGTTTCATAACGTACAAAACGTTTTATACTGATAGGACAACCTACTTCTTTGGCTATGCTATCTACATATTTTTTCACAGTAAGATCAGGATCTTTTACATAAGCTTGATCTAACAAGCAAACTTCTTTTAATGTTTTCATTAAACGGCCTTCTACCATTTTTTCTACGATCTTTTCAGGCTTTCCTTCATTTAAAGCTTGTTGTTTTAAGATTTCTCTTTCTTTCGCAATATGGTCTGCAGGGATTTCATCTTCGTTTACATATTGGGGATTTACTGCTGCTACTTGCATAGCTAAATTTTTACCAGCTTCAACTACAGCATCATTTACTTTTTCTGATTGTAATTCGACTAAAACGCCAATACGTCCTCCACCATGGATATAAGAAACAACAACACCATCCGTAGCTTCAAATTTTACAAAACGGCGAATGCTTAAATTTTCTCCGATAACAGAAATTTTATCTACTAATACGTCTTGTACTGTTTGATTGTTATCTTCGATCCAAGATTCTGCTAAGAAATTTTCTAAGGTATCTGCCTTTGTTTGAGCTGCTTGCTTGGCTACTAAAGCTACATAGGAACGAAAATCTTCATTTTTTGCTACAAAGTCAGTTTCACTATTAACCTCTACTAAGGCCCCTACTTTTCCATCTTCTGAAATATAATCCATAACTAAACCTTCAGCAGCGATACGTCCTGCTTTTTTAGCCGCAGCAGCTAAGCCTTTTTCTCGTAAAAATTCTACTGCTTTTTCCATATCTCCATTGGTTTCAGTTAATGCTTTTTTACAATCCATCATTCCAGCACCAGTTACTTCTCTTAATTCTTTTACCATACTTGCTGTAATTGCCATTGTTAACCCTCCGTTTACTCTTTTATTCAGTCTATATTTTTTGTATTTTTTTACATTTTATACCCTTGCTATAATAAAAGCTTCAACCTGCTTTTATAGGCTGAAGCTTTAAAATATGCTAACTCTAAAAGCACATTATTCTTGTGTCTCTTCAGTTTCTTCTTCAGTTGCCTCTTCAGTTTCAGTGCCTTTACTTTGTTCTGCACCTTCTACAGGTTGCTCTTCATGATCTTGGTATCCTTGGTTTGCTTCGATGACTGCGTCAGCCATTTTACTAACAATTAATTTGACAGCTCTGATTGCATCATCATTTCCAGGAATAACATAATCAACTTCTTCTGGATCGCAGTTAGTATCTACAATTGCCACAATGGGAATTCCTAGAATATGCGCCTCTTGAATGGCTAATCTTTCCTTTCTAGGATCAACAATAAAAAGTATATCTGGAATGGTTTCCATTGTTTTAATACCGCCTAAGCTCTTCTCTAATTTTTCTTTTTCATTTCGAAGTTGTATTACTTCTTTTTTAGGCAACACTTCAAATGTTCCATCTTCTTCCATTGTTTCTAGTTGTTTTAATCTTTCAATACGAGTTCGAATAGTTTTAAAATTAGTTAACATCCCACCAAGCCATCGTTGATTAACATAATACATTCCACAACGTTCTGCTTCTGATTTAATGGAGTCTTGGGCTTGTTTTTTAGTCCCAACAAATAAAACCTTACCACCATCTTCTACTACTTCACGAATGGCATAATAAGCTTGGTCTACTTTTTTTACAGTTTTTTGTAAATCAATAATATAGATCCCATTTCTTTCTGTAAAAATATATTCTGCCATTTTAGGATTCCAACGTCTTGTTTGGTGTCCAAAATGAACCCCTGCTTCTAGTAATTGCTTCATTGAAATTACGCTCATAATAAATATCCTCCTACATTTTGGTTTATCCTCCGTATTTCTCATCTTTTTTGGGGAACCTTACGGCACCTCCCTAAAAAATTAAAATACGTGTGTTTTCTCTCGCTGATTAGTATATCACAAGGTTTTTCTTTTGGCAATATCTTTTATGTGTTTTTTTCTTTTCTCTGTAGAATCCATAATATTTCTTCATACGTACTCCCTAGTGGTATTTGAAATTGACCTGAACGCAATTTTTTTGTTGCATTCTCTTCTAGAAGAAAAGTATAAAAACTTTCCGGATCTTTAATAATTCCTTTTTCTGTTAGGATTTTACTAATGGCAATAGCACTAGAACCTGAGGGAATATGGACGGTTATCATGTTGTTTTCTATTTCCATACTATCTTCTTCTACCTGGTTGTCCTGCGGATGATCCTCAATAAAATCCATGCCTAGTTCTCTAGCTTTGACGATAATCTCCTCTTCCGTCCAATCTTCTGTTGCCGAAGGAAGTTCTGTAATAAAAATCATACCTAGTTCTTGTGCCTTTGCAATAATCTCTTCTTTCTCCCAAGTTGGATTTAACGGGGGCACTTTTTTGCTCTGAGTTCCCATCATAATAAAAAAGGCAAAGAGAGAAGATACAATAATACCAATACCAATACCACTAAAAAAAATTCCTTTTTTTACACTCATCTTCTCACCTCATCTGAAAAAGTCCAATCATTAGTTGAACTTCTCCTTTACCTAATTGTAATTCTCTAGCGATTTCATCAATAGTCTTTCCTTCTTTATACATTTCCAAAACTTGTTTTTGTTCTTGAGAAAGATGTTTTTCTTTCGTTTCTTTTACTGTTCTTTGATATACTTGCTTTTCTTTTTCATCAATAAGTTGATAAAGTAGTATTAATTCTTTATGTTTATTTTCTATTTCTTTCATTAAATAGGAGGCAAAATCATTTAAGTCTCCTACCATTTCTTTAGCTTCTTGTGTTTTTGCATCCAATTGTTTTTCAATTTGAATGATATTTGATACCTCCATGGGTACCTCTTTTTTTCGATAAAACCAGATCCCAAGTAAAACAAATAACGTGCCTATTCCCATCATCAAAATGACAAAAAATATTTCTAGGGTCATATCCCACATTTTAGCCACCTCAAAATACTAAATTCGAATATCAATATGTCCTTGGATACCTTTCTCAAATTTTCGTTCTTCTTTTTGCCCTTTTTTCTTTTTCTGTTGAGAAGAGTGTCTATTTTTGCTCCTTTGCTCTTGTTCATAAATTACAGCTTTTTCTGATTGATTTGCTTTTGGCACTTGCTGTTTTTGTTGTATCTCTTGTTTTTGCATATTCATCTGAAATTGTTGTTGTTCCATAGTTTGTTTTTGCATTTCCAAATGTTGTTGATGACCGACTTCTGGCGTCTTAGGGATCATGACTTGCATATCTAACGGTCGAATGGACATTCCCTCACCCCCTTTATCGATATACATCAACTTTAATTTCACCTTGGTCCTGATAAAGAGTACAATATTGAATATCTTCTCGCACATACATGCTGATGGTACCAATCGTTACCTTTACGCCAGGATAAATTAATTTTAATGCCTTTACTTTACCTAACGCTTTTACTTCTAATAATGGAAGTAATTGATCCATTTCATTTCGTGTGCTTAAAATTTGTTGTTGTAAATAAATTTTTGTTTTTGTCGATTTTATAAGCAGATCTCGTTTTGCTTCTGATAGTTCTCCTGCTTCTTGCAATCGAGTTAATAAACTGATGGCCTGCTCAATTTGTTTGCATTCTTTTTCCAGTTTCTTTACGTTCTCTTTTAAAAAACGAAACTGTTCTAAAATACTAGGATCTAAACCTACCTCCAATTCTGTAACCGTCGCCATGGAGGATCCTATGGTTTTAGCTACTATTTCATAACCTGCTCGTAAAACTCCACCTACAATCAAGCCTCTTTTACCTTCAACACAAATACTTGTTCCACTTTTTACAAAACTATGCATAATAGCTTCGCTGCGAACTTCTCCTTGGGCTTCTACATAACTATTTTCGATATATTTTGCAATGACATTTCCATTGGCTTGGAGTTTTCCACGACCCATTCCTTGTATTCCTCTATGTAAAATAATGTCTCCTTCGGCTATTAAATTAGCTCCTTCTACTACACCATAAACTTCAATATTTCCTCCAGATTGAATGGAAAATCCAGTTAAAACATTGCCTTTCACAATAACCGTGCCAACAAAATTAATATTCCCTGTAGAAGGTCCTACATTCGCAGGCACTTCATAGATCTCTTTTACATTTACTTTATTCTCAAAAACAATTACTTGTCCATCAATAGCTGCAATAAGCTGGGTTCCATCTTCTGAAATAAATGTATTTTTTCCCTGGGGCAAACGTGTAGGTTTTCCTTGGAGGGATGCTACTTCTTCACCAAAAACATTTTTCCCAGGAACTCCTTTTTCAGGTGGGTATAGAGTTACCAACACTTGACCTTTTTTTACATTCTCAATCAGATCTAAATTATGAAAATCGACACTACCATCTTCTTTGATTTCAGGTTTTACATCTTTAGTAGTTGCAAAGTGATATGCTAAATACCCATCTTTTCCTGGAAGTGGTTCTTTCCCAGTAGCAATTAAATATTTATGATAATATTTCCTTCTTTGCTCCAATGTGTTAATTAAATCCATATCCATTCCAAAACAAATTCCTTTTTCTTGAAGGGCCTTTTGAATTTGATTGGATTGAATTTTTTTTCCTCCTTTTTGAGGTGGAAGAAAAGAAATAGCGGCATACATCTTGTTAGAAGAAATTTCAATATTGATTTCTTCATCCATTATAGGAAGATCCATTGGATCTGAAACTTTAATTTCTGTTTCTTTATTTTTAAATTGAAGGGCTTTTTTGATCTGTGACAAAGGATAGTTATAAATTCTATTTCTTTCTAGCGTGTAAATAATGTCTTGTAGTATTGTTCCCACAAGCCCATCCGATGATGTTTGAATCCTTAAATAGATTCCATCACTCTTAGTATGAAGTTCAAAAATTTGCCGGTCCTCATTTACCTGTTTTTCCATACCCCTTCTCTCCTTCCTACACCCCTAACAAAACTTCCTGATATTCTCCTAGTTTTCCTTTTAACCTCATAAGTGCTTTTGTATGTAGTTGAGAAATTCTAGATTCGGAAACCCCTAATATATAACTGATTTCTTTTAATGTCATTTCCTCAAAATAATAAAAAAAGATGATTTGTTTTTCTCTTTCAGGTAACTCTTCTATGGTTCGAGCTATTAGTTCTTTTAACTCTTTTTGCTCTAAGCAATATTCTGGCTTATCTTGAAGTTTTGCTTGATGAAAAGTTAAATTCATTTCATAATTTTGATCCATATAATCTTCCAAGGAAACTAATGAAATAATATTGATCTCTTTTAAAAGTTCCTGAAAATCTAAAAGCGCCATTCCTAGCTCTTTTGCTACTTCTTGGTCAGTAGCTGGACGACCTAATGTTGCTTCCAATTTCATATACGCTTTTTCTACATTCTTTTGTTTTTGTCGTAAAGATCTAGGTACCCAATCCATTTTTCGAATATGATCTAATATGGCTCCACGAATTCGTAAAGAGGCATAAGTTTCAAATTTAACACCTTTTCCTAAATCAAATTTATCAATGGCATCAATCAGTCCAAATACCCCATATCCTATCAAATCTTCATATTCCACATTTTGGCCCAAATAGATATGTAATCGTCCTGCTACATATTTGATTAGAGGAGAATACTCTATAATTAGCTTTTCCTTGATATGGGAACTTTTCGTTTTTTCATATTCGACCCATAAAGCTTCTATATTTTTTTTTGTCATAGAATTCCTCCCATAAATTACAACAAATCTTCTCTCAATCCATTAAGGCTTCCTGTTTTTCTTGTTCTTTATCTTCTTCCTTTTCTTCTTGTTTTATGGGTTGAATGGTAAGATCTACATCCATCATGTTTTCTAACAAAATAGTATGTAAAACGCTTTTTGTAATTCGCCCAATGATATAAAAAACAAGAATGGTTCCTATTAATTTTAGTGCCATTACTTGTAATGTATCTTTTTGCAAATAACTTATAAATCCAATAAGTAATGCTGCAAATAAAGGTAGTATAATGTGAATTTTTTTTAATATTTTCATCTTTTTAACCTCAATATATGGATTTTAAATCTCCTTAATCCCTTTTCCTATGGTTTTTATCAATAAAACTCCATTATGAGTGTGTAATTCTATCGTACGTCCATAGTTGGCACCTGTATCCTCTGCCACAATAGGAATTCCTAATTCTCCCAAAATTTTTTTGGTTGCTAGAACATTTCTTTCTCCAATCCGCATTAAATCATTGGTTTGTTGAAAGGCAAACATCTGAGCCCCTCCAGCTAATTTGGCAACCAAACGATTTTTTTTTGCCCCTATTTTGGTCATTTCTTCAACCAATTGAATCGTTCCAGTATCTGCGAATTTTGCTTTGTTTTGGTTATCGCGAATTTGCGTACTATCTGGAAGCATAACATGGGCTAATCCTCCAATTTTCTCAATGGGATCATACAAAGTAATTCCTACGCATGAACCCAACCCTAAAGTCGTTAAAACACCAGGATATTTAGATGTATTTAAATCTGCCATTCCCACTTTAATCATCATCTTCTGATCCATTATGACCATACTCCTAATGCATTTAAAATTTTATTAAAGGACGTCATCTCTGGAATCAGTATAAAATATCCTGATACCTGATCATGCCCTTCTATAAGTTCTGTTTCAATAAACAAGGCTTTATCTCCAATTTTTCCAAATTCGATAGCAGGAACGCTTAAAATGGCACCTGCCATATCCTGTGCCATATAGGGAATGGAGGGAGCAATTCTTAAATTGGTAAGACTAGCAAGGGATGATAAATAAGAGCCTGCTAAAATATTCCCAATCTCTTGTAAAGCTGATAAATCTAAATCCGTAAATGCTTCATCATCATGAACCTCTCTACCCATGAGTAAATTAACTAAAATACGAGCGGAACGCTGATCTAAAACGAACATCATCATTCCTGTAATATCTCCGCTTAAATTAAATAAGATCCCAATAACTTCTGTATCTGCTCCTCCTAGTAAGTCAGCAACATGCTTGAATTCTAAAACATTGACTTTCGGAACACCCATATCAATTTTTTTATTAATTAATTTTGCTAATGCTGTCGTAGCGTTCCCCGAGCCAATATTGCCTATTTCACGCAAAACATCTAAGTGAAGAGTGTTCAATTGATCTACATCATGTATCTTTGGCATATCATCACTCCTTATTGGGCAAAAGTTCTTCCATTAATGTATTTATATTTAATAGTGTAACAATTTGTTGATCTGTCTTACCA
>FZPS01000181.1_pt79 | contig 41900 bp, 42 predicted proteins | sample 1817821 | NCBI WGS metagenome assembly FZPS01 (sample SAMEA104158645, study PRJEB21678) | metagenome | place: Germany | collected 2015-04-21 | reverse complement strand
TAGAATGAAATATTTCTTTCTTAAGGGACTAGGTTTATTAAAGTCCCTTTTTATGCTATAACTAATATAGTGAAGATTGATGTTAATAAATGTTTTTATGCTAGTAGGTTTAGGAGGATTAAAGAATGGAGATAAAAAAGATTACTATAGTAGGTATGGGTGCATTAGGAGTAATGTATGGTGACTTTTTTACTAAGAAGCTAGGTGAAGGAAGCCTTGAATTTGTTGCTAATAGTAGCAGGATAGATAGATTTACAAAAGAAGGGGTATTATGTAACGGTAGGTCCTGTGACTTTACACTTGTTGATGAGGAGGAAGAGGGCAAACCCGCTGACCTACTTTTATTTGCAGTTAAGGCTAATAGCTTAGAGTCAGCAATTAGGAGTGTCAAAAACAAGGTGTCTAAAGATACTATTATCATGTCCTTATTGAATGGAATATCTAGTGAAGATATAATAGGGAAAGCTTATGGGATGGAGAAGATAGTTCATTGTGTTGTACAAGGTATGGATGTTATTAAAGCAGACAACAAAGTAACTTATTCTCAATTCGGACAATTCTGCATAGGGATTACAGAAAACACATTAGACAAAAAAAAGAGGCTACAAGCTGTAATAGATTTATTTGATAAGGTGGATATGCCTTATACATTAGAGGAGGATATTAAGCGAAGGGTTTGGAGTAAGTTTATGCTTAATGTAGGGGTAAATCAAGCGGTTATGATTTATGAAGGCACTTATAAGACAGTTCAAAAGCCAGGAAAAGCAAGAGAACTAATGCAAAATGCTATGAAGGAAGTAATTATCCTAGCAGAAAAAGAAAATATAAATATAACTAAGGAAGATTTTGATTATTATGTAAAGCTTATTGATAATATGAATCCAGATGGAATGCCATCAATGAGGCAGGATGGTTTAGCCAAAAGGAAATCTGAAGTAGAATTATTTGCAGGGACAGTTATTGCCTTAGCTAATAAGTATAAGATAGACCTACCAGTAAATCAGTGGATTTATGAGACTGTAAGGGAGATGGAAAGCAAGTATTAGAATAAGCCAATAAGTATCCAAATACATCCTACAAATAATTATAAATTAATGTATAATAGACATAGATGAATAAAAGTATATATAATTGATTGTTTTATTAGATAAACTGATGGAGGCCATAAATATGAAACAGAAAAATCACATTTATATTGCGATTGATCTAAAGTCATTCTATGCCTCAGTCGAATGTATTGAGCGTAATCTTGACCCTATGACCACTAATCTTGTAGTGGCAGATGAAAGCCGTACTGAAAAGACCATATGCCTTGCTGTGTCACCATCTTTAAAAACATATGGGATACCAGGAAGACCAAGGCTCTATGAAGTTGTTCAGAAGGTTAAAGAAGTGAATAGACAACGTGAGAAAAAAGCACCTAATAATGTGTTTACTGGTGCTTCCTATAATGATATTGAATTAAAAAAAGACCCTGGATTATCACTGGATTATATAATTGCACAACCAAGAATGTCTTATTATATGGACTATAGTACTGAAATATATAATATTTATCTGAAGTATATAGCGCCTGAGGATATCCATGTTTATTCAATTGATGAAGTATTCATAGATGTGACTAATTACTTGAAGACCTATAATCTATCAGCTAGAGACCTAACTATGAAGATAATACAGGATGTTCTTCAAACAACCGGAATTACTGCCACAGCAGGAATCGGAACAAACCTTTATCTTGCTAAGGTTGCTATGGATATTGTGGCCAAGCATATTGTACCTGACAAGGATGGTGTCAGGATTGCAGAGCTAGATGAGATGTCTTATAGACGTATACTTTGGTCACACCGCCCATTGACAGATTTTTGGCGGGTAGGAAAAGGATATGCGAGGAAGCTAGAAGACCACGGTATGTTTACTATGGGAGATATAGCAAGGTGTTCAATAGGTAAGGAAAATGAATTTCATAATGAAGATCTCCTATATAGGCTATTTGGAATAAATGCTGAGCTACTAATAGACCATGCCTGGGGCTTCGAACCATGTACAATGGCTGATATAAAGGCCTATAAGCCCAGTGTTAAAGGCCTAGGATCAGGTCAGGTCCTCCAGAGTCCATATGATTATGATAAGGCAGGCTTGATTGTAAGGGAAATGACAGACCTTTTAGTTCTTGATTTAGTTGACAAGGGGTTAGTCACAGATCAGTTTGTCTTAACAGTTGGCTATGATATCTGCAATTTGACGGATCCCAAGATTAGGGATAAATATAAAGGACAGATTACTACAGACGCATATGGAAGGCAGGTCCCAAAGCATGCCCATGGAACTGTGAATCTAGAAAGACCAACATCATCTACTAAGATAATTATTGAGGCTGTTATGGACTTGTACAGTCAGATAGTCAATAAAAATCTATATATAAGAAGAATAAATATAGCTGCAAATCGTGTTGTAGATGAAAGAAGCATAGAAAAAACAGAATCCTTTGAGCAACTTAGCCTCTTTACTGAGCAAAGCAAAAAGGAAGAAGAAACTGCCGCCCTAGAGCAAGAAAAAAAGATGCAACAAGCAGTACTTGACATAAAGAAAAAGTTTGGAAAAAATGCCATAATAAAAGGTATGAACCTGAAAGATGGAGCTATGGCAGTAGAACGGAATAAGCAGATTGGAGGCCATAAGGCATAGCATGTAATATTAGTAAGATAATTCTTCATTACAGTTTATTATTTTGTTGAATCAGGAGTAATTTATGAAAGAAAATTTTAATTGTACACATGAGTATGATGATATAATTAATCTACCCCGACATGTATCTACTTTACATCCACCTATGCGGATAATTGACCGTGCTGCACAGTTTTCTTCATTTGCTGCATTGACAGGATATGATCTTGCAATAAAAGAAACAGCAAGGATGACAGAAAAAAGGATAGACTTAGATGAGCATGCAAAAGTTGTACTAGATGAAAAACTTAGAATCATACAAGAACATATAAATCATGAGCCTGAGATTACAATAACATATTTTCAACCAGATGAAAAAAAGTTAGGAGGAGCTTATGTTTCTATATCCGGTATTGTAAAGAAAATAGACGGATACAAGAAAACAGTCCTTATGAAGGATGGAGCCAGGATATCAATAAAAGAGATTATTGATATAAGAGGGGAAATAGTCCAGTCCATAGATGATTTTCTATTGTAAACGCAATATGTACCCTCAATATATATATACTTTTTCCAAACAAGGGTACAAGTCATTGATCTTTAGATAAATTGTAAAAATAATTTTTAGCAAAATTATAAGCGTTGCAACAACAGAAATTACTTAATTGCATCATGAGGTATATTATGGCTTATTAGTATTATTTTTCTATATATGTTATGGGAAGTCCTTTCCCCTCGTCATCTTGACAAATACTTAATATTATTATAGTATATTATGGTGCTTTACATAGGGATTAAGTAGAATAATCTGATTATTGAAGCAATATTTAATTATTATCCTCCACCGAACTGGTAGGAGATTTTTTATTCTTATAAACAACTTTAATGCTTTAAAGAATAAGGAGAGGTTACCTTATTAACAATAAATTAAGGACTATTTGAAAGGAATTATATTATGGTGAAAAAATTAATCCAAAGCATACGACAATATAAGCTACCCTCTATTTTAACAGCTATATTTATTACAGGAGAGGCCATAATTGAATGTGCGATTCCATTTATTACAGCAAATTTAATAAATAAGATACAAGCTGATAGTATCACTATGCCATCTATTTTAAAAACCGGATTATTGTTAATAGGCATGGCTGTTATATCCTTATGCCTGGGTGGCATAGCAGGTATTACAAGTGCTAAAGCTTCAGCTGGCTTTGCCAAGAATCTGCGTGGAGACTTATTTAGTAAGATACAAACCTATTCCTTTGAGAACATAGATAAGTTTTCTTCAGCCTCACTGGTAACACGGATGACTACTGATATTAACCATGTCCAGATAGCTTATATGATGATTATAAGAACGGCTATACGAGCACCACTTATTATGATGTTTTCAATTGTAATGGCATTTATAATGGGAGGAAAGCTTGCAACCTCCTTTGTGATTATTGTACCTATACTAGGCTTTGGCTTGTTTATAATAAGTCAAAAAGCAATGCCGGCATTTCATCGCGTATTCAAAAAGTATGATCGTCTTAACGAGTCTATTGAAGAAAATGTTAGAGCAATGCGGGTAGTAAAAGGTTTTTCAAGAGAAGAGTATGAGAAGAAGAAGTTCGGTGAAGCATCACAGGATATCTATAGTGATTTTGTAAAAGCAGAACGTATTGTCGCATTTAATGGACCCTTAATGCAGTTTTGTATCTATTTTAATTTGATATTTGTTCTTATACTAGGATCGAAAATAATTGTATCTAGTGGTGGTTCCCTACTAGGCGTAGGTGAAATATCTGCTATGCTTACTTACGGTGTGCAGATCCTAATTCAGCTTATGATGCTATCTATGATATATGTCATGATAACTATATCTAATGAATCAATAAGGCGTATTGTAGAGGTTTTGGATGAAGAACCCTCTCTATCAAATGGAGAAAATCCTAATACTTTTGTAAAGGATGGCTCGATTGACTTTGAAAATGTAAGTTTTAAATATTCAAAGCAAGCAGAAAAATATGCCCTTTCTGATATAAATCTTCATATTAAAACTGGTATGACAGTAGGAATAATTGGAGGAACAGGGTCGGGTAAGTCCTCGCTTATACAGCTTATACCAAGACTTTATGATGTGACCGAAGGGACTATAAGAGTAGGAGGAGTTAATGTTAAAGATTATGATCTTACTGCGCTTAGAGACTCGGTTTCAATAGTCTTACAAAAGAATTCCCTTTTTTCTGGAACAATTAAGGACAATCTTCTTTGGGGAAATGAAAATGCAAGTGATGAAGAAATTATAGAAGCCTGTCGTATTGCACAGGCCCATGATTTTATAAGTTCATTTCCTAAGGGTTACGATACAATTATCGAGCAAGGTGGTACAAATGTTTCAGGAGGACAAAGGCAAAGACTTTGTATCGCCAGAGCCTTGCTTAAAAAGCCCAAGATACTTATACTAGATGATTCAACAAGTGCTGTGGATACTAAAACAGACGCACATATCCGTTCAGGCTTGAGAGATTATATTCCTAATACAAGCAAATTAATAATTGCGCAACGCGTTGCCTCTGTTGAAGATGCTGATATGATTATAGTATTGAATAATGGAAAAATATCTGCTACTGGTAAGCATGAGGAACTATTGAAGACTAGTGATATTTACAGAGAAATATACCAACAGCAGGTTGGAAGGGGTGATGATAATGAGTAAGCAGATTAAGAATAAGAAAAAGCTTAATAGTAAAGTTTTGCTTAGGTTACTGAAAATGCTTTTTAAAGCTTATCCAAGGCTGATCCCTATAACTATGATATCCATAATATTCTCAGCAATAGTTACTGCAATACCCTCAATATTTACCCAGAAGGTTTTTGCTATAGTCACAGGATATTTAAGTGATGGTAATCTGGATTGGAACTTGGCGAAAAAAGAAATATTGCCTCTAGTAGGTATTCTTATTGGCCTATATGTGGCTTCTATTATATTGATTACAATTTATTCACAGATTATGGTACACATAACCCAGGGATTCTTAGATAAAATGCGACGCAGATTATTTGACGGAATGCAGAATCTACCAATTAAATATTTTGATACAAATCAGCATGGGGATATTATGAGTTATTACACAAATGACGTGGATACCCTTAGACAGCTGATATCTCAATCCTTACCAAACCTACTTAAGGCAGGAATTATCGTTGTATCAGTGTTTAGTATCATGCTTTGGTATAGTTTATGGATGACACTGGTGATACTACTTGGTATTATAGCCATGGTGTTTGTTTCAAAAAAAGTTGGGGGAGGTTCGGCTAAGTATTTTATCCGCCAACAAAGGTCCATAGGAAATACTGAAGGTTATATTCAAGAAATGATGAATGGTCAGAAGGTAATTAAGGTTTTTAACCACGAAGAAGAGGCCATTGAGGGTTTTAATAAAATCAATGAAGAATTGTACCAGGATAGTTTTAAAGCTCATGCTTATGCCAATTCTTTAGCCCCTATCATTATGAATATTGGTAATGTACTATATGTCCTTTGTGCTGTAGCAGGTGGAATGTTTTTGCTTTCTGGTATTCCCAATGTAGGTATATCAGGTCTTGCATTTTCTATAGATATACTTGTTCCTTTCCTAAATATGACCAAGCAGTTTACGGGTAACATTAATCAGATGTCACAGCAGATCAATTCTGTGGTCATGGCAATGGCAGGAGCAGAGCGTATATTTAATCTCATGGATGAAGAGCCAGAGAATGATGATGGATATATTACCCTAGTTAATTGCAGATATGACAGTAATGGTAATATTATTGAGTCAGATAAACGTACCAACCAGTGGGCATGGAAGCATCCCCATAGTGACGGAACCATCACTTATAAAGAGCTTGAAGGCCATGTAAAAATGTATGATATGGATTTTGCTTATGAGCCTGGTAAAGAGGTCTTACATGATATATCAGTTTATGCTGAGCCTGGACAGAAGGTTGCATTTGTTGGAGCAACTGGTGCCGGTAAGACAACCATTACAAATCTACTCAATCGTTTTTATGATATAGCAGATGGTAAGATACTTTATGATGGGATAAACATTAATAAGATTAAAAAGTCAGACCTTCGTAGAAGCCTTGGTATAGTTCTACAGGAAACTAATCTTTTTACAGGTACGGTTTTAGATAATATTAGGTATGGAAGATTAGATGCAAGTGATGATGAATGTATCAATGCAGCTATTCTTGTAGGAGCAGATGATTTTATTACACGATTACCAGAAGGCTATAATACTCAGCTTGCCAACAACGGTAGTAATCTTTCACAGGGTCAGCGCCAGCTTATTTCAATTGCTAGGGCGGCCGTGGCAGACCCACCAGTACTAATTTTGGATGAGGCTACGTCGTCTATTGATACACGTACTGAGTCTATAGTACAAAGAGGAATGGACAAGCTGATGGAAGGTAGAACTGTATTTGTAATAGCCCATCGCTTATCTACAATTATGAATTCTGATGTTATTATGGTGCTTGATAAAGGAAGGATAATTGAACGAGGTAGTCATGACAGATTGATTGCAGAGAAAGGAACCTATTATCAATTATATACTGGAGCATTTGAGCTTGAATAAACCTCTCACGAATATAGTTACGAGTTTCTTCAAGTGTTAATAAAATACGAAAAAAAGCCTTACTAAGGGGCGGCTTTTGTTTTATTGATAATTTTTTACTATTTTGTTTTACAATATTATGGTATTATGTTTATAAATAGAAAGACAGGTATATTAGTATTCAAATATTCTGATAGAATGAAAATAATGGTTTATTGACTTTTGAGCAACCATAATTAATTTTGAGGGAGGAAGTATTATGCTAAAAATACTTGATGACTATGAATTTCCCTGTTATCTTGCATTGGGCTATCCTAGTAAGGATGAGAAGCCAATTCCACAGCATGAAATACAGGCAGAGGATAGAATGCATTTTAATAAATGGTAAGGTAGTATTCAATTACTCAATAAAAGATGATGAAGTGCAAGGACAAGGGTATTAGTAGAATTTTATATTTATGTCAGCTACTAAAAAGATCCGCAGAAGATTTACGGATAGTGATTGATTCCTTTGTCTAATATGAGAAGTGTATCTATGTATAAGCATATTATCTGAGACTATGACAGAGCGATGTTTTTCAAGTATTGTTAAAAAGTGAATATCAATAAATCCCAGGAGGAGTACAATATGATTGATAAATTAAACAATGACAATGTGAAAGAATGTGCTAGGCTTGCATATGAGTTATGGCCTGAGACAGAATACGAGGAGCTTTTTGATGATTTTACAGACATTATTAGTTCTGATAAAGCGGAATGCTTTCTATATTATGAAGATGAAGCTTCTAAAGAATATATTGGATTTGCGCAGGCATCTATAAGGTTTGATTATGTGGAGGGAAGTGATTCCTCACCCGTGGTATATCTAGAGGGGATATATGTAGATGAGAACTATAGACGAAGAGGAGTAGCACAGGTATTGGTAAAATGTGTGGAAGATTGGGGCAAGGATATGGGTTGCTCTGAAATAGCCTCAGACTGTGTGCTTGATAATTATTTAAGCGTGGATTTTCATAAGGGTATAGGATTTAAGGAGGCTAATAGATTAGTATGCTTTATAAAAAGCATATAAGCAATTAATGAGAGGATCTTGCCTATACTCTAATACTTGCTATAAAGGCATTGCAGATTTATATAAGAAAGAATGGAAGTTACTGATTAAAGAATAATGAAGTATGGGGAGGTATAGATGAGTGTTGGTAAGCTAATAGGGGTTGGAAACACAGCCGATGTCTATGAATGGGAAAATGATAAGGTGCTTAAGCTTTTTCATGGGGGATACCCTGATCTACCTATTAATATGGAATATAATAATGCAATAGCTATAAGAGATTTAAAATTTCTTAAGCCTAAAGCTTATGATTTGATTTCCTATGATGGCAGGAAGGGAATTATTTATGATAGATTAAGCGGTGAATCCCTGCTCGATTGGACTATTAGGACAGGAAACATCTCCTTGTGTGCAGATTATATGTCAAAGCTACATAAGGAAATCATGCAAAATAAAATTCAAGATGTGCCGAATTATAAGGATTTTCTAAGACATCATATACCAAGTTCATTATCTATTGATATAAGGAATGAATTACTAAAGAGTATTGATAATCTGGCAGACGGAGACACGCTTTGTCATGGTGATTTCCATCCAGGCAATATAATAATGTCTGAAGGCCGTGTGTACGTCATAGACTTTATGAATGTGTGCTATGGCAATTATCTATATGATGTTGCTAGAACAGTTTTTTTACTAGAGTATACACCGGTACCACCAGAAGCTCCGAACAGAGATATGATTATCCAATTTAAAAAAGCTCTTGCAGACCTTTACTTATTACTTATGAATATTACTAGAGATATGATAAAGGATTACCTAACAATTATCATAGCGGTAAGAAAGGGCGAATGCCCTGATGAATAATTAAGAATATGTAAGGAGGGTGTATAATGACCGATTTTGTTAAGGAGTGGTTTGGCTGGTTTGAGAAGGGAATAGAGCAGGTTGACCAAAAGGAGAAAGAAAAGTTCTTTAGCGTATGTGGAATGCACTGCGCTGAAACTGGTATAATCAAATTGTATAAAGACGTCTATGATAAATCATGCAACAATTTGGATATGTTTTTTTCAAAATTTAGTGAGATGAAGTACATTGGAGGTAAGATTATTTCTCCGGGCAAAGTTTATGAGATAACATTTCCGGATTGTTATTGTGATTTATATATCAAAGGGTATGTTCAGACAGCTGCGATATGTGAATGCTCCAGACAAAGTATATTATATGTGCTAAGAACATTGAATCCGGAGCTTGAGTATGAAGTAGAGAAGGTTTCAACTGTTATAAACGGTGATAAAGAATGCTGCTTTAGAGTGACAATTGTATAATTTGGTGGGGGATTGGGTATTACAGGGGTATGTAGGAGAAAATTATGAAAATAAACAAAAAGACAATGGAGCAGGAACTCACGTCTTTACTGAAGGTGATTTTTCAATTACCAGAAGTTAATAAGGTCCAAATTAAAGACATTGATATATTTTCCTCTAATGATAATAACAATATCAGAAGGAGTATTGAGGAATGCTATCATGATATCTTAAGTGATATTGATGTTGGAATTCATGTGACATTACATCCTGATGATATAGGAAAAGGACACGGATATTTTAGTAATCCGCATAGAATAGGCTTATCGAGAGATAATTATCTTGGATTAGCATATTCAGATGGTGGAGGCTTATGCCAAATGTTCAGGGTGATTTTAAAAAATGGAATACGTTTCGATATAGGTTTATATATTACAGAGGACAGTACAACTGCTATACATAATATTCCACGAGAAGATAAAGATGAAATAAAGGATGAGGGTAAGTTTTGGGGGAGATGGGATTTAGCTAAAGCAGATTCCTTTTGGTTTGTAGAAATACAAGCATTAGCAAAGCTATTACGAGGAGACTATCTTATAGCTGATCATCTGGCAAATATGCAGATAAACGAAACACTTGTAGCACAAATGATTGATAGAGATGATCGCTTGGGGACCAATTTTCACCGATATGGGTATCATGAAGCATTAGATTATTTAAAGGTTATGGAATCTGAATGTCCATACTCAGATGGTGACGAGATATTTAATATGATTGCAGATAAAATATATGCAGCAGCCCTTACATATGATCGATTAATAAAAAAGCTAAATCCATCTTATGAAGAAAGAAGTGATATCTTCTTTAAGATATGGGAGCAGTATAGAATGTCTTTAAATTTCGAGATAAGGGCAATTGATGAAAATATGAAGCTTGTGTGAATCTTTTAAGGGAGTAGTTTATTGATAAATTAATGAGGATAGAGCACATTACGATTTGGACAATGACTATTAGGACGAGGCTGCTATTATTTCATTCCTGAACGTTTACGCATTATTATACTATGTATAGGAATCGAAACTCCTGTACCTATTGTACATAATAGTATAAGTATACTATTAAGAGAAACTTTATATAATGATATAGCAAATATGGATTGTAGGACTAGAAATAGTGAAGTAACAAAAGCCATTTTTTTCATATTAAGATATACAAAGGAAATATATATTGCAATAACAATAATAAAGAGCCAGCCATCACCCGTGTTCATGAGTGAACGATGTAGTTTTATTGGGAAAAACAGAAGTATTATTGTTATAATTGCAAAGATTATGGCGGGAATATTTACTCCCTTTATATCAAACATTCGGGAGAGAATATGTAAAATGCCAGAATTCTTATCATGGCTATTATTGGAAATACCCTTAACCATACCTGTCATAGCTACACCTGGTGTGAGCTCTGATATAACCCAATCGTGGTCAGAGAGATTTAATTCATTATGGCATGCATCGCAGCGGCCACCCTTCATCAAATCAAGATTATTTCCACAGGAAGCACATGTAAATAATACGGCATCATCCACATTTTGATTCTTTGCCAAGCAGGATTTATACAAGGACATTCCTATAATTTCTCTACTTTCACGTATTTTATCCTTATCGTATTTATATATAAGCAATGATGCAGTCAAGCATATATGCTGATAGTGTTCATCTACACGATAGTCATGGTATCTGACACTAACCAATACAGAATCCACAACATTGTTATGGGTATTAATGAATTCATTACAATTACACTTAATAAAGGAGGATATTTCTTCTTGTCTTTCGGCAAAATAAAGCATTATAAGGCGATTCTGAAGCATACCTTCAAAATTCTCAAGAGAAAAATTCGGGTCAAATTCCTTTACTCTATTTTCAAATGGTATGTTGAGGGCTAATTTAGTATATACATCTTTGGCATTAATTGTTTTACGATAAATTGTACGAGTGGATGTATATATAAGTCCAATAAATATTGATATAATAGAAATTAAAGAGCCAAATATCAAACTAAGTAGCCTTGCATCACTATGAAGCTTACTGGGTTTAGAACCGGTATAATAGGCGAAGATATAACCTCCTATATAGGTTACTATGTAAGCTAATATTGGAATATTCCTCATTGTCCATCTGCCAAACCTACGAATCCGCTTAATTGCGATATCATAATCCTTTCTCACACGAAAAGCGGTTATATGTTTAAAATACTCTTGCTGTAAGAAGACGCTTTTACAGAAGGTACAGGTATAGCTGTCTTCGAATTTGTCTATTGTTCCTCCACAGTTAAGACATTGTATTTTATCTGCGGTAATATCTGTTTCTACTACCACATATTCAGCAATTTCTTTATTTTTGAATTTGGATATTTCTTTGCCCTTGCTTCTATAGATACGTGTAGTATTAATCTCTTCCTTAATATTTGCTGCAAGGCCTTTTCCGTCATCAGTCCATGTAATGTTATAGCTATCCGCCTTGATTTTACTAAACTGAATATCCATTGTAAGCATAAGAGTATTTAAACGCTGTAGGACTAATTTCATCACATGCTGTAAAGATTGAGTGGCATGGGGGCTTACCCTATCTCCATAAAATAATCGCTGGTATTCATCTCTAAATTTTTCAATAATAGTATAGAGTTCCTTGCTCTCAAATTCCCTCTCGTTTGTAAGATCCTCCTCAATGAGCAATGTCTGAATCGATTCATTCCAATTATCCCGTATCCGCATATACATACCCCTTTTGTGTTTATTTATTGCAGAAATACATATTTACTTTATTATAACTGAGTTTACCTTTTTTTTCTATAGATATTATTTATTAGGCCTATGTTTACAAAGCAAAGGATAAAATGGTATAATTAGTAAAACATAGAAATATAAAACCGCGAGAGATGACAATAGAGTATATCCTGAATGTGATCTTATAACATGAATGGTTCATAAGCGTCCTGTGACATATGGCATCACAGGAATTGTTTCATTATTCGTTTGATATTGCAACTGATGAGTGACGAAATATACAGCTTAATTGATAGATTGCAATTACAGGTTTTGATACATTAATAATATCAAAACCAAGGAGGTATTATTATGGATTTATCAGAGAAAATCTTAAAGCTAAGGAAGGCAAACAATCTATCACAGGAACAGCTGGCAGAACGGCTTGGTGTATCTAGGCAATCAATATCTAAGTGGGAATCAGGTCAATCGGCACCGGACATTGATAGATTGAGTTTATTAGGTGATATTTTCAATGTTACTTTGGATTACTTAATAAAGCCCTCTGAGATTGACGAATTGTCTATTAGGACAGAAATGTTAGAGAAACAACAGGAGGAAATAATAAGGAAAGCAATGAAAGCACAGGATATTAAGTTTCATATCCTTAGCAGTGTCGCTGTTTATTTGATTGCTATGGCATTAATTTTTGTAATGCATTCTTATTTTTGGCAGCTGCGTATTCCTCCTATAGTAGCTTTCAGCATATTACTTATTGCTACGGCTATTGCTATTTTTATTAATCTTAAGTATAAAAAAAGCAGGAGAGCTAAGGAATAGTTCTGAATAAAGCACTCGCAAGCTCAAGAGGGTGAGAGGATAGGAAATGATTAAGGTTGGAATTTTTAGTGCTTCAGGATACATGAAAACCCTGCTAATACTATGGTTCATTTTGAACATACTGGAGTTGAGATATTAGAGCAGGTCAATGGTTCTATTGATGGATTCTGTTCCGGTGTAGGAACAGGGGGAACAATTAGTGGAATTGGAAGATTGTTAAAAGAATATAATCCAGGTATTACAATATGGGCTGTTGAGCCGGAAAATGCAGCAATATTAGCTGGGGGAACTGTAGGAGCCCACCTGCAGATGGGAATTGGTGATGGCTTGGTTCCTAAGAATCTAGATATGGAGATTTATGAAGATATCTGTATTATTACTGATATGGAAGCAATTCAAACGTCAAAGGACTTGGCAAGTAAGGAAGGAATAATGTGTGGCATCTCCAGTGGAACCAATGTGGCGGCAGCTCTAAAGCTGGCAGAAGAACTTGGGGCAGGAAAGACTGTTGTAACAATACTGACAGATACAGCGGAAAGATATTTTTCAACGCCCTTATTTGAGATAACCTGATAGAAAAAGCTATTACTTCAACACCGATGGCATAATGATATTTGGTACATGGCTGGAGATAGAGGAGAAATGGTACTACTTGAATACGTATGGTTCGCCCCGTTATTTCTTGTAGTTTAGCATGGGTCATACAACATCAATTTGTAACAATATCATATTTCCAGTCGATTATACCTCCAAAATCGTACACATTAGAAAAACCCAATTCAATAAGGTTATCAGCAGCAAGAGCGCTTCTTCTGCCACTACGGCAGTATAATAGGATAGTAGTAGATTTATCAGTTATAATTTTCTCAGCCTCATCTAAAATCTCATTTTCAGGAAGATGAATAGCCCCCTCAATATATCCAGATTTATATTCTTGCTCCGTTCTTACGTCCAAAATTATAATAGAATTATCCTTATCTATCATATCCTTTGCTTCTTCAGCAGTAATTTTTCTATAGCTAATATCGTCGGATGAATTGCTTATCAGGCGACACCCACTTAATGCACTTAGAATGAGAATAAATAATAACTTAAATAGAATCATACTTTTCATAAAGCCTCCTTCGTCATCAATTATACATATTACATTATATCATTAAATTGTTATTATTAATTTAGTAGAATCTTCCAGTAAAGAAGGATGGAAAGAAACGCACCTATAGAAAGACTAAGGTTGCATTAAATAATACAAACGGCACTGGCATAGAAGAGCGACCTAAAGAGGTTGAAAGTAGAGATGAATACGGCCACTGGGAAATGGATTGTGTGGTTGGAGGACAGAATAAGGGTAAAGCGGTATTTATGCTAGAGGACTAATCCTTTGTATAAATGGCTGTATCATGGTATAATTAGTCAATAAATTTTAAGCCTTATGAATATAGTTTCGAAAGCATATTTATCCATGGTATCACCACACGAAAGGGGCAGAGTGTGTTAAGTGCTGTATTACGGAGGGAAGAACATAGGAATTACAAGGGATTAGGAGACCAGTATGTCAGAAAATTTTTAAAGCATTTGGCAATAAAACATAGGAATAAATACAAGTTTCACAATAAAATTACTGAAATGAGGTCAAAATGCAGTTTAAGAATTTAAATATTATACCTACTATACTAAAGGCATTAGAAAAGAAAAATTATGAAGTCCCTACACCGATACAGGAGGAGGCAATTCCCTTTATATTAAACGGAAGAGATTTGCTTGGTTGTGCTCAAACGGGAACGGGAAAGACAGCAGCCTTTGCAATACCGACGCTGCAGCTCCTAAATGCGGAAAAAGCACCTCAAGGTGCACAAAGAAATATTAGAGCTTTAGTCATAACCCCAACAAGAGAACTTGCTCTTCAAATTTATGAAAGTTTTTGTGACTATGGTAAATATACAAAATTAAAGTATTGTGTAATCTTTGGTGGAGTATCGCAGAAGCCACAGGAAGAGATATTAAAGCGAGGGGTGGATATTCTTGTAGCTACTCCCGGTAGACTGAATGATTTGGTTAATCAAAAACTGATAAATTTAAAGCATATTAAAATATTTATATTAGATGAAGCTGATCGCATGCTGGACATGGGATTTATTAATGACGTGAAAAAAGTCATATCTATTATACCGGATAGAAAACAAACTCTTCTTTTTTCGGCTACCATGCCTCCTGACATAGAGAGGCTTGCAAACACTATTCTTAAAAACCCAGCGAAAGTCGCTATAACGCCTATATCCTCTACGGTGGATACGATAGAGCAGTATTTATATTATGTTGATAAAAATCGGAAGAAAGATTTGCTGGCACATATTTTGAATGATAAGATTATAGAATCTGCACTGGTATTTTCTCGCACTAAGCATGGAGCAGATAGAATAGTTCGCCAATTATCAAAGGCAAATATAACAGCACAAGCAATCCATGGTGACAAATCCCAGGGTGCACGCCAGACAGCCTTGAATAAATTCAAGGACAAGAAACTACGGGTATTAATTGCAACAGATATAGCCGCAAGAGGAATTGACATTGATGAATTATCCCATGTTATTAATTATGATCTTCCAGAGATGCCTGAAACTTATGTACATCGTATCGGACGAACAGGTCGAGCAGGGTTAGGAGGGGTAGCAATTTCATTTTGCGACTTTGATGAGAAGGAACAGCTTGCAGATATAGAAAAACTGATAGGAAAACATCTAATTGAGATAGAAAATCATCCATTTCCGTTAATAAATAATTTCCCTGCCGTAAAAATACACAGACAAGGAATAAGACAGCACAGAAGAAGTCTTTTGTACAAAGAGGCTCACAGCAAAAAGCTACTACTACTAAGGTAACATCGCAGGATAAAAAGTACCGGATGACAGCGGATGGCAAGCTCAAGGAAAAAAGGAGTTTATCTAATAAGCCGAAGGATGGCAAAAGAAAGATTGGTTATTTCAAAAAGAGCAAAGACTGATAATAAAGGTTGATTTTTATGGAGGGAATTAAAATATGAAAATTGAAATAATTCCTAATGGAACTTGGTATCACGGTTCAAATGAAAAATTCATGGAATTAAGAGAAGCTAGTACGATTACTCAGTGGAAGGAATTGGCTGAGGCTTTTTCGCACCAACCTACTAAATTGGGATATGACGATAATGACATGATTGACCATAATGGAAAAGAAAAGGGATATCTATATATTATAGATGAGCCTATTGAGATAGGTAAAGATATTTATCAACATCCAAGAACTACAATGGATATAAATGCTGAGTTTTTGACAAAACGGCCATTAAAAGTTAAATTAATTGTTGAGCCAGCAACACACATTGCCATTAGCTGTTCCAATTACATATGGTAGCAAATCGAATAAATTAGCCTGGGATGAGGGCTTTATGCTTTATATCTTAAAGAATGATAGTATTTTAATTAAAAACAGTATGCAAATAGCGACATACACGAAACGGGGGATGTTATGAAATAAAGTACAAAGCGTAATCGTTACATGTTTTGACTAGGGACAGTAGGTCGGGATATGATGTACACTATGGTAAGCATATATCTTATTGTTTTCTTAACTGAAGTCCTAAATCTGCCGGATTCGACAATGTGGTGGATGACCGGTGCCATGACAGTTCTACGGGTGTTTGACGCTGTAAATGATCCTATCATGGGTTTCTTAGTTGACAATACCCATAGCAGATTCGGTAAGTTCAAGCCTTGGATTATACTCGGCGGTATCTTAGGAGGCATACTTACTGTTTTACTGTTTTTTGATTTCGGTCTTACCGGAGCAGGCTATGTGACTATGTTTGTCATTATTTATCTTCTATGGGATTTAACCTATGGAGCCAATGATATCGCTTATTGGTCTATGCTACCATCTCTGACTCTTAATCAGAAGGAAAGAGAGAAGACAGGGGCTTTTGCGAGAATATGTGCGAATATCGGTTTGTTTACAACAGTAGTTGCGATCATCCCTGTGACAAACGCATTGGGAGGAGATACAAGAGCTTGGCAGATTGTTGTTATTGCAATTGTTCTTATAACATGGGCATTTTTATGCTTTACTGTATTTGGTGTGAAGGAAGATAGGAGTATAAAGGTGGAGCAGGAGTCGACTTCACTTAAGGAAATGTTTCGTGTGCTCTTTAAAAACGACCAGCTTCTATATACTGCGATTTCAATGGCATTATTTATGATTGGCTATGTTACCACCACTAGCTTTGGAGTATATTATTTTAAGTATGCATTTGGAAATGAGGATATGTATTCAGTTTTCGCAGCAATACTTGGTGTATCTCAGATAGCGGCTCTATCTGTATTTCCTTTGTTCTCTAAGAAATACAGCCGGAAAAGTCTATATGCATTTTCGACAGTGTTGGTAGTGGTTGGATATCTAATATTCTTCTTTGCACCTATGAAAATGCTTTATATCGGTGCCGCCGGTATTCTTCTTTTTGTGGGTGAGGCATTTATACAATTACTTATGTTGATGTTCTTAACAGACACTGTGGAGTACGGTCAGTGGAAGCTAGGCAGTCGTAACGAGAGCATAACATTTTCAATTCAACCATTTATTAATAAAATAGGTGGAGCTATCGCTAATGGAATTGTCGGCGTAACCTTGATTCTATCAGGTATAAATGCAGCAGAGACCCCCGCAGATGTAACAGAATCTGGATTATTAATGATGAAGTTTGCTATGCTTATACTACCCCTGATATTTATAGTAATTGGATATATAATCTATAAGAAGAAATTTAAGATTGATAAGGAAATGTTTGATAAGATAATTGCAGATTTAGCAGAACGGGGAGATATCAAGCAGAATTAATGTATTGCAAAGCGAATTTGCCGCGGAAACAGTACTGACACTCGCATACTCATATATCATAGTCTGCGAGTGTTTTTTAATACAATTTTAATCCATTTCCTTTTGTATAAATTGTAGCAGTATGGTATAATTAGCCAAATATTGAGATTAACTAAGGGAAGATAAATCATCCCTTATCAACAAACAAATATTGACCTTTTTGAGGAGGATTGTATGAAAATTTATCAGGTAGATGCTTTTACTGACATACCATTTAAGGGAAATCCTGCAGGGGTCTGCATTCTTGAATCAGAACCTACAAACAAGTGGATGCAGGATATTGCATGTGAGATGAACTTGGCTGAAACCGCATTCCTATTGCCAATGAATGACGGATACAGCCTGCGCTGGTTTACGCCTAACTCCGAGATCGATCTCTGTGGTCATGCAACCTTGGCAAGTGCTCACATTCTTCTGGAGAAGGGCTATACGAGTGAGGACCAAGAGGTTAATTTTTATACAAAAAGCGGATTACTAACAGCCAAATCACAGGATGGTTGGATACAGCTTAACTTTCCTGCAACACCGGAAAAAGAAGATGAAGCACCTCTCGAATTAATTGAAGCTTTAAATATCGAACCTCTTTATGTTGGAAAAAATATTTTTGATTATATAGTCGAAGTTGGAACTGAGGAGATAGTTAGGAATATAAAGCCCGATTTTACCAAGCTATTGAAGGTAGACATGCGTGGGGTAATAGTTACTGCAAGATCTAAGAAATTTGATTTTGTATCAAGATTTTTCGCTCCTGAGATTGGGGTATTTGAGGATCCAGTGACCGGCTCGTCCCATTGTTGTTTAGGGCCTTATTGGAGGGATAGGCTAGGTAAGGATGAATTTATCGCATATCAATCATCAAGTAGAGGTGGAGTATTACGAGTGCAGGTGGTTGGTGATAGAGTATGTATATCGGGTAAGGCAGTTACGGTTCTGGAAGGAGATATTTTCTGCTAGTAATTAGCATCGGATATCGTGGTGGGATAAATGAAGGAAAACTTGTTGTTCTATAATGCTTATCAGAATTTTTATAAGATGGCAGATGAAAGTGAAGTATTTAAAACTTATTGTAAAAGAGCCTTTGGTGAGGATTTTTCACAGGATGGATTCAGTGATCTTAATCAGTTAAATATGATATTGTCAATGGTTGACATTGACAATAAAGCCAATGTACTAGATGTTGGTTGTGGAAATGGTAAGATGCTGGAATATATACACTCAAAAACAGGAGCAAGAATTTATGGATTTGATTATTCTGAGAATGCAATAAGTTCCGCCAGGAAACGTATGGGAGATAGGGGAAGCTTTAAAGTAGCAGTTATCGGCGAAGCGGAGTATGATGATAACAAATTCGACCTAATAACTTCAATGGATACTATGTATTTTGCGCCTGATATGATTGCATTTGTGTCTAGTGTATATAAATGGTTAAAATTAAATGGAAGCTTTATATGCGGATATCAAGAGGGTGACATCATGAAGAAAACAAAGGACTGTAATACAACTGAACTGGCTAAAGCCCTAAGAGAAAATGATTTAAAATATAAAGTAATTGATTATACTAAGGAAACTTATGATATGCTTAGGCATAAAAGAAAAGTTATAAAGTCAATGAAAGAGGACTTCATTAATGCGGGGCTTCTTATGTGGTATAGAGTTATAAAAGGTCAGACTAACAGTGTGAAAGTGTCGTATGAAAAGTATAAAAAGAAAAACGCAAGATATATTTATAAGGTAATAAAGGAAAACTTTTAGACTTGTATTCGCAAGATATATAGAATCAAATAAAATGATGAAGAGTGGGAGGCAGTGTAATGAAAGATGTTATAATAGTAATAGGGGTGGTTTTAGGTATTATTCTTTTGGTTATTGGATCTAAAGTAAAGAAAAATAAGGGAATAAAAATTACAGGAATTTTGATGGTTTCCATATCGATAATTATTGCTGCTCCTGACATTATAAGTGGATTTATCGAAGGCTTTAGAGATGGTTTTTCTTAACAACAAGATAAACACCCAATTCTAGAAAGGGACGTGAATTAATATGACAAAAATGCCAGTTTTATTTATAGGTCATGGATCACCTATGAATGCTATTGAAGACAATAATTATACCAGAGGTTGGAAAGGCATAGCCAAAAGAATACCTAAACCAAAAGCAATAATATCTATATCGGCTCACTGGTATACTCAGGGAACTAAGATTATGAATGAGGAAATGCCAAAAACCATATACGATATGTATGGTTTTCCAAAGGAATTGTATCAAGTTATATATAACTCCCCTGGGTCACCTGAGCTTGCAGAGGTCTCTATGAAGCTTATTTCAAAGGATGCGGAATATGACAACTCCTGGGGTATCGACCATGGAACTTGGTCTGTCTTGGTTCACATGTATCCGGATAGAGATATACCTCTATTTCAGATAAGTGTTGATGCTTATGCTCCACCTGAGGCTCATTATCAAATAGGAAGAGAGCTGAGATCCTTGCGGGAAGAAGGAGTTTTGATATTTGGCACTGGTAATATAGTGCATAATTTAAGGCTAGTTAATTGGAATATGGACAATAAGGGCTTTGATTGGGCATATGAGTTTGATGATTTTATCTATAATAATATTTTAAATAAGAACCATGATAATATCCTAAAATATAAGGAGTTGGGCGATGTTGCAAAGCTTGCTGTACCGACCCCAGACCACTTTTATCCCTTGCTATATGTACTAGGTGCATCTAGTGAAGACGATAAGGTTAGTGTCTATAATAAATCCCCTGTTCTTGGCTCCCTAACAATGACTAGCTACTTAATGGAATGATTGAAAGGGAGCGTTGAGAGGATGAAGAGATATATAGACCTAAGCCAAGATATAACCCATGATATGCCTGTTCATCCTTATGATGATGCGGTGAGGCTATATCAGGATAAGTTCTTAGACAAAGATAAATACGTTAATTACAGGCTTGAGATTGGCATGCATTCAGGCACTCATATTGACACACCAATGCATTTGACTGATAGAGAAACCTATATCAATGAGATACCCGTAGATAGATTTATTGGCAGAGGTCTTCTTTTTGATGTTAGAAATGAAAGCATAATAAAGCTCAAAGGCTATTATTCGGATATTGTGCGAGAGGATGATATAGTATTATTATATACAGGTCATAGTGATAGATATGGAACAAAAGAGTATTATGCAGAACAACCATTAATAGATAAGGATTTGGCAAATTTCTTTGTTGAAAAGAGTATTAAGATGCTGGGTATGGACTTGCCCTCGCCTGATAATTATCCCTTTGAGATTCACAAGCTACTATTCGACAATAATATATTGATAATCGAGAATCTGACAAATTTATCTGAGCTTATTGATGTGAAGGACTTTGATGTAACTGCATTTCCATTAAAGATTAGAGCCGAGGCTTCTATGGCAAGAGTCGTTGCTTGCATAGACATAAAGTAAGACAATTTATCTCAAGCATAAGAAGGATATTAAGTGTTATTAGAAAGAGGGGGAGCAATACCATGAAATCAGCATTAATAATCTATAGATCCAAGACAGGATTTACAAAAAAATACGTGGATTGGATACTAGAGGATGTGACCTGCAGTGTTACTACACTTGATAAAGTCAAGATGGTAGATATAGACCAGCACGACATCATTATCTATGGTGCAGGTGTCCATGCAGGATTTATATCCGGATTGAAGAAAATTAAGAAGCTTGTTAGTTTCGATGATAAGAAGGTAATAATCTTTGCCACAGGAGCAGCACCAAATGCTGAAGATATAGTAAAGCCCATAATAGACAATAACCTTGCTGATTGTATATCCAAGGTGGATTTTTTCTATTTTGAAAGCGGTATAAATTATGAAAATATGAGCTTTGCATCAAGAGGGATTATGAAGACCTTTAGTAAGATGCTAAGTAACAAAAGGGACAAGACAGAAGCAGAGAAAGAGATGAGCGAAGTTATCAAGTCCTCATTTGATAATTCGAAGAAGGAGTATGTCGGACCGCTGACTGCACTGGTAAAGGAATATATAGGCTAAGTAGCTAAATTTTGGGGGAGAATATTATGTGGAAGGATTTGATTAATTTCTAGGTATGAAAAAATGATCTAATTGTTGTGGCAGAGCTTATATATAGGAAAAAAATACTGTTGCAAAACATCATCCTAGATGTTGTCTTGCAACAGTTCTTTGCTTATAGTAATTCTTTTATTTTTGCTTCAACCTGACTAAGGTCCTTAGTAGGCTCGAACCTATCTACTACATTTCCCTTTCTATCAATTAAAAACTTTGTGAAATTCCATTTAATATCAGACGATTCCTTATAATCTTTATTACTCGCAGAGAGAATTTCATCAATCTTTGATGCTAGGGGATGCTCATTATCAAAACCCTTAAAACCACGTTCATCCTTCAGGAATTTGTAAAGTGGATGGGCGTTTTCACCGTTCACGTCGATCTTGTCATGAATGGGATAGGTTACACCGAAATTAGATTCACAAAATTGTTGGATTTCATCTGCTGTCCCTGGAGCTTGGTTTTTGAATTGATTACATGGAAAGTCCAGAATGACAAATCCCTCATCTGAATATTTATCATATAGCTTTTGAAGATCTCCATATTGTGGGGTAAAACCACATTGAGTTGCCGAGTTTACGATTAATAACACCTTACCCTCATAAACACCTAGATTTTTTTCATTACCATTTCTTTCTTTTACATTAAAATCGTACACCTTCATAATATTTCCTCCTTATATCAATTTATTATTAGACATATATTAGCCTTATATACATAAGTTTGTCCGTCTATTAAGTTAATTACAATATAATTGTATACAATTAAAGCTGATATGTCAACTGTTTTTTAAAAACAAAAACCCTGCCATAAGTAGGGCTTTTTTATTGCAAACCAAAGGAGGTACAACCTTGTTTTATACTAAACACAAAAATATTAGTGACAAAAATGTTAAAGTATGGTAATATTTATAAAACATATGGATACTCCATAAAAATATATGCACTGCATTCTTAATAGAAGCGGTAGCAGGGAGGTTAAAATGAATAAGAAGATATTACTCGGCATAACCGGGTCCATTGCTGCTTATAAAAGTGCGGATATAGCAAGTGGACTGGTAGGCATGGGTTATGATGTACAAGTCGTAATGACTTCTAATGCGGTTAGATTTATCAGTCCGCTCACTCTTGAAACTCTTACTAAGAACAAGGTTTATGTGGATATGTTTGATGATGAAGACCATAGTCAGGTTACACATATTAACCTTGCAACTGAATCTGATTTAATTCTTATTGTACCAGCATCCTATAATATTATTGGTAAAGCAGCCTCTGGCATAGCAGATGATCTACTATGCTCTATTATTGCTGCAAGTCCAGGTGAAAAAATTATTATTGCACCTGCCATGAATGTAAATATGTACAGTAATCCTATTCTGAATGAGAACATTAATTTGCTAAAGAAATGTGGAGTATCATTTATTGAGCCAGAAGAGGGTAGGCTTGCCTGTGGTGTAATAGGAAAGGGACGTCTACGAAATATACCTAGTATATTGGAAGAGGTAGATATGTTTTTTTGTGAAAAACCCTTAAAAGGGCTTAAGGTAATGGTAACAGCAGGTGCAACCAGAGAGTATATTGATCCAATTAGGTTTATATCTAATAGCTCATCTGGGCTTATGGGTGTAAGTCTTGCTAAAGCCTGCAAAAAATTAGGTGCAGATGTTACCTTGATCCTTGCGAATTCTCATTATGACCCTGATGGAATGAAGGTTATTAAAGTCGATACTGCCTCCCAGATGTATGAGGCTGCTATAAAGCATTATGAGGACATGGATCTAATATTTGCATCAGCAGCTGTATCAGACTTTGAGCCTCTTACATATAGTAGTGAAAAAATAAAAAAGAAAACTAAAACTAATCTTATACTAGAGTTTAAGCAAAACACAGACATCCTACTTGAGCTTGGTAGATTAAAAAAGAATCAATTCCTTGTTGGATTTGCTGCAGAAAGTGAGAATATGTTTGATAATGCTATTAATAAGCTTAGTAAAAAGAATCTTGATATGATTATTGCCAATGACCTTTCTAACTTTTCATCAAAGGAAGCTAAGGTTTGGCTTATATCCCATGAGGAAACTATTGAATTAAAGAAAAAGGACAAGGAAGAACTGGCCTATGATATAGTCCGTAAAGTAATAGAAGTTGCCAACTTTAGTAAGGAGGGGTTTGATGAAAAGAACAGTTAATACATTTAAAAAATCCTATGATAAGGAAAGAAAACTGGCTTTACTTACAGCCTATGATTATGGAATGGCTAAAATTATAGATTCATGTGATGTAGATGGAATTCTTGTTGGTGATTCACTGGGAATGGTGTGCTTAGGTTATGAAAATACCTTGAGAGTAACCATGGAGGATATGATACATCACATAAAAGCAGTGTCAAGAGGAGTAGAGAATGCTCTTGTAATTGGAGATATGCCTTTTATGTCATACCATATATCTATAGAGGATGCTGTCAGAAATGCTGGTAGATTAGTACAGGAAGCAGGAGCCGAGGCCGTAAAACTAGAGGGGGGCTCTGATGTATTAAGTCAGGTTAAGGCAATTGTTAAGGCACAGATACCAGTTATGGCACATATAGGTTTGACTCCCCAATCATTCAATATGATGGGTGGTTATAAGGTGCAAGGCCGTCAACTTGAAGCTGCTAATAAGCTTATTGAAGATGCAAAAAGACTAGAGGAAGCCGGTGCATTTTCAATTGTTCTTGAATGTATACCCAAAGACCTAGCAGAAAAAATAACAGATTCAATTAGTATACCCACAATTGGAATTGGAGCAGGGCCAAAATGTGATGGACAGATACTAGTCTATAACGACATGCTAGGTATGTATAGTGGACTTAAGCCCAAGCATGTAAAGGTGTATAGCAATATAGGAGATATGATGGCCAAGGCTATTAGGGATTATGTAAATGAGGTAAGAGATGGGGATTTTCCAACCGATGATCAGTCATTTAAGATTGCCAATGATGGTTTGAATAAATTGTATTAAGGAGTGGCTATAATGATTCTAGTGGAAGAAAAAAACAAAACAAGGGAAATAATAAAAGAGTGGAAAAGTAAAGGTTATTCAATTGGTTTTATTCCAACTATGGGATATTTACATAGAGGACATTTGAGTTTGATGGAAAAGGCAAGAAGAGAAAATGATAAGCTTGTTGTCAGTATATTTGTAAACCCCATACAATTTGGACCTAATGAAGATTACGACAAGTACCCAAGGGATATGGCTGGGGATATAGAAATGTGTAAGAGTGTCAATGTAGATCTTATCTTTGCACCAAGTGTTTCTGACATGTATAAAACCTCAAATCAAGTCTATGTAGATGTTGAAAAGCTAGGAGATGTTTTATGTGGAGCAAAGAGAGAGGGACATTTTCGCGGAGTATGTACTGTGGTGGCAAAGCTTTTTAATATTATAAGTCCTGACAAAGCTTATTTTGGAGAAAAGGACTATCAGCAGCTGGTAATAATTAAGAAAATGGTAGATGATTTGGATTTTGACCTTGAAATTATCCCCTGTGCAATTGTTCGAGAGGAGGATGGCCTAGCTATCAGCTCTAGAAATTCTTACCTATCTAGAGAAGAAAGAAAGGCTGCTCTTATATTAGCAGAAAGTCTAAGTCGTGCAAGACAAGCCATGATAGGTGGAGAGAGAGATGTAAGCATTATTAAAAATATTATTACTAATGAATTATCACAAGAGCCACTTGCAGTAATAGATTATGTAGAGCTGGTAGATGCAATAGAGCTTAGGCCAGTAGCCCGAGTCTCTGAAAGAATACTTGTAGCTGTGGCTGTCTTTATTGGTAAAACAAGACTTATTGATAACTTCATTTTTGAAGCCTAGATTATTATTGTAAAAAATAAAAAAATAAGTTAAAGAGGTATAGGGATGATTCTAAATATGTTAAAGGCAAAGATACATAGAGCAGTTGTTACTGAGGCAAATATAGACTATGTAGGCAGTATAACTATTGATAAGGATATTATGGATGCCGCTGGAATTGTTGAGTATGAGCAGGTCCATGTAGTGAATGTGGATAATGGAAGTAGACTTGTGACATATGCTATAGAAGGACCTAGGGCCAGCGGGACCATTTGTCTTAATGGGGCGGCTGCAAGACTGGTAGAGATGGGAGACAGGGTCATAATCATGGCTTATTGTCAGCTTGATCAAAGGGAGAGTGATAAATTTTCCCCTAAGAAAGTCTTTCTTGATGAGAATAATAAGATTTGTAGAGATGTGTAGGATTAAGGATAGCCTATATGATTTCAATCATATAGGCTATTCATATCATACAAGTAAGAGATGGGTTTAATATAATAGGCTATTCATATCATCAAAGTTAGAGATGGGTTTAATATAATAGGCTATCATAATGTCAAAGTAAAAGATAGATATTATATATAATAGATTGCTTATCAGTCTATATAATAACGTAGCCTATCCGAGGGTGAAAGGGTTTCATTTTGAGTTACCTTGTTGGCTTCTTCAATTAGCATGTCTAGGCTATAGTATGGGAAGTATCCTAGTTCTTTTGAAAACCTAACAAGGACTTCATTATTATGTTCATCAATATCCATAAACTCAGGGATTTCTGCTATAATCTCGTATTCATTATCCATAGTTGTAAATAGGCAGGTTTTTTGAGAGCTAATTCCTGCTATTAGACCTAGCTTATCATAAAACTTCCAATCATCTATTCTTTGAAGACTAGTTGGGGTGAGCTTAATATACTGTGATTTTTCAAGATTATAGACCCTAACAATTCCATCATCACCTTGTATAATTATGTTTTTATCATCAGGAGAAAAGATTAAGCTATGCCATTCCATAATTGGTAGTTCAAATTCTTCAATAGTTTTCATCCTATCTAAGTCAATCAACCTTACAGTATTATCACCACAGCAAATTGCAAGTAAGTCTGAATTGTTAGCTAGAGCAAAACTATTTGTAGTCACTTTACTCGAAGTAATATAGTTAATATCAGCTTTTAATTCATCCTGGTCTTTACTATTATAAAACTTTATCTCATAATCATAGTTTGAAAATATTAGATATTTTCCATTGTTTGAAATTATACTGTTCTTAATGTTATCATCTGTTGTTCCCTGGTGAATTACTGATAGGTCTGACGTATCTAATATGTAATATTTATTATGGCAGGTTACGGATAATATGGTGTGATCTTTATTAAGGTTATAATTTGCAGAATAATCATCATTTGAAAAAGTGTTTATAATACTTTGAGTTTCAGGATCTACTAGGTATATATATCCATCATTAGTACATACAATCAAATTATTATCAGGAGTGAAATCATATATGTCTATCAGTTCATCTATTTGGACTAGTCCTATCTCAGATTTCTTATTATTATAAAAGACTATATTAGCTTTATTGTCAGAATCATCGATGTGGACAGCCATATATGAGCTATCAAGGCTGTATTTTGCTGATCTAATATAGGAATCGCTTTCGAAGTTTTTGATAGGATTGTATCCTGGCCCACCTAGGTATTTATACAGGACAATATTACTTGACTTATATGGACAAACAGATAAAACTCCATTTTTTTGAATGATACCTTTGATAGGATAGTTCAAGTAAATGTCGTAATCATAGTATCTAATACCTTGAATTACATTTGCCAAGGAAATCACCCCATTGTCCTGAGCCAGTATAGCAAGTCCCGCTTGTGTAATCACAAAATCTTCTATGGTTGAGGGAAGCTGAATCTGGCTAAGTAACTCCCCTGTATCACTAGAAATAGTAGTTAATTTATTGTCTGTTGAATACATAATGTAAGTATGTTTTTTGGAGTCCTCCCAGATATCTAGAAAATCAAACTTTAATCTTTTACCTCCAAATGAACTTAGGAGGGTATAATTAATTGTCCAAATAATTGATTCATTATATATATCAAACAAGATTATATCATTAATAATATCAGAATATAAGTTATCATAAAAGTCCACTTGGGATGTGGCAATAATTAGTCGGTTATTATCAATAAAACCGGCATCTGCTATACCGCTTGTAGTTATTGGCAGGACAAAGCTATTATTATTTAAGTAATCTAGAACCATTACACCTACATTTGCATCAAAAACACTAGTAAAATCAGTCAGAGAGGACTCATAATAACTTAAACATATGAGCTTGCTATCTGGACTAAAGCCATATATATCCCTAAGGTATATATCATCAGCACATATATATGTAGATAATATTTTACCTGTAGACATATCAAGTGTAATAACTTCATCAGAGTTATATATTGCAGCAATGCTATTATCCTGATTTAATGAAAAATATCTTATGAAATTATCATTATAGAACCAAAGTATTTCAGAATTTTTTATATTGTAGCATTTAACAGTACTTTCAGTACATACCACTAGGGTATTATCGTTTAAAAGATGTGAACTTATAAGATTAGTATTATATGAATTAGCTTCCTTTGCATCTATAGTATTAATGAGACTGCCTGTCTCAACATCCCAAAGGTATGAAGTAGAACCCTCATCAATGGTTAGGAGGGTTTGGCCTGAAGGACTATAGCTTATATCTCTTACAAAGAAATCATGCGAAAGTGAACGGTCAGCCACTAGGTCAGATGGGGTATGGTATGAATAAAGGGCATTGTTAAGTGCATAGCAAGCTTTTGCAACATATGGCCTATCAGGTTGTTCATCATTAGGTAGGGCCTCTAGGGCAACCATTATTGCATCCATACGGTTACCACTTTCAAGTAAGCTACTTGAGGTGTCTGCAAGATAACGGGATTGGTTAATTAATTTGCTTCTATAATTTTGCTTAATTATATGAGTTTGGTATAGGCTAAAGCCACCAAATGCCAGAAAAAAGGCAGAACTAAGCAAAGAAGATGCAAGTATTTTCTTAACGCGACGTTCTTTATGTCGCTGTCTTAAATCATCATAGCTACAATTAAGCAATGGAGCGGCAATGCGTAAGAGCTCCTTCTTTATGTTTTTATAAACTTGTTTTTTACTAGCACCCCTAACATCAGCAGCAAGGGGTTCAACTGATTTTTTAGTCTCAATTATATTTTGATTTTCATCTATAGTTTTTATAGTTTCATATTGTAGTACCTCAGGAAAAGCTTCTGAAGGCTCTCCTTCGATAAGCAATGTAAGAACCTTGTCTCTGCCATGCATTCCTATAAAAGTTTCAATCTCTGTTCTAACCCAATAAGACTCTGGTGTTCTTGGTGAGCATATAACAATTAGATACTCAGAATTTGAAAGGGCTTCCATTATATTATCTGATAGATTACTAGAGGTTGGTAATTCGTCCTTATCTCTAAAAACTCTTTTAATCTTTCTCTTAGCAGACTTTTTAAGTACAGATTTTGGTGCTACATAGGTTTCCAAAAGCTTATGTATCTTTTCTGCAACAAATATATCTAAATCCGTATGCCTGTAGCTAATAAAAGCATCGTATTTTGTAATCTCATTATTCATAAGCTAGATATCCCTCCCAGATAAAATCTTATGTGTCTATTATATCACTAGATATAAAATAAACAAACATATTATGACATTTTATTCATAACTATGCAATACTTTAGAAAAAGTCATTCAGATTGACAGGCTTCTATCACCTTGTTAAGATTATTTTAAGATTTATATTAAACCATTTTTAAGGATAGCATCTTAAAATCATATTATCGGTTTTATAGGAGGAATTTAGGATATGGATAATGGGAAGATTTTAGTTGCAGATGATGACAGGGAGATTGCTGGTGCTATTGAAAAGCTTTTAGTTAGGGAAGGATATGAAGTTATTAAGGCTTATAATGGCATGGAGGCTCTGGATGTTTTAGTATCCAATAAAGTTAATCTAATTATACTTGATATTATGATGCCTAAACTAGACGGTCTTTCTACTATGATGAAGGTGAGAGATAGTAAGAATATCCCGATCATATTACTATCAGCTAAATCGGAGGACTCTGATAAGATACTTGGCCTTTCTATGGGGGCAGATGACTATGTAACCAAGCCCTTTAATCCACAGGAGCTGGTAGCTAGGGTAAGGAGTCAACTAAGAAGATACCTAATGCTTGGGGATAAGGATAGGGCTAATACTAACTCAAAGCTTGTAGTTGGAGGTCTATGCTTGGACCCAGACAAGGCTGAACTTTATGTAGACGGTGATCTAGTTAAGCTTACTGCTAAGGAGTTTAAGATACTGGAATTTCTTATGAAGAATAAAGGATGCGTATTTTCGGCAGAACAGATTTATGAAAAGGTGTGGCAAGAGCAGGCTTATTCAGTTGAAAATACAGTTATGGTTCATATCAGACGTATCCGTGAAAAGATTGAAATTAATCCTAAAGAACCGAAATACTTAAAGGTGGTGTGGGGAATTGGCTACAAAATTGAAAAAATTAATTAAGGGCAGGGCCCTAAAAGCTATTTCATTTACATTAACAGTAATATTAATAATTCAAGCCCTGTTAATATGGTTTAGCATTTATTACAAAAATTTAAACTCAGAAGCATTATTTGTACGAGAATACTCATACAGTGAATCCTTTCATTCCATAGTGTCAAAGGCAATCAATGATATAAGAAATCAGATGATAAATAAAAATTCAAGTATTATTCCTGAACCAGAATATTTGTATTATATATCAGATGGAGAAAATGAATATAAGAATGCAGATATAAATAAAATACTTGAATATGGAAAATACTTGTATAAGTTTAATGGTTCGTATTGGGAAATTGGTGAAAAGGCTTATAAAAACATCTATAATTATGTAGATGAGAATCATACCCTATATCTTGTGTTTACAGATGACTATATGGAAGAAAGACAAATGGAATGGGAAGAGGACCGTGCTAAGCTTCTTCCTTTAGTGATAACCATATTTACATCTATACTGTTTGCTGTATTATGTATTATATATCTAATAGCAGTTACAGGTAGAAAGCCAGAGGATGACCAGGTACACCTTAGCCCATATATGGATAGAATATATAGCGATATTTCCCTTGGAATTATGATGTTAACAGTCTTTTTATGGTCTGCATCATTTTATAAAGTGGAATACAGATATGGTAATGACTACGTTAGTGACAGTATTCTTAGTATGAATCAAATTATTATAATGATTACTTTGGCAGTTTCAACAGGTATAACTACTATTATATGTGGGGTCCTTTTATTAAGCTTAGTAAGAAAGATAAAGGCAAGGAGACTTATTAAGCACAGCATGATTTATGTAGTATTATCAGGCTTTAGTAATTTTATTAGAAGCTTTTTTGACGGTAGTAGATTTGAAGGTTATCCTCTAACAAAAACTCTTGACATAAGACAGCTTATATTTACAGTATCTAGTGGAGGTATGGTTTTTTTATCATTACTATTTATGGCAAGTGGTAGCTATAATCTGGGAGTATTGCCTGTATTTGTAGAAGGTGTAATAATATTTTGGTATTTTTATGAGAATAGGAAGACCTATGAGAAGATTAATAAAGGCTTTGATGAAAGTATGCAGGAGCAGATGAAGTCAGAGCGAATGAAGGTGGATTTAATCACTAATGTATCTCATGATCTTAAGACTCCACTTACATCTATAATTAGTTATGTGGATTTATTGTCAAATGAGGAATTGCCAGAGAGTGCCAGGGATTACGTAAGTATTTTGGCAGATAAATCGGAAAGACTTAAAAACATTGTATCAGACCTATTTGACTTAGCTAAGAGTACTAGTGGAAATCTTCCTTTAAATATGGAAACCATTGACCTAAAAAGGCTAATAGAACAGACTTTAGGTGATATGGAGGATGAGATTGAAAAATCGCAAATTCGTATAAAGACTTCTTTGACAGACCAGCCAGTCTATATATACTCAGATGGTAAGAAGCTTTACAGGGTATTTCAGAACATCCTAGGTAATGCTATAAAGTACTCATTACAAGGTACTAGAGTATTCATTGATATGCAAATGGATGATAGAAGTATATGGGTAATAGTAAAGAATACAGCCTCTTATGATATGGACTTTACATCTGAAGAAATCCTTCAGAGATTTAATAGGGGGGATGATTCAAGGACAAGTGAGGGAAGTGGTCTAGGTTTATCTATAGCTGAAAGCTTTACAAAGGCATGTGGCGGTGAGTTCACGGTTAAAATAGATGGAGACCAGTTTAAGGTTAGGTTGGATTTCTCAAGAGTTAGGTCTATGCCTATAGTTACAAGCGAGATAGTGAGTGAAGATCTTGAATAAGTAGGGGTATTTTCCTCCTTAGTAATAATTTACCACATAGTTCAAATATAATTGATAGCCTATCGAAATTGTGCCAAGTTTGGTACTATGAATATGTTTCGATAGGCTGTTTATTATACATTACTATACTGACACTTTTACATCATTGTGGTATAATTACAGCTAAAGGAGGATTTACATGCAATATATGAACGAGACAATTAAGAGCCAGTTAGCTCATAGAACGATAAGAGAATTTACTGATAAACCCCTATCCAAGGACCTTATAGAAGGTTTGGTTTTAGTAGCAAGTCGAACTGCTACATCTAATGGATTACAAGCTTCCTCCATAATCAGGGTGACTGATAAGACTATAAAGGAAGGCATATCGAAAGTATGTAATCAAGAATTTGTTGCTAGGTTTCCTGAGTTATGGATATTTATAGTTGATCAATACCGTAATGGACAGATTGCCAAGGAAAACGACTGTTTTGAGGAAAGTATAGGCGATATGGATCGTTTCTTCCAAGGATTTACCGATGCTTGTTTGATGGCCCACAATGTTGAGTGTGCTGCAGAAAGTCTAGGCTTAGGAACCGTCTACCTAGGTAGTATACTTAATGATCCAGCTAAGATTATTGAGCTACTTAAGCTTCCTAAGTTAACATTTCCTGTGTTGGGGCTTGGATTTGGATATCCTAATCAAGATCCCCAGTTAAAACCTAGGATGGATATGGAGTTTCGGATGTTTGAGAACACCTATACCGTATGGGACAACTATAGTGAATTAATAAATGAGTATGATAAGGAGATGCAGACATATTACGATCTAAGACAGGCCAATCAAAGAGTAGATAGCTTTAGTAAGCAAGTTGTTACAAAGCTTACAAATGTAAACCCTATAAGACAGAAGATGGTTAAAGATATAATAAGTCAAGGCTTTGATTTGATGATTGATTAGATAATGAAGAAAAGATTAAGATAATACAAATTCAGTGTATCCCTTGATGGGATACATGGTTAAGAAGGAGTTATATTATGAAAGGAATTATTTTAGCTGGAGGTTCTGGGACAAGATTATATCCTATTACTATGGTGACATCAAAGCAGCTGTTACCAGTTTATGATAAGCCAATGATTTATTATCCTTTATCAACGCTTATGTTAGCAGGAATTCAAGATATACTTATTATATCGACTCCCACTGACCTTCCAAATTTTGAGAAGCTACTGGGAGATGGTTCTAACTATGGAATTAATCTTAGCTATGCAATACAGCCTAGTCCAGATGGTCTGGCACAGGCATTTATAATAGGTGAAGATTTTATAGATGGGGACTCCTGCGCAATGATACTTGGAGACAACATATTCTATGGGAATGGTTTAACAAGACATCTTAAGGAAGCTGCTTCTATAAAAAATGGAGCCACAGTATTTGGCTACTATGTGGACGACCCTCAAAGATTTGGAATTATAGAATTTGACGAAAATGGTAAGGCCATATCAATTGAAGAAAAGCCTGAGAATCCCAAATCTAATTATTGTGTAACTGGCTTATATTTCTATGATAATAGGGTTTGTGAGCTTGCTAAAAAAGTAAAACCATCTGCAAGAGGCGAACTAGAGATAACAGATCTTAATAGGATGTATCTTGAGGAGGGTTTACTTAATGTTGTAACCCTTGGAAGAGGCTATTCTTGGCTAGATACAGGAACTATGGATTCTCTTAGTGATGCCTCGGAATTTGTAAGAGTCATTGAAAACAGACAGGGAATACAAATTGCATCCCTTGAGGAGATAGCATACAAAAATGATTGGATTACTAAGGAAAAGCTTATTGAAGCTGCAGAATTCTATAGTAAGTCAAAATATGGCCAACATCTAAAGATGGTTGCAGAGGGTAAGATTCTATATTAATTGAGGTTGGAAATCTGGGTTTATTTAATAGATAATTGCGAAACTTGCACAACTTAACTAGGCTTTCGTGAGTTTTGCAATTACCTAGGTTTATTTGAACTTACAAGGAGAAAGTAAATGAATATAGTAAAAACAGATATTTTGGATCTATATATTATAGAACCTAAGGTGTTTGGAGATAGCAGGGGATGGTTTGTAGAGACCTGGTCAAGTAATAAGTTTCAGGAGGCAGGCCTAAATTATAACTTTGTACAGGACAACCATTCATTTTCTGCTAGCAAGGGAGTTCTAAGAGGGCTTCATTTTCAAAAAGGGGAGGCAGCCCAGGCAAAGCTTGTTCGCTGTAGCAGGGGAGCTGTCCTTGATGTAGCAGTGGATATGAGAAAGGGTTCACCTACTTATATGAAATGGCTAGCTGTGGAGTTGACAGAGGATAACTTTCGTCAGCTTTTAGTTCCGAGAGGTTTTTTACATGGCTTCCTGACCCTAACTGATAATGTAGAATTCCAATATAAAGTAGATAATTATTATAATAAGGAGGCAGACCGTAGTATAAGATGGGATGATCCTGAATTGAAGATAGATTGGGGGATTACTGATCCTATTTTATCAGATAAGGACAAAAATGCCCCTAATTTAAGTGAAAGTGATATAGAATTTCATTATGGTTAAATACACCAATATACTTACCATAATAGATGAAAGTATGTTATGATAAATATAGTTTTCATAATAGGGTGTATTTTGCTATGATCTTATTTTAGATGAAGTATACTTTTGCTTTGTAATTAAATAAAAAATTGTATGCTAGAAAGGTAAAAACTATGAAAATCATTGTAACAGGCGGAGCCGGATTTATTGGAGGAAACTTTATTCATTATATGCTAGACAAATATCCTGAGGATAAGATTATATGTCTGGACAAGCTTACCTATGCAGGAAACATAGAAACTCTGAGTCCTGTAATGGATAGGGATAATTTTAGATTTGTAAAGGGAGATATTGCAGACAGAGACCTTGTCTATAAGTTATTTGAGGAAGAGAAGCCGGATGTAGTAATTAACTTTGCGGCAGAAAGTCATGTAGATAGGTCAATTAATGATCCAGATATATTTTTACTTACTAATGTAATGGGAACAGGAGTACTCCTAGAAGCCTGTAGAAAATATGGGATAAGCAGATACCATCAGGTATCTACAGATGAAGTATACGGTGATCTTCCACTTGATAGACCAGATTTGCTATTCACAGAGGATACACCACTTCATACTTCTAGTCCTTATTCTGCATCTAAGGCTTCATCTGATTTGTTGGTACTTGCATATCATAGGACCTATAACTTACCGGTTACGATATCTAGGTGCTCCAACAATTATGGGCCTTATCAATTTCCAGAAAAGCTAATTCCTCTAATAATTGCCAATGCCCTTAATGACAAGCCCCTTCCTATATACGGAAAGGGTGAGAATGTAAGAGACTGGCTATATGTTACGGATCATTGTGTTGCTATAGACTTAATTGTTAGAAAAGGAAGTGTAGGAGAGGTCTATAATATTGGTGGACATAATGAGAAGACCAATCTTGAGGTTGTTAGGGCTATTTTAAGTGAGTTAGATAAAGGCGAAGACCTAATCCAATATGTAACTGATCGACCAGGTCATGATAGAAGATATGCAATTGATCCTGATAAGATTAGGAATGAGCTTGGTTGGGAGCCTACTACCTTGTTTGATGAGGGAATTAAGATGACTATAAGCTGGTATCTTAATAACAAGTCTTGGTGGGAGAATATTATAAGTGGTGAATATCAGAAATATTATAAAAAAATGTATGGAAATCGCTAAATATTATTTATAATATATTTTATAGACCTATGTTTTGACTTTAATGTGTAAAATATTACAAAAATGTATTCAATGTTTACATTCATTAGGCGAGAGAGTATAATATTTATTGCAATTGCAAGTATGTAATTAAATACTTGCAATTGTCTACACATAAATGGGGGGATGTCATAATATGCTAAGAATCTTCATTTGTCCAAAGTGTTATAATTATAGAATAGTATCAAGAAAACCAGATGCTATATGTTTTCACTGTGGTGAGACATTACATAAAAGTGATTTGGATTATGTGGAGTATATCGATATGAGTGAGCAAGAAAGAGCTAAGTATAAGGAAAATTTTATTAAGAGAATGAAATCCTTCCAGGAAAAGATAGATACAATGCTTACAGAGCAAGAACTTACAAAAAAGAGTAAATAGTTGCTATTTGCTAAACAGAGGTATGAAGATGACTAGAAAAACAATAGATAGCAAGTTGGCTATTAGAAGATTTTGTTTAATACTTTGTGATATGGCAGTAATCATTGCAGCAAGTGCATTAGGATTACTGCTTCGCTTTGATTTAAATCCTAGTAAGGTGGAGATGCGGTTTGTAGAATCTCTATGGCGGTATCTTCCCATTAATTTGGTCTGTACTTTACTTATATTCTACATACTTAAGCTATATCATAGTATGTGGAGGTTTGCAGGAATTATAGAGATGCAGAATGTTGCAGCAGCATGTATTATGTCTTCGATAATACAATATGCGGGCTTATATATATTTGACTATCCAGTACCAAGAAGTTATCACTTTCTCTATGGAGGAGTATTATTCTTCTTAACTATTGGTAACCGATTTGGATATAGAATTATTCGCTATTTTAGGAGAACAAGAAAGAGTAACAGTGAAATTAAACGAGTTATGATAATAGGCGGTGGTAATGCTGCCAATATGATAATTAAAGAGATACGTACCAGCGAACATATACATAATACATCTGTAAAGTGCATTATAGATGATGACTCTACCAAGCAGGGAACATATATTCAGGGAATTAAGGTGGTAGGTTATCGGGATGATATAATTGAGTCTGTGAATCTTTTTAATATTAATGAAATAATTATAGCCATGCCTTCTGTGGCAAAGAAAACCATACGTGATATTGTAGAGATATGCAATCAGACAAGCGCTACATTAAAGATACTTCCTGGTGTATACCAGCTTATGACTGGTGAGGTAAGTGTAAGCCAGTTAAGAGAGGTAGAGGTAGAGGACCTACTTGGCAGGGATAGTATAGATGTGGACTTGGATTCTATCATGGGCTATGTTAAGGATAAGGTAGTTCTTGTAACTGGTGGAGGTGGCTCTATAGGAAGCGAGCTATGTAGACAACTGGCAGCTCATATGCCTCGCCAGCTTATTATTCTAGACATATATGAAAATAGTGCCTATGATATACAGCAGGAGCTTAAGGCCCATTATCCAGACCTGAATCTACTGGTGCTTATTGGCTCAGTTAGAAGCACAACCAGGATGAACTATATATTTAAGACATATAAGCCACAGATAGTCTATCATGCGGCAGCTCATAAGCATGTACCACTTATGGAGGATAGTCCTAACGAGGCGATTAAAAACAACGTACTTGGCACTTGGAAGACTGTACAGGCAGCTGATTTATATGGAACAGAGAGGTTTGTCTTAATCTCTACAGATAAGGCGGTAAATCCCACGAATATCATGGGGGCATCAAAGCGAATCTGTGAGATGATAGTACAGACCTATAATAAGAGGTCTAAGACAGAATTTGTAGCTGTACGGTTTGGTAATGTGCTGGGATCTAATGGTAGTGTGATTCCTTTGTTTAAGAAGCAGATAGAAGAGGGAGGGCCTGTAACAGTTACCCACCCTGATATTATAAGATACTTTATGACGATTCCTGAAGCGGTATCCTTGGTATTACAGGCAGGTGCTTATGCTAAAGGTGGAGAGATATTTGTTCTTGATATGGGAGAACAGATAAAGATACTGGACCTAGCAGAGAACCTTATTAAGCTCTCAGGTTATAAACCTTATGAGGATATAATGATAGAATTTACAGGACTTCGCCCTGGAGAGAAGCTTTATGAGGAGCTTCTGATGGATGAAGAGGGAATGCAGGCTACTGAGAACAACCTGATACATATAGGTAAGCCTATAGATATGGATGAAGAGAAGTTTCTTAGACAGTTAGAAGAGCTTAAGGAGATCTGTATGCTGGAACCTGTGGAGATCAGGAAGAAGGTCAGGGAGATTGTACCGACCTATTTAATAAGGAAGTAAAAACAAGTAAGTTAGTATAATATGATTGACAAAAATTCAATATAGAGATAGACTAGTATTAGCGTTTGATTATCGAACGCTAATTAATTATATGCCAATTCTATATGATGAAACACTAGAAAATATGATAGGAGAATGAATTGGAAGGGGAGTCTTTTATTGGATAACGAATATATTATAATGTCTGAGGTATCAGAAAATAACAACGTTACTCAGAGAGAGCTTTCTAAAAAACTAGGTGTCTCTGTCAGTACTGTAAATGTACTGATGAATAAGATGATACGTGAAGGACTTATTAAGATGACTCAGGTCTCCCAGAAGCAGGTGTTTTATATGCTGACCCCTGTAGGTATGATGGAAAAGGCACAGAAAACTGTTAGATACCTGAAGGGACACTATAGGGCCATCTATGAGACTAAGGAGAAGATTAAATCTATTTTAGATGGGCTTAATCAAGAAAATGATATAATCTATGTGCTAATGGGTAATGATGAAATGAGTGAGATATTATCTATAGCAACACATGAATATAAATCTAAGAATAATAAAGCAAATATAGTAGTAGTTCAAAGTATAGTAGATATAGATGTGAAGGATTATGAATCACCGATATTATTACATGTGATGTTGGATATTGACATCGTGGATGAAGATGTAATGAATGAAGATATGATAAAAAAACATGTAGATAACAGTAATTTAAAAATAATGAACTTAGTAGAAACGTTGTAATTTAGATAATCTATCATAAAAGCACGTAAAGGACTAGAAAAAATATGGAAAAGAACAGAATATATCTCTCATCACCGACAATGAACGGACTGGAACAACAGTATATACAGGAAGCTTTTGATACAAACTGGATAGCACCCCTTGGACCAAATGTAAATGAATTTGAGAAGGAATTTGTTTCGTATTTAGCATCAAAAGAACCAACAGAATCTTTTGAAAATGGCTTATATAGTACTGCATTGGTATCTGGTACAGCAGCTATTCATCTGGCACTTAAAGCTGTAGGGATAAAAAAAGGAGATGTGGTATTCTGTTCCTCACTAACATTTGCAGCATCATGTAATCCTATAGTATACGAGGGAGGGGTACCTGTATTCATCGACAGTGAGGAAGACTCCTGGAATATGGATCCTAAGGCTCTAAGAAAAGCATTCAAGAAGTATCCTAATGCAAAAGCTGTTATAGTAGTTAACCTATATGGAACTCCAGCAAAACTAGATGAGATTGCTTCTATATGTAGGGAACATAATGTAGTCCTCATAGAAGATGCAGCAGAATCCTTAGGAGCAAGATATAAGGGGATTCAGACTGGAACATTTGGTAAATATGGAATATTCTCTTTCAACGGTAATAAGATAATCACAACATCCGGTGGGGGAATGCTAGTATCAGACGATCAGTCTATGATTGATAAAGCAAGGTTCTGGGCTACACAGGCAAGGGAGATTGCAAGCCACTATGAGCATGAAGAAATAGGTTATAATTATAGAATGTCAAATGTCCTTGCAGGAATAGGAAGGGGACAGCTTAAATCCCTTGATGAATTCATTGAACGTAAGAAGAAGATATATTATACTTATAAAGAAGCTCTTAAAGATATAGAGGATATAAGATTTAACCCCATACCAGAAGATTGTCAGCCTAATTACTGGCTTACATGTATAACACTTAAGGATACAAGCAAGGTTAAGCCAATTGACATACTAATAACACTTGAAAATAATAATATAGAGGCAAGACCAATCTGGAAACCCATGCATATGCAACCGGTATTTGCTGATTGCGACTTCATCTCTATGGTTGATGACCCAAAAGGAATATCTGGTAAGATATTTGAATGTGGTGTATGTCTACCAAGTGATATAAAAAATACTGATGAGGATATGGGGAGAATTATAAGGATAGTAAAAGGATTTTGGGGAAGTAGGTAATGAGGATATGTATAGAAAATATATAAAAAGGCCAATGGATATTATACTCTCGTTCATAGCCATTATCGTATTATTACCTGTATTATTAGTAGTTGCAATTCTTGTAAGGATTAAATTAGGAAGCCCTGTGATATTCAAGCAGAAAAGACCTGGGCTAAATGAGAAGATATTTACTCTATATAAATTCAGGACAATGACAGATAAGAAAGATGAGAATGGAGAATTGTTACCTGATAGCGAGAGATTAACTAAGTTTGGCAGGATACTTAGAAGTACATCACTGGATGAACTGCCAGAATTGTTTAATATCTTAAAGGGGGATATGAGTATAGTGGGGCCAAGGCCACTTTTAGTAAAATATCTTCCTCTATATAATGAACATCAGAAACGTAGGCATGATGTTAGACCAGGATTAACTGGCCTTGCACAAGTTAATGGTAGAAATGCAATAACTTGGGATGAGAAGTTTAATCTTGATGTAAAATATGTTGATAATATAAGATTCTTAACGGATTGGAAGATTATGTTTCAAACTATTAAGAAGGTATTTATTAGAGAAGGAATAAGTTCTGAAAACGTTGCAACCATGGAAGCTTTTACTGGGAATCATCAAGAGGAGATGAATAATTAATGGTAAAAAAAAATAAACTTCTCATTATTGGAGCAGGTGGACATGGAAGAGTAGTTGCAGATATTGCTTTAAAGATGAATATATGGAAGGAAGTAAGCTTCCTAGATAATAATGATAATATTAAGCCTTTTATGAATTGTCATGTCATTGACAAGTCAAGTGAGGCCATAAAATATATTGATGATTATGATATAATCGTAGCAATTGGTAACAACATGGTAAGAGAGAAAATTCAGACAAGCCTTGAATCTGAAGGAGCAAGTATACCAGTACTGATACATCCCAGTGCGATTATTGGAGAAGATGTTGAAGTTGGTAAGGGAACAGTGATCATGGCAGGGGTAGTAATTAACTGTTGTACTAGAATTGGTAGAGGTTGTATTATTAATACGAGTTCTTCAATAGACCATGATAATATAATAAAAGACTTTGTACATATATCACCAGGAGTTCATCTAGCTGGAACAGTAGAGATTGGTAAAAAGTCTTGGATAGGTATAGGTGCTACAGTAAGCAATAATATAACTATTATTGAAAACTGTATTGTTGGTGCAGGGGCTGTAGTTGTAGGTGATATTGTAGAAGGTGGAACTTATATTGGAGTGCCGGTGAGGAGGCTATAAAAAGTGACTAAAATCTTGGTGTTAGCTAATAATGATGTGGGTTTGTATAAGTTTAGAAAAGAATTATTGCATGAGCTAATGCGACTTAACCATATAGTATATATATCTTTACCAAACGGTGTATTTGTTGAAAAGCTAATTGAAATTGGATGCAAATATATTGAGACACCAATAGAT
>FZPS01000179.1_pt90 | contig 41919 bp, 43 predicted proteins | sample 1817821 | NCBI WGS metagenome assembly FZPS01 (sample SAMEA104158645, study PRJEB21678) | metagenome | place: Germany | collected 2015-04-21 | reverse complement strand
TTGTGTATATGTATTATATTATGTAGAATTTCGCCAGTTGAGGCCGCTGCATCAGAGGCCTTTAGAATGATTCAAAGCAAAATACATAGATGTTTTTTGTCGATATAAATACTATTTTGTAACATAGTTGTAATATAAATGCAATAATTCCTTAATAATAATCATTTATAATAAGGACACAGCAGTCAGCAACAACAACAAAACGATCCCCCCTTTTAAAAATGCGGCTTTTGCCGCTTTTTTTCTTGCTTCCGAACTCTACATGATTTACCAATGAAAATCCTACAAATATTTAATATAATGATAGGGGGAGGAGAAGTCGATGAATGCAAAAAGGCTGACTGCAATTGTACTCCTATGCTTTATACTGGTATCGGGAGTTTATTATTTTCATGAGCATTTTACCATTGCCACCTTCAAACTAAAAGGCTATGATTTAATAGCCACACCTCACTTCATTATCCTCTTCAAAGCTCAAAGCCAAGACAGTATTCCGATTGTCGCAAATGCTGCGGAAAAGGCGTATGAAATAGTTGGAAAATACTTTGACTTTTATCCAAAGGGCAAAACGCCAATCGTGGTATTTCCGGACAGTATTAGTCTTCAGGCGGCATTTAACTGGCCCCGGGATGAAAATACCCAGGGAGTTTACTTCCGGGGTGTCATTTATGTCCAGTCTCCCGATGCATGGATAGGCCAAGATCAGGATATGGCAAAGGTCTTTTTTGAAAAAGGCCCCATGGTGCATGAATATACCCATCTTGTGGTAGATGCACTCACTTTAGGCAATCATCCCCGCTGGTTCACGGAAGGTGTGGCCCAGTATGTGGAAAGGCTGGTGACCGGTTATACCCTGGCTGAAGATTTTGAACCGGCCGGAGATAAGGTTTGCAGCTATGAGGAAATCATGTGTGATTTTGACAATTTGCAGGATGTGGCCAGTGCCTACTTGGGTGCTTTGGAGATGACCGATCTTTTGGCAAAAGAGGATGGCATGCTGGCGCTAAAGAATATAATGCTGCTCCTAAAAAAGGGAAATTCGGCCAATAAAATTTTTCTTCAAAAAGCAGCGGCACTTTCTCCGGAAGGAAAAAACCGATTTGTACCGAATACTACTTAGATGGGGGTGTTGCTTTTGAATGAGACAATTTTAGTGGTAGATGATGAAAAACCGATCGTGGACATTCTCAAATACAATCTTTCAAAGGAAGGCTACAATGTTCTGGTGGCCTATGATGGTGATGAGGCTGTAAAAATCGGGCTAAAAGAAAACCCCGACTTAATCCTCTTAGATATAATGCTTCCTAAACAGGACGGCTTTTCCGTGTGCAAAAAACTTCGGGAAAAGATAACAAGTCCCATTATCATGTTAACTGCCAGGGGAGAAGAAGTGGACAAGGTCTTGGGCCTGGAACTGGGAGCCGATGACTACATCACAAAGCCCTTTAGCATGCGGGAACTCATGGCCAGGGTAAAGGCAAACCTAAGGCGCGTAGCCCTTTCGGAGCCTGAAAACCACGAAGAGGTCATAAAACTGGGAGATTTGGACTTGAATTTGAAGAGCTATGTTGTGAGAAAGAGGGGCAAGCCCATAGACCTAACCTTCCGCGAGTACGAGCTGTTTAAATACCTGGCCACCCAAGCCGGACAGGTGTTCACTCGGGAACAGCTTTTGGAAGAAGTCTGGGGTTACGAGTACTACGGAGACATTCGGACGGTTGATGTAACGATAAGGCGCCTTCGGGAGAAGGTGGAAGACGATGCTGCAAATCCCACATATATCATTACCAAGCGGGGTGTAGGCTACTACTTTAAGAAACAATAGGTGATGCCTGATGTTCAAGAGCATCCAGTGGAAACTGGTTGTAATATATATAATGCTGATTTTGCTGGCCATGGAAGTGGTGGGTATCTTCCTGGTTCAATCTATTGAAAAATATCATATTGATACCCTTTCAAACACGTTGGACGCCAAGGCCCAGCTCATCTCCGGCTACATACAACGGCACCTGAGCCCCGTTCCCAGACCCGAAGAAATTAACGATGTCATCAAGGGCTTTGGCCAGGAAATGGGCATCGCCATATTGGACGGCTCCGCCAGTGTCATCACATCTACTGACGATACCAGGTTCCAAAGGGGCATGAAGCTTTTAACTCCGGAAATAACTCAAGCCAGCTTTGGGACTGCGTCAATGGATACGCGAATAGATTCCAGGGTTAAGATGCCTTACATGTACTACGCATATCCGGTGAAGGACGGAGATTCGGTAATCGGCATCATATACCTGATTTCGTCAATGAAAAGCATTTACGATACAATTTCCAGCACCAAGCGAATATTGCTGACGGCCACCCTTATAAGCCTCCTGGTGACGGGTGTGTTGGGATTTGCCCTTTCAAAGACCATAACCGGTCCCATTCAAGAAGTCACGAAAAAGGCTGCGTCTCTTGCTAGGGGAGATTTTGACCAGAAGATAGAGGTAAAGTCCGACGATGAAATCGGTAAACTGACGAACATGTTTAATTTTTTGACCACCCGCCTCAAAGAGACCATGGAAGAAATATCCGATGAAAAGGAAAAATTAGAGGCCATTCTCATCAACATGGCGGATGGCGTTATCGCATTAAATGAGGAAGGCGTAGTCATACACATAAATCCGGCGGCAAGGCAGATGCTGGCCCTGGAGGAGGATTATACGGGCAAGGGCTTTTCACCGAAACTCGAAAGATTATTAAAGATAGATATGAAGCAGCTTTCAGCTAGTGACTTTGACAGCAGCGAGACACTGGTGCATGTGAAAGATGCCATACTAAAGTGTATTTATGCTCCTTTAAAGCGGAAAAACCGGATAGTAGGGCATATCCTGGTCCTTCAAGATATAACAAAACAGCATCGATTGGAGGCCATGCGGAAGGAGTTTGTGGCCAATGTTTCCCACGAACTCCGAACCCCGCTGACAACGATAAAGAGTTATGCCGAAACACTGCTGGACGGCGCGATGGAGGAAAAAGAGCTCTCCTATCAATTCATGAACGTGATAAACAATGAGGCCGATCGAATGACCCGCCTGGTAAACAATTTGCTGGAGTTGTCCCGCCTTGACAACCGGGAGACCAAATGGGATCTAAAAGCCATGGATTCAGTGGCCATATTGAATGAAGTTATTACAAAAATGAGAGTCAACATTCAGCGAAAAGGGCAAGTGCTCGAAGTCAATTTGCCAGAAAAATCACCTGAAGTTTTCGTTGATAAGGATAAAATCGAGCAGGTGTTTCAGAACATCTTGAGCAATGCCAATAAATACACACCTGAAGGCGGAAAAATCATTATAGGGCTTGATTATACCGATAGCATGGTAAGCATATCCTTTAAGGATACGGGCATCGGAATACCTAATGAAGACCTGCCCAGGATTTTTGAAAGGTTTTACAGGGTAGATAAGACCAGGTCGAGGGAAATGGGAGGTACTGGCCTTGGCCTATCGATTGCCCAGGAGATAATACGGGCCCACGATGGCGATATTCAAATAGATAGCGAGCCGGGCAAGGGGACCTGCGTAACCGTATGCATTCCCACAATCTCTTGAGACCTATAAAGAGGAAATGTAACTTGTTTTTAACCGGCTTGTAACACATCTGTAACATAATTGCTTTAAACTTAAGTTGAATATAGGGGAAATAAAGCCGGTAATATGCCTTTTATTTCCAGAAAGGGAGATTATCATGAGGAGAACATTGACAGCTTTTTTAATTGCTGCGATACTTTTAACTGTTTTCTCTCCTTTAGCCAAAGCAGACGAGGTAAAAAATTTTATCAAGTTAAACGAACCTAAAGACAATTTAATGACCTCTTCCAGCAGAATATTGCTGGCCGGCGAGACTGTTCCCAATGCAAAAATTGTAGTCTTGGTAAATGGCCGCCAGGAGGGCAAGTCACTTTCTGTCGGAGCGGCGGGTATTTTCATGACACAGGTGCCTATTTCCTCAAAAGAGAATATAATTACGGTAAAGGCTTCTTTTCCCTCCGGTGGTACAGAGACAGCTACTCGCAAGGTTTTTTTACTTGAAGATGAGTCAAAATTACCGGAACTAACTTCCCTGATACAGACCCTAAAATCTTTCCTGATTCTCAAATAAAAGGCGGTGCTGCCATTGTCAAGGGATTCTATCTTGGGATGGATTCTTACTGTGCTGGTAGTCATCAGCCTTTTTCTTTCTTTTAGTATATGGTCTCAGGTTCCCGGTAATTTTTCGGCTTTTAAAATAAGCCACGATGACAATAAAGTTGACCCTATCCAAACAGTAGGTCCTGACAAAATATTGGTCTACTTTGGCAACTCTTTTAGCACCTTGCTCAAGCCATCAGCGCCCTTATTCGAAAAAAGCTGGAGCATTGCAAGGGAGCTGCTGAGGGCAGGCTCAAATCTAAGCCCGGAGCCGATTGGAAATATCTCCCGGGAAAATTATAAGCGCACAAAGGGCATGGAAGTGTTTTTTCCCACACCACTTCCGGCTAATTTTTTAAAGCAGCTTTTTAATATAGAAGCTGGAGACTTCTCGTCTCTTGACGGTAAGTTTATCAATTCTTTCTTACTGCTTGATGAGGGAGAACTCTCCGTTTACTTAGTTGACACCGAGGATTTGCTATATAAAATAGGAAAGGGTTCGAAAACACAGGATTTAAATGTGATCATCAGGCAAATAGATGAATCGGATCCACCCCTTTATGCCAACTTGACGGCTGATGTGAATATCAAGGTTGTGGGAGATGTTTATGTTTCACTTTCACCCTACGAACTGCCGGTATATGCTTTGAAGCGGGAACAGACTTCGGAAGAACAAATCGCAACCAAGTTTTTCCCCGATTTTTCAATAACCAGGAGGATCCAGGAGCGAGACGGCACCGTAATATACACCGACGGTCAGCAAGGTCTTAGGTTTTACGACGATGGTTCCTTCGAGTACAACATACCGGTATCGAGAGATGCGAGAAAAACTCAGGGCTTTTATGAAAGTTTTATTACGGCTATAGACTTTATTGCAGGCCACGGTGGATTCCCCGCGGATGCTTATCTTGCATCATATGAAGAGTCAAGTGGTCCTTCCGGCCAAACATTCGTTTTTAAATTTAGGATCAGCGCAAACGGCTTTAAAATAATAAATACCGATGACTTTATAAACATTACCGTAGAGGGCGGTCAGGTAAAAAATTACTACAGGAACCCATCTTTTTCAACAAAGCAAATAGGCATATTAGATTTAATGACGCCTGTGGAAGCTTTAAATACAGCCGTATCCACCAAGAATATAAAAGTTGTAAGTGATGTGCATCCGGCATATGTAGTTGAAGATGAAGAACTCAAACCTGTCTGGGTGGTAGAAACAAGCGGGATGGAAGTGATCATACACAGCCTTTCGGAGTGATGCCTTTGCAGTGGAAGCAAGCAATTACTATTCTAATAGTATCTTTTATAGTGCTCAATATCGTAATGATACTAAACCTGTGGTTAAGGGACCGGCCAGGCGACCAGTTTGCCCTCTCTTCAAGTCAAAAATCTGAAATAATTGAGAGTCTGAGGCAAAAGGGCGTAATAGTCGAGGTGGAGATCCCCAAAGAAGGCAAGCCTCAGGCGCTTTTGGAGGTAGCCTTGCCAAAACTTGATGAAAAAAAGATACTACAAAATTTTTTTGGCAAGGACAGCAGGCCAATCCTCTCTCACACTCAAGACGGCAGGAAATACACCCATGGCAATGAGCAACTAATCATAACTGACCATGGCTTCATAACGTATTTTAACAGTGACGACAGTGTAATATGGCCAAATTTATCGAGGGAGCAGGCCGAAAAAGAGGCACTGGCCTTTATGAAAGCCAGGCGGAGCATGCAGGAAAATGCGATTCTGGATAGGGTTACCTATGACGATGAAAGCAAGGCCTATTTGTTGGAATACGTGAGTTATCACGATGGCTTTTTTATACAAAATAGCTATGCCACTGTCCTTGTTACCCCTTCAGGAATAAAGGGCTATTATCAGTGCTGGCTGGAGCCTTTAGGCTATGTGGGCAAGAAGCGAAGCGTGCTTTCACCCCTTACGGCAATTTTGAGAGTTATCAATGAAAGGAGTACGGCAGAGCCCATTATAATAACGGGAATTCAGCAGGGCTATTATTCCAAGCTGTACGATGCGGACAGATGGCAGGTAGCTCCGGTATGGAAAATTCAGTTGGGAAATAAAGAAACCTACTATGTAAATGCTTATACCGGGGAATTGGAACAGTGATTTTGCGGCATTCTGCCGCTTTTGTTGTGTAATAGTGATGTTTTTGGGACACGACAGCAAGCAGGGGGCCGGGCTACTGGGAGGAGTTTTTGGACAATTTCTTTTGAGGAATTATTTCCCGGGAAATAGAAAATACTAAAATAATGTCGATAAGGCCTAGAAGGAAAAAAGGATTTTGCGTGGAATATAGTTAAAGCGAGCGATCCACGTTATAACACATTCAAAACTATATAGATTAGCAAAATTGCGTAGGAGGTTGAATATGAAGTCAAAAATCTATTTCGCCGATGCAAGAGCAAGCGGGTATGATTTCAAGTACAGCTTTATAGCCAAATTTGAACAAATCCTCGACATGATTGATTTTAAGGAATTCATCTCTGAAAAAGACTATGTTGCCATCAAGACCCATTTCGGTTCCTATGGTGGCCATCGCATCGTTCGTCCCATCTTTTTAAAGAAAGTGGTAGACAAGGTAAAGGAGGTGGGCGGCAGGCCTTTTGTGACCGATACTGTGAGAATCCCCGGCCTTGAGTATTTAGAAGTGGCAAATATGGAGGGAATAAACCATCTGTCGGTTGGCGCTCCCGTTATTCTGGCCGACGGAATCTTCGGCAGGGATAGTATAATGGTAAAGAGCGGCCCCATTTTAAATGAGATTGGAGTTGCTTCCGCCATATACCATGCACCTGCCATGATTGTAGTGTCTCACTGCAAGGGCCACATAGGGTCAGGCTTTGGCGGTGCCATTAAGAACTTGGGCATGGGAGGCATAAGCTGCAAAAACCATTGCGGTGAAGCTGAAAGGGGAAGGATACATTTTGAAGAGAACAAACACCTAGAGTGGCAGGATGCCGTATGCATTCGCTGCGGCCAGTGCGTGGATGTATGCCCCCATGATGCCATAGAGCTCATAGATGACAGTATCGTTATAGACAAGAAAAAGTGCGTAAAATGTGCACGCTGCTCCCGGGTTTGCGAAGTAAAGGCACTGCTTGTGCCCATATCGGAAGAGAGTTTTCAAAAGGGCCTTGCTGAATCGGCATATGCGGTAGTGTCCACCTTTGAAAAGGGCAGGATTCTTTACATAAACTTTGTCACCGAAGTGCAGCCTGAATGTGACTGTATGCCCATGTCAGACACACCGCTGGTACAGGATCAGGGTGTCCTCGTTTCCTTTGACCCTGTAGCTGCCGACCAAGCTGCCCTGGATTTGATAAATAATGCCACACCCCTGCCCCAGTCGAAAGCCGAGGATAAAAATGTGAAAAAGGGTGATAATATATTAAAGGCCGTGACCGGCAAAAATGCCCAGCTTCACCTTGATGCAGCCTATGAACTGGGAATGGGTAGCAAGGAATATGAGCTCATTACGATTACGGAAAAGGATATAAAAGAAGAGGACGAAGAAGAATAGTACTTTTTCCGGTCAGGGCTAAAGCTTTTAGGGTAGGTGCAGCAAATGCAGAATAATAAGATTTCCTGGCCGGAAATGAAGAAGATGCTGGTGGTAGCTGTATTCAGTGCACTCATTGGGGCACTGGCAGCTACCTTTATTACTTCATCGCTCATGTATGGCAGGCAGCAGCCCCAGGCGGAGTCAGAAACCCGGATTCCGAAAGTTGCCGAGACCCAGGAATCCGTCATACCGGTAATAGCTCGGGAAGTTTCTCCGGCTGTGGTTGGAATATCAACCATTCACGTCGAATACGATTTTTTTTACAGACCAGTTGAAACGGAAGCGGTAGGTTCCGGTGTCATAGTTGACACTTCAGGGCACATTATCACCAATGACCACGTAGTGGGAAATGCCGACCAAATCACCGTGTTTCTATCGGATGGCAGGAAAAGAGAAGCAATCAGGCTCTACGGAGACCCATCCCTTGACCTGGCAATAATAAAAATAGATGCTCCTAATTTGGCAGCGGCAAGACTCGGAGATTCGGATTCAGTCCTTGTGGGAGATTTAGCGGTGGCCATAGGAAACCCATTAGGCCTGAGCCTTCAGAGGACCGTTACCGCGGGTATAATCAGTGCTCTTAACAGAATGGTGGTAATAAGGGACCGCAGAGGTGAAGTATTAATGCAGGACCTCATACAGACGGATGCTTCCATAAATCCCGGCAACAGCGGCGGGCCCTTGGTCAACAGCAAAGGGGAAGTTATAGGCATCAACACGGTCAAAGCATCCCGGGCCGAGGCGATAGGCTTTGCGATACCCGTGAATATAGTGAAACCCATCGTAAGGAGTGTAATAGAAAAAGGCAGCTTTGACAAACCCTATCTGGGCATAGAAGGCATCGACAGGGAGATAGCTCAGGTCATGAATCTTAAAGTAACGGTAGACAGCGGAGTCTATGTTGCAGGTGTGGAAAGGGGTAGTCCAGCAGATAAGGCAGGCATCAAAACAGCGGATATAATAACTAAACTTGCCGGTAAAAAAGTGGGTTCAATGGCCAAGCTGCGGCAGATTATATACGATCTAGATGTGGGAAAACCGGTAGATATAGAAATCCGGCGCAATGGAAGCATACTAACAAAAACGATCGTGCCTGATAAAGCTCCTACTTCCAACTGAATTATTAGGAATAACAGGCTTTGCCTATAGGATGGCTGCCGTCATCCAGGCTCATTACATTTGTGCGTATTGATGAGGGTATGCCTCCTTGCGCATAATAAATCATTCTTGAGTTTTGCTTCTTCAATATACAGGGTTACCGTTAGCGTACACTTCCCCCAATCTATTTTTTTGCCTTAAGTGACAGCACACCGTCTTCCGCCATCATTGCATCTCTAGCTAGACTTAACAATGGCGCACAACAATTAGAAAGCAATTTACCATCCTCCGAGTGCCAAACCTTAGCCCTGAACGCTGACACTTCCATTGTCTAGTCCAATAAAGATTGGTTTAAATGATTCGGAACAGCAACATATATAACATTATAATTAGTATTGCGCAAATATTGAAGAAGCTGGCTACCTGAAAATAGCGGTTGACAAAATCACTTTAACACTTTATCATATTAAAGTAGTGAAACAAGATTATGTAGATAAAGAAAAGGAGAGAATGATGATGAAAATGAATCTGAGGAATTTAGTTTTGATAATGCTTATTTTGGCTGTGGGGGTGGCCGGTTTGGCAGGATGCTCGAGTCAAAGCGCAAGTCAAGCTCCAAGTCAAGAAGAGGAGGCAGTAGTTGAGGATTCCTTTGATAAGATAAAAGAGAGAGGCTATGTTATCATGGGCCTTGACGATACATTTGCTCCCATGGGTTTTAGAGATGAAAACAATGAAATTGTAGGTTTTGACGTAGATTTGGCCAAGGAAGTTTTTGCAAGAAATGATTTAGAGTTGGTTTTGCAACCCATTGACTGGACGATGAAAGAGGCTGAATTAAACGCAGGCAACATCGATATGATTTGGAATGCATACACCATTACTGCCGAGCGAAAGGAAAAGGTTGCTTTTACCGAACCCTATCTGGACAACAGGCAGGTTATCGTTACACTTGCTGATTCCGACATAAACAGCAAAAAAGACCTTGAAGGGAAAAAAGTAGTTGCCCAAGCAGGTTCAACGGCCGTAGACGCCATGTACAACGAACCTGATGTAGTTGCAACATTTTACGGTGGGGAACCGATACTCTTTGATACAAATCACGAAGCTTTCATGGATTTAGAAGCAGGAAGATCGGATGCCATTGTAGCTGATGAAGTTTTGGCCCGCTATTACATTAAGCAAAAGGGTCCTGAGAAGTACAAAGTTCTTGACGAGGATTTTGGCGATGAAGAATACGGCATAGGCTTTAGAAAGCAGGACAAGAAACTCCTTGAAATGGTTGAAAGCACATTAGATGAAATGAGAAAAGACGGAACCTTTGATGCGATCTATGACAAGTGGTTTGCAGACTAAATAATAAATGTAAAGGGAATCTGTTATGGTAGATTATATACTTAGAATTTTACCGGCCCTGCTTGCAGGGCTTGATACAACTTTAAGCGTATTTTTCCTGACACTGGTGCTTTCAATCCCTTTGGGAGTTTTGGTGGCACTGGGAAGACTTTCGAATATAAAGCCCTTAGTTGAAATTATGAAGTTTTACATTTGGGTAATGCGGGGGACGCCCCTTTTACTTCAAATTGTAGTCATATTTTTTGGCCTGCCCATAGTTGGCATAACCTTTGACAGATATCCCGCTGCCATAATTGCTTTTGTATTAAATTATGCGGCGTACTTTGGCGAAATCTTCAGAGGTGGCATAGAGTCAATAGACAAGGGCCAATATGATGCGGCCAAAGTCCTGGGTTTCACCCCTATAAAGACATACCAGCGGATTATATTGCCGCAAATGATTAAAATAGTACTGCCCTCGGTGGCCAATGAGGTGATTACCCTTATCAAGGACACGGCCTTAGTATATGTAGTGGGCCTGGGTGAGCTGCTGCGTGCCGGTAAAATCGCATCCAATAGAGATGCTTCTTTAGTGCCCTTGCTGTTGGTTGGAATTATTTACTTAGCACTGACAGCAATTTTGACAACGGCCTTTCAAAAACTGGAAGATAGGTATTCATATTATCAATAAGGAGAAAGACAAATGGTGCTTGAAGTTCAGGGCTTGTACAAGAGCTTTTCCGGGGAACCGGTTTTACAAGATGTCAGTTTTAACCTAAACCAGGGAGAGATATTGGCGATACTGGGGCGCTCCGGTGCCGGTAAAACCACTATTTTGAGATGCATAAACAATTTAACGAAATGCGACCGGGGGACAATCAAAGTTGACGACATGTACCTGTGCAGGGAAGAAAACGGCGCCACCGTTTATGCCAATCCGTCAACCATGCTTAAAATAAGGAAGAATCTGGGCATGGTCTTCCAAAACTTTAACCTGTTTCCACACATGTCGGTTGTACAAAATATCGTGGAAGCGCCCATTAATGTCTTCGGTATGCCCAAGCAAAAGGCCCACGAAAAGGCTGCCGAGCTTTTAGAAATGCTGGGTCTCAGCGATAAAGCCGACTCTTATCCCTTTGAACTTTCCGGCGGTCAAAAGCAGCGGGTGGCCATTGCCAGGGCTTGTGCCTTAAATCCCAAGATCATGTGTATGGATGAGCCCACTTCTGCACTGGACCCAGAATTAAGAGAAGGCATCGCTTCAATTATCGAAAATCTAGCTAAAGACGGGATGGGAATATTAATAATAACCCATGACATGAATTTTGCAAAGAGAGTAGCAACTAGAATCATATTTTTAGATGACGGGAAGGTTATCCAGGAAAGCAGCAAAGAAGAGTTCTTTGAAAGCATGGATAATGAGCGGATAAGACGATTTGTGGCTATGTAACATGGCATGTAAGGGGTTTGCTTCGGCAGACCCCTTTTTACGCTTATAAGTCTCCGGGATCCACCAGGTGTATTTTTCCCCAGGCGCCTAAGCTATCCCCAATAATCACAAGGACGCCGTCAATGCCATGAATGGATTTTGCGAAATCTATGCTTTCTTCAATATCATTCCCATCCTTTACCATGTTGCAAACTGCCGTGGCTACAGCATCTGCTAAAAGGGTGTCCCTTGATATAACTACTGCTGCATCTGCCTTTCCGAAGCTTAAGGAATGGCCCACGGTTCCGCTTGATGTGCATATCCCCACGGTTTTATTTTCCCCCCGAATCTGTAAGGCCATTTTGTTGGAAAGGGGCGACCTGCCGGCATATATAAGTATATGCTTGTCCGTCTTATTTTTCATAAAGATGTCGCCGCCGTTTTCGATGATGATTTCATCGCTATACTCGCCTAAGGCCATGCCGACATATTGGGAAATTGCACCTGCCACTGCTGCCATAGGGCCAACGCCTGCGGCCTCAGCGGCAAGGCACATGTGCTTTACAATTCCAGGTGCGTTATCCCGAGCTTTAATTGGAAGCAGACTTGTCAAGAACTCGGGGTGACGATCTATATACTCTTGTATCTCAGCCCTGTATTGCTTTAGCAGTTTCTTTGCTTCATTTTCAAGATTGCATTTTGCGAAGATTTCCAAGTCCGATTCAAATACCGTTACGTTAAACCGGACTAGACCTTGTGATATCATGTAATCCCTGTAAAAGCGTTTTTGATACATCTTATCACCTAAATAGCGATAGTAACATCAGTTTTTTCCGTGATTACGTTGCGGCAGAAGAGAGTTTAGCCGAGGCCCTTATTGCCCGTAGAGGGCAGGCTTTGATACACAGCTTGCAGCCGGTGCATTTACGCTTATCATAAACTAGCGACCAAGAACTGGCGTCTAGCTGTAAGGCATTGGTGTTGCACACTGCCGTGCAGGCTCCGCATTCCACACATTTTGCATATTCTACGATTATTTTGCTCATGATTTAGCTCCTTTCATCGATTTCTTCCAGGGTATTTAAACTTGCCACTTCATCGAAGGGTTTTATCGGCTCTTGCAGAGTAAACTTGTTATTTTGTATCCAGCTTTTTAGCTCTGAAGCAATTTGTCTCGCCTTGCTCAGACTTGAGAGGGGTGCTGTAGGAATCTTTTTTCCTTCTAAGGTTACGGTGCCGCTTCTCAGCTCTTCGTAGCTAACTCTACCCAAGCTCGGCCTTGAACGGCGGGGAACGCTGTAGTCAATAATATTCGTGAATATATCTTTATTTTCAACAGCCAAATTTATCATCAGGTCTTCGTCGAGCACCGGTATCGGGATGCCCATGCCTACATACAGGGAAGTCCCGTATTTTTCAAATACCGCCGGTTTAATATATTCACCGTTCATTTGCTTTAAATCTCCAATCACCGCCAAAGTGGCTGCCGGAGAAAAGGGAATCCCCAGTTCGGACCTTGGCACCGCATTTACAAATTGGGTTCCCTGCCATGATACATAGCCCGTCGTGCCTGCCAAAAAGATTTTGCTGCCTATGCCTATGGTCCTGAGATAAGGGTCATTGAGCAATGGGCTCAGTTCACCGGAAGTTGAGTAATTTATATTTCCCTTATTCGGCTGCAGGACTCCCATGTAAGTGAAAAGGGTCCTGTCTGAAGTATTGATGGCCGCATTGTAGTTTTGGTAGCAATTTCTAGGATTGAATAAATAGGCCTCATTTATGGAATCCTTTGTTACGTAGGTGTCTATTTCCTTCCTGGGATAGCAGTCAGTGCCGGGAGATTTGGCTTTAAGGTGAACCTTTTTGCCTTCTATTAGATCACATATTACATGGGCTCCACCGTACTCGATACCTCTATCTTTTGATGGCTCTGTCGCCCCTATATATGCATCAACGGCTGCAAGGCCGGCATATGCCGTGACATTGTTTAACTGAACTTCAGCCATTTTTATGGGAGGGTCTGCGTGGCCGAAGTTTAAAAATGCTCCCGATGAGCACATGGGACCAAAAGTGGCAGTGGTAACCACATCAACGTATTTGGTCGCATCTTTAATTCCCTTTTCCTTGGCAATATCGATTACTTCCTCTGCCGTGACGACAACTACCGTCCCTTTCTTAATTTTTTCATTGATTTCCTCAAAGGATTTTTTTACTGACATTTGAGCAACCTCCCTTGCTGGTTTTATTAAAAAATTAAGCTGCTTTTCGATAAGAAAAGCAGCTTGTAGGCCCGATAAACATGGCAATAAAATAGGCTAACAGGCTGTTAATCTTATCTCTCAGGATAATAATCCTGCAGGAATTGACACCGCTGCATTCAATTAGGAATGCCGGTTGTCGAGCTTCATTGGGCCAGTCCCTCCGCTACTCTTGATAAGATTATTGCGTTTATTTAATTATTGCTATATATAATATTTGATTTAAAACAGTTTGTCAAGTGATGGATAAAAAAATTTTAAAGCAGCCTCCTAAAATTTGCTTTCAGACAGCTTGTGGTATAATCAAATAAGGCAGCAATACTCCAAGAATAAGAGGTAAAACAGCTATGAATATTGATATCATTGCGGTAGGCAAGATAAAGGAAAACTTTTTGACAAAGGGCATAAAGGAATATCAAAAAAGGCTTTCAGCTTATTGCAATCTGCGCATTATAGAGGTTGCAGAAGAGAAAGCCCCGGAAAGCTTAAGCGACAGGGAGAAAGAACAGGTACTGGAGCGGGAAGGCAATAACATACTTCGAAAGATAAATCCCACGTCCTATGTCATTCCACTGTGTATAGAAGGCCGCTCCCTTTCCTCAGAAGAAATTGCAAAAAAGTTGAGCGACCTGATGCTAAATGGCAGATCTCATATTACCTTTATCATAGGCGGATCCCTTGGCCTTTCCGATGCAGTTAAGGCAAGAGGGGATTTCCATCTTTCTTTTTCAAGACTTACATTCCCTCACCAACTCATGCGCTTAATACTAATGGAACAGATATACCGCTGCTTTAAGATAATCAGGGGCGAAACTTATCATAAATAATATACCTTGCAGATAGATAAACGATACGATGATAAATAGTGACTTTAGGTGGTGATTTTATGAGAAAGAACAACTTTTTGGTTGAAAGAAATGCAATCATCATGAACTTTGGAAGAGCCATAAAATATATGATTTTGTCCTAGAATCACGGAAGATAAAAGAGCGTCATATGTACACTCTATAAAACAAAATGGTTGACAATGTCCGTAATATCCTGTTAAAATGTAGGAAACATGGTATTGATGGGAGTTTTGTATATGGCACTTAAAACAAAGGATATGATCTTAATAGCTCTATTTGCAGCGCTGACTGCCGTGGGTGCATTTATTAAGATACCCACACCTATTGTTCCTTTTACACTGCAGTACTTGTTTTGTGCCTATTCGGGCATATTGCTTGGTGCAAGAAGGGGCTTTTACTCTCAATTGTTGTACTTGAGCATTGGGTTGATGGGTTTTCCGATTTTTACGAATGGCGGAGGCATCATGTATATTTTCCAGCCGACTTTCGGTTATATAGTGGGCTTTTTGCTGTGTTCATACATAATAGGCAAGCTTACTGAAAGACTCACAAATATTACGGTAACGGGTCTGTTCAGCTCGATTGTGGCAGGCATGCTTGCCCTGTACTTTTGCGGCATCGCGCACTTATACCTTATTATGAATTTTTATTTGGGTAAAGCCATGACCGTAAAAGCTGCTATAATCACCGGGACCTTTCCCTTTATCCTAACGGATTTGCTTTATAGCTTACTCATAGCGGTAACGGCGGCTGCAATTGTGCCTTTATTAAAGAAGCTGGGGCTTGTAGGGGATCTTAGCAGCTAAATAAAAAATAAGAACTATTAGTACAAAAATTCATGGGAGAGCTTTTACTAAGCATGGGATTTAGCAGTTTTTATTGCTATGTCAAGAACGGGACAAGCTGTCTGAAAAACAGAACTTTCCATGGGAAATAAATGGCACTGATAAACATCCTATCAGTGCCATTTTCAGGTCAATCTATTTCCAATCGTTCTTTTACGAAGTTAGGAAGGGCAAAGCAACTTTCTAAAATATCTTTGTTTACATACTTGGTTTCTTTATCAAAGGCATCGGGGTTTGTATCTTTATATTTTTTTGAGCCTATTGTAAATGACCAAAATCCTCCGGGATAAGTAGGTACGGTTGCCAAGTATAATTTGACGATTGGATATAGGCTCCTTAATCGACTGTTTATATTTACCATCATTTCAGAATAGAAGACCGGGGATTCGCTCTGGCAAGCCATCAAGCCGTCTTCAGCTAAAGCATTGTACACATCCGTATAAAACTCCAGCTCAAATAGCTTTAATGCCGGTCCCACAGGATCCGAGGAATCAATTATAACCACGTCATACAAATAATCCCTTTTTTGCTTCACATATGAGGCACCATCATCGAAAATGAAGTTTACCCTAGGATCCGATAGATCCCCGGAAACTTCTTTAAGGTGGGCCTTACTGGCTTGGACTACCATTTCATCAATTTCAACCATATCTATTCTTTCAACATTGGGATATTTGGCTACTTCCCTCGCAGCACCGCAGTCGCCGCCGCCGATAATGAGGATATTTTTTGGATTTGGATGTATATTGAGGGGTATGTGTGTAATCATTTCATTATATATGTATCCTTCTTTAGCAGTAGTTTGAATGGCATCGTCCAAAACGAGCATTCGGCCAAAATCATATGAATCCAGGATCATGATGTGCTGAAATGGGGAGGTTTCTGAGAAAACTATATCTTTTATTCGATAATCTATCTTAAGATTGTCCCGATCAGTTTCAGTGAACCAAAGATCGTCACCTACTCTTTTCAAGTATTTTCCCATTTCCGTCATTGCAAAACCTCCTTACATCATTTAGTTTTAGCTACTTAACATAATAACATGAATCATATAATTAATCAAAAACGGGAATTTACGATGAAATCGAAAGTCTACATCATCATATATATAAATAAAGTTGATTTAAGGGTTAATTAATGGCAAAATATAATTTAGGTGATTGTGCTTACTTGGATAATTCTAAAACTGCCAGCAGTAAAAAGAACAAAAAAATAACGCTCGTTATCTGGTCTATTATCCACCGATCCTCACGACTTACCATTTGCATCAACATATTTTCAATTGGGCCTGCCACTACAATTGCTGTAGTGATGTAAAGGGGTGCTAAAAGTCCTTTCCTGGCATAAAGCTTAACTGATATAACCGTGATGAAAAGGCCTATAGTATAATTGAGCAGGGTAAAAACAGTTTTTAGCTGCGCATCTGTCATGCTAACACCTCAATTTTATCCTTTGTATTAATATATTAAGCCATAGCTCATTTGGTTATGTAAGAATAAAAATAAATAGAGAAGGAGAGATTTTTATGAAAGAGCTAAACCTTGCAGCCGTATCGGAAGATGTCATAAATCAACTGCCAAAAGGAGCGCTACTCACTGTAAAAGCCAATGACAAACTAAACACAATGACCATTGGATGGGCTACCGTTGGCCGTATCTGGAACAAGCCCATAATGACCGTCCTGGTTAGATTTTCCCGCCATACCCATGAGGTAATTTCAAGGGCCGACTCGTTTACTGTAAGCTTTTCTAAAGATGGGTCCCTTAAAAGTGCTTTTGCGACATGCGGCAAAAAATCAGGAAGGGACACCGATAAATTCCAGGAGTGCGGCCTGACGCCGGTATATATTGACAATATTGAGTCGCCTTATATTGCAGAAGGAGATCTGCACTTTATATGTAAAATAGTCTATAAGAACACTTTGGAGCCAGAGCTGCTTTCTGAAGAAATAAAAGATATATGGTACAAGGATAATGACTATCATTGTATTTATTTTGGAGAGATTGTAAAGATCTTATCAAAGTAAAGATTTGACTTTGAAATATAAAGGGCCTGTGGAAATGAAAATCCACAGGCCTTTTACCTTCTAAAAAGTTATGACTATGCCGCCGGGCCCTGCATAAGTGGCAACGGTGGAACCGGTGGGATAGATTAGTATTTCTTTGGGGTTATATCTTTTTATCAATTCGGCCTTAATATACTCGGCGTCCTCGAGATTTCCCGTATGGGTCATACAAAGGATTGTATCGGAAAAGTCATCTCTTTGCTGGCCAATTATTGATATTAGGCGTTCCAAGGCCCTTTTATCCCCTCGAACCTTCTCTAAAGGCACAACTTCGCCCCTTATTCCTTCACAGATAAGCTTAATATTCATAACCTTGGCCAGCGTGCCTTGAAACTTGGTAATGCGGCCGCCCTTCACTATGTTCTCCAGGGTCTTAAAATATATGAATATTTTCATTTCATTGTCCCTGTAATAAGTTAATTCAGCAACAATCTTATCAATACCATATCCCAGCTTCCTTAGTTCAACCGCTCTCATAATCTGCAGGGCGTGACCCGGTGAAGCGGCAAGGGAATCGAAGACTGTAACTGGTATGGAAGTCATTTTTTTGGCCAAAGTGGCAGATTGATAGGTCCCGCTGAGTTTCGATGAAATAGTTATGCACAAGATCTCATCACCGGGAGCTGCCACTTCTTCAAAAACCTTGAGAAAATCAGCAGGGGAAGGCTGTGCAGTTTTGGGAAGAGTCCTTGAAGCAGTCATTTTGTTGTAGAACTCTTCAGGCCCGATGTCAATCCTTTCCCTATACTCCTTGTCATCTTCAAACCTGACGGTCAAGGGGACGAAAGAAATATCGTGCTCTTTGAGATATTCATCCGGCAAGTCACAGGAACTATCGGTAACGATATGTATCAATGTGCTTCCACCTCGAATCATGTGAATTTGACATTGCTGAAATTTATGTCTCATTGCTACCGCAAATTATATTATAACTAAATTGAATGGGATTTTCTATACTATGATGCTAACCTGATGAACGTACTGCGCCAGATATCAATAAAGTGATTTTGCTCTTCAAAATGAACAAAACAAAAAATCCCCAAGAGCTTTTTTTATCTTTAAAAGATGACTACACAAGTCAAAAACATTCATGTGTTTCAAAATTAAAAGGCGCTGCTGCAAAGGAAGCGGCAAAGTACTGCAACAGCTTTGTTGCAAGGTGCGTAAAACAATTAAATACTTTTCCTCCCTGTGAAATAAGACAAAAGATGCTTCATATTTTAGAGGATGTATATATTAGTACATGAATCCCTTTAAAAAACAACAAATGTGTAGTAGAATAAATATAGGATTTTTCTCAATTATCAGGGAGGTTATCATATGATATCCGATTTTGAAGAGACCGGCTATTCCCTTAGGAGTAAGATATATCATCGTTTAAAAAATGCCATACTAGATGGAGTCTACAAGCCCGGAGAGAGTTTAATAGAGATGAAACTGGCCAAGGAGCTCGGAGTCAGCCGCACCCCCATAAGGGAAGCCATAAGGCAGCTGGAACTTGAAGGACTGGTATCAAGCATTCCCAACAAGGGTGTTGTGGTCGAAGGTGTAACCATGCAGGATGTGGAAGATATCTATGACATTCGTAAGATGATAGAAGGCCTTGCGGCAAGGTGGGCTGCGGAAAAGATTACTGATGAACAGCTTAAGGAGCTAAAGGACATTTTAGACCTAATGGAGTTTTTTACCGATAAGGAAAATGTAGAAAAATTTTCGGAACTGGACTCTAAGTTCCACGAAATTATATTTAAAGCCAGTAACAGCAGGCCCTTAGAATCGGTGCTTTCAAATTTTCACCATTTTATCCAAAGGGCAAGGCTGGTTTCGGTGAAGACTAAGGGCAGGATTGCCTGTTCCCTGGAAGAACACCGCCGCATATATGAAGCCCTGGCAGCCCATGACCCCGATGCGGCGGAAAAAGCCATGACGGAACACGTAGGATACGCCAAGATGAATCTCTCTCCTTACTTTGAAAAACAAAAAACGTAGTTTTTGTAATTCTTGTCTCAGAGCAGGGGGCGGTCATTTGGCCCTTGAATGATTGTGTAGTTATTTTGCAAAAAGAGTTTTATGCTTTCGGAAAGCTTCTGGATTCCCTCATCTATATCACGGGCTGAGATCTGCGCAAAACTAAGTCTAAAGCCTTCCGAGGGTCTTTGACTCATGTAAAACAGGTTTCCGGGCATTATGAATACACCTTTTTTCATAGCTACCTGGTACAGGTTCATGGAGTAGAAACCCCTGGGTAGCTGCAGCCAAAAGAAGTGGCCGCCTTCCGGTCGGTTATATTTAAGCTCTCCAGGCATTTGCTCTGCAAGGGCATCGTGGGTTTTCTGCCACTTTTCATAAAATACTTTTCGGAGGCGCCTTAGATGTTTTGGCCAAAGGCCCTTTCTTAAAAAGAGGTCCAATGCACGCTGAAAAAGTCCTGAAGAAGATATATCCGATGAGTACTTGGCCAGAGCGATTTTATCCGAATACGCTTTCGGCACCCACAGGAAAGCCAGGCGCAGGCCCGGTAAGAACAGCTTGGAAAAACTCTTTATATAAAACACCCTGTCGGCATCATCGATGGCCTTTAGCATAGTTGGCTTTTGACGGTAGTAAAGGTCACTTATGTGGTCATCTTCGATAATATAAAAACCGTGCCTTTCAGCAAGAGCTATCAGCTCTTGCTTTTTTTTCATGCTGTACGAGTTGCCGGTTGGATTTTGAAAGACCGGCATGGTGTAAAGGAGCTTTGGTTTATTCTTGGCCAGCTTTTTTTCTAAATCTTCAAGATCTATTCCATCTCCTTCCATTTCAATTTCTACTATGTGGGCACCCCGGGATCTAAAGGCATTGACGGCCCCGGGATATGTTGGCGCTTCGACGTAGACCACATCGCCGTAATTTAAAAAGGCTTTGGCTAAAATGTCTATGCCCTGCTGTGCCCCGGAAACGATCTGAACCTCTTCAAAAGGTACTAATAGATCATGCTGCGTTTTCATATAATCCGCAATCGACTCCCTAAGGGGATGATACCCGCTGCTCTCCTGGTACTCTAAAGCATAGCCCCCATCCCTGTCCAACACCTCATTGACCACATCCTTAAAATCTTTGACGGGAAAATATTCAGGGGAAATGGAAGCCCCTGCAAAGTCAAACCTTCTAGGCAAAGCTGCACTCTCTAATACAGACCTTGCTTCCCGAGGCAGGGGAGCTGCATCATCTGCGGTGGTAAATTCATCGAAATCTTTCACATTTGCGGCAAAAGACACATAAGTGCCGCTGCCGACGCGAGCTTCAACATATCCTTGGGCTTCCAGCTGCTTATACGCATTGACAACTGTGACGGCATTGACATTAAAAAACGAGGCCATTTGGCGGATGGAAGGAAGCTTTTCTCCGTAAGGGAGCTTGCCTTTTTCAATTAGATCGGCAACACCATCGCATATTTGCAGATAAAGGGGTTTCGCTGAAGAGGGGTCTAAATGTATCGATACATATTTATCCATATTAACCTCCGATACAGAACATTTATAAAGTGTATTGACAAACACTTGCGAGAATGACATAATAGTGTACGTATAGTCTTCCAGGATTATACACCGGTACATTTATTATACCACATTGCCGAAAGGGAGCAAACAAGGAGGTTGTGCTTTATGTCAAATCAAATCAATGAAAGGCTGAAGGGCGGAGTAATAATGGATGTCACCACGCCCGAACAGTCCAGAATTGCCGAAGAGGCCGGGGCTGTAGCCGTGATGGCCCTGGAGCGGGTCCCTGCAGATATCAGGAAGCAGGGCGGAGTTGTCCGCATGTCGGACCCTAAAATCATCAAGGCAATAAAAGAATCGGTATCTGTTCCTGTGATGGCCAAATGCAGAATCGGCCATTTCGTTGAAGCGCAGATTTTAGAAGCCCTAGGTGTTGACTACATAGATGAGAGCGAGGTCCTGACACCTGCTGATGAATCCTATCACATTGACAAAACCCAATTTAAGACGCCCTTTGTGTGCGGTGCCAGGAACCTGGGAGAGGCCCTCCGCCGCATAGGAGAGGGAGCATCCATGATACGCACGAAAGGAGAGGCAGGCACAGGCAACGTGGTAGAAGCCGTGAAGCACATCCGCACGGTCATGGGCCAAATCAGAAATCTTTCCAACATGCCGGAAGAAGAACTCATGACCGCAGCCAAGGAAATGGGGGCCCCCTTTGAACTGGTAAAACAGGTAGCCAAAACCGGCAAACTTCCTGTACTGAACTTTGCCGCAGGAGGCATTGCAACACCTGCCGATGCTGCCCTTTTGATGCAGCTGGGCTGTGATGGAGTATTTGTTGGCTCGGGTATATTTAAGTCAGAAAAGCCCGAGAAAATGGCAAGGGCCATTGTGCAGGCCGTCAGGAATTACGATGATCCCGATGCACTGGCAAGAATATCCGAAGGCCTTGGCGAGGCGATGCAGAGCCTGGAAATAGAAAGGCTCGAGGACCGCTACGCCGAGCGGGGCTGGTAATTGGGGCGGTTTCGAAATGCCTGTAACCAGGTACCTTTATTGATTTCGAATCAGCTTTGCAACTTTCATGCATACCCCGGGCACAACAGGACTAAACGGTGCCATGCCAATGATTGCCTGTTCGCCTGGGGATTTTTTATGCCTTTGGCGCTATTCCCGACGAGCTGCGGAATAATTTTTAATAAATTTACAAAGATTTTCAAGTTTTTTTCGACACAAATAGTTGCAAAAATACTCATGTTGTTATATATTGCAAAAATACTCATGTTGTTATATATTACAAATAAATCCATCCTAGTACTTTTTATCCAGATAAAACCCGGGACATATAGTAAATTAGCCATAGGGATATACGTGTATTTTAGGGAGGTAAAGCTTTGAAAGAAGCCAGGCGGAAACAGCTCGGGGAGATGTTGGTGGAATACGGCTTGGTTGAGCCGGAAAAACTAGAGGAAGCCCTTGAAATACAAAGTAAGACGGGGGAAAAGCTGGGGAAGGTCCTAAAGGACATGGGGGCAGTATCCAAGCAGGAATTAATAGAAATCCTGGGAATTCAGCTGGGCATACCCCAGGTCAATCTGCAAAGGTATCTGATAGATCCTACGGCAGTAAAAACTATACCCGAATCGCTGGCCAGGCGGCTGAAAGCTGTTCCCGTGAAAAAGGAAGAAGGCCACCTGGTCGTGGCCATGAGCAATCCCCTGGATATTTTCGCCATTGATGACATAAGACTTACATCCGGCCTCAACGTTAAGCCGGTACTGGCAGACGAAGACGATATACTGGCAGTTATCAACCAATACTATACGATGAAAGAATCCATTGAACAGGTTCTCGATGAGCTGGCAGCCTTTGGGGAAAATAACGTAGAAGTTGCAGTGGAAAATGAGCTGGAAGCTTCGGAAAGGGCTCCTGTGGTCAAGTTGGTAAACTCTATCATTCAGCAGGGGATACGAACCGGAGCCAGCGACATACACATAGAACCGGGAGAGGATATCGTAAAGATTCGGTACAGGATAGACGGCGTCCTTCATGAGACCATGAAATATCCCAAGCATCTGCACAGTCCCGTAGTTGCCAGGATAAAGATTATTTCCCACCTGGATATCACAATAAAGCGCCTGCCCCAGGACGGAAGGAAAAAATTCGAGTTTGACCACACGAATGTGGACTTGCGGATTTCAACACTCCCCACGGTCCACGGTGAAAAAGTGGCGATCCGAATCCTGGACAGGGACAAATACTTTATGAAACTGGAAAACCTGGGCTTTAGCCCCGAAAACCTTGCAGAATATAGAAAAATCATCAACTACCCCTATGGGATGATTCTGGTATCGGGTCCTACCGGAAGCGGCAAGACAACCACTCTTTATTCCACATTGCACGAACTCGATATTACCGGGAAAAACATAGTGACCATAGAAGACCCGGTAGAATACATGCTGGAAGGAATAAACCAGGTTCAAGTTCAGCCCAAAATCGGGCTGACCTTTGCAGAGGGGCTCAGGAGCATTTTGAGGCAGGACCCCAACATAATCATGGTCGGCGAGATACGTGACACCGAGACTGCCGACATCGCCATCCGTGCGGCCCTTACAGGTCACCTGGTTTTATCCACCATACATACGAATGATTCTGCTAGTGCAGTTACCCGCCTGATCGAAATGGGGGTGGAACCCTTCCTAATAGCATCTTCGGTAATAGGGGTAGTTGCACAGAGGCTTGTTAGGAAAATATGTCCCGAATGCAAAATAGAATACGATGCCGATGACAAGGAGCTTTTATCCTTGGGAATCGGCGGACCTCAAAAGCTTAACAAGGGCAAAGGGTGCTCCTTTTGCAACAATACGGGCTATAGGGGAAGAGTTGCCATTTACGAAGTGCTGAAGATTTTGAAGGACCACCGCCGCCTCATCATCAACAAGGCCTCCGCGGATAAAATTAAGGAATTGTCGATTAAAAACGGCATGAAAACCTTAAAAGAAAATGGAGTTGGCCTGGTGCTAAGAGGAGTAACAACCGTGGAAGAGATACTAAAGGCTACAACTGTGGAAATTTAGGGGGAACAAGACATGGTAAAAATGCATGGCCTGCTTGAAATGGCCGTCGATAACAATGCCTCGGACCTTCATCTGACGGTGGGGGTGCCACCGGTTATGCGGATATACGGGAAACTGGTGTTTTCTGAGATGGAACGCTTGACACCGGAATCCACAAAGAATCTGGCGGCGGAAATTTTGAGCCAGGAACAACTAAGCCTGCTGGAGGAAGAAGGCCAGGTTGACCTGTCCCTGTCACTAGCCCATATCGGTAGGTTCAGGATAAATGTCTTTAAACAGCGGGGTTCAGTGGGCCTTGCCATAAGGCTGATTCCCTATAAAATACCGCCTTTTGAGGAGCTGAACCTGCCTCCCGTGATACGGACGTTGGCGGAGAAGGAGAGCGGTTTTATCCTTGTAACCGGCCCTGCCGGTAGCGGCAAATCCACTACCTTGGCGGCCATGATAGATATCATAAACTCCCAGCGAAGCTGCCATATAATAACCCTAGAAGACCCAATTGAGTTTTTACACAGCCACAAAAAGAGTATTGTAAATCAAAGGGAAATAAAAACGGATTCACAGAGTTTTTCGGCGGCCTTAAGAGCCGCATTGAGGCAGGACCCGGATGTGATACTGGTGGGAGAGATGCGGGACCTGGAGACAATTTCAATTGCCCTTACCGCTGCGGAGACGGGGCATCTAGTGCTTTCCACTTTGCACACCAAAAGTGCCCCCCAGTCCATAGACAGGATTATCGATGTATTTCCGCCCCACCAGCAGCAACAGGTGAGAATTCAACTGGCCAATACCCTGGTTGGAGTGGTGTCCCAGAGGCTTCTTCCCCGAGTGGACAAGCAGGGTTTGATCCCCGCGGTGGAAGTTATGATATCCACGCCGGCCATAAAAAACCTTATAAGAGAGGGAAAAACCCATCAAATCTACTCCTCGATACAGACGGGGAGCAAGTACGGAATGCAGACCATGGAAAGCTCCATACAAGATTTGTTTGAAAGGGGACTAATTGGTCCCGATCAGAATATGAGTGAGATACAGCGATTGGGCTACATGCCCAACGTGTTAAATCCTTAAGTGCCGGTATTTGCAAAACGGTTTATATTTCCGGGGTGAATAGGGTGACATCAATTTACAGGTATACGGGAAGGAATAATGAGGGCAAAAGTGTAAAGGGGATGTACAAAGCAGAAAGCGAATCGGATGTTGCCGCAATGCTTCGGGCCAAGGGGATTTACCCCGTCACCATAAAAAAGGAAGAAACAGGGGATATACTAGAGATATTAAAGAATCTTACAAAAAAGGCAAATCCAAAAGACTTGGCCGTATACTGCAGGCAGTTTTCAGCAGTTATCGGTGCCGGCATACCCATAGTGAAGTCCTTAGAAATCCTCCAGCTCCAGGGGATAAGTCCGGTTCTCGTTAAAGCTACCCAAAATGCCAGAGAAGATATAATCAGCGGCTTGTCCTTGGGTCAAGCTTTCAGAAACAATGCGGATGTGTTTCCGGAGATTTTTGTAAATATGGTTGAGGCTGGGGAAATAAGCGGTTCACTGAACAATGCCCTAGAGAGATTGGCCGAACACTTCGAGCGGGAAAATGATATCATAAACAAAGTCAAATCTGCCACAACGTACCCGATTATATTGAGCAGCACCGCAATTGTAGTAGTTATATTAATTGTGACGAAAGTCCTTCCCATATTCGCGGGCATGTTTGAAAGTTACGGCGCCGCTTTGCCCATCCCCACCAGGATTTTACTTGTAATATCGGATTTTCTGTCAAGGTTTTTCTGGATTCTGGTCTTGGCCCTGGTATTAGCTTTCCTATTATTTATCAAGATTAGGTCAACTCCGGAAGGCAGGCTGCTGCTTGAAAAAATATATTACAACATTCCTTTTTTCGGACCAATTGTTACAAAATTGATTCTAGCCAGATTTTCCCGAACACTATCCACCATGATATTAAACGGCATTCCCCTCTTAGACGCCGTGGATACCATGAACCGTGTGATAGAAAGTGAGACATTAAAGATAGAGTGCAATAAAATCAAGGAGAGCATTCAAAAGGGAGCGGGAATATCCGAAGCAGCTGCCTCGGGCAACTTCTTCCCCCCGCTGTTCGTAGAGATGACTGCCATAGGAGAGGAAACGGGCAGCCTGACCGAGATGCTCAACAAAATTGCCGATTACTACGATAGGGAAGTCAAAGACGTGCTAAACAGGCTATCCACCATTCTTGAGCCCATGATCATCGTAGTGATGGCAGTGGTAATCGGCTTTATAGTCATATCCATAATCCTGCCCATGTTTGAAATGATGAGATTTGTCGGGTAATGGGAAAAGACTTACGCTGCGTTAGGCAATCGGGAAAGGGGGTGACAGTATGATAATGAAGATTGCGAGGGCTTTACATAAGAGAACTAAGGGTGATAAAGGCTTCACGTTAATAGAGCTCATCGTCGTCATCGCGGTGCTGGGAGTATTGGCGACTCTGATAATTCCCAAGGTTGTTGGGGTGAAGAGTGAGGCAGAAACCAAAGCAATGGATGCTAACGCGAGAATTATAAAAAATGCATTGGAAAGATACTATCTGAAGCACGGAAAGTATCCGGGTGAGTTGGGAGAGTTAGTTGAAGAAGGTTATTTAGATGAAATACCGGATAGTTTTGTGAACCATGGTAAAATACCGGATAATGTTGAGAACTATTATGTTTACAAACAAGAAGATGATGGCAAAAAATATAGTTTAACTCCAAATAATACAGAACCAGATGAGAAAACATAATAGCGGAGACCTAAAGAAATACTAATGAATCTAGCTACAAAAAAATAGCTAGGAAGAAATACAAGAATGCAACCACCGATAGAGAATATTTTGTTCATAAAAAATAGCAAAGACGAATAGGGTATTGATTATGACTTAGTGATAATGAAAAGACCACATGTTACCGATTAGTTGAATGTAATACAAAAAAGATAATTTAATCTTAAGTGACATCACAGCTTTTCCCTTACCATAGCGGGCGGTCGAGGACCGCCCCTGTAAGTCAATATTACGAAAGGTGCTGGCATTATTGACTCTTTTCATCTTCATACTGGGCACTATCATCGGCAGTTTTATAAATGTTTGCATTTATCGCATTCCCCGGGGAGAGTCGGTGGTATATCCGTCTTCCCACTGTCCCCGGTGCGGCTATAATTTAAAACCGCCAGACCTGATTCCCCTTTTAAGCTATTTGCTGCTCCGAGGAAGATGCAGGAAGTGCAGGGCCAATATATCGCTGCTGTATCCGCTGGTGGAACTTTTAACTGGTCTCATGTTTATTTTTGCCTTTATTAAATTTGGCTTGACCTTTGAATTTTTGTCCGCAATCATATTGATTACTTGCCTCATGATTACCACCTTTATCGATTTAGAGCACCAAATAATACCCGATAAAGTAGTTTTACCTAGCCTTGCTGCCGGTTTAGTGCTTAATATTATCTTTCACAGGGAAGATTTCTATAACTATTTATTGGGTTTTGCATTGGGTGGAGGCATTATTTTTCTTATAGTGGTCCTTTCCCGGGGCGGGATGGGAGGCGGGGATATAAAGCTTTTCGCAACTGTAGGAATGTTTTTGGGTTTTAGGCTCACCCTCTTGGCATTGCTTCTCTCCTTTGTATTAGGCAGTGTAGTCGGGCTTATTCTTATCATACTGAAACTTAAAAACATGAAGGACGCCATTCCCTTCGGGCCTTTTATTGCTCTGGCCAGCGTTATAAGCATGCTTGCTGGCGATAGGATTATTTCTTGGTATTGGGGATTGTTCTTTTAGGAGGGGAAATATTGCACAAAAAGGGTTATACGTTAATTGAACTTATTCTCGTTATATCAATTATCGGAATTTTAGCAACTATTTCCCTGCCGATATACAGAACTAGCTTAGCTCATTACCGGCATTCGATGGCTTTACGCATGATCGTATCTGACATACGTATGATTCAACAGCAATCCATAACAGAAAGACGTTCATACAAGCTGATCTTTAACACGACCGAAACCACCGGTCATTTGACCGATTATTGGTTGGGCCGTGAAGAAAGTATAGTAGAGTCAAGGCAGCTACCTGAAGGCAATCGTGTCATTGAGACAAACTTTGAAAATGATACACTGAGTTTCAATCCATCAGGGGAACCCTCCCGAGGAGGAGGCCATATTACTATCGGCGACAGCTTAGGGAATAAAAGCTATGTTATTGTTACACCGGCTACCGGGAAGGTGAAGATAAGTGATAAGCTTTCTTAAAGGGGCAGGTGACCAAAGGGGATTTACACTGATTGAATTAATCGTGGCGATGACAATACTTGCTATTATCATAGCTCCAACTTTGGGCCTTTTTTCCGCCACTTTTAAAAATAATCGCCATACAAAGGAAAAACTTGTAGCTCTAGCACTTGCCCAAGGTGAGATTGAAGAGCTAAAGGCCATGGATTTCCAAAGGCTTTTGCAAAGGGTAGGAGAATCAACAAAGAAGCTGCCTGCGGAAGACGGGACCGTATATACCGTGCATAGGGAAATTGAGTTGCTGGATGATGAAGATGATGAACCCAAACTGTTGAAGATAACGGTAACCGTCTCTTGGACTGGTGGAGAAGTAAGTTTTTCCACCGTTAAAGGGGATATAGATTATGGGGAAATTTAAAGAAAGCTCGGGAATGACACTCATTGAACTTATCGTATCCCTGGGAATCATGGTAATGGTACTTTCAGCGGTATTCAGTTTTTATTCTGCCGGAATGAAATCCTGGTTGATTTCCGAAAACCAAATGGAGGTCCTGCAAAATGCAAGAATTGCCTTGGAATGGATCTCCCGTGACTTAAAGGTGGCCAGTGAATATGAGATCTTATCCCGTCAAGAAATAAGTATTACATCATATCAAGGCAAAATTATTTATGAACACGATGATAAAGAAAAGCAACTGATTATGAAAAAAAACGGCGACATAATGCCGGTTGCAGATTATATAGTTGATTTGCGCTTTGAAGAAGACAGCTCCGGTGCAATTGTAATAATAGAGTTGACGGCAGAAAGCAACTCTTACGAAGTCAAACTATCTACAAAGATAGCACCACCAGTGATGAAAACACCGGAGACAGAGGAAACTTGAAACCGGAAAGGAAGGAGACTATGAGCTGTATTAAAGCCAATCAGGGTTTAGTTTTGATAGTGCTGCTCTTTACAGTGGCAGTTATATCAGTTCTTGGTGCCACGATAGTTTCTGCGTCCCTTCGAGAAAATATGATAGCATACTACCAGGAGGATTACGTATCAGCCCAGTACATAGCTGAGTGTGGCCTCCAAAAGGCCTTGGTGTCATTGGAAGAACACCCTGATTGGGAAAGCGATGATTATTGGAATGACCTTTTGGGCCGGGAAATTGAATTTGAAGACGGAAGCTACAAGTTGGAATTTAGTAAAAAAGGCAGCTACGAACCGGGAAATGAACTTGAAGTTGTTTCAGCGGGCAAATACCGGTCTGCGGTGTGCGTAATCAAAGCTGATGTCAAGATAACCAAAGTGCATACCAAAATCTATGATAACCTGGTATCAATTAACAGCGAAACAGCCATTACTTACAGTGGAAATGCAGATATTCATGGAGATATGTATTGTAACACGGATATGACTCTTAATGGAAATGCATACGTTAGCGGTAATGTTACAAATTTAGGGAAAAGCACATTAGGTGGGAGTTCTGAGATCGGCGGGGATCTTTATTCAGAAGGTGATATAGAGCTGTTTGGGAATGCTACAATAAGAGGAAATGTTAAGAGCAGGGGCAACTTGACTTTAAAAGGAAATTCCAAAATAAAAGGTACAATTCAAGTTAATGGTGTAGTTACTCCGGAAGGCAAGTATGATTTTATCCACGGTGGAGTGGAGGCACGTGAGCCTATGGTATTTCCGAAGCTGGACGAATTATTAGATACTTACCTCCAGGAGGCACAGAAAGAAGGCAAGTATTATTCTTATGGCAATATACCATCGAAAATTTCAGGGACAACTTTTGTGGATAGCAATGTAAGTATTAGTGGAAATAAAGATATCACGGGTCATGGGGTCCTTGTGATAAACGGAAATCTTGATATGAGCGGAAATATCGATATTATCAGTGAAGATGGCGGAGCAGTGGTTATTATAGTAAACGGTGATGTAATAATTGGGGGACAAAAGTCATTAAAATGTGTGTTTTTCACCGCGGGAAATTTTGATGTTAAAGGAAATACTGACATCTATGGCTGTATTGTATCAAAGAATATTACCGGTTCAGGCAATCTTGATATCTGGCCACTGGCCAATCTGGAAAACAGGCTTCCCGATAATGCACCTGGAATTGCACTGGGAGAGTTTGAAACAAAAGTTGAACTTGTGGCTTTAACCTATGAAAATGAATAAACATCAACTTAGTTTTCATATACAACAATTCAGATAAAGGAAAAATAATATTATTGTTGTAAGGGGGGCAAAAATTGTTCTGGGGCAATAACAATTCCATTCTTGGGCTTGACATAGGTTCTTCCCATATAAAAATTGTCCATCTGAAACGATACAGGCAAAACTGGAAACTTGAAAACCGGGCCATTGTCAAAACCCCCACAGATGCTATTTCAGACGGGAACATATCCAATAAAGATGAACTGGTCAGGGTTTTAACTGACACTATTGCAAAACACAAGTTCCAGGAGAGAAAAGTTGTAACTGCTGTGTCCAATATGAGGATTGTCACCCGCTATATCACCATGCCTCCCATGCCCGAAAAGGAGCTGAAAGAAGCCGTAAATTGGGAGGCCAAAAATCACATTCCCATTTATGACGAAAACATGAAGATAGACTTCAGGCTGCTGGGGAAAACCGATGACAACAGGACGAGACTTGTAATAGCGGGGATATCAAAGCAAACTGCTTCCGAATACCTGGACATGTTGACTGATGCCAGGCTAAAACCCGTTGCCATAGATATTTATCCTGTTTCCCTGCAGAGATTTTTTGGAGGCTCCGACAGCAGCCGGCCTTATAGCATTGTGGATTTGGGGGCAGTCAGCACAAAACTCGTGATAATCAAAGAGGATTCCGTTTATGCGGACAGCCTTATTGCCGTAGGCATAAAGGATATTCAGAGAAACATAATTGACTATTTCGGCATCCAAGGGGAGGAACTTGCCTCTTGGCAGGAGAGCTTTTCACTTAGATCTTTAAGGGATAAGCAAGAGCATGCAGAGCTCTTTCGAATTCTTGCGCCTTCCCTCAATGAACTAACGGACGGCATAAACAGGTTTATAAAGTTCTTCGATACACAAAATCGAAATCAGACCGTTGCTAAGCTGGTATTGACGGGAGGCGGCGCCTTGTGGAAAGGAATTGGCGATTTTATCGGTCAGGAAACAGGCATTCCTACTAGCACAGTAGAACCCGAATTAACAAATCCAACCCTTGATACTTCAACGCTCGGCAGAGAAGAGCTGCATCTTTTATCCAATGCCGTAGGGCTTGCAATGAGGGGAGTGGTCTATTGATGAATGAAATAAATCTCCTCCCCGATGAATACATAAAAACAGCAAGGAAAAAGCCCAAGAGAACGCTTGTAATGGGCCTTTCCCTGGCCGTGGTGGCCCTTTTAATTTTGCTTTCCGCAAGCTTCATAGGCAGGTACCAGGAGATAAGGACTGCGATAGACCACATAAATGAGCTTTACAATGAGAGCTTCAGACCCCTTTTGGAAAGAGAAAAAGAGCTTAGGGCAACCGAAAGGGAGATAAGCGAAAAGTACAGTTTATACTTGGAGTTGGAAGAGCATAAGACAATAATGTCAGAGATACTTCTCGAAATTGCACAGCTTACACCTGACAACGTTCAGATTGTATATATTGATGTTGGCAATGATAAAAACGCTGTCATTAGAGGACGGGCACCTTCTGATAGGGTTGTTGCGAACTTTATGGCAAGCTTAGGCAAGTCGGAAAACTTTCTAAACATAAATCTCGACCACATCACAAGTGAGGCTGGCCGGGGAGACGACGGTCTTTTCACATTCCAATTAACATTTTTCTTAAAAGAAAAAGGTGAGATGTGAAATGATTCAATTGAATAATCGGGAAAAAAGGTTTATTATTATAGGTATCATCATTATTCTTGTTTCCCTGGCATATGCCCGGCTTATTTATCCAACGTACATCAAGCTCAATGCCCTGATGAAAGAGTACAAGGAAAAACAGGGAATTGAAGGGACCTTGGAAGAAATGGAGTCCAGGGTAGAAATCCTCGAGGCAAAAATAGACGACGACATGAAATTGCTTGAAAAGGTTCAGCAGGCCATACCATACGGAAAGGACATTCACAAGTTGCTTCTAGACTTAGAAGCCTTTATTGAAAAGCACAGCCTAAGGCAGCATGCCTTTGCTCCCCAGGAGCTGGAGGACAGGGAAAGCCATTACATCCTGCCCATTAATATCAGGGTTTCCGGTGAGTTTGAGGATATTATAGGATTTTTAAAGGATTGGGAAAGTTATCATAGAATTGTCAACATAACCGCAGCCAAGCTGTATCCGGAAGAAGGCAGCACTATAGTCGGTGAATTTGTTGCAAATATATATATACTCAAGGCTGAAGACGGCCTTGTTGAAGATTACGAATTTCCCGGCTTTGACGGCGATAATGGCAGGAGCGATCCCTTTGCTCCTTTTTAATCACAAAAGAAGGAAGGTGTTAGTGTGCGCAGAGCTGTTTTCTCGGTACTTGTCCACAACGAATACGGTGTGGTTACCCGTATTTCGGGGCTATTTACCAGGAGGGGTTTTAATATCAAGAGCTTTACCGGCGAAGAAACGGAAGACCCCAAGATATCCCGCATCACCATTGTAGCTGAAGGCGATGAGCGGGAGCTTGCCCAAATAAAAAGCCAGGTGGAAAAATTAGTAGATGTGATAAAAGTTGTGGAACTTGACGTAAAAGCTTCGGTGCAGCGGGAACTGGCCCTTATCAAAGTCCGGACACAGGATAAGAACCGAACGGAGATTTTTCAAATTGTAGAAACATTTCGAGGCAATATCATAGACATCGAACCCGGGTCCGTAATAATTGAGCTTACGGGAGATGCCAGCAAAGTCAAGGCATTTTTAAATATAATGAAGATCTACGGTATCATCGAGATAGTGAGGACGGGGGCCATAGCCCTGGAGCGAGGCAGGGAGAGCATATACGATGCGCCGGACCCGGACAGAACACCGGTTGAGGAGGAAAGCGAATGATAAGTGACAGAGTTAAAAAAGGTATCATGAGAGCACCCCACAGATCCCTTTTTTACGCTATGGGGTACACAAAAGAAGAACTGGACAGACCCCTTATCGGCATAGTAAATTCCCAGAATGAAATAGTCCCCGGCCACTTTCACCTGGACACCATAGCCCAGGCAGCCAAAATAGGTGTGGCCATGGCGGGGGGCACGCCCATGGAGTTCCCGGCGATTGGCGTCTGCGACGGCATCGTAATGGGCCACATCGGCATGAAGTATTCCCTGGCGAGCAGGGAGCTTATAGCCGATTCCATAGAAGCGGTAGCGGTAGCTCACGGCTTTGACGGCCTGGTGCTGATCCCCAACTGTGACAAGATAGTGCCTGCCATGCTGATGGCGGCAGCCAGGCTTAACATACCTGCGGTAGTGGTAAGTGGCGGCCCCATGTACGCGGGCAGACACAAGGGCAGGGACATCGATTTAAACACCTGTTTTGAAGCAGTTTCGGCTTTTTCATCCGGCAAGCTAACTGCCGAGGAGCTTGAAGAAATAGAACAGGCTGCATGTCCCGGATGCGGCTCGTGTTCCGGTATTTTCACTGCAAACTCCATGAACTGCCTGACCGAGGTCTTAGGCATGGGCCTTCCGGGCAACGGCACCATACCTGCAACAAGCGGTGCCCGTATAGCACTGGCCAAGAAAGCCGGCATGCAGGTCATGGAGATGGTAAGGCGCGGCATTAAGCCTCGAGATATCATGACGAGGGAAGCTTTTGAAAATGCCATAACCGTGGATATGGGCATGGCAGGCTCCACCAATACGGTGCTGCACCTGCCGGCAATTGCCAATGAAGCCGGCATCAAGCTGGAGCTGGACATCTTTGATGAAATAAGCAGCAGGACTCCTTACCTGGCCAAAATGAGTCCCAGCGGCGAGCACCACGTCGAGGACCTTCACGAGGCCGGAGGAATTCCCGCTCTCATGAAGGAGCTTTCCAGAAAAGACTTGTTGCACCTTGACCTGATTACCGTAACGGGCAAGACGGTAGGTGAAAACATTGCAAATGTCCGTATCAAAAACACCGAGGTAATTCATACTATCGACAATCCCTACAGGGAAACGGGTGGCCTTGCCATCTTAAAGGGCAATCTGGCCCCCGACGGTGCGGTAGTTAAGGAAGCAGCGGTAGCGCCGGAAATGTTGTACCACGAAGGCCCCGCCAAAGTCTTTGAATCTGAAGAAGAGGTCACGGAAGCCATTTATTCCGGCAAGGTTGAGAAAGGCGATGTCTTGGTCATCCGCTATGAAGGTCCCAAGGGAGGGCCGGGCATGCGGGAAATGCTTTCCCCCACCTCTTCTATAGCGGGCATGGGTCTTGATAAGGACGTGGCCCTAATTACCGATGGCCGCTTTTCCGGGGCAACGCGGGGTGCCTCGATAGGCCATGTGTCCCCCGAAGCCATGGAAGGGGGTCCCATAGCCTTAATCCAAAATGGTGATATAATAAGAATTGACATAAAGAACAGGAAGCTGGACGTGCTCCTTTCGGAGGAAGAATTGTCAAGGCGAAGGGCCAATTGGCAAAAGCCTGAACCTAAAGTCAAAAGCGGCTATCTTTCCCGATATGCACGCCTTGTAACGTCAGCATCAACTGGAGCGGTGCTAAGATAGCAACTTATAGTATCCTGAGCTTTCAACAAGAAACCCCCTGATTTTTTGCTAAAAGATCAGGGGGCTTTTAATTATCTGAATCCGATAATGGGAACCCTGAGGATTTGACCCGGAAATATGGGGACATTTGCTCCATCAAATCGATTGGCCTCAGCTATGGCCTCCACTGTGCTGTCAAACCTGCGGGCAATAGCTGCCAAAGTGTCACCCCGCTGCACCACATAAAGCACCTGCTGCTTGATGTACGGTTGCAGCATTGATAAAGGATCTGCAGAATCCATTGAGTCGTACTTGTGATGACGATCTCGGGGAATAAACAGGATCTGGCCCGGAACAATCATCATATCGGTTCCTACCCAATTGTTTTCAATTATGTCCTGAATTGTAACATTAAACCTATTGGCTATAACGCTGAGGGTGTCGCCGGGCTGAACGATGTATATTATCATAGCACCATCCTCCTCTTTATACTTTAATAGTATTTTATTCATACCGCCGATAAAAGTTTACTTCGAAAATTCAACCTGGCGAAAAATCATCATTATCAATCTTGTAAATATTTCCAGAAAATAATTTTGTACAAAAAGAGGATTTTCTAAAAATGCCTCGAATATATAATAGTATGAAATATAGAAATCGGTTGCTCAATCGATTTCTATTCGATTTTTAAACCAAATTGCGATTATTGTGAAGATGTGATTATAATGAGAAAATCAAAGCGAGTAACCATTTATGACATTGCAAAAAAAATCAATGCTTCACCGAGCACTGTTTCACGAGTTTTGAGCAACAGTGATTATCCTGTCAGCCCTGAAATGAGAAAAAAAGTCTTAAAAGCTGCAAAAGAAATGAATTACTATCCTAACATATTGGCCAGGAATCTGAAGACAAAAAACAGCAAAAACGTTGGAATCGTATTGCCGTCAATATCTAATCCCTTTTATCCTTCTGTTGTTAGAGGAATCGAAGATGTAGCATTAAAAAATGATTATACATTGTTTATATGCAGCTGTGAAGGGAACAAGGACAGGGAAAAAAAGTATTTTCAATATCTAATGGAAAATCTAAGTATAGGCATCATTACTATTTTCACCGATCTTTATACAGAAGGCATACAAGAGTTCATTGAACATGGCGGAGTTGTGGTATCTGTTTGCGCAGAGCGAGTGGATAATTCAGGAGTTTGCTGCATTTACTTTGACAAGGAAAAAGAAGGCTACATGGCTGCAAAGCATTTGATAGATTTAGGCCACGAAAATATTGCCATTTTAACTCCGCCCTTAACCAACCCTTTGAGAATTGGGAAGGTTGAAGGGTATAAGAGAGCCTTAATCGAGGCGGGAATAGCCATAAATCAGGATTATATCTATATTGCATCTGAAGAATATGCCCCAAATTACATGGACACCATTTATGAATGTAACATTGCTTCCCAATTGACAAGGGATTTGCTTCAGAGAACTCCGGAAGTAACGGGAATCATCTGTATTAACGACATTATGGCACTGGGATGCATAGCCGAATTGGAGAGCCATGGATACAGAGTGCCTGAAGACTATTCGGTGGTGGGTTTTGACGATTTGTTTTTATCAAATTTGGTTAAACCAAGATTGACCACTGTCAGATTTGAAAAATATAATGTAGGCAGACTGGCCATGGAGATACTACAAAAAATTGTAGAAGGGGAACAGAGGATAAAGCAATATAATTTTAGCAAATACACATATTTAGAAAAAAGGGAAAGCACCGGTCGACCGAGAGTAAAATTATAGACAGAATATCATACACTTTTTTCAATTGGCTTTTTTAATTTATCCTAATAGAAATCGATTTCTATAATTTTCTATTATACCTAGCTATTAAAATCTATCATTAATTTGATTGCCAAATCCTTAAGGATTTGCAATAAAAAATCATAGGGGGAGTTTTAAAAATGAAAAAAGTCTTAAAAGTACTACTGGCAGCCACATTGGTTGTTGCATTACTTGCAGGATGTGGTTCTGGTGGCACAGGCGGCTCTGGAGGAGGTTCACAAGAAGCCCAGCCTGTAAAGCTAATTGCAGCCCACGTCAATCCTGAAGATAGTTCTTTCCATGCAGGCATGGTAGCTTTTAAGGAAAAGCTGGAAGAATTATCCGGTGGATCAATGACTGTTGAAATCCATCACAGCGGTCAGCTGGGTGGCAATGAAAACGAACTTGTTGAAAAAATGGCAACTGGTACTGTTGACGTAATCGTATCAGCTCCCAACTTTGTTGCTGCAATCGTCCCTGAAGCAGATTTGTTCTCAATTCCTTACTTATACGAAGATGTAGAACATTGGGAAAGGGTTGTCACTGGAGAAGTAGGTCAAACCATTCTAGATAAAATTGAAGCCGGCACAGACTTTAAACCCTTAGGTTACTGGATGTGTGGTGTAAGGCAATACTTTGGTAAAAAACCCATCACAACTCCGGATGACTTAAAAGGCGTAAAAATCCGCGTACACAACAGTGAAACCATTCAGAGCATATGGTCAGCCCTAGGAGCTCAGCCGGCAATTTTAGCCTACAATGAACTGTATTCAGGTTTGCAGAACAATGTCATCGATGCAGCAGAAAACGACTTCGGCAGCATACTGCAAATGAAGTTCTATGAAGTAGGGCCATATATTTCGCTGACCAACCATGACATAGCCACAAGATACTTCTTGATGAGCAAGGCAAAATACAACTCTCTGACAGATGAACAAAAAGCCTGGATCGACGAGGCAGCTAAAGCAAGCTGTGAGCATCAGTGGGTATTTGACAGAAACCTGATAGAAGAAGCTAAAGTCAAATTGGAAGAAGCCGGTGTAAAATTCAATGAAACGGAAATGCACCTATTCATTGACAAAACCCAGGAAGTAAGGGAAAAGGCAGCTGAAAAACTAGGAGTCAGCGACCTATTAGAAAAAATCAGTGAATTAAGAGATAACTAAATTAAGAAAGTTAATGCGGTGCGGCTTATGCCGCACCTGCACAATTAATTTGTGGTATTTAGCCAAGCGTCTCTCCAGTGAAAGTGACTATAAAGATTTACGAGATTAGACCTTGTATTGAGTTCATTAGCAGAAAATCCTTCAAAAGGAGGGAGTTTAGATGAAAGAGGCATTAAGTAAATTAGAAAGAATACTAGTATACGTAGGGAACGCATGTTTCATTCTGTTCTTTGCAATGACTACAATTCAAGTTACAGCACGCGCTGTAGGTTTTAATTCTGCATACACGGAAGAGATTGCCAACTACGCTTTTATTTGGCTGGCATTTGTGGGTTCATCCATCTGTATAAGATCAGATGAACATTTCAGATTTACCGCTTTCACCGAGAGGTTGTCGGAGAAAGGCAAATTAATAAATAAATTGGTAGTACAGCTAATATTGCTTGTCTTTAATTGCATAGTAGCATATTTTGGCGTAATGCTCTTTTTAAAGTTTAGGACCTGGAAATTCAGTTCTTTACCATCTGTCAGTTTGGGCTGGGCTTGGCTTTGTATTCCCATATACGGTTTTACTGCAGCTTTATATAATCTAGAGCAAATATACAGCTTGCTGAAATTTGGTGTGCCCACAAAAGGTGAAATAAGCCAGGATTCAGCATAGGAGGGTGTGAGATTTATGATGATACTAATTACCTTAGTTATGACCTTTATAGTGCTCTTGATAATAGGCGTGCCAATTGCCTACGTTTTAGGCTGCACGGCCATGCTTGGCATTTGGCTCTTGCCGGGGATGTCCCTGATTACTACAGTTCAAAGGATGTTCAGCGGTTTAAATTCATTTACGCTACTGGCGGTTCCTTTGTTCATATTTGCAGCCAATGTCATGAATCAATCCGGTATTTCTGAAAGAATAGTAGATTTTGCCGTTGCCATTGTGGGCAGAGTAAGAGGCGGCTTAGCATATGCTAACGTGTTAGACTCCATGCTTTTTGCAGGACTTTCCGGCTCAGCTCAGGCGGATACGGCAGGTCTAGGTAAGGTAGTCATACCTGCAATGATAAGAGAAGGCTATGACAAGGAGACGGCCGTAGGAGTGACAGCTGCAACTTCTACCCTGGCAACCATTATACCTCCTAGCGTGACCATGGTAGTTTACAGCAGCGTAGCAGGAGTATCAGTAGGAGCCATGTTTCTTTCCGGAATAGTCCCCGGCATTCTCATAGGATTAGGAATGATGGGGGTAGTATATTACCACGCCGTAAAGCACGATTATCCCAGACATACCGGCACAACCTTAAAACAGCTTTTGAGGCTTACAGTCGTTAATGTACCTGCACTCCTTACTCCCTTAATTATCATAGGTGGTATAAATCTTGGTTTCATGACTGCCACTGAAGCAGCAAGTGTTGCTTGCATCTATGCAATGCTACTGGGCTTTTTCGCATATAGATCTTTAAAATTAAAGGATTTTAAGGCCCTTTTGGAAGATACGGTGAGGACCAGTGCAGTTTCCACCTTTGCGTTGGCTACTGCAAATGCCTTAGGACAGCTTTTAAGCTACTATAACTTTAACCAGCACGTGGGAGAGTTTTTCAGCGCTACTTTTGACAGTAGATTTAGCTTCCTGGCAATTGTGGTACTATTTTACATCTTCATAGGGACATTTATGGACGCTATTCCCGCAATCATTCTCTTTGTGCCGGCACTCATGCCAACAGCAACTTCTCTTGGCATAAGTGGAATTCAGTTGGGTCTAGTAATCATCATTACCCTTGCCGTTGGCTTAATCACTCCTCCATACGGGCTGTGCCTGCTAATCGCCAGCAAGATTGGAGACCTGACGGTGGATAGATCCTTCTATGCGGCGGCACCTTATATAGCCGTAGCGCTATTTGTGGTATTCTTGGTTGTATTTGTTCCGGATGTTGCATTGGGATTACCTAAGTTGATAAGACCCGAATTGTTTTAATTAATTGTTTGTTTAAATGAAAGGTGATGTCGAATGAGCAAAAAAAAGCTGGCCTTTGTCACCCTAGGTGATACCAGGCTCGAGTTTTACAAAAAGCGTGAACACATAGTTAAAGAAGAATCACAAAAATTACTTGACATATTAAAAGACAGATACGAACTTTACGTGCCGGAAACGGTTTTTAACATCGAAGAGGGACAAAAAGTAGCTGATGAAATCAGGAGCAGGGGTATTTCAGCGGTCATCATTCATCTGCCCATTTGGGCAACACCCAACCTGGCCTTTAGAGTGGCTTACAGCACGGATAAACCCGTACTGCTTGTAGGCAACAAGCGCCAGGACAGCTCAAGTTTGGTAACAATGCTGGCTATTGCAGGCATGTTGGACCAGACCGGAAAAGAGTGCTACAGGCTCTTGGTTGATGTCAATAATGCAAAAGATTTGGATGAAATCGATGTTTTTGTCAGCGCTTGCTACCTGGTGGATGAGCTTGCGAGAAGCAGTTACTGCCTGTTGGGCGGCAGAAGCATAGGAATAGGCACTACCGTTGCCGACCCCTCTCAGTGGCAGAGCCTGTTCGGCGTTGAATTTGACCACAAAGACCAATACGAAATCGTGTATAGGTCAAAAACTTATTCCGATGAAAAAGTGGCGTTCTACAAAGATTGGATTAACAAGGCCTTTAAGGTAGACTTCGGTGACCTCTTTAGCGAAGAAACATTAGATCTTCAGATCAGGAGCTATTTGGCCTTAAAGGACATTGTCAAAGAAAATCATTACAACTTCCTGGGCATAAAGTGTCAGACCGATATGAGTGACCACTTCGTGCTCCAGTGCCTGCCAATAGCACTTTTGAACAATAACTATGACGCTGAAGGTCCTAAGGAAGTTATACCTACAGCTTGTGAAGCCGATTGTGATGGCGCATTGACCATGAAGCTGTTATCAATTGCCAGCGGAAACAATCCAAGTAACTTGGTTGACATAAGGCATTTTGATGCAGATAAAAAAGAATTGATCTTGGCCAATTGCGGCAGTGTTGCACCATTTTTCTCAAAGCCCTCAAGCAATGGAGATGATTACTCTACAACACTGATGCCCCACGTCTTTGGAAAAGCAGGGGGCGGGTCACTGCAAATGATTGCCAAAGAAGGGAAAGTAACCATTGCCAGGCTTTTTAGGAGCAAGGGCAAATATGTGATGGGCTGCTTTGAAGCCGAACTGGAATCAAGGCCCATAGAAGAACTGAAAAAAACCACCTGGTGTTTTCCCCACGAGTTTGTGAAAGCCGATATTGATTACGATAAATTCTTCCGCACAATGAACTCCAATCATTTGCATACAGTATACGGCAGCTACGGCAAGGTGTTAGAGCTGTTCTGCAAAATGAAGGGTATAGAGTTTATCAATTACAATGCCTAATCGCAGGCATATGAACCTTTACAATTTTAGATTGGAGGTGGCTTTGATGGTTGATATTCCCTTTGAGATAGGCCAAAGCGTTACATTTAGTAAAACAGTCAGTGAATCGGATGTGTACTTGTTTGCGGGAATTACCGGCGACTTTTCACCCAATCACATTGACGAGGAGTACATGAAGCAGACACCCTACAAAAAGCGAATAGCCCATGGCGTGCTCTCAATTGCCCTTTCATCCACAGCGTCTACTAAGTTTTGCCAGATGTCTAAATCACCCTGTGTCTCCTACGGCTATGACAGGATTAGATTTATCAAGCCCATATTTATCGGGGATACGGTGACTGTAAAGTACACCTGCACCGAAATCGACAGGGAAAACCACAAAACCTATGCCAAAATCGAAATAACCAATCAGCATGGAGAGCTGTGCACAGTGGGAACGCATATCCTGAAGT